>Ga0154679_1067_pt2 | contig 21071 bp, 28 predicted proteins | sample Rifle2008BG13ft_FD_116108 | JGI IMG/M metagenome (GOLD analysis project Ga0154679, IMG submission 116108) | Actinobacteria bacterium RBG_13_35_12
ATTTGTTCTGCTGCTTTCTTGGTTCTTGAATATAAAGTTTGGATTTTTAATGTAACAGAAGAACTGGAAGTAAAAACAAAAGATTGGAAACCTTTTTTAAAATTTATTTGATTTAAAATATGAAGTAAATCAGTTAAATTAGCTTTAATCGTTGCATCTGTATTTGTTTGGTCTATTAAATTCCCATAAGTTGAAAGAAAAAAGAATTTATCAAAAGTTAAAGTCTTAAGTTTATAAATTTCTTGATGAGGAATATCTGTTATATCTAATTTAATTTGAAGATGACTACCTATAAATCCTGATAAACCAGTTCCTAAATTCATATCCTAAACTTACTTTATCACAATTGCAGATAATAATCATCAAAAAACCAAAGGGCAAATTTCCCTTTATTTATTAAATAAATCAATTTAAGTTCATCTGGTGCTACAAAACTTGCACTTGGTGAAGCTGAGGGACTAACGCTAGGGGAAGGTGAAACACTGGGACTAACCGATGGTGAAATAGAAAGTGATAAGGATGGTGAAGCGGATGAGGAAGGCGAAACAGAAGGAGAAATAGATTCACTTACTGACGGTGATTCTGATATGGAAGCGGAAGGGGAAACACTAGGACTGATACTTTCACTAACAGAAGGAGAGATTGATGGGCTAACAGAGATACTAACACTTGCTGATTCAGATGGAGATACACTTGGAGATAATGACGGACTAACTGAAGGACTTGGACTAGCACTTAGACTTACTGATTCTGATATTGAAGGACTTATACTTGGTGATCGAGAAGGAGATGCACTAGGAGATGGCGAAATACTGGGAGAAACTGAAGGTGATACAGATTCTGATATAGAAGGTGACACACTAGGTGAGACTGATTCACTAATACTAGGAGATATACTTGGAGATGCACTAGGACTTGGGCTGACACTAGGACTTCTTGATGGAGAAACCGATTCACTTACACTTGGGCTTATGGATGGGCTTCGAGAAGGACTAGCACTAGGGCTAGGACTGACTGATGGAGAAACCGACGGACTAATGGATTCTGATGCAGATGGTGATATTGAAAGAGAACGGCTTGGACTAACACTGGGTGAAGGAGAAACACTCGGGGATACACTTGGACTAATAGATTCACTTACTGATGGACTTACAGAAGGACTGCGACTTGGAGACGCAGAAGGACTAGGACTAACTGAGGGACTAACGCTAGGTGATATTGATACACTAACTGATGCTGAAACACTAGGACTTCTGCTAGGACTGGCAGAAGGGCTAGGAGATGCTGAAGGGGATACAGAAAGTGATCTACTTACACTAACTGATGGGGAAACTGATGGGCTTGCTGACGGAGAAGGACTAGCAGAAGGACTGATTGATGCTGAGGCTGATGGGCTTATAGAAGGTGATCTGGATTCGCTAGCACTCGGGCTAATAGAGGGACTTCTGCTAGGTGAAGCACTTGGACTAGGAGATACTGATGGGCTAATAGATTCCGAAGCAGAAGGACTAATGCTTGGACTTACTGAGGAGCTAGCGCTTGGAGACACTGAAGGTGATCGGGAGGGGGATGCAGAAGGACTAGGACTCGCAGATGGACTTATACTCACACTAGCAGATGGAGAGATACTTGGACTAATACTTTCACTAACAGAAGGACTTACTGAGGGAGAACGAGATGGACTTGCGCTTGGTGAGGGGCTTGCGGAGGGTGACACAGAAGGAGAAGCTGAAGGACTTATGCTAGGACTTCTACTAGGTGATTTTGAAGGTGAAGCTGAAGGTGACAGAGATGCACTAGGAGATACTGACTCTGATACACTTGGAGACCTTGATGGACTTACAGATTCCGATGCTGATGGAGATACAGATGGGGAACGGCTAGGACTCGCTGATGGAGAAGGACTAGCACTAGGGGATATGCTTGGTGATCTACTTGGACTTGCAGATGATGAAGGTGAGACACTAGGGCTCACACTCACTGATACTGATGGAGAAATTGAAGGGCTCACAGATTCACTAGCACTTGGTGAAATACTTGGACTCCTTGATGGACTCGCTGAAGGGCTCATACTTCCACTGATACTTGGAGATATTGATGGAGATGCTGATGGTGATGGTGAAGCTGACGGACTTACAGAAGGGGAAATACTCGGGCTAACAGAGGGGGATACAGAAGGACTGGCTGATGGACTCGGACTAACGCTAGGCGAGATGGACGGGCTGACACTTGGGCTTGCTGATGGTGAAGGAGACGCTGATGGTGATACTGATTCACTGACACTTAGACTTACAGAAGGACTAGCAGATGGTGAAACCGATGGACTGGCAGATGGGGAAACCGATACTGACGCTGATGGAGAAACGGAAGGTGATCTTGATGGTGATGCGGAAGGTGATGGAGAAGCTGAAAGGCTTACTGATTCCGAGGCTGATGGAGATACTGAAGGACTAACACTCGGACTCACAGAAAGTGATGCACTAGGACTTCTAGAAGGTGAAGCTGATGGACTAGGGCTGGCTGAAGGAGATCGAGAAGCACTTACTGATGGACTACGGGATGGACTAGCAGAAGCACTAACTGAAGGACTAAGAGATGGAGATATAGATGGAGATGCAGATATTGATACTGATGGCGATACTGATGGCGATGCTGAACCTGCTACTACTGCTGGCTTAATTGATATTCCCACATGAGCATATTCTTCAGCGAAGGTGGCACTCCAAGTCCAAGTCATTGTCTGTGCTCCTGCAGCACCTACTAATTTATAGCTTGCACCTGTTTCTATAAAAGTTGGGCCTGTATTGTGGAGAAGAGTTTGAGTAGCATCTTTTGTTAATACTTCCGCAAATGCCGTATCAACCGAGATTGCGTCAACAATATAGCAATTGTCGGCAACTGTTGTGATATTGAGTACATTTGTTGTTGTAGATGTTCCACTTTCTTCGGCTGAAGCATCAGGTTGAGTCGTTTGATCTGCTCCTGTAAATGAAATGCCACTCGCTTCTCCATAAATCAATCCTGTAAAATCAACAGAAATAGTATTTGCTCCTGTAGCGGGATTTTTTAAATACCAAAGTGAGGCATAAAAAGAACCATTACTTATGGAAGCACCAGCAACTTGAGTTAGAGCAACACTGTTATAAGTAACTCCACTTGGGAATTGGAAAAAAGAATTGACTGCAACTACTAAAACTAAATTAGTACCAGTACAAGTATGACTCCAATTCCAAGGGTCAGCACCTTCTTTATTCCCACTATTTGATGTTGCATCAACTGCTAAAGGTGCTGCTTTAATTGATACGGCACTTATAATCCAACTCTCCTCATCAGCTGTCCAGTTTATCGTATATTCTCCTGCTGCCCCTGCGGTTGTTCGATACTGCGAACCACTTGAACTCCCACCTAGATCAGTTGTATGGATTTCGTTATAGATGGGAACAATAGAAGTTATATCGCCAAGATCATTCATCATTGTGGCAATCATCCAAGAATTATCGTGATCGTGGGTATAGGTTATCGTGGGGTTTGTACTGATTGCTCCAGCACTAGCGGTTTTATCAATAGGATCTAAAGTATCTACTCCTTTTAGGGAAATGGCACAAGCCTGAATATCATTACACTTGCCACCCATTGTGACAATAACATCACCTGTAACTACATCCGGATTAACCCGATACCATATTTCTGTCCTGAGTTCCTGAGCAAGATCATCTTTGGCAATATTGGCAGAAGTTAAAGCATCACCATTAAAAGTAACAGTAGAAACTGTCCTATCGCCTAAGACAGTATCGGTAGTCTGAACACAAACTACTATAATATTATCGTCTGAAGCGACTGTATGTGACCAAGTTACACTTGTAGCAGTAACATTTGCACTTACGCTTGTAGAACCTAAAGCAATTGCCATTATTTACTTTCCTTTGTAAAACTATAACCGCATTTGCCTGTTTTTAAACAGTTTAAAAAAGGATGATCGGGGTAATTGATACAAACTTTATGAGTAAAACTTTTGCCCTGTTTACCTAATTTAATCTTGCATTCTTCACATTCTTGATCTCTTTTGTCATAAATTAAACAAGTTGCTACTCCATCTACCCATTTAAAATGAGGGCATTTATCACTAATACAACATTGACCACAACGATTACATTCACCTGATCTGGTAAAGTTAAATTGTTTAGTGCTAAAAGTTATATCTGGCATATCAAATCATTCCCCTTTCCCCAAAAAGGTATTTCATTTGCCTCAACCCATTCTTTAGGCTTACTTCTAAATTGATCTATTCTCCATCTATTTTGGGTTAAATTATTATCATGTCTTATATCAATAAATGGAATTTCGGATTGGTAATCTTCACAACCTAAATCATCTATTTTTTCAGGTCTATTATGTGTACCAGGTTCAAATCCCAGTCTATGTATTCCTTCTTTTAATGGAATAAGATTCCCGCTTGTTGCAACAATCATTCCATCTTTTTCACTGGCTATCAATTCCTCCATTCGTCTTAATCTTTCTTTATAGTGTTTAAGTAAAGTTTCTCTAAACCCGCAAAGACCACTTTGTGAACGATGGGTAAAATATAAACAATGTCCGTCTTCTGCCCTTAACCACCAAGAATTTGTATTGTAATAATAAACATCTTTCCTAGTAGGGGTAAAATCAAAATGGTAAGTCGGATATAACACATCATGTTCGCACATAAAGACAATATCCGTATCTAATGCTTCCAAACCAGCAATTATTTGTTTTGTTAAGGTTATATATCCCCGTTCAAGCGGTAAATGAATATTTTTGCCAAAATGAGGCATTGGTTTTAAAGATACGCTAACTATTGGTAAATTTGCTTTTAAAAGTTGTTTTTGAACCTTATGGGCTATTCTTAAACCAAGTTGGTTATCCGTATAGAACAAAATACCTTTTGTCTGCCAATCTGGAGGATTAAATTTATTTATTAACCATTGAAAATCATGAATTGCTTTAAACCATTTATTACCAGCAAATAATTCTTTTGACTTTGCTCTATTCTCTAAAACTTTAGATTGTGGGTTATCATAAGGAAAACTAAAATCGCCACCTTGAGTTCTAAACATATGAGCATACCAAGTTTTATGATTAACTATTACTTTCCCCCCTGATAACCAAGTCTTACAAGCTACTTCTACTCCTTGTTGTCCCCAACTATTAAATTCCTCACTACAAATATCTAATTCAAACCATTTATCCCGTGTCACCATAAAACAGGAACCTTGAATTGACATAGATTCATTTAGTTCCTTGTCAACTATCGGAATAAGTGTTACACTTCCATTATGGAAACTACTGGTTTTTTCACTATAAACAAATTGCCCGCCGATTATGTTGTTAAGATCTTTAATAAGATCAGAATTGATGAAACTTCGGGTTGCTGGAATTGGATCGGAAGAATTGACGAAAGTGGATATGGAAGATTCCATTGTTTCGGGAAAGAAGCACTCGCACACAGAATTTTCTATGCTTGGATTGTCGGTGGCCTTCCTAAAGGAAGAGGTAAAAGTATTCCAGTCGTTGACCATCTTTGTAATAATCGCAGGTGTTGTAATCCTACCCACCTCAGACTGATTTCTGACGAACAAAACCTCGCTCGTTCCCTCGCCCCCGCTATTGTTAACAGGAGAAAAACTCATTGTATTAAAGGTCATGTTCTCCCTGATCCAAGAGTTGTTTCCACGACAGGTAAAACCATGAGAACTTGCAAGATTTGTAAGAAAATCTATGATTCTAGGAGATATAGACTCGGGATTAAAAGACAATCTATATCCTAGAATTACTCCATATTTATACTCAGCAGTATTTTTCCGATCGTTTTGGTATTGAAAGTGCATATCGGTATCAAATCTATAAGCGGTGCTTTGAGGATTTGTTTTTGCTATCCAGACTATATCCATCTTTGTTTCTTTACCACATTCAGTACATACTCCACTTGGACTTTGATATCTTCTATGCCCATCAGGACAAACCCAATCAAAGGCGTGTAAATTTCTCATAATAGGAAGCATTGTCCAATTATCCTGCATATCCGCCATCATCTTTACATCAAATCCTTTATCAAAAGCACAATGGGCATCAACTTTCATTAAATATTTGGCTTTTGACAATCTTGCTGCTTCATTGGAAGCCGCTCTTTGTCCAATACTTTCTGAATGGTGAATTATAGTTACTCTTGGATCATCTTTAACTGGTGGGTCAGCCCAAGCACCATCTAAAACAGCAATTATTTCGGTATTTCCTTCCATATTGGTTAAAATATCCTTTATTGTGCGAGCTAAAAATATTTCATTTCTAGCAGGAATTAAAATACTTAAATCAATCATATTCTCATCTTTATCGTTTCAATTTTTTATACATTTTAGCAATTTTGCTAATATGATAATCATTTGCTTTTTTAAATATTTTATTAGAAAATTCCTTATAATAATCTGGATCATCTCTTAACCTTCTAACTTCTTTAATCAAATGGTCTATTGTCTTAACTTGAATATAATATCCCTCAAATTCTTTATTACAAATTTCTGGGTATCCTACCGTAGGGATCCCAAAAGAAGCAGCATTTATAAATCTGAGAGGATTTTTAAAAGGATATTGTATTGTTCTCCAAGATATTTGAATATCAATATTCTTGTAAAAATCAAAAACTTCTTGCCTAGTTGAATAAATTGTCTTATAAATAAACGTCATTCCCTTACTTTCAATTCTTCTTCTCATTTCTTCAAAAGGAAACATAAATGATCCTGGAGAACCAATAAATCCAACATTTATAACTTGCTCACGATTTCTTTTAAATCTCTCAAAATTACAATGATGTTGTGGTATAAAAATAATTTTATTACCTTTTAATCTACTTTGTAAAAATTCATAATTATATTGTGAACATGAAATAATTTTTATCTGTGGGTTTGCTATCAACCATTCAAACAATGTCCTTCCATCAACCACATCAACATAAAAATTCTTGGCAAATTTAGTATCAATAAAAGGTTTCACATAAATACACAAATCATCCTCATATCCTCTTTCAGGATTAAGTTTTGCTCCTAAATATTCGGCTATTTGCACTCCACGAATGATAGATGATCCTCTTAATAAATGATGATCGTATTTGTTCCATGTCGATTGTTTAGCAAAAAAAGTTAACTTCATATTTTTACATATGCCCATGTAGGGCATTTAGCCTTATTAAAAATAAATAAAGGTTTAATATCATTTTCTAAAATCCATTCATTAACTGCTTTTTTTACTCCATATAATATTTTCCCATAATTATCAATATAATCATGTCCTGATATAATTCCTCCTTTTCTTACTTTTTTTGACCATTCTCGAATATCTTCTTTAACATATTTATAATCATGATTAGCGTCAATAAAAACAAAATCTAAAGATTCATCTGCAAATCTTTTAACCGCTTCCATTGACCAATCTCTAACAATCTGGCAATTGTAAGGTGCAAGTCTATTTTTTGCTTCTAAATAAAGACGTTCCATTTTCTCTTGGGATTCATTATATTTATATCCTTCATAAATCTGCCAAGCATCTATGGCGTATATTTTTAAATTAGGATTATATACACATAAAAATTTAGAAAATCTACCACCAGCAACTCCTATTTCTGCTCCAAGACGGAAATCTAATTGTCTGAATAACTTTGGTATTGAACCCCAACGACTTCGGTTCAAAAGTATAAAAGAATCTTGTTCTTTATCTAACTTATAATTATCTAAAATATAATTTAATGTATCCATTTAATATGTAAAATCCAATCCGTTCTTATTGATATAGATTTGTTCATATTTAGGGTCTTGCCAATCCAAAGGCCAACCAGGAATTGGCATAAATTGATTGACCAACCATTCCATTTTATGAATTGCTTTAGGCCATTTGTCGTGCATCCAATAATCCGTATGGAATACTCTTTGAGCCCTCATAGGCCATTTATTAATAAAATATCCTCGTCCACGATGACCTTTATGTAAGTGGGCATACCAAGTCTTTTTATTTACCATAACTTTACCACCTGATAGCCAAGTTTTATTTGCCATTTCTTCAGATTCACAAACAAACTCATCTCCAGTTGAAGTTTCAATTGAAAAACCGCCAATATTTCTTGAATGTTCTTTTGGAGTAAACCAACAAGAACCCTGAAAAGCCATATCCTCATCTATTAAAAGTTCTGCTCTATCAATTGCCCTTTGATACCATTTACCGCCTGTTTTAACCGAATGTATCTCTGGTACAAAAGGAAATACAAAATATTCATAATCAATGACTGGTCTTGCATAATTAATTTCCCAAGTTTCAGGGATTAAACTATATCGTCTGGGAATTACTACCCAATTATCTTTACAATCGGTTTGTAAAATTTCATCAAATCCTTCACCAAACATACAATGGGCATCACATTTCATAATATATTTGCCATGTGAAGCATCAATTGCTTGATTCATAGCACTACGAAGTCCAGGCTTACCAATTTTTTTATGAACAAATAAATTAGGACGGGGAACTAATGGTTGATCTTTTTCATCCAAGATAACAACAACTTCAAAATTACCTGTAGCTTTTGTGAAAATATCATCAACTGTTTTTGAAAGGAATTCCTCATTTCTTGAAGGTATAATTATTGAAAGTAAATCATTCATCCATATTAACTATAATTTAAACCTGCTAAATCTGTTGCAGAATTATCAAAACTTGCATCGCCATCTGCCCAAGTAATAACAGTTGTATTTGAAATACTTGTATCTAATTTCCTACATTGCCAACCTGCCGTTGCTTGTGCTGTTCCTGGTGCAGCATAAGCTATATAAGTGATATTACCATCAACCGTTATTTTAATAGCCATAGCATCAGCAGTCATTCGTTGAAGGGTATTACCATCAAAACCGAGGACTTCACGGGTTGCTACATTAAAAGCTGGATCGAAACTAAGATTTTCGATTTCCTGGACACTTTTTTCTATCTTAGTTGGTTCTGCCATATTTATGAAGGGTATGTTTTATATTATCCGCTTCCATAAGAAATTTGACATAAGAAACTAATGTATCAATTTTAACTACAGTACGGGGTTCATCTTTTAAATTATTCATTTTTTCCATCCTTTTAATTTCTTTTTGGATAGTTTCTACATTATTTGCTAAACTACCTTCATATATTTTCCCATTAATATAAGCATCAATAGTACGAAGTTCCTTATCAAATACTTCCCAATTATCTCCTAATTTAAAATAATCAACCGTATATGGATGACCATGCTCAAGTTCATAATCAAGATAGGGTACTTGTTCTTCAACTATTGATTGGCTATCTTGTTCTTTACCGATAATCTGCGGTTCTTTTGCAGATTCCTGTTGTGTTCTAAATACTGTATCAGTCATCTATATTTATCCTTATTTCTAATAAAATCGTGGATATCTCTAATTTGTTGGGTGTCTCCTTTCCGGTGTGCTTTAATTAAAGATTCACGCATTGCTTTAACTGCTGATGATTCTCTTTTTATTTTATTTACTGATTTTCTCGCTTCATCCCTTCTCCATTTATCTTTAGAATAATAAATAGTCTTATTTAATTCTTTAATATCATGTTCTCTATCTCCTCTATTTTTTTTAATTATTATATCCATTTTAAAGTATTCGGGTGGTGGTCTGTGCACCACCCTCCTACAATTACCTTACGCTGCTGCGAATCTTGCTGTAAGTACCCAATCACTATTAAGTATTTTTACAGCGTATGATCCTGCCCACGAAACGAATGTTGCTCTTCCTGCTGGTGAGGCAGAGTCAACTGCGTTTGGTAGAATATACAGCTTTGGCGTATCTCTCTCTAAGTCATAGACTCCAAAAGAATTACTACCGTGAACATAAGTGTAAAATCTAATAACTCCCGAAGAAGCTGTAGATGTTGCCTCAATTCCACAAGCATAATCCTTATTTAGAAGCCATCTGACTTGGTAAAGTTCACCCATTTCCCCTTTGTAAAGATCTTTTACATCAGAGTAGGTTTTACTATTTACCCAAGTGGTATCACCTAACAACTTATATTTGCTGGTAGGTTCTGTTTTACCGATATAAAATCCGTCTGGGTAAGTCATTGCTTTGTTAAGTTCAAGAGTCTTAACCATGAGTCGAATATTACAAGCGTCTAAAACGTCACCTGCGGTAAATGTTGAAACCGTATGGCTATTACCATAATAAGACGTACCATTGGTCAACTCACCTCTCGTCAATCGGTTAAGGGTTTCTCCCATATTTTGCCCAACAAGTTCAATCTTCTCTTTCATTCCAGAGTCAATTGAGATCAAAGTCAAAAGTTTTGAATGAACGGTGGTTAAACCATATTCAGACAAAGTCATTGCGACTGTTGATGCGTTAATTAAACAAGTAATAGGATTTGAAGCCTCACCAAGTGGATCGGTAAGAATTGTTAATGGGTTATAACGAGTAAAGTTTACAGTACGACCTTGGTTATTGGCATGAGTACGAATCTGCCCGCCTTCTTTTAAGACAAGCTCATATTGCGCACGTGCCAAAAACACCTTTTCGTAATATGTCATTACTTCAGGTGCTAACGTGGTTGTTAAACCAGTACTCGCTCCATCACTTCCGCCAATCGCATCTATACGATTTCCAATTGCTGCCATGTTATATCACCCCTTTCTAGGTAAAATTACCCAAGTGCGAAGTTCGTCAGACGCACTCAAAATTGTATTATACCTAGTTCCTGTTCAAGTTCCTTAATAGTTTTCTCTTGTGCCGTTTTCTCTGCCTTGCGGATTGAAGTTGGTTTAAGAGCAGACTGTGATACTTGCTTCGCTATATTCTCACTAGCCTTTCCAACTTCTCTGGTTATTGCCCCTTGATAGGGTTTCATCAATTTATCCACAAATTTACCAACTGATGCAGAATACGGATTAGCTTTTACATAAGCCTCTACCGCCTCAACAACCGTTTCGGAAAGTTCAGAGTTAAAACTATCTGTTTCAGGATCGAGTTCAGGATATTTCCTGACAACATCTAAAGCCTCATTGTTAATTCGAGAAATTGCTTCAGACTGTCTGGCTCTAAACTGTGCCATGGCATCTGCCTGTTGAAGAATTTTTGCTTCACGTTCCGATTGTCTTTTGTTCAGTTCGTTGACATCAATTTCTTCGCCAGGTGCAATTATCGGTTCTTGCGGATTATAGTCTGGAATTTTAAATTCCTGTTGGCTTTCTGCCTTTTGAAGTTCCGCAAGTTTCTCAGCTAAAGATTGGGCTTTTGCCTCTGCTTCTTTGGCTCTGGCATTAAGCTCTCTAACCCTTGCACTATAGCCTTTTTTCTTTTCGCTTTCCGCTGTTTCTTCTGTTTCAGCTTCCGTTACTTTTGTTTCCGCTTCAACAACTTCCTCAGCCGTTTGTTCTTCCTCAGTTGGCGATTCTTCGGCAGCGGTATCATCTCCGCTTTCTTCTTTTACGCCTTCTGGTTCGTCCATTTAAGACTCACCTCACTTTCACATACCGATTATGGATCGTATGAGGATGTCCGATTTAGTTATCAAAAATTTTAAGGTACTAAAGATAAACCCTTGCTCCAAATGTTTCTGTCAATAAATGACATTTAAAACAAAGTACTCTACCATTCGTTACTTCAAACCTAAGTTCTGGATATAAAGCAAATGGTTTAATATGATCTACGTCTAGTCTTCCTTCTGTTTCACCACAAATCATACATTTATTATTATCTTTTTTTAAAGAGCGGACGGCCTTCAGAATCAAGACCGACTAATAACTTATCCATTCCAACATATATGGCGTGGATAAGTTCACAGTTTCTACAGACCAAATAAGGGCCTTGCTGTCGCCACTCATGATATTCATTTGGGTTGAACTTAAAGTTCGGTTGGTCAAAATCGAGTATTTCTGTATCTTCTTTTTCTTCATTGTTTGGTTGTGCCATCTGGTCTTTCAACTGCCTCTTTGGCATCTTTAACTTTATTTAATATTCTTCTAATTACATCCTTTGCTAAATTTGCAACAATTGTATTTTTGCCTATTTCCTCAAAATTCTGTCCTGCTTCCATTGCTTTTGCATTTATTGCATCAAGCCCGTCTATTTGTTCCTGTATAAAATCCTCAAGTATCCGCCAACCTGCTGTTTGTGAAACATGATAAAGTTGGCGTTCTTCATCAGTTACGTCTGTTTTCTTTATCGCTTCATCAACCGCTAGATTTATATTAAACTTCGGTTTTAATGCTTCTCTTACTTTAGCCAAAAGCTCCTCCTTGTGGTATCGGTTGCTCTGGCGGTGGTTGTTCTTGTGGTTGCGGAAGGACTTCCGCTATATTCTGCCCGCCTTGCATTGCCTGCATAAATTGTTGTTCATGAGTTTGTAAAATACTATCTGCTATTTCTTGTGGGGTCATTTCTTCTAAAATCTTATCCCAATCTTGGATACCAGAATTGGAAATTAGTTTCTTCATTAATTCCCCAAATTTTAATTTATAACCTTCTTGCTGTAACTGTTGGACTAAAAGATTACCTTGCGGAGTTTGCGAACCTAAATAAAGTTGAATAAGTTGCGATATATTTTCCTGTTGTGTTTTCTGGTCTTGTGCGAAAGTTGAACCAGATACAATTTCATAATCATAAAGTATAGAACCTGTTGACTTTGTACCAATTGTAACTTTACCAGTTTTTTCATCATACATATTGTCAATATCAGGATAAGAACGCCTCAATTCTTCAATATCATCAGCAAATAACCGCATGGTAATTGCGGACTTTTGTTTCTTTGAAACCAAATTAGCAAATTTCCTCATTAAATCCTTAACAAACTGTTCCATAAAAAATCTATCGGAATTATCACGTGTATTTTCCCTCATTTGCTGCATTTGGAGGGCTTTTGGAGTTTTACCGAACTCTGGAGAAGTTTCAGCGGTGGTTGCGGTATCAGTTGTGCCAAAAAGATTTAAAAGTGCCGCATTTGCTATCTGGTAAGTATTATTGAAAGTTTCTATTCCTTTAGGAGTTAATTGAATAGTTCTGGCAATATTGTCAACTGCTCCCCTACCAAGCCATTTCTCGGCAGGACCCCATTTAAAGGAACTTTCAGCGGCTACATTATCCTTATTTATCATTACAGGAGGATAAATAGACATTTTGACGGCATCCAGATAAAGATTCCAGACAGAATTGACAACCATTTGCATAGGAGCGCCTCTTTCAAAATCACTCATACCCATAAAATCGTCAAGAAGTGGAATTGCATATTTGCATTTTACCGGTAAATCGTTATCTTCATGGGGATTGGGCATATCCCTAAATTCCATATTGGCTTCGGAACAGTAATCTACCCATCTATCACGTTCAAATTGGGTTAAAACTTCAAAATAACCTTTATCTTTGGCTGCTGCGGCCTGTGGGTATTGTTCTTCTTCACGTTTTGAAGTAGATTGGGAGTCTTTATCCTGTTTATCCCCGCCTTTCCCTCTTAATTGGGCAAGTATTTTATCTATATTTTTAAAACCATCTTCTTTTCTAAGATTTTCAAAGTAAGATAAAGGTTTCCATGTCCTAACAATCACATAATCGCTATCTTCTAAGGAAACCGCACCCACCTGCGGGAATACATCACGGATATTTAAAAGCCACACATCAGGCCCGACATATCCGTTGGGTTTAACCGCCCAGTCTATTAAAGCGAAAAAGTTACCATAGACATTGGAATACATATCCATCATCCTTAATTTTGTCAGAAGATCGAATTGAGCATTGGCATTAGGGACAACATATTTATCAATAATAAGATTCATTAATTTTGAAGCTCCTAAATCATTCTTTGAAATTGCCCTGACTTTACCTGTAGCTAGTTGTGACATTACCCGATAACCACGTTCAATCGCCAGAGTTGAAAGTTTGGGATCAAAAACTTGGGATTTAGTTCCTTCGGAGATACTATCGTTTAATTGGTTATGGAATAGTTTTTCTGCCGTATCCCACGATAACCTTTTCGTAGATAAATAATCCTCTGCTGCTTGTCGTCTATCTTTTATTTCTTGTATTAAGTCCATTAAAAAAGGCACACGGTTATCGTGTACCTCACCAATTAAAGTCTGATTGGTATCAGTTGTTTTTTATTTTAGAATCCTATAAGATAAAAGTCAATACTTTTTCCGTCTATTTCTGACAATATTTAGGGTTTTCGGTGTTAAAACTACAACCTCGTCTTTTAAAAAAATATTAAATGTTATTGTGCCGTATTTCAGTTTTTTGCACTCCTCCGCCATGATTATATGAAAAGCTAAGTTCTTGTATAACAACTGACGCAAGCTGGAGGTAATCTCTGGGGTCAACATATTCAACAACATTATAATCTACTATTTTGCCATTATTCAATTTTATAGTAAAAGTAAATACCCCATTTGCCTTTTTGTGAATATCTTTTTCAATATCCAAATGTGCAGGAACATTTTCTTCTCTAATGTCGAGGGAGTATTTCATCTTATCAATCTGATTCCCCAAAAATGGAAAGATATTCCAATAACATATTTACCGGTTTTTAAAAAGATAAGTCTACTATCAATAGTATTTCTCAAATGCCAGACTTTTTGGAAGATAATTTTAATAATACCCTCCTTCAAACATACCCGTATCGTCTGGAAAAACTTCATGACTTGGGGGATGGTAGGAAACTATCACATAACGCAGGGCATCCATAAGATGATCATTAGCCTTTAGGGGGACACCGGGTTTATTAAGTTCAGTGTTTTTTTCTTCTTTCCAACGGTAAGATTCAAATTCCCTGATTGTCTGGGTACAGCCTTTAAAGACGAAAAGGGTCGGTTTTTTGTCTATTGGGTTGATCTTTAATTTCTCCTGGATAAGGTCAGTGCCATGACCCACCCACTCGCCTTTGTTTGTCCCCATGTCTTTTCTGGCTCCTGTCATATAAAGTCCTTTTTTACCCCAGTCAATGATATTCTGAGGCGCTGAAGGATCGGCGTAAGTTGCTTCTGCATGGGGATAGTTTTGAGATTTCGAGAGAATCATGCCGATATGGTAATCGCTGGATTCCTTCTTCTCGTAATATTCGTCTATTATATACCATTTGCCTTCAGGGGATACGGCTACCCACACACAAGCGGTAGGATTATCAAAACCGAAGTCTACTCCTCTATAGACATCCCAGTGATCTTCTATCTCAATAGGATCGATGACGTGAATGTTGCGGTTGAAGTTCTTGTAGATAAGCCCCGATACCTTTCTGAAGTCTGCTACATACTCCTGGAAGAAGTTATCCTCTGAATTTTTGCTGATTGCTTCAAGACGCGCAGATTCAATAATCTCAGGTTTTGCAAAGGGGTTATCGTAACTTGTAAAGTGATAACTTGACCAGCCCTTTAATCTGCCCTGTTTGGGAGGTTTTAAAAGTTTAGCTTTCCATATAGGAGGTTCGGACGGATACTTTTGAACTACCGTATAAATTGTTCCCTGCTGATAAAGGTCTTTAAACCAGTTAAAACCGTTAGGAGTTGAGATAAACATGGCCCAGCCGCCTGTTGTGGTCATCATGGGCTGGATTACGTTCGTCCATGAATATTCCGTTAAGAAAGCGGCTTCGTCCATAACTACACCTCTAAGTTTTGATCCCCTTACTTTTTCAAGGTTTTCGATTCCTTTAAGCTCGATTCTGCTTTTGCCGTTTCTGGCGGGGACTTCAATTGCCAACTCCGTTATATTCTGGTCAAGCCGCCAGCCTTCGGTATCCCTTAAGATGTTGTTTTCAGGATCATTCCAATGATTATCTTTACCTTGTTTTATGGTAGGGGATACTATCCAGTATTTACCGGCTTCCCTTATGGCAGAAAGAAGGATAGTCCAGCGGGCTAACATGGATTTGCCGAACTGTCTGCCTGCTGAAATTACTTTGTAAGGTGCGGGATCGTTATGGATTAACTGCTGGTATTTATGGGGAATATAATCAATGTTTATTTCCATTATTTTTTACAATTATACTTACATAATCCAAGCATTGATCCATGTTTACAAAGTTTATGGTTGGCTATTTCTGTAACTAAAGGTTTTACTTCTTTAACGGTTTTTGGAATGTATGGTTTGTTTACAGGTTCTCCGCTTTCGACTTTAAAGATTTGAATTTTTCTTTTAGTTTTATCCCGATGACCTTTAACTTGGCAAGCTCCGCTTTGGAAGATGGAGCGTTCAATAATGTTCCCACAACCGCAGGAACAGGGGATTTGGTAAATTGTAAGCATTCCATACTAATTGTAAGCATTCCATGCAATAATATCAAGAGTGTAAACAATCCATACTGCTTTTTATATTATTTTAATTTTTAAAGTCGAGTTTGTGCGTGTGGGGTATATATATAAGGTTCATAGAATAACAATCCTTTTCTATTACACCCAACATATACTATTATTCTACCCGTACCCCTACCACTATAGGATAGATAGTATGCCTATTTTGTGGGTTTAGCTTTGTATTTATGTCGCACATTGTGCATTGTACGACCTAATAGCCTTGCATAACGTTGTAGATTAAGAAGTCTTTTTTTAAGGGAAGGTGATTTTGTGATTTTAACCATATATTACGTTATCTTCATTATATATTACGTTACCTTTCACATTACATTACTTCCTTACTAATCCTTTAAGACTCTTATGAAGGTTTACTACCAGTTGCCGGTTATCTCCTATATTAATCTGTTGTTTCTGGGCGTTTGGCGGGTTTTCTATGGCTATTATCTTGTCACTTGCTATAGCAGCATTTAAAATTGCTTCTCCTTTGGTTCTCGCTTTGAGCTTCTTGGATTCCCCTATACTTTCAAGAGCCGATCTTTGCCATTGCTGGATTAATTCCTGTCGTTGGATATCTCTTAATTCCTGTAATTCAGTCTTATCATTAAGAAGTCTGGCTACTGAAGATTTAGGGATGCCGGTTAACTGTTCAATCTCCCGTACCGATCCGGTTAGATCAACATGAGCCAGAGTATTTAATCGCTTTCTTAATCGTCCCATTATAGTCCTATTATACACAATCTAAAATTTAAAGCTATGTTGGGTACTTGACAACACCTGATGACTTGTGATATTCTACTTGTGGGCTTATTGCTTAGGATCAACAATAAATATAGCCTAGTAAGACAATAAGCCTTCAATTGATTAGCACTTTAACAATTAAATAGGATTTACAAGGCTGGAAGCTAGGGAAGATACTAGCAGAAAGCGAGGTGAATTACATGACCAAAAAAGATTATGAGTTGATTGCCGGATCAATAAGATATGTTATCAGTCACTATAGTCAATTTAAGTTAGGTGATCGAGAAGTACAAGTTTTTAAGGATATAATTAGTACTTTATCAGTTGACTTAAAAATGCAAAATAATCGTTTTGATATTGAAAAATTTAAAAAAGCAACAACGATATCAGAATTATATTATTAAAGCAGTTTAGAACTCGCTAACCTTGAGTTAGCAGCCAAGAAGTCATTAAACGCTTTGTAAGTCCTCTTTGATTGTTAAGGCAACCAACCAAGAAATATGAACAGTTACAGACCAAACAAAAGACCAACAAGCAAACTATTATCTAAGAAGCAAAAAGAAAAATTAGAAAAACAGATTTTAAGAGGGGATTTCAAGAAAGAAACAAAACAACTTAAAAAGAGAAAACAATATGATTAATCTAATCCTAAATGACCTAAGTTACTATATATTCGCCTTAATATGGTTAGGGTTTGTTATTGTAGCGATAATTGAAACAAAAGGAGGTGAAAAATAAATGGATAATATAATTTCAAGTTATACAGCAAATCAAGCGATTGAAGATGGCTATTTCGTAGAACTATTTAAAAATAGATGGTCAGAGCTTACAAATGGCAAACCACTATTAGCTACAAACCATATATTTAATGAGTTTTCATTAGCCGCCTTCCAAGAAATGTGGAATGAATACGTTACAAAAGCCAAAACACAAGAACAAAAAGAACTTTTTGTTACTAAAATGAACTCCAAAAAAGTTTGGGTAATGGATGATGGTAGCGTTTTTACTTTCATGTTTCCAGAAGATTATTAAGTCTTGCGGGTGTTGCTAACGCAAGTCGGCAACACCAACGGGAACTTAAAATGAAAATACGAATACCACTATTAAAACGTAAGTATTAAATGATAACTCTTGACCAATTATCTAAACTTGATTTCTGCCCATGTAAAAAATGCTCAAATGGGTTTAAAAAAATAACTTCTAAGGCTCTATCAGAAGTTTTAAAAACCAGGTATCCCAAAACTTATAAAAGGTTGTTACAACGCTCTAAATCCTCTTAGTTGACATATTAGTTAGGGTGTGTTTATATTAAAGTATGGAGTCCCAAAAACTTACCCCTACTTATAAGCTCGCCAGAAGCCCCAACGGGACTCCAACTGGCGGGCTTTTGAGTGGGGATAAAAGAGTTAAAAAGATAATAGAGTGGGTCGAGGCTTATTCTTATTTAATAGATCAAGATACTAAGTATTTGGAGTTATCAATCAATGAAAATGACAAAAAGTTATCTAAAAAGTATCGGGAAATTTCGGATCATTTTGAGGAAAGAGTAAAGGAGTTAATAAATGCCACCCCTTAGCAGAGGAGCGAAAAGGTTAGTTGATTCAACAGAAGGTAAAAGCAAAAAAGAAAATGTTATTTCCGTATCCTACATTAAAACCGCAGATTATGTCATAGAACAGATTGTGAAAGATACAATGTCCCGCAAAATTGAGGCTATTGCGGGACTTGCGGGCGGTGCGGGTACTTACTTCAGGACTTGGTTTATACAATACTTCCTTAAAAGTAAAACCGAACATTGGGAAGAAAGAGATGATATTGAAATAGATAATTGTAACTTCATTCCTGTTGAATCACATCTGTTTGAAGGAGATGATGCAGTTTTAATTTTCCCATCAGGACTAAAAGAATATGAATCAGACACCCAACTTATAAAAGAGATTAAAGAATTTATCAATGATTATTTACAAGTGCCTAAAAAATACGAAAACATTATCGCTTACTTCGCATTATTTACATGGATCGCCGATCATTTTCCTTTTACTTGTTATGTTCATTTTGTAGGGCTTACAGGTAGTGGCAAATCAAGAGGGATAGATGTAATGAGTCAAATTGTTTATAAAGCAATTAGGGGTTCAGGTTCAATTACTCCATCTTCTATCTTCAGATTAACAAGCCAATTTCAGGGAACTTTACTATTAAATGAATTTGAAATGACTAAAGATGATTCTAATTCTGAAAAAGTCCAGATTCTAAAAGCAGGTAGTGAAAATTTTGCAGCTTTTAGAGTTGAAAAAGTCGAAGGCAGTAAAAAATTACAAGTTGAGAAATTTACATTAAAAGGGCCAAAAATAATTGCAGGAGAACATCCAATTGAAAATGCAGCTCTTGAATCACGCATTATTACCATTCCTATGATTAAAAAAACTAGACGACTTCCTCTAATAATGTCCAAAAAATTTAGTGAAAGAGGAGAAGAATTACGAAATAAATTACTTTTATGGCGATTTAGGCACATTGGTAAAATAAATTTAGAAGATATAGAATATGGATTCTCCGAATTGGAAGCATTTGACTCTCGAATTCAACAGGTTATTACTCCCATCTATTATTTAGCAGATGAAGCAACCAGAAAAGAGATTTTATCTTATATTAAACAACAAGAAGAAGAAATCCACCTTGCTCGCAGAGAAGAATTAGATGGTAAGGTTTTCCAAGCAATTTATGAAAATCTTGTAGATAATAAAGTTTTATTTTCAACAATTACTCAACAATTTAATCCAGAATATACTCCTAGAAAAATAAGTAATGTGATTAGAAAAGAACTAAGTTTACAAATTAAAGAAGAAGGACATGACAAAATAAAATATGTTCATTTAACTGAAAATCAACTTAAAAGATTAAAAGCCCATTATGGCTACACAGAAAAAAACAATGAGACCCTCAGGGACGTACCCGCAAGCCCCGCACCGCCCGCAGATAAATATAATAATAATAATCATAATAATAATAAAATAGATCAAACTATATCAGACCAATTTTTAGATGATATAAAAAAAGAATTACCATTTTAGGAGGTGAATTTATGAAAAAAGGCACCCTTAAAAAATTAGTCGATTCAAAGTTTGAAGGCAAATATTGGCTGGCTTCTAACGAAATGGTGCGACTCTTTGTCGAAAAGTACAATATTAGTGGGTCGGTTGCTTCTTACGACTTTTATCCAAAAGTTCAAAGGCTATGGGGGAAAATCCTTAAAGAAGAAGCAACATATTGGGGGAAAGAAGCAAAACTTTGGAAAGAACAAGAAAAAATGTGGAGACAAAATGACCTACACCCAGCTTAAAGACGAAATCCAAACCGCTTATATCGAATTAAGCTATATCTCAAGGTGGGAACGTATAATGATGTGGCACTTAATAGGTTCGAGCTTACTTAATAACGAAAAAACCATTTTAGGCAAGCTAGATAGACTGGCTGATGAGCTTGGATTAGACTTAGATGATCTTGAATACGCTATTATTTTCGCTGATAAATACCCCGATCTTAAAAGATTTAATCATGACAAAACCGTAAATTGGCACACAATCAAGGAATCCTTATATGAAGAAAATCCGTTCGACTAAAAAGGAATGCGACGACCTTTTCAGGGAGGTTATTCGTAACCGATATAATTCTATCTGTCAAAACTGTAACTCTAAATATCATCCCCAAGTGGCTCACTTCATAAGTCGTGGCTACTACACTACTAGATGGGATATAAACAATGCTTGTATTTTATGCCAGAGGTGTCACCTTCGCTTTACTTTTAAACCATTAGAGTGGGAACTGTGGGTCGTAAAGCGTATCGGAGAAGCAGAGTACAAGCAACTCAAACAAAAAGCTCTTGCTTACCAGAAAATATTTTATCCTGATATAATGAATGATCTTATCGGACAGCTTGAACTTTTGCATACTTGACAACAAATAGATACTTATGCTAATATAAAATCCATGCTACCTAAAC
>Ga0154679_1067_pt1 | contig 20890 bp, 34 predicted proteins | sample Rifle2008BG13ft_FD_116108 | JGI IMG/M metagenome (GOLD analysis project Ga0154679, IMG submission 116108) | Actinobacteria bacterium RBG_13_35_12
CGTGTCTGAAGCAAGCATTATCAGATACGAGAAGCAAGGAATGCCTTCAATGAGGATAGGCAGAGGCAAAGGTAAAAACAGGCTTGTAAGATATGATTTAGAGGCGGTAATGGCGTGGATAAAAAAGAATGAATAATTCAATAGGCTCATTTTTCTGGATACTGGCCGTAATTCTAATAGCTTTTATTATGACAAGACTAATTTTTGCGTTTATATACTGGGTATTTTAAGGAGGTGAACATGGAAGCAACACAAAGCGTAGAAATTGTAAGACAGAATATCGTCAGTATTCCTCACACTACCCAATTGATCTTAATGGCATTTGGCGTTTTATTCTTAATTGAAATATTTATAGTTATCGGGTATTTGATAGGGAAAAAGAAAGGCAGGTGATTAGCATGGATTCAACAACGTCAACCGTTCTACAGGTAGTTGATCTTTCAAACCTAAATAAGTTCGCCTTAATCTACGGCTATCTTTCGATGGTAATTACGATATTCTTGGCAGGCTTCTGCATAGCTAAGATTTTAGACAGGAAAAGGAAATGATCAGTTAGAAGTAGAAAATGAAGAAGAAACTTAAATTTACAGGTATAACCCGATTAAAAGATGGTAAGGCTAAAGTTATATCAACTAAATCTTGGGAAAGTAAAAAGGGTTTCTTTTCTATCCCTAAACCAAAAATGAAGTTAACTAAAAAACGTAGCGAGGATGTTCATATTCTTTTGGGTTTCTTTGGTAAACGGACTTTTAGGACAATTATGTTTTTCAAGTCCATAACTGTCGCCCGACCCGTTAGCACTCTTAAAGGTTTTCAGAATCTTAAGAGATTTATCACACCAAGTGCAGTTTTTATATTTCATATTTACACCTATAGTATAACACAAAAAATTTTGGGTGTCAAATGGGTCTTAAAAATTTTAGGCACAAAAGTCTTATAGTATACGCACAATGTTGCTCAAAGTTGGATGACTTTACTCCTAACCAATAAACAATGACACTAAAAAAGGAAATAGGCAGTTAAACGCTTTGGCTAGTTCCCGAAAGGGGTGATTACTTTTTAATTAAGGCAATTACGAGTTCGACATAGCCAAAGCATTTAGGAGTTTATGAAAAAGACAAAGAAACACGAACATATAACTGCAATGGAAGCAATGATGGCAAGAACTGCACTTGAAGAAGCTCAATATTCTTATATGATGGCTTGGAGAATGGCTAAAGCCTTAGTTGAAGGAAAAGTGGATAGTCGGACACTAAGACACGCAGAAATGATTTATAAAACAAACAAAGATATATTTGAAGAAAGTGGGAAGCCCTAATACAAAAATATGATCGACCAGATATTTTGCTTTTTCTTTTGTGCCAAGGTTATATCGCACCAAGTAACATATCAACAGCCGTATGTCGCAAAAACCGAAGAAATACAACAGGAGGAAGATGATCCCCTCAGTACGAAGCCCTCAAAAGGAGCATCCATCAATGACGGCACAAACGCCCAGCAGGAACAAAAAGGTGTCTGGAAAGCGAGTAAGTCAATCAAGGGCTATGTTTCGCACTATTCTGCAAAATGGGGTGCGTGTCTTGGTTGCAAGCCTTTCTACCGTAATGGGACTGGCGAATTATATTTTATCATGGCGAACGGGGAAGAATTGAGAAATGACCGCTACACAATAGCCTGTAATCATTTCCCTTTAGGGACAAAAGTGACATTATTAAACACTAGAAATCAACATTCAATAGGGGCAACTGTTACGGATACCGGAGGATTCAATTCACTCAACAGAATTGCAGACCTGACACCTTTGGTAGCACAAGCGTTAGATAGCAAAACAGGCGGGAATGGATTTGAAGGAGATTTAATAGAAATTAAAACCTTAGAGAAGCAGAAATAAACCCAAAAACCATTAGATAGATGAAAGATAAAGCAAAGGAGATAGAGGAAATGTACAAGTTAATGGATTCTTTTTTGATAGAAACTGAGCCTCCAAGAAGAATCGAGCAATTAAATCAAGATCGACATTTGTTTGTTGACCAACTCCTCACTCTCCAAAACAAACTCTTAGCCGATAAATTACGGGAAGTAAGGAAATGGGTAGATACAGAATCAGGCAAAACTGGTAGACGAGAAATTTTAGCCTACCTAGACATCGAAATTAAGGAATTAGAATGACAGAAGAAAAGAAGTGGATACCGCTAATAGATCAGCCTTTAACTAACCAGAAGGCAAGGCGGCATCCAGAAAAGAAACATAACAAGCGAGGATATACAAAGCCAAAGAAAAAGAAATGAAGAAAGTAATTTTAATCAAAGAAGGTGAATATTCAGTTGGTGAAGTGCGTGTATATGGTGGGTTAAGTGATAAAGAAGCACTTAAAGAGGCAGAATATTGGTTCATAAGACGGATAGAAAAAGAGGGATGGAGGGCTGATGAGGGCTATATTGTAGAAGAAAATGATGTTTTACCACTAGACGACTGGGAGGACAAAGAAAATAAAAGAATTTTTAGGGCTGAAGAAGAAACTAAGAAAGAATACGAAAAATCTGAATATCAAAGATTAAAAGAAAAATTTGAGCCTACCCCCAAACGGAAGGTGAAGGGAAAGAGATGAAGAAAGGAGGAGGTGATTAAATGCACATAGATATTAAATTAAAAGAATCCCTTAAATGGTTAATAGCAATTATAGTTGTAATTGTCGTAGTTGCCTGGCTTACTAATAAACCTGATCCTGCACCTGTTACACCTGTTTCTACATCACCACTTCCAATGTACCAAGATCCTGCATATGAAAGTACCTTTAAAAAGTATTTTGTTGATGGATGTTTAACTGAAGGTGGCAATACCAGTTATTGTAGTTGTGCTTGGGATGAACTAAGAACTAAATTTACAATAACGGAAATAGCAGAAATGGGGGTAGAGTATGGAAAAGGGAATAATATGTCACCTGCTACCGAAGCAGCTTTTGATGTAGCAGTTGAACAATGTATAGACCAGTTTTAAAAAGAACCCCGTAAACTTCAAAACGGGGTTCTTACGAAAGGACTATTCCGTTGCCTCTTCCTCAGCAACTTCTTCCTTTTCTTCTTCAACTTTTTCTTCGTCATCACGCATTTGCAACATCCTCCTTTCTTTTGATATAATTATTTTATCATCTTCTAGGGCAGATAGATCGTGATAATCGGCGGGTCAGCAGGCTACCTGCCGATTGTTTTTAAAAAGCATCTTCAGCCTGCGTTGTACTAAAAGCGGACAGATAAAGTAAAATACTGTATTCTCCTGCCTTTTAGCCGTTTCGACAAGTAAAGACGCTTTAGACCACCTGTGTCGTGAAACACAAGCTACTTATTTGCTTCTTTTCTAAAATATAATCCAGCCAGTATCAAAACCGCTACAACGGGTTGAAAAAAAGTATCCGGTAGAATACCAAGCTGGTTAAGCCCAGTTACTAAAGCTGTCAAAATAATTGCAATGTAGGTACGGAATCCTTTAATAGTCATTTAATCTCTCACCTCCAATTTTCCATGTAATCCAACAATGGTTTCTCAGTAAAAATATTAATCATTTTCATTTTTTGATTTTTCTTCTAAGTAATTTTTAATATCTATTAAATCTTGGTTATTAAGTTCAAACCATTCTCCATAAGTTCTTTTAGAAGCATATTTTTTATGCAGACTAAGTTCTTCTGTAGGAGCTGTATTAGCGAATTCTATAGCAAATAATATTTCACATTTAAAGGGAGACCCATTTTGGATTGCATGTATTCTTTTGTTAACATCAATTGAAAAACCTATTTTATAAAATCTATCTGCTTTAATCACATAGACACATGTAGAATAACGACCTGTTTCAAAATAAGACATTGGTAGACGTTTCATTTTCTAAACCACCTTATAAACACATCCCAAAACTTTTTAACCGCTTGCGGAATAGGTAAATAGAAATCACCGCCAGAAGTATCAGGTTGACCATTAGTTTGTCCGCCAGAGTTGTCCACGGCGACAGTATCAGAGTCATTTCCATAACTGACATTAATATTACTAGGGTAAGGAGGAAGACAAGATTGTAATTGGGATTCGAGGTGTGTGTTTTTTTGCGTAAGTTCTGATACCTTAGCTTCCAATTCGTTTTTCTGGGAAGCGGAGGAATGTCGGCAATCTTCAAGCTGGCTTGTAAGGTTTTCAACTACAGCATACATTTTAACGCCATCGCTCTGCTCTTTGTCAAGTCCAATTCTATCGCAGTAATAATCATAACCGTCACACTTTCGCCTCATGTTCTCAAATGTATCTTTGGGAACTGCAACATTATCACCTATCGGTACATCTTTAACCTTAAAAATTGCATACCCATGTATTAGTGGATATACACTTGTGGGACGCTCAGTGCCCGTCCAAGGGTCGTTTAGCTTCTGATTGCCCTTATATACCACCCAATGCCGATCATTAGTCGCAGGAGTCCCGTCATAATCAACTTCAACAATACAAGGCAGGTTGGCAGAAACTTCCGTATTATTGTAAGAATAGACTCTTTTAACAAATTCTAAATTAGGTAATGCTTCTGGAACTTTCGCCCAAATAACCAAATTGCCATTAGCAAAACCATTTACTTGTTTCAATCGGGAATTAACAATATCAGGAGTAACTCCTGCAAGCATACTTAGGCACGTTACAGTACAACCATGACTTCCGATTGAAGTATTAGTAGAAAATCCTAAGGGTATGTCTTTCCAGCGATTATCTCTTTGTGAGAGGACAGTCATCGTTTCGGCCTTTTCCTTATTCTAATCTCTTTATTAACTTTTGCCAATTCCCTGATTTCACAAAGTAATTTATGGCCGTCAGGCGTTCTTTCGTTATTAGGAATAATTGATATATCAACAGGCGGGTGCTGATACCAAACTTCTTTTCTATTCATTTAAGTATTTCTATTAAATCACAAATTTTACAGCGTTTTCGGTAAATAACTGGTTTTATAATAAATGGATCTTTTTCTTTAATAAACTTGTGTTTACATTCTTTTTGGAAGTAAGGATTTATTAAATGATAAATGCGAGAACGAGTATTAAACGATAGATTTAACCACCATAGCTTCCATTGTTTTTCAAGGTCTTTTATTTGATCTTTTGATAATAGTTCTATCATTTACGGTTCATGTAGCTTTTTCTTTACATCTTTAATAATTAAATCAAGTAACCAAAGTTTCATCTTAAAAGGCATAGTATTAAAACCATCCATCTCCATAGTACCGCTTTTAAACTCGGTTATAAATACTTCAGCTTTTCTTTCAACAGGTTCAAGTATTCTACCCCGTTCCTTCATAACCTTCTCCTTTACACCATAATTGTAACACTTGGTCAAAACAAATAGTACCGTTTTTTAAATAAGGGTGGTAGTCTAAATCAATATTAAGTTCTCCTTTACCGTCTTCAAAACTAATAAAACCTCTGATAAAGGTATTCTTTTTAACATTATGGATAAAAACATCAGCCCGTTCCTTCATTTATCTATGTTTTATACTACTATCCATAGATAACATAATTCTTATCTATATTTAGTCGTATTCTATCTCTTTAAAAAGGTAATTTTACTCTACCAACTACGATAAGAATAAAAAGAATAATTGCACAAACCAATAAAATCGTATCGTCAATATTAACCTTTAATTTTGGTAAACCCCACTTAGCAACAAGATAAAGAACGATACAAACAAGACCTGCAATTAAAATTGATATTAAATCCATTATCCCACCTCCCTCCATTCTTTATATATTCTCTGTAACTTTTCGTCAGCTTCCATGTCGGGCGTTTTTCTTATAAAGTTGAAATTACCAGATAAAGCAATAAAAGCCCGATCAACCCCGTCAATATTAACGATATGTCCTTGTATGCCATCTTTTCGTTTAAAAGGTCTGTCAGGTTTTCTCTCCATGTAATTCGGCAGTTAAATCTATGGAAAATACAATACTGGCAGGTTTACCGTCTTCCCTTACTATTTTAGTTACCGCATAAGGGCGATGGAAAGGGGTGTAATCACAGGTGGTTAAAAACTGGGTAAATATTTCTGCTGCCCGTTCATGCAGATTTCGTATCTCGGGTGTTCTGCCAAAGTTATTGTGTTCTGTCATGCTTATTAATTAAGTCTAAGAAGATAAAGTAATGTACCAACCAATAGCAAAACCCCGATATTTAAGATAGTTAAAGCCTTTAATTGAATAAGTTGTTCGTGAATATGAGGAAGTTCATTTTCCAGAATATGACTCAATTTACGATCTAATTCTTTAAAACTATTCTCTAATTGAGTTACTCGCCAAGAAAGTGTATTGTTATTTTTTATCATAGTTTAACTTGATAGTAAGAAAAATCCACCACCCGCTGTTGAATAAGTAACTGTTAATTTTGGTTTATTCGCACCTTGTTGAGAATTAGCAATAAATCTACTTAAATAATTATCTGTCCAACCTGGATCAACGTTATCAAAATCATAAGCCATTCTTAATGCAAACTTACTAATTCCAGTCTTATTGACATTGGCAATCCCAGCGGTGTTCAGAGTCCAAGTATTATAAGCATTGTTAGTCAATCCGGCGATTGTTAAATCAGTAGCAAGTCTCACTGATCCAACTTGAGCATAATCTCCATTTGCGAGAGTAGTATCGGAAGCAGGAGTGGAAGAAACAAGAGCTACCGCACCATTGCCCCAACTATTATTACTGACTTCAGTCATATAAAGTTCAAAAGTGACAGCGGATATAACTGCCCCACTCCCAAGTGTAGAAGTATCAAAAAGGACAATTGGTCTTGTAAAATATCTAAAATTAGAATAACCAGCTCCACTTTGACCAGCAAACAAGGCTGCAGCAAGAATAGTTAGGTCAGGTGTTGTATTTCCAGCACCAGCTCGTAATGTTGCAATGGAAGCCCCAGGCGCCGATGCTTCATGTGTTGTTGTTCCATCAATTGCCGAAGCACTTGGATAAAAAAGTGATACTGCCATTTATATATTTGCTCCTACTTTTGAATCTCGCATATTAACCTAAACCACTTCCTATTGTAAAACCATCATAATTAGATGCGCTTGTACAAATGAAGCCGAACCAATCAGCCCGAGCTGCTGTAGTTGTAAGCGTAGGTACAGTTGCAGATGTCCATTTAATTGTTGAAAACCAACTAACCAAATTAGTTCCCCCTGCGTCTTGTAATAATCTTACCGTAAACACCTGATTAACAGTTACGTTTGAAACAATAATTGAAGTTGTTGATACGCTGGTTAAGACAACCGCATGATTATTGGCTGTTGCCATATTCAGAATAACTTGGCTTGAAGCAATGGTATCCGATGAAAGTACACCGTATCGGGCGTTTTCCTTAACTTTTCCCGTACCGTTCCCAGCTAAAACCAAGTCTGCATTGGTTATTTGATTTGAAATCGTGCCTGAAGCATTAATATTACTTGCTGAAATATTGGTATGTAAACCCAATTGATTATGTTGGACTAAAAGCCCATCAATTAAATCATTCCAACCCTTAGCTGTAACTAAAACCTCTACAACTGCTCCTGCCGCATGAGCTTGTGCCGTACCTTCTGCTCCTCTTACACAACTAACTAAATTAGAACCCGACACGACTCCAATAATAGTTTCTTCCAAAGTAGGTGTTGCCGTACCGTTTGCGTCAACCCTATCAATTACTACTACTACTGCCGTATCCGTTGATAAATTAGTCGCTGAAGCTAAAGGTACTGTTGTTGTGGATTCATCAGCTACACCACCTGCACCAATTTGACCTACCCAACGGCGTGATAAATCTTTAAATTTGTCTGTATTTGCTGCTGCCATTTATATCACCTCCAATCAATTTGCCCAATTACTAGGAACTCGCCTAGCAATGAGCCTTCCTTTCGCTTGTAATTTATTAATTGTAAAGTCCGTACTTGCTGTTGTAGAGGCTACTTGGAATTGGATAGCATATATCTTCTTCCTTTTTTTAAGAGCTTTCTTAGTAAGTGATTGGGTATAAACTGATGGAACTGCTGTAAAAGATATTGCCCACGCCCCTGCACCGCCTGAAGAATTATCGTTAGTTGAAGTTGCAAAAAAGTCTCCTGCTAAATCACTACCTACTCCCGTATCTGCTCCGAAGTTAGTAATTGTTGCTGTCGCAATAGTTGTAAAAGAACTATCCTTACCGACTCCTAAAATTGTAAAAGTAACTGCTCCTCTAGGATTAGCAAGTTCAACTATTGCTTCTTTTAGATTAAAAATGTCCGTCATCTTTTTAGAAACAGGCAAAAGTGGAGAAATATATGATTGATTAAATTTAACACCTAAATCATTCATATAATTTTCTGATAATTCAATTAACTGTGTCCCTGAAGTTGGAACATAAAGGAAATGCGAATTACCGCCTGTGTCGGTATATTCAAGAAATTGTTTTGCTCCAATTGACCAATCTACTGCCCAATTACCCCGCTCTGTATCGTAAATAATGATTTTATCATTACCTGTAGTTATCGTAGGAACTGAAATAAATATTTTAGCATCATAATAATAAGCACAAATACCTGAAATTTTATTACTGATCAAAGAACGCCAGTAAGGACGAATATTACTTGATCTTTCACTTGTCCTCAAAATATTATAATAGCCTCTTTCCTGTCCTAAATTAAACCAACCTTTGCTATTAGGAAAAGCTATATCATTATCTGTTCCCACCACTCCCAAAAGAGCCTCTGTTCCAAAAGAACCGACAACCTTAGCAGCAGAAGGTACGGAAAACGTAACATCTCCTACTGTCGCAGTAATTATTTCTATTTGCCAAACTGCTCCTTTACCATCAGGAGTTTTACATAAAACGGTAGCTCTGCCTTGCCCTGAACCTGTTTGATAATGTTTAACGGCAATTGGTAATTCACGACCTCCTTTTTCAAGTGCTATCCATCCACCACCGTAAAAATCACTAAATGCTCCAATATTTCTTCCTGTACCAGAGAAATAAACTTTATATATATCATCAGGATTATTAGTCATCCAGATACGGTTATTGGATAAAGCCATAGATTTGGCTTTTGGTCCTGTTGTTGTGTTATCTAAGGGAACTTGTACATAAGGATTAATAGGTAAACTACCATTATCTTTCCAACTGGTAGTATCGGTTGTCGCTACTAATGCCTCATAACCTGTAGCATCAGATAAATAAACTTGGTATCTTGTAGCAGAAGCTACAGCAGCCCAAGTCCAAGTTATTTCATCATCCCAAGTAGTTTTGTCTGTTTCAAGATTCCATGTGCTACGTTCTTTATTAACCGTTATAGAAGTCTCTGAACAACCGACAGTTTCCCCAATAGTATTTATGGCTGTTACTTGAGCATAATAGGTATAAGCCCCTGACGTAAGTCCTGATGCCGTCAGAGAAGCTGTTAAAGTAGCTGGTGCGGATAAAGAATTGTAAGTTGCCAAAGTCGAACCATCATATCTTGCTAAAGCATCAGTTCCATTAGAAATATAAAGATAGTTATGGAAAGTATTATCATTCGGATCATAACCACCCATCTGCATAAAATAGCATTGAACTCCTGCTGTAAAAGTAGCTCCTGATATACTAGACCAGCTACCACCATCCGTTGATTTATAAACTACTCCATTTGCTATTACTATAAGTTCGGTAGTTCCATTACTTTTAACATATTCCGCAGCACCATCACAACTTGTTCCCAAATCAGTACCAAAATATTGTGAACCCCATCTGGTTTTCCAAAGTCCATTGGAAACCTGCATTAAATTATTACTTTGATTAGCAAATTTAGGAGGAAGCCTTGATTGGTCAATTAAAGTATTAGTACCACCACTAAAATCATCAATTGTTAAAAGAAGTTCCTTAGCCGTACTTTGGGTCTTGGGAAATTTCATGTTCCAAATCCACTTTCAAGATAATTCTCTAATTTATTAGCTTGAAAATGGGCTGGCATAATATTTCTTGTTTTCATAGCTTCCAATTTCTGTGTTGCAATAGCTTGTGCTGTCGGATCTCCCTCCTCCTTTTTAAGTTCTGCTAACGCATAATAAACCGCAAACATAGGATCACTCATTTCAAAAGTACTTGCTCCTGTTGTTAATGCTGTAGCATTTTTATAATACATATAAGAAATAGTATCTCCTGTTGTTAAATTAATTTGTGGATTAAATTCTAAAGTCGGAGTGGTATCCATTAAAAAGTAACACCATTTTTCTGTATTATTTTCAAATAATTGGACTTCTTCCTGTTTAATTACTCTATAAGCTGTTGCATTAGGGGCTGTGCCTAACCAAACATAACCTGAAGCTGGAAATCTAAAATCTGTAGGTACTGCATAAGAATAATCACCCGCTGTAACTGTTTTATCTCCATCTGCCGCATTTGCCAATTTTACAAATAATTCCCTCCAAAGGATTCCTTCCTCATTTTCCCAAAGATTAACAGCTGTATTAAAAAGGGAAGTCCAAACTATATAGTCTTCTTCTGTAGAAGTAGGAACTGTTGAATCCGCCTCATACAAATTATTAAGATATTCGATTGCATTATCAAGCGTAGAAATTACTTTTGCCATATTACGGAAATAAAGTTGCCATTGTTACTGAATTATCAATTGCAATATTTAATAAATCTTGTTCAGAATAAGCTGTTTTTACATCAGTAATAATTGTTGGTAATGCTGCTTTTAATTTTATATATAGATATTCTTGAAAAGAAAGATCAATTTTGCTTGAACTACTTTGTATTTGATTCCCCCAATTTTGAGGAGTTTTAGAAGTTATGTGTTCTGTTTTATATTTATTTATCACTCCTTGTTCAGATAAACCAGTCGTTATATCACTATAACCTGCTAAAATATTAAGAGATTGTTGTGCTGTATTTTGAGTTACCATTTATTTATCAAAAAAGACATCACATTCATGATGCCTTGCTTAACACTCCTATAAGTATTGGCTTTCTTATAATAACACGTTTCTACTACTAGTAAAAGTGTTACGATATGGTTTTAACCTAAACTTAGGTATTTTGGCGACTTTATAAGTAGCGGTTGGTGTTTTAATAATTTTAGCTTTTGTTGGCTTTGGCGGTTTAGAAAGTTTAAAAGATATTTTAGTTGTTGGCACTTTAGTTGATTTGATGGAGATTTTCTTAGGTTTTCTACCCCTTTTAAATCCACCATAACCTTTATATTTAGCAATCTCCACTTCTTTATCTTCAATTGTATTTTGGATTCTTATTACATCATCTGTTTCTGTAGGGCTGGTTAAAGTCTTTTTATATTCTTTTAAATAATCAACATATTGTTGAGTAACATTAACCCATTCTTCATAATCATCTATTTCTTTAAGTCGTTGTGCTGTAAGATCATATTGTGCTTTAAAATTATCATATTCTTGTTTAACAATACTATATGATTCAACTTTATCTGTTTCTTGGTCATAATAATAAATTCTGCCATTAAATTCTTGAGATTCTCCAGTCTGTTTTACTTGAAGTTTAACAAATTCTGCTTGAATTTCTTTTTTCTTTACATCAGATAACCGCTTTGAAATTTCTGGGGTTATTTCTGATATTTTTCCTTCCTCAAAGTCTTTTTGAAGTTTATTGGAAACAGCATTTTCTTGTAATTCCTTAGTTCTTTGTTGTAATAAAGATTCATATTCTCCTGTAGGTTTACCTGTAGCATAAGGTAGAAAAGCATTTATAAGTTCACGCTTTGAAGGTTCTCCTGTTGGAGTAAGATGAGGAGGTACTTGTTGACTTAATCCAGGAATACCACTAAGGATACTTTCTTCAAGAGTTGTTGTTTTTCTATAAACTGGATCAATTATTTGATTTACCCATCTTAAAAATCCAGAAAGTGGAATAGCTTGAGTCGCAGTAAATCCTACTTGTCCTATAAGGGTTCGATCTACCTCTCCATCTAAAATTTCAAAAAAAGCTCCGACATTCCGTAATGGTGTTTGAGTAGAAACAAATTTTGATAAATCCATAACTGATTTTGTTAATTTCATTATTTGACTATCAGTTAATGATTCACGTGATTGATCCTGTCGATATTTAATTGCTGCAGGAATAGCTAAAGCTAATCCATAAATACCAAAAGTTATCAATGGTATATCTCGACCTGCAATATTTACTGAATATGGTTTATGCCCTTCTGCATAAAATAATTCTTTTTCTTTACGATCGGTTGGAGGAAGCCAAGTAGTTTTCCCCTGCATAGCAAGTAAAGCTCCTATTCCAGTTATAATCGAACCCGTTGTAGCTTGAGCTAATTGCTGGCGACTATAATTCCCACCTATAAATCCTAAAGGTGAATGTTTTACCTGAAGTTTAGATATATTAATTGGAGTAGTAATAAATGGAAGCATCCAAGAATATAAATGCCCGACTGGTGGTGCCTTTTCTTTTAATAAATGTCTTAATCCTAAAGCTCCTTGTCCTAGTGCATCCAAAGCTCTTACAAAAGCTGGATCAGTTTTAGATGCTTCTCCTAACTTTTGTCTTGCCAAAAATTCCTGTGCTAATGCTATTGCTTTTTTATTAGCAGTTTCTTCACCTATTCCATGTGACATAAGTCTTGTCTTTTCTCCACTTGCAATTAAAGTAGAATTGAATTTATCAGCAGCCTCCATAAATCTACCCACAACTGTTAATATTTTTGGGGCATTACGCATCCTCAAAGATTCAATAGCACTACTGCCTCTTAACATATCAAGTCTTTCAGGAGTCAATCCTTGCTTATAAGATTCTTTAGCGCCTACCCAAGCATTAGGGATAGAAAGAGTCAATCCTTTGTAATATCGAGGTACATCCATAAAAGAAACTTCCCGTGCAAGTGGATTTAAAGGATGTCGTACAAAATCATAAGTTGCTTCAGTTGCTATATTCCAAGGTCTTGCAATAAAAGTAGTACCCATATTAAAGAATATATTTCTTTCTTGAGTTTGAAGCCCTGAAAGCATATTTTGATAACGATATGCTTCAAATAATTCAATGGGTTTAAGAGGCATTTTTTCAGCTATATAATTGAGAAGTTTTAAAGTTTCTGCCTCTTTTTTAGTACCTGTTAGTTTTTGAATAGCAATCATTCTGTCCAAAATTATCTTTTGAGTTTGTTTATCAAGAGGTCTATCTACTTTTTCACCAACTTTATTTGCTGCTCTTACCACCGATTCAGGAGATAATTTATTCCATAAAGAAGCAGCTTGTATAAATTGTCCTGATGCTCTTAATTGTTTATCATAAGCATTAATTATTTCTATTGCCGCATCCGAGTTCTTCTGTTTTTCATAATGCTTAGCAAGTCTAACTGCTAATGCTCCTTTTTCCGCTGAAATACCTTCTATTGATAAAACTCTTTCTTTGGCAAAATCAGGATTTTCTTTAATTATTTTATCTGCGGTTGCAATTGATTGTTTATTAGGTATTACTTTATAAGTTTGTTTTAATCTTTCAACTTCTTTTTTAATAAATTTAGCAGTTTTTTCTGATTCTTGAACTGTTTTTAAAAATCCTTTTTGTTTCTCTTCCCCTGGTATTTTGGCAAAACCTGGTTCTAAACCTACACCTCGTTTAGTAATTACTTCTCCTGCTTTACCGATTCCGTATCCTGCAACTGGCATACCTACTGAAAATACTGGAGAAATAGCAGCAGATAAAACCGCTTGCCCTGCCCCTCTTTTAATCCTTTCTTCTAAAGAAAGATCATCTTTATTACCAAGTCCATGTAATCCACCAAATGTAGCAAAATGTTTGGCTGTCGTAGGGATATTTTTAATACCTGTTTTTACAACTTCTTTAAAAGTAGGTTTCAAGGCTGTTGTTCCTATTTTACCTGCTTCGAATATTCCTTTAGTTTTTCCTCCTGTTGCTACATAAGCCATAGGAAGTAAAGTATTAGCAGCTTGTTTAGTTAATTCAGATAAATTTACTTTTTGTGTGCCAAAATCTTTTTGTAATTGAGGAGAAAAACTAGAAGCTACTCCTAAACCAAATTTAAAAGGTGCTGATTTAGCTTGCCCATATTGAATATTTTGTCCTCTTGTTGCAAGTCCCATTCCTGTACTTATATCAAGCATCGGATTAAAAATTCCACCACCAATTATATTAGTTATATCTATTCCTAAATTTCCTCCTAAACGGGCAGCTTGTAATGGATAACGCTTATATTTAGGTAATTGTTGTGATACCTGTGGAATTTCGGGAATTCTAATAGGTCTAGGACTTTCTAAAAATTGTTGTGCTTTAGTTAATTGAGGTAAAAGTCCTTTTGTAGAGGTTGGTAAAAAAAATTCAGCTTTAGGAGTATTAGCAACTCGTTGTATCCCTTGGTTAAAGTAGTCTTTTAATTTTTTTGCGAGATCTCGTAGTGATGCCATCCATTTATTTAAGTAGATTTCTTCCAAATATCCGAAATACCTGTAATTGGCTGTTGGGATATATTACCACTTGAATCTGTTTGCATTTGCCCCATAACTTGTGGAATACCTCTAATATTTGCTCCTAATTGTTGAATATTGGTTGAATTATTAGCTGCCCATTCTAGTAAGGCATTATATCGGGTAGTGGCATCTGTTTTAACTTGGGCTGCTGCTGTCATAGCATTATTTAAAATAGCCATACTAAGATTATTTATCTCTTGGGCTTTACTTAATCTACCACTGTTTATTTGTTCCCTGATTTGCTGTTGCGCTTGGTTAAACCAAAGACCTATTTGAGCAATTTGCTGATCATGTTGAGATTGAAGATTATTCATTTGAGTATCAACAAATTCATTTAATTGTGCAGTTTGTTTTGCTGCCTGTTGCTGAATAGCAAAAGAATATTGGTTAGCAGCACTAGAATCTCCTGCTCCTCTAGCACCAAGATAAATATTACCTGCCTGAAAAGCGTTGCGGATATTTGAGGCAATATCTCGAAGGCTTGAAGTTTTCTGTGAACTAATTGTTTTTTGACCAGTAGCAAGTTGACTTTTTGCGATATCTTCCTGGGCTGTTTTTTGTTGTGGTAAAAACTCACTACCAATTTTTTCTGTTCCACTTATCCATTCATCCCAAGCAGAAGATATTTCATTTCTTAACTGATCCTGCATATCTTCGGTATTTGGAGTAGTTGGCTGGTTGTTGGGATTAGGAACCTGTCCTGCATTTTGCCAGTTGACGGGAGTAGTTGTAACACCTTGAGCATTACCGCGTGGATTAAATCCTCTTTGAGATTCAGGAGTTAAAGCATTATAAGCATTAGAAGTATAAGTCGTAAAATTAGGTTCATCCTGTGGATAAGGCGCAATAGCATTTTGTGCTGGTTGAGAACCACCGGTAAACCAATTAATAGTATCCATCGGCCCCCATAAAAGATGAGGTAATTTTGCAATCTTTGCTTCAAACGAATAAGGATTTTCGAATTGGTTTACGTGTCCTGTCATTTCTTCTTTTTTATCTTACTTCCGTATTTTTTTGACCAACGTTTAGCAATTTTGGGATGTTTTGCATACATAAAAGCTCTTTGTTTTTTTGATTTAAATGGCATAAAAAAAGACACAACATTATAAGTTGTGCCATCAAACCGTACGTTTCTCCGTGTCTGGCAAGATTATTCTACCACACTTTTGAAAAAGTCAATATAGTAATTTATATTTCCTTGTATAGTCGAACAATCTTTAACCATTTTATAGGCATTTTCTCCTATTTGTTTTCTTAATTTAACATTATCTATTAATTTCTTAATTTGGTCATGCCATTCTTGAGCAGTATTAGCCAATAAACCACATTCTTCTGGTATATATTCATATTGTCTTATCTTTTGCCAAACTCCTGCCTTTTTAGCTGTAGAAGCCTCTAAAAACTTAATATCCGACTTACAGCGGTTATAAACATTATCTTTTAAAGGAATAACTAAAATATCAGCCTCATCCATAAATTGTCTAAATCTGCCTTTTATCCATTCATATATATCCTCATGCCCGAAATCATTAAAATATCTTTGCCCCCATTTCTTTTTATATTCGCCAATTAAAGCACCAACAGTTTTTAAAACTACATTAGGATATTCTTTGAAAATCATATCTATGCCTTTTTCAAACTCTTCAGAAGCTAAATCATAAAAATGGGTTGTTGAACCATAATGAAGTAAAGTTATTTGATAATTATTTTTAAAAGGGGAAATATGGTTATACAAATCAAAATCAACATAATTAGGAAGTAATTTAATTCTGTCATGATATTTTTGTGTATTATGGTGGATAACATTTCTTAAATAATAATTTGTCGTGGTTATATAATCTACATCATTACAAATACAAGTAAAATTCATTAAAGCCTCACTTCCAGAATGAAATACTTTATATGCAGGATTATCAGTTGCTATATCCCATAAAGAATCATCTAAATCTAAAACAAGTTTAACTCCATGTTTTCTTGCCATTGCCCCCATTGCGGCATACCCCCACGGATTATGAAGATAATTAAAAAAGATAATATCAACATTTTTAGCTACCCAAAGCCAATCTGTCTTTTTATTGATATTAAATTCGGTAACTAAAAAATCAGGATGTTTAGCAAGATATTTAGCTGGTTGAATAATACGAGCAAAATCTACGCCTGTAGTACGTTGTTTAGTTATATGACTTGGAAATGTAAAAATTTTAATAGGCTTGTGTTTCTTCAATAAATTCCTCCAAACGATCTTCAAAAGCTACTTTTAATTTTTCATAATGCCATCTAAAATCGTCAACATTTAATTTAATTCCTTCATCTTCCCCCCACGATATTCCATTCATACCTGGTTCATAAACACTAAATTGTTCTTTGGTATATTTAGTAGGTATCTGGATTATTCTTACTCCACATAAACGTGCAATTTCGTGCATAGCTGATACTGGATCATAACAATACATAACTTCACATTCATTTAAGAAATCGGCAAGTGCCTGTTGATCTTGAGCTATTTCTCTAGTAATAGATAAAGCATTCTCAGGATGAATTGTTATTTTACCTGATTTTACTCCCCGTTCTTTAATCCCTTTACCGAAGTAATAACAACATTTATTTCTTCGTTTCTTTTGATCTTTAAAAAGGTGCATATTAAGAATAGGTAAAAACATATAATGCTTTTCATCCGTTTCCCCAAATAGTCGTGAAAAATAATAAAGTATATCAGTATCATTAAATTTAACTGGTCCTTCCTTAACCGTCCCATCAGAATATATAGCAGGCACTACTCCCGGCTCATTTAAAATATATCTAACAACTGTAAAAGCCTCAGCGGGATTCCCATATTGTATTTCAGGATAAATACCTACACAATCGCTATGGTTAAACTGAGAGTTTAAATAGACTATTTGTCCCTTAGCCAATAACCAACCATAAAGCCCATACATCACTCTAACTCCTCCTGAAGTTACTTCAAATGGTGGTGTAAAAATACTATATGGCTTTAACACATTTAATTGTTTGTCCATAACTTAATTTATGAAGCCACGCTTTTACCTCATCAGTTAAAGGCATATTATCAAAATCTAACTTTGGAAATACTCCGCCTCTGGCAAAATGATAAGCAAATATTTGTTCCCCCATACACATTAACTTATCGTCTTCTATATAAAATTTTGGTTCACGTCCTAACGATTTACAACCATAATAGTCTTTGTCTTTATCGAATATCTTTAGTTTTAAATGGGGCAATTTGTTATAAATAACTAAATTAAAAATATCATTCTCCCGTCTAATATATTTCATGGCATCTTTATTTGCTTCCTGCCATTCCTTCCAAAACTCCATCTTCGTTGAAGCTATCATTCCTGCTTGGACATACATTTCTTCGGTTATATTCTCAAAAGAGGCATTTTCATAATCATTAAAGTTCCAAACCCCGCCAATATCATAGTCAATATTATCAAATACTTCAGTTAAACGTCCTGTTATAACCGTATCGGCATCTATATTACAGATAAGATCATAGTCAAAAAGTAATTCCGCAAAATATGGTTTAGCCATATACCAATTGATTTTCTTTTCTTTAAAAAGTCTATCAACTGTATCTTGTCTAAAAACAACTAAATCTATATCAGGATGAAACTTGCGGAAAGAGTTGATAAAAATATGCGTTCCTTCTGCATAATATAATTTGTCATCAACAGCAGTCCAAGCACATTTTCTCATTTTTTTCTTGCTATAAATTTTCGATTTGGCAAATTAATATACTTAAAACCCATATATTCCAATAAACCTTGCACATCTTCAGGTACACCTACATGAAATTCTCCAATAATAGTTCCAATTCTATCTTTTGGGAAAAATGGAGTATTTAAAATCTTTCCTTCATAACCTTCAACATCCATTTTAATAAGATCAGCATATTCAATTTTTTGTGAATCCATAAAATCTTTTAAAGTTCGACAATCAACTGGATAATCTCCACTTTCAGTTAATTTAGAACCACCTCCACCATTTATATCTAATTGCATCTTTTGAACCCAAGAACCATAACTTATAGCCATTTGTATAGGTATAATCTTTTTAATATTATTATCCTCGATAGTTTGTCTTAAACAGTTCATATTTTCTTCTACTGGTTCAATAGCATAAATAATATCTGCTTTATCCAACATTGAGAATGAGAAAGTACCAATATGAGCTCCTATATCAATTACAATAGGATAATAGTCCAAAAAACCATATTCACCATTTATTAATACTTCATCAATAAATCTATCATTTTCATAGGTTATTGTTAAATTACCAAATTTTTTCTTCATCGAGTAAATAAAACAATAATTGCACTTGAATCATATCTTCTTGCTTCAAAACCAAGTTCAAGCATATATTTAACAAGTTCTGGAAAAGTCGGAAAGTGAAATTCAACCTCAATTGCCGAGATTTTATCTTTTACTTTTTTAAATCCTTCACTTCTTAAAATTAAATCTTCAGCTCCTTCTACATCAAACTTCATAAAGTCAACTTTTTCTATATTATTTTCCTTAAAGAAAGTATCGAAAGCTTGCGTTTTTACCTTTTCCCCCCCTTGTTTATAATCAAGTGTTAAAGAATGACAAGTACGGTTACTTTTATTAGTATTTAAAGTCATTTCACCATCCTTATCGGCTATGGCTAAATTAAATATTTCTACATTGTCCCATTTATTAAATTCTTTATTTTTTTTAAGGGCTTCAAAATGTTCCGAAGAAGGTTCAATAGCATACAGTTTTTTACAATATTCCCTCATATATTGGGTAACAATTCCGATATTTGCTCCTACATCAATAACAACCATATCTTCTTTCTGATTAAAAATATCTACATAAACTCCTTCTAAATAAATCTCTTTATAAATATAAGGAATAAAAAGACTATCAAACGGTACATCTGGATAAAATAATGCTTTTAACATATTACCTTCTTAAACTTAAAAATGTCGGTTTCCCTTCTTTAACCATTTCTTCTAATATAGCAGGAATCTCTATGGCTTCTTCAGGCCAATATTGTTTAATATTCGGCCAACTTTTTAAAAGTTCTCTTACATCACTTGAATCATGAGAAATACCATCTATAGAATAATCTTTATCTCTGCCACTACCTATTAAATGAACTGCTATTTTCTCATGGTTTAAGTAAAGTCTAATGGTTTCCGCTGGTCGCCAAAGAAGAAAAGGAGTTATTGAATAAACAAAAGGGATTTTACCTTTTAAAGCAAGACCTATTGCTATTCCTATTAAAGTTTGTTCGGCAGCACCTATATTGAAAAATCTATGAGGAAATTCATCCCGTATTTTATCAAACCCGCCATAACCTAAATCACCTGTTAAGGCATAAATATCAGAATTATTTTTCATCAACTGGTAGAATTCCTGGAAGAATGTTTTTCTCATACTCCTCCTTTGTTAAAATATGATAATGTCCATCCACTCCCTGCAAATAACTAGGCCATTCAAATAAATTTGTTTTCACAACAAGTGATGGATAAAACATCTGCATACGGGTATCTAACATTTCAATATCACTTTTTCCATAAGCTGTAGTCCCGTTAGCATTACACATAACTCTTAAATTTTCTATTCTTTGTTCTCCTGCTACCCGTAATGCTTCCCAGTTTGAACCTTCATTCATATCACCATCCGAAGTTAAAGCCCAAACATTTGTTTTACGATCTGCAAGTGCCATACCGACTGCAATGGAAAGTCCCTGTCCAAGACTTCCCGTTGAACAGTCGATTTTATCTTTTTTATCTCTATTAGGGTGAACTCCATGTTTTAAGAATAATTTTTCAGCATCTATTTTATAATTCTTTTCCAATATTACATATAAAGCTATTCCAGCATGACCATTGGCTAAAATAAAAGGTTCGTCTTCTTTTTTAGAAAGATAAATACTATCAATTAAATTTAAAGACGTTAAACAAGATGAGATATGTGATAAACCATGTTTATAACTTATTTCAAGAACTCGTTGTTCAAGTTTTGATATAGGCTTCATACATCTCCTTTATACTTTGCTCAAGCGACTTTTTTGGCGACCATCCATAACTTCTGGCTCTGAAATTCCTGCAAATCCAGTCCTGAGTATCATAATCCCGCAAGTGATCGACTATGTTTATTTTTGCTTTTTTGTCAGTTGCTTTTTCAACTATTTCCAAAACTTCCTGATTGGTATATCCTCTGCCATTCCCAAGTTCATACACCCCACCTGCCTGATTTTCCGATAAGTTAATAATTCCATCTACAACATCTTCTATATCAATATAATCATGGACAGAATTTGGCACAAAATCAATAAGTTCTCCTTTTAAACAACTTCTTATAAGTGTTGGGATAAGATGTTGTTTTTGTTCGCCAATTCCTGTGACTGAATATGGCCTAATAATACAAAAAGGTAATTGATATTTTT
>Ga0154679_1117_pt1 | contig 19617 bp, 15 predicted proteins | sample Rifle2008BG13ft_FD_116108 | JGI IMG/M metagenome (GOLD analysis project Ga0154679, IMG submission 116108) | Actinobacteria bacterium RBG_13_35_12
TGAAGATGCTAGTTTACCAGCTACCTGGAACAAATTCGTATCTCGTATCTCGCAAATTCTATCTCGTGAAGAGAATAGAGAGCAGAAGATAGAGAGAAACAGTGATGAGTAATATGTGATAATTAAATAATTGTATGTTCTAGACTGCAGGTTTTTTCTCTTTTTATCATTTAAATCCGAACGCAATACGCGATTCGCAATACGCAATACGATACACTAACGACTATTCACTATTAGTCATTAGTAAGTACTCGTTACTAGGACTAAGAATAGGACAGGCCTCTTACTAATCAAAAATAGATTCCTACTGGATTTTATCTTGACGAAGTGGGGCAGGAATAACAGGAAGGGCATAGGCCATATGCCCTTACCACTTGCTCATATAAAATTATGAAAGAATATCAGTTTGTAGTATATAGATTACAAAAATTATCTATTTTGCTCAAGATTTTAGGTTTCGACTTACTATATTTTCCAGATGAAGATTATATATCAGTTATAAATCTGACTAAGAGGACCCATAGAATATTATTATCCAGTGTAAAATTTTTATGAAAATTACCCTGGATTTTTTAAAAGTATGCAGTGTAGTATAATATAAATAGACTTAAAAAAAAGCATATTGTTCCATAATACTAAGATGCATCTTTAAGAAATAAATACGTGAAAATAAATATAAATTAATTTAAAAAAATAATAGAAAGGATGAGTAGAAAAATTATGTCTAAAAACTTGCGTACCTACCTTAACCAAGTTAAAAAATTATTACCAGATCAGATTAAAATAGTTGATAAAGAAGTTGAACCGGAATTTGAAGTATCAGCAATAATAGAAAAGTTAGAAAATCAAGGCGAATCGCCTATGGTTTTATTTAATAATGTGAAAGGTTCAAAAATTCCTCTTTTAATAAATTTGGGTGCTAATTATGATAGACTAGCTCTGGCTATAGATAGTGATACCAAAAATATAGTTTTTGAATATGGAAAAAAAGAGCAAAATCGAATTCTAGTTAAAGAAGTTAGCACAGGACCGGTGAAAGATATTATCCTTAAAGGTAGTGAGATTAATTTAAATATCTTTCCCATCATTAAACATAATGCAGAGGATGCGGGTAAATATATCTCTGCTGGTCCTACCTTAATGAAAGACCCAGATACTGGGAATCAAAACTTGGGCTTATATCGTCTTCAAGTTCAGTCTAAAGATGAACTAGGGCTGTTTATTAATCCTGCAAACCATGGGTTCCTGATTGGAGAAAAATATAGAGAATTAGGACAAAAAATGGAAGTAGCCGTATTAATAGGTCATCACCCTACAGTTATAATGTCTTCAGTATCTAAGTTAGAAAATTATGGAGGAGAGTTAGAAGTGGCAGGAGGTCTTATGGGAGAAGCGGTTGAAGTAATTAAAGGCGAAACAGTGGATTTAAGGGTACCTGCCGAGCAGGAAATAGTTATCGAAGGCATAGTTGACCCTCAATTGACTAGGGATGAAGGACCTTTTGGGGAATGGCCTCGATATTATACTGGGAGAGGAGAGAGATGGTTTATTAAAATTACTGCTATTACCATGAGAAAGAATCCTATTTATCAAACAGTCATGGCAGCTCATGACGAACATAATATTTTAGGAGCCCTCCCTATAATGGGTAGTTTGATTAGGAGGATTAAAGCAGTTTTACCCACTGTTACCAATGTTAATTTACCTTTGTCTGGAGGTGGAAGGGTACGTTGTTATATCTCTCTAAAACAGCATTCTGATGGTGAAGCAAAACAAGCTGCTTTTATAGCTTTAGCGGTTGTTCCTAATATAAAACATCTGATATTAGTTGATGATGATATCGATGTATTTAATGAAAAACAGGTATTATGGGCATTATCTACTAGATTTGATGCCCGAGAAGATCTTATAATGATGAAAAATTGTATTGGCTCTCACCTTATTCCAACTGCTTTTGACATTACTAAGCAGAAACATGGGAATATGGAGACAAAATTAATTTTTGATGCAACAAGAAATGTTACTCCGCATCTTAATGGCAAGCCATTTCCTAAGATGGCTAGAGTTCCGGTAGAAATTGTTAATAAAATTGTGCCAGAGGAATATCTAAAGGAATGTACTAAAAATTTCGAGGAGTGAATTTTTATTTGAGCTCTATTCTTGTGGTTTAGAATAGTGTATGAAAAACCTGCAGTACTCTAACCACAATTTAAAAATTTAGGCGAGAAGGTTTAAAAAATGCGCGTAATAGTAGCAATAAGTGGAGCAACAGGAGTAATTTATGGTATTAAATTACTGGAAGTTTTGCAAAATAGTAAAATTTGCGAAATACATCTGTTAATCACCCCGTGGGCAGAGAGAATAATTGAGTCTGAAACGAATTTTTCTGTAAAGCAGGTAAAAAATTATGCTTCATATTATTATGAAATAAATGATTTTGATGCCCCTATTGCTAGTGGATCTTTTAAAACTGATGGAATGGTTATAATTCCCTGCTCAATGAAAACCTTGTCTGCTATAGCTCATGGATATGCCGACAATTTAATTACTAGAAGTGCAGATGTTATAATCAAAGAAAAAAGGAAACTTATTTTAGTGCCTCGAGAAACCCCATTAAGTGCCATTCATCTTGAAAATATGGTGAAGCTCGCCAGGTTGGGAATAGTAATATTACCACCCATACCTGCTTTTTATTATAAACCTAAATCTCTTAATGAAATTATCGATCATTCAGTCAGTAAAATACTGGATCATTTAGGAATAGAAAATCATTTATACCAAAGGTGGGGCGAAGAAAATTAGGAAATAAATCAAATGCTAAAAAAAACGATAAAATTTAAGTCTAAAAAAATAGAATTTTTATTACTAGAAATCGGAAATGATCTTATTTTTATAATATCTGGAGGAGATCTACCACACATTGGGGCGATTTCTGTTGGAATTCCCAGGCCTAGTTTAAAAAATCCCGACCAATTAAGTTCAACTATATCTACTTATGTTTTTACTGGTCATAAAGACGATATTATAGGCAATAAAATCGCTAATGAGATTTCTAAGAGAACGGAAAAGAAAGTCGTTGTTATAGCCGGTATCCATTTTAATCATTTATCAGAAAGGGATATTAAGTTAGTGGTAAAAAAATCAGAGGTTATTTACCGAGATTTAATTGAATTATTTCTAAAAAGTAAATAATAAAATATAACCTGTATGTGTTATTTAAATTGTTTAAGAAGTTATTAACTGGCCTTACTAATTTTTTATAAAAAAAAGAGGATTTATTTATTATTATCCGTCCTTATTTAAATAAATCAAAGAAAGATGCAGATTGATGAATATAGCAAGACCTACCCGTTATTATCCACCAAAAGGTAACCTTTCTTTATTCTTATCGAGAGGTCGTAGATAACCTAAGATTACTAATCGTTTGTCCCCATTACTATGAAGAGATATTTTTAAATACGAATTTGAATATTAGTGGTGAGTTGTGGATGATCTTAAATATAAGCAAATTAAAGACAATTGAAGCTAGGGAATAATTTTTATTATTAATAAAGTTGATAAAATTAGTTTAAATCAAAAAAAATTTTATTTTTTTTAAAAAAAAGAAGGATTTTTTAAAAAGCATGTAGTATAATATAAATAGAAATAAAAAATGGCATATTGTGCCATAATGTAAGACGCATCTTAAGAAATAAATACATTAAAATAAATATAAATGTTTGGCCTAGTTCTCCTATGAGCATAACTGAGATCAGTGAAAAATTAGGGCTCTATCGCAGTGCTATTCATCGTATATTAGATACTTTATAATCCAAAAGGAGAAAATAATGAAAATAGCCCCTTGGTCATTAGACCAAGGGGCGTACCAAACCTTAAACCAATTGCCTAAGCTTCACCTAAAACAATTGGATGGCTTGTAATTTAGAATTATAAATTGATTTTTCAAAAATTGCAAGTTTTTTTAGCAAAAAAGCCCTGGATTAAAGTTTGGCCAGGGCTTTTTTGTTTTAATAATAAAAAAATTAAATATATTTTGCGACGAATGTGCGGTTGGAACTTTACAAGATTTTTAAATATTTATGCCAAAGTGGAATGCATTCTGGAGGGTACATTGAACTTGTGAGTCACTACCCATTATTTGAGCGGCGACTTTCTTTAGAGAAAGTTTCGAACATGCGGCAAAAGAATATTTCGACAATCCGAAGGGAAGACTAAAGCCATAGAATAGAAAGAAAATGGATGTCTATATAAAGGCTGTTGATTAGGCTAAATCTGGAGATTATTCTAAGAACAGGAGGTGATAAATATAAACGATAAGACTAAAAATAAATGACTAAAAGGAGATGGTAAAGAGGGAAAAAAATTTCTTTTTTGTAAATTTTTATAAAAAAAGAAAAGGAGAAAAAAATGAAAATAAAAAATTTTAGATTAGTTACTTTAGTATTTTTGGTGATTTTGTTTTGTTTTTGTATTCAAATAGTAGGCTTAGCATATCTCTTCCAAGAGGAGTTTATTATGCCTGAGTCTTTTGTCCCGGAAAAACCTTTTGCTTCCAAGGTTCCCGAAATATCTCTTGCTGATGGAGTAACATTATCCCCTAATGTTCACCCAGTTATTATTTTAAGCGGTTCAGATTATGAAATGGGTTACCAGTGGTATCAGCAAATGATCGGTATTTTTGGACCCTGGATACTTACACCTTACCAGATAGATCGTGGTTTTTTTTGGCGAGGTCATGATTTTACTGAAGAAGAACTTAAAGCTTTAAAGGCGTATCAAATGTATCTTAGTCAATATGCTCCCGAAATGATAGATATGTTTAAAGGTATGGCCGATGGAGCAACCGATGCTGGAGTTCCTCTTACCTATACAGAGGTATTAGCTCAGTGGACTAAGGCAGAAATTTTTCCTTCCCAGCCTATTCCTTTAGAATCTGAAAAAGAAACACTAGAAGACCATTGTAGTGGCTTCGCCGCTTGGGGTAGTGAAACTAGCGATGGAAAACTAGTTTGCGCTCAGAGTATGGATGGGGAAACCAATTATGAAATGACCATTATGGCCTTCCCTGAAGGGGGTGGTAATAACTTTATTTATTCACCTTTTAATCCTCCCGAGGGATGTAATGAAGGTCGGGCAAAGGGTGGTCCACCTGCACTAAATGACCAAGGCCTTGTTTTTATTCGGGAAGCCGATGTACCTTCTAAGAAGGAAGGAGACTGGACCTATGGGATAACTCCCAATGTTGCAGCTATCCATACGATTCGATTTGCTAATAACGCAAAAGAAGCTCTTGAGATGATATTAGATTATCCGAGTGGCGATGGTTATAACTGTGGTTTTTGGGTAGACACCAGTGGTGATCATTTTGTTGATCTTTTATCATATGATCCTGTAGTTTTTAGAAAAGCAGGGGATTTAGAGGAGGTTGATTTTTTATTTGTAACTAACAATACTTTAGCCCCAATAAAAGGTGAATTTCAAGAAGCGGTTACTGGTGCCGGTGCTACCTTCGGAACAATGTTTGTTAAACATGCTGGATGGGCTGGTCCTGGAACCGAAAACTTTAGCAGTATTTCTCGAAATTTACAATTTTGGAATATGTTAAATTATTACTCTGGTCATATAGATAAAGAGTTTGCCAAGATGATGTATCGTTTTTCTGATGATCCTAATCCTGGAAGCCCTGTTTTAGATCCAGGTTTAGGTAGTGCTACGGCAGATGATTACGCTGTATTTGAAAAAGCAGACTTAAAAAAAACTATTGGTGGCGTACACAATACTAAAGTAACTGTAATATTACCTGAAGAATTAGAGGTTTATATTTGTCAGGGATATCCTGGAAGAAAACCACATCCGCCCATAGAGGAAACTGGTTATCCTATAGATCCTATGCATGCTTTCTATCAGCTAAAACTTGAGCCCAGTATATCTGAAGTTATACAGGCAGCTCTAGATCAAGCGACATATGAACTTATTCGTGCTGATGGAGAATTGATGAAATTAAACTATTCAGATCCTGCTTTTGTACCTCTTAAAGAGCTATTCGAAAAGGCAACTATTGAACGGAGAAAAGGTAGCTACTATCAATTTCTTGCTAAAATTACCGAGGGAAATGATTCAGTATATAATTGGGGAAAAGCGCTTAGAAGTTATACCAGATGTCAGGCTTATGCCCAGCATGTCTTTGAATCATTAGTTTCTCCTCCGGATACTCCTGAGGATCTTTTTTTAAAGCCTTGGGGATATTGGGTGGAAACAATAAGGTAATTTTAATTTAACGGGAATTCCCCACCTGTAAAAGTGAGGATGAAAGCAATTTCCTGCGAGGCAGGACAAGTTTTGTTTGAATCCTTAGAGAACCACGTCTGCAAGGATGTGGTTCTCTAAGGAAAATTTTTTCTTAAAATTTTAAGTGATGTTTACATTGGAAATTAAAGAAAATTGATGATAGGAAATATTTTTAATTATTAATAAAGCTGATAAAATTAGTTTAAATCAAAAAATATTTTATTTTTTTAAAAAAAAGAAGGATTTTTTAAAAAACATGTAGTATAATAGTAAGTAGAATTAAAAAATGGCATATTGTGCCATAATGTAAGACGCATCTTAAGAAATAAATACATCAAAATAAATATAAATGCTTAGTCTACTCAAAAACTTGATAAGATAAATGCTAATGTATAAAATTTACGTATATCTAATATATAAAGAATAGTATAGAAAACCTTAGATCTTTAATAATTAAAATGAAAAAAATAAAAATAAAATATTGGAATATAATTAATAAAAAAACAAAAAAAAATGAAGAAAACATAATCTTTTATGGTGAAACTTTTAATGATTTGTTAAATTTACTATTTAAGAAATATCAAAACAACCTAAAAGAATATTTTTTAAATTCAAATGGAAAACATTTATCATCGAATATTATAGTTTTTATAAATAATAAGATAGTTAGAGATTTAAAATTCGAATTGAAAGATGGAGATGAAATTATAATAATGCCAAATATTGCGGGCGGATAGTATCTTATGAGAAGTTTGGTTTTAGCTTAATTAACTTTAAAAAATTATAAAAGAATGAAATATTTAAATTTTAAAAATATTTTATTAAATAATGATACTCCAAGGAGAGAAAGTAAAAAAGTAAAATAAAAAATTTTGGGAGGAATAAAGAAAAAACAGAAATTACCAAAGATAAAAATCCGAGAGTTTCAGAAATGAAAGGAAGATTAAAAATAAGTGCCCTTTAAAACCGTTGGCAGATAAGGGTTTCCTAATTTCGCGTAGGGTGCTTATAACAAAGAAAGGAGGGAGGAATATATAAATAATATCATCTCTTTTGTTTTTTCTATGTTATGAATTTTAAATTTAGAGGAGGTTTTTGTAAAATGAGAAGCAAAATAATATTTTTATTAATTTGGATTTTGTTGTTTTCCATAGTATTTTCGATTGCAGGTTCGGCAAGAATAGTTACTATTGCTACTGATCCACTGGATAGTGGTACATATGGTTGTACTGCAGGAATTGCCCGGATTATTAACAAATATAATACCGCTAACTTAAATATAAAAGTAAAGCCCACTACTGGATCTACTGAAATTTCCGGACTTTTGGCGACAGGAGAAGCTCAATTAGGTGTGCACAATAATTTTGATGCTCAGTTATCCTGGCTTACTAAAGGAGAGGAATTTCAAGTTTATGACCAAATTACCAAAGTCACCCCCCTTAGGCTGTTATTTGGCGGAGCTATGACCTATTTTTCGACATTGGTAGCCGGTGGAAGAGGTATAGAAACGGGCGCCGATCTTAAAGGAAAAAGATATGTGGGAGGATTTACTGCACAACCACAAGATGAAGCTTCATCCGAAGCTTTTTTAAATGGTTGGGGGCTTACCAGAGAAGATGTAATATGGATAGAAGTCGCCGGTGTTGGTGATGGGATTGAGGGGCTTTTGGAGAATAGAGTTGATGCTATAGGCGATACTGGTCCTGGGGGAGCCGACATGAGAGAGTTACTCGCCATGAGAGATGTGTATTTTATAAGTATCAATACAACTCCGGAGGGGCTAAAAGCCTTTGAAGATACTTATGGATACCATACTTCAGTCGTTACGGTTAATCCCAGTCCTTTACTTCCGGGAGTAATAAAACCAACATCTATGTTAAAAACAGAGGATTATTATATGGCAAGAGGAGACCAGATAAGTGACGAAGAGGCCTATGCCATAGTTAAATCCATCTGGGATCATATCGACGAAGTTAGAGCTATTGACCCTGATTTAGGCACTTTATCCTCACCTGAATTGTTAATTACTCCAGGCTTTACCGTTCCCTATCATCCGGGTGCAATTAAATTTTATACTGAAAAAGGGATATGGTCTCAGGATTTTGCAGATAACCAAGCTGTGCTTCTTGCCTTAGAAGCGGAAGAAATGAAATAATTTGATTTTTCGATAGAATTGATTGTCAGTATTAACCTTAAAATTTAATGCTGACAATCAATTCTAAAAAATATTAACAAAAGTAAGAAGGAGGGTATACTTTTGAATAAGAATTTATCAAATAATCAAAGCAAAAAAGGTAATTTTATAGATATTATAAGATTAATTTTAGGAGTATCGATTCCCTTAGTCGGAATATTTTTTATTGTAGATATCCCACTTATTTTTTTTAGATTTTCTTTTTTTCTTCAACAATATAAGATATTATTCTGGTCACTAACCGTAGCTCTTTTATTTTTAACTCTTCCTGCCAAAAAAGGTGCTCCCAAGAATAATCCCCAATGGTATGATTTAATATTAGCAGTTTGTACTTTAATCGTAGGATTTTGGACATTTAGATATATCCCTGAAGTATTGTTAACTATTGGAGTAATTCAACCCATTCAAGTAATTTTGGGAATATTAACTTTCTTTATTGTAATGGAAAGTGTAAGGAGAAGTACCGGGATATCAGTTGTAATTGTAATAATAATATTCTTTATTTATGCAAAATGGGGTTATTTACTTCCGGGATTGTTGGGGGCTTCCCCCTTAAGCTGGTCAAGAATGTTTCAACAAATTTTATTCGGGTCTGATTTTTTAGTCGGCCTGCCTCTTGGTGTCGGTTCTGGAGTTGTTTTTGGTTTTATTTTTTTTGGAGCAGTATTGATAAAATTGGGAGCAGCTGATTTTTTAATGGATGTAGCGTTTGCTCTAATGGGAAAAGTACGGGGAGGACCTGCTAAAGTTTCTGTATTGTCAAGTTCTCTTTTTGGGACTATCTCAGGGAGTGCGGTTGCCAATGTCATAGCTACCGGAACGATAACCATACCTCTGATGAAAAAAACAGGTTATCCGGACTATTATGCTGGTGCGGTAGAAGCAGTAGCCTCTACAGGAGGTCAGATTATGCCTCCGGTGATGGGTGCCGCTGCCTTTGTTATGGCAGACTATTTAGGAATACCCTATGCCAGAGTATGTATTGTAGCAGCTATACCAGCCATTCTTTATTATTTTGGTCTTTTTATCCAGGTGGATAGTCAAGCCATAAAACTTAATCTTGGAAGTACACCTAAGGAATACATAAAACCGCTTAAAGCCACGATAAAAAAAGGGTGGATATTTCTTATACCAGTATTTGTTTTGTTTTATACCCTTTTTATTATGTACCTAAGTGCTCCACTTGCTGCCCTATGTGCCGTTGCAGCAGCATTCATAGTATCCCTTTTCATCACACACATTAGACGGACTTTTTGGTCTTTAAGAGAGCTAGCAGATTTAGCACAAAAAGTTAGTCGTCAAATGTTTAGTATCATCTCTCTATGTGGAGCTGCTGGAATTATCGTTGGACTTATTGCCTATACCGGTTTAGGAATCAGTTTTTCTGAATTATTAACGGAGGCTTCTGGAGGAAGTTTAATCCTGTTAGCTCTTCTGGTCGCACTGGCAAGTACTATTTTAGGTATGGGTATGCCGACGACTCCTGCTTATATCATGCTGGCTGTACTCGCAGTACCTGCCATGGTTAATTTGGGAGTACTCCCAATTACTGCACATTTATTTTGTTTTTATTTTGGTACTTTATCCATGATTACACCTCCTATTTGTCTTGCAGTTTTTGCTGCCTCTACACTTTCAGGTGCAGCCCATTTACCAATTGCTTTCCAGGCCATGAAATTAGCGGTTGCGGCTTACATTATACCTTTTGTTATTTTGTATAATCCGAGCTTAGCCTTAATTGGAGGAAGTGTTATACAAAAATTAACGGTTATTGCATTTACTACCATTGCCATCTATTTAATTGGAATATCTTTTGAGGGTTATGCGGTAAATAATAAGTTAAGTATGCTAATAAGATGCTCTTTTTCTGTCATTGCCGCTGTATTAATCATTCCTAATCCTCAATTCAGAAGTTATGAATTGCTGATTCTAAAGATTGCTGGCTCAATATTAACTTTATTTCTTATATTATTTCTCATAAGAAAGAACAAAAGATTATTATTAAAGACGCAAAAAATCTAGAAATAAAGTAGAATTTATTTAATTTTCTTAATAATAAAAATTAATTAATCAGAGGAGGAAGATATTAAAATGAAAGAGAACGCAGTAAAACTAGTTATAGAAAGTTTAAAAGAAGCAGGAGTAAATACCATTGTTACATTGCCAGATTCAAAATTTAAAGAGTTGTACCCTGCCTTAGCCGCCGATCCTTATTTCAGGTATATTCCAGTGACTAACGAAGGAGAAGGGGTTGCTATTGCTGCTGGAGTGATGTTAGGAGGGAGAGGGGCAGTGATGCTTATGGAAAACTCAGGTTTAAGAGTAGCAATAGAGAATTTATCGCGATTAGGGCAAACTCATGAAATACCAGTTTTCATGATTATGAGCTATATAGGGGACATTGGTGAAAAAAATTGGTGGGGCATAACTCATGGACTTAACATGGTATCTCTTCTGCAAGCGATGCATATGCCCTATATTATTGTTAGAAAAAATGATGAGGTAAAAGATGCCATTGTACGGGCAAAACGTCATACTGCAGTTTCCAAATATCATGTGGCTGTAGTTTTGAGTGGTGAAGTAACTGAATAAAAAACATTAAAATGACTTTAATATTAAAAAGGGGGTAAATTAAAAATGAAAAGGTTTGATTGTTTAAAGAGTTTAGTACCAATATTATCAGATGAAATAGCAGTCATTTCACTAGGAGGCCAAATAGATGAATGGTATCATCTAAGACCATCTCATAAAAATATGTATATAAAAGGAATGGGAGCTGTCATTCCTTTTGCCTTTGGTTTAAGTGTGGCCTTGCCTCATCGTAAAATTATTTGTAGTGATACTGATGGCAGCTTACTTTTAAATATGGGAATTTTAGCGACGCTAGGCAATGAAAGGCCTAAGAATCTAATAGTAATGATATTGGATAATGAGTGTTATGAGACTATCGCTAAGCATCCTACTCATACTAGTAAAAACGTAGATTTTACCGAGATGGCCAAGGGTGCCGGGATAAAAAATGCTTTCACAGTTAAGACTGTATCCGAGTTTATGGACAGAATGAAAAGAGCATTAACACTAAATGAACTTTCATTTATAGTACTAAAACTGGAACCTGGTTCACAAGCCTTTCCCGAGGAAGAAAGGAAAAGAAGCGATGGCATTGAAGACAAATATAATTTTGTCCGCTATCTGGAAGATTCCGAAGGTATTACTATTTTCCCGCGCGAAGTAAAAAGCATTCGAAAAATTGAAACTGAGCATAATTGGGATAATACTAAATTATAATTTAAAAAGAGGCGATATTTTTGTCAGATAAATTGACGATTATAAATAAAAACAACTGTACCGGTTGTAAAATTTGTGAATTAGCTTGTGCATTTTTTCATGACAGAATTTTCAATCCTTCAGCAGCAAGAATTTATGTAAAAAAGGTAGAGGATAAGGGTATAGATATACCAATAATATGTCGTGACTGTAATAATCAAGCATGTAAATTAGTTTGTCCAGAAGATGCTTTCTATCTTTCTGATTTGGGTATTTTAAAAATCGATGAAAAAAAGTGTACCGGTTGTAAAGCCTGTATAAGTGCTTGTCCATTTAATGTAATTAAATTATCTCCCTATTCGGGGAAAGCGATAAAATGTGACCTTTGTGATGGATCGCCCCAATGTGTTAATTGGTGTCCCAATAATGTATTAGATTATAAGGAAAAAGCAAAGAATTCTTTAAAAGAAAGATTTGTAAAATTTTAATATAATGAGGTATTAAAATGGCTTATGGATGGAATAGAAAAGTTTTAAAAGTTAATTTAACCACCGGAAATATTATTATTGAACCCATAAGTGAGGAAATTTTAAAAAATTATCTTGGTGGCAGAGGTATAAATATTGAAGCTTTATATGGTACTACTAATAAAAATACTGATCCTTTAGGTCCTGATAATCCCTTAATTTTTGGAACTGGACCACTAACTGGAACCATTGTCCCTAGTAGTGGAAGACACAATATTACCGCAAAATCTCCCTTAACTGGTATTTTAGGTGATTCTAATTCTGGTGGTTTTTGGGGAGCGGAGTTAAAACAAGCTGGCTACGATCAAATAATTATTACCGGTAAAGCAGAACGGCCGGTATATTTGAAAATAATTAATGAGAAAGTGGAAATATGTAATGCTGAACACTTATGGGGAAAAAATGTTTGGGAAACAGAAAAATTAATAAAAGAAGAATTAGGAGATAATGATGTTCAAATTGCAAGTATAGGCCAAGCTGGTGAAAATTTAGTAAAAATTTCTGGAATAATGAATAATCTGAGTAGGGCGGCCGGAAGAACAGGAATGGGAGCAGTAATGGGTTCAAAAAAATTAAAGGCAGTAGTAGTAAGGGGAAACCAAGGGATTGGTGTATATGATTTAAAAAGATTCTCCGAAAATGTAGAAGAAATGATAAAAAATATTTATTCTTCCCCCTATTATGAAGCTCGCTCTAGTTACGGCACTACGATGCTTGTTAATTTAAACAATAGATTGGGCAATCTTCCTTTTAGAAATTCACAAGGCTCCTATTATAAAGACGCAGAGAAAATAGGCGGAGAGTTATTATATGACAAATATGTTACAAAATCAAAAGCATGTTTCTCATGTCCGGTCCATTGTAGTAGATATTATAAAGTAAAATCTGGTCCTTTTGCAGGAACGCAAGGAGAAGGCCCGGAATATGAAACCTTAGTTTCTTTTGGTTCAGGATGTGATAACAGCAATTTAGAATCAATCCTTTATTTAAACAATTTATGCAACCAGTATGGATTAGATACTATTTCCACCGGAGGTGTTATTTCTTTTGCAATGGAATGTTATGAAAAAGGGCTTATTAAGAAAGAAAATGCCAATGATCTGGATTTATCCTGGGGCAATTACCAATCCATCATTGATTTAGTAGAGAAAATTTCTATTCATGAACAAATAGCCCAAATAGGTAAAGAGATACCTCAAAAATTACTTCAGAATCTTGGTTCTATATTAGCTGAAGGAGTAAAAAAAGCCTCTGAATATATTCCTAATTCTGAACCTTATGCGCTTGAGATTAAGGGTATGGAGGTGGCAGCTCAAGGCGTAAGAGGGATTAAAGCTATGGGACTGGGTTGGGCTGTATCATCTAGGGGGGCTGATCATTTAAGAGCATTTCCCATAGCGGAATCCTTGTGGAGTGAAAAAGATGCGGAAGAAGTTTTTGGGACTAAAGATGCAGCAAATCGTTTTGCCTATAAAGGTAAGGCTAAACTAGTGAAATGGACAGAAGAATTTAGTGCTATTACAGATTGTCTGGAAATGTGCAAAATTGTAGCTATGCCTCTTAAATTAAGTATGTCAAGTTTTGCAGAAATAACTTCTGCTTTGACTGGTATTAAATTTAGTGAGCAGGATTTATTTACCATAGGCGAAAGGATAGTTAATTTAGAAAGAATATACAATTTAAAAATGGGTTTAACTTATAAAGAAGATAGAATTCCGGATCGCTATAGGTTAGAACCAGTACCAGAAGGGAATTCAAAAGGAGAAGTTCTTGACTTGGATAAAATGTTGCCGGAGTATTACCAATTGAGAGGTTGGAATGAAAAAGGAATTCCTTCAAGTAAAAAATTAGATGAATTAGGCCTTTCTAAAAATATATTAGAATAAATATCCATCAAACTAAAATATATATTATATATGGATAAATTTAACTCGAAAGTATTCAATTATAAATAGGTTATGAAAAATAGATTGTGTTTAGGGCAAGGAGAAAGATTGGAGAGGAGATAAATTGTATCAAGTTGATGCTAAAGTGATCAATCAGACAGAAGTAATAGAAAACCATTTTATCCTTAAAATATTTGCTCCAGAAATTGTAAAAAAGGCAATTCCAGGGCAATTTGTTATGTTATCTGCCTGGAGCCAAAGGGATCCACTTTTAAGAAGACCCTTTACTTTTAATCGTATTTTTTGCAAAGAAGGATCTTTTGAACTATTGTATAAAAAAGTTGGTAAAGGGACAGAAATTATGAGCAATCTTAAAACCAGTGATCAAGTAAGTCTATTAGGACCATTAGGTAATGGTATAAAATTTACGCAAAATATGAAGAGAATTGCCATCGTTAGCCGAGGTATTGGAGTAGCCCCGATGTTAGCCATTGTAGATAGCGCCAAGGAAAAGGGAATCGAGGTTTACGCTTATTTATCTGCTGCCACCGAAAATTTGCTTCTTAGGAAAGAAGAAATAAAAGAAAAAGCTAAATTAATCTATATTACTACTGATGATGCTTCTTTGGGTGCCGGTGGAAAGGTCACCGATTTTTTAGCACAAACTTTAATAGATACTAAGATGGATGCAGTGTATACTTGTGGTTCTAAGCGTTTAAAGAATCATATAGAATCTTTAAAAGAGACCTATGGCTTTAAGGCCTGGGTTATATTAGAAGAACATATGGCTTGTGGCATAGGTGCATGTAAAGGATGTATCTGCAGGGCTAAAAAAGCTAATAATCATCAAGATAGATATCTATTGGTCTGTAAAGATGGACCAGTATTTCCGGTTGATGAGGTAGAAGTATAATGGAAAAAGTTGATCTGTCCGTAAGTTTAGGGAGTTTAAAATTAAAGAACCCTGTTATGCCAGCTTCAGGAACTTTTGATTTATATGAGGACAACCATCTGCCGTATGATACAAAAGTTTTAGGGGCAGTGATAACAAAAACTATTTTTTTAGAAAGACGATTAGGAAACCCCTCTCCTCGAATTTGTGAAAGCGCTTCTGGTTTAATTAATGCCCTTGGCACTCCTGGTGAGGGAGTAGAATATTTAATTAAGAATAAATTACCCGTTTTTCAAAAGGCTAATAAGACAGTAATCGTTAGTATTGGTGGCGATGGAGCAAAAGAGTTTAAATTATTGGCGGAACGATTAGATAAAGTGGAAGGAATAGCTGCTTTGGAGTTGGATCTTTCCTGTCCTAATAATGAAGATAATATTATTATTGCCAAAGATGAATTTTTAACTGAACAGACCGTCGCTAAGGTAAAAGAAGCCTTTACTAAGCCTATTATTATCAAGCTTTCTCCGAATGTCAATGACATTACTAAAATAGCTAAAGCTGCCCAAAGAGGAGGAGCAGATATTCTTTCCTTAATTAACACTCTTTCTGCTATGGCTATTGATATTAAAACCAAAAAACCGGTACTGGGTAATAAGATAGGAGGTTTATCAGGTCCGGCCATCAAACCGATTGCCTTAAAGATGGTCTGGGATGTGGCTCATACGATAGATTTACCTATTATTGGTATAGGTGGGATTTCTAATAGCGAAGATGCGATAGAGTTTTTACTTGCCGGAGCAAGTGCAATTGAAGTAGGCACAGCAGCTTTAATTAATCCTTTGGTAATGTTAGAAATTATTCAAGGGATAGAGCAATATCTTGTTCAACAGGGGTATAGTTCAATAGAAGAAATAATTGGATTGGCTTTTAAATAGGTCTAAGAATTAATCAAAGTATTATTCTAATTAAAAGATGAAAATATATCTGTCATGAATATAAAAATCGAAATTGAAGATCTTATAAATTCTTTAAATAAACCTATCCAATAATTTATTCTTAATTTAGGAATTTACTCGAAAACTTTTAAAAATATAATAATTAAAGAAAAATTTTGATAGTCTATCATATTTTTTTATTTTTATAACCTTTATAAAATTAAAATTTAGGGAGGGGAATTTATTAATGGGATGGGATAGGAAAGATATTTTTGGGATAGAAGGACTAACTAAAGAAGAATTATTTACTATTCTTAAACTAAGCAAATATTACCAGGATTCAATGAAATCAAAACCTGCCAAGAGTTTTACCCTACTTCAAGGCTATACCATTGTCAATATGTTTTTTGAAGCCAGTACTCGTACCAGAGTTTCCTTTGAAGTAGCAGAAAAAAGAATGGGCGCCTTTACTATTAATTTTGATGTAGAAATGAGTAGTGTAAAAAAGGGGGAGACATTTGTTGACACGATAAAGACTATAAATGCTATGCAGGTAGATGCCATTGTCATTCGTCATTCTGACTGTGGCATACCTCAACTGACCAAGAAATATTTTAGTGGTTCGGTATTGAATGCGGGAGATGGAACCCATGAGCATCCTACCCAAACCTTACTTGATTTATTAAGTATGTGGGAACATATTAAATGTTTTGAAGATATACATGTTGGAATAGTTGGTGATATTCTTTACAGTCGAGTGGCTCGCTCTTTAATCATTGGATTAAAAACTTTAGGAACGAAAGTTAGCCTAATTGGTCCTCCTACTCTTTTACCCGAATATTTTAAAGATTGGGGAGTCAATATTTATTATAAGTTAGATGATATTATCAGCGAATTAGATATAATCTATATTTATAGAATACAAAAAGAAAGGGCAGAATTGTTAAGACCGGCCATTCCTTCCATAGGTGATTTTGCTAAATTATATCAGGTAAATGAACCAAGAATTAAGAAAGCAAAAAAAGATGTTTTGATAATGCACCCCGGTCCGGCTATTCGAGATTCAGAAGTTTCTACGGCGATCTATGACAGTAAAAGATGTTTAGCTTTAGATCAAGTAACCAGTGGAGTAGCAGTAAGGATGGCTTTGCTCCAATTATTGTTAAAAGGAGAGATTAATAATGCCTAAAATCTTGATAAAAAATGGAAGATTGATTGATCCAGTAAATAAGATAGATAAGGTTCTTGATTTATTAATCGAGGATGGGAAGATAGGAAAGATAGAGGAAAGTATTGATAGTGAGATTGAAGGTGATGAAAAGGTTATTAATGCTTCGGGAAGGATAGTTACCCCGGGATTAGTAGATATGCATGCTCATTTCAGGGACCCCGGATATACTGACGATGAGGATTTAGAAAGTGGTTCGAAATGTGCTGCCATAGGTGGGTTTACTACGGTAGCAGTAATGCCGGATACCAATCCTATCATAGATAATACAGTTGTAGTGGAATATATAATTTCGAAAGCAAACCGAGTAAGTTTAGTGAATATTATACCGATTGGAGCGATAAGTAAAGGTGAAGCTGGAAAAGAATTATCCAATATGTATGGTTTGTATAATTCTGGTGTTCGGTTGTTTTCAGATGATAATCAATCTATTCACGATGCTGATTTAATGAGAATAGCTTTACAATATAGTAAGATTATGGATGTCCCTCTTAGCGTACATGAGGATGCAATAGAATTAAGTGGCAAAGGAGTGATGGTAGAGGGTTTTTTATCCTCGAAAATGGGGCTGGTGGGAGTCCCTGGTTCTGCGGAAGCAGTGATGGTGGCAAGAGATCTTATTCTTGCCGAGGAAGTCGGAGGTAAATTACATCTCAATGAAATAAGCAGAAAATTATCTTTAGATTATATTCGCTTTGTTAAAAGTAGGAGGATTAATTTAACTGTAGGAGTGTCTATTCATCATCTTTGTATGAATGAACAAAAAGTCCTGGATTATAATACTAATGGAAGGATTTCTCCTCCTTTAGGCTCTGAAGAAGATAGAATAGCTCTTTTAAATGGGCTTAAAGATGGAACCATAGATGTTATTGTTACCAGCCACGATCCACATAATCTTACCAGTAAGTTAGGTGCATTTAATTATAATAATCCTCCTGGTATGCTTGGTTTAGAAGTGGCCTTCTCTCTAGTTTTAGAAGAAATAGTAGGGAAAAATATTTTGGATCTTAGTGAAGTAATCAAAAAAATGTCTAGCAATCCTGCTCATCTCTTAAGTTTAAAAAAGAAAGGAAACCTTGGAATAGGAATGGATGCAGATATAATCATAGTTGATACTAATAAAGAATGGATCAATGATATATCTAAAAGTTATTCTAAAAGTAGAAATGACCCTTATGAGGGGAAAAAAATGAAAGGGAGAGTAGAATATACTATTGTTGGTGGAAATATAGTGGTGGAAAATGCTTCATTAGTTAAAAAATAGTTTAAATTTTATTAATTTGGAAGTAGATTATAAGCAAAGAAATTGCTTAAAGAGAAGGAAAATAAAGAAGATTATAAGAAAGATTATAAAGTAATTATTTATAATACATCTCGAAAAAATAAATAGCAAAATAGGAAAGAATTAAATGTTTGTAGATTTGGTTATTAAAAATGGGAAAATTGTAACTTCACAGGCAACTTATGAAGGAGACGATATAGCAGTAGCCGATGGTAAAATCGTTGCAATAGATAAGCAAGGAAGCTTTACAGAATCTAAAGAAGTTATCGATATAAAAGGAAAATATATTTTACCTGGACTTATTGATGTACATGTACATTTTAGAGAACCTGGACTTACGTATAAAGAAAATTTTACCACAGGTTCAACAGCTGCTGCAATGGGAGGCATCACCTCAGTATGTGATATGCCCAATTGTGTTCCATTGACCTGTACTTTAGAAGCTTATCAACAAAAATTGGAAATTATGAAAAATAAATCGTATGTTGATTATGGGTTTATTGCTTTAATTGTTAGCAATAGCATATCAGAGATACCTAAATTAGCAGACGCAGGAATAAATGTTTTTAAAATATTTATGGATACTACTGTAGGAGGAATACCTGCCCTAGATGATGGAGGAATGCTGGAGGCTTTTAGGTTAGTAGCAGAAACAGGAAGGCGAATAGGGATTCATGCGGAAAATAAGTCAATTATAGATTTCTTTACTGCAAAACTTAAAGAAGATGGTAGAACAGATGCTTTGGCTCATTTGGAAGCTCATCCAAGCGTTGCAGAAGCCGAGGCGATTAAAAGAGCCATTCTTTTTGCGAAGGAAACATGCTGTAAACTTCATATCTGTCATGTGAGTTCTAAAGAGGGAGTTGAATTAATTAGAGAAGGTAAGGCGAAGGGAATTGATGTCTCTGCAGAAACTGGACCTCATTATCTTCTTCTTAATTCTGAGTACTATAAAAAGCTGGGGTCTATTCTCAAGATTAATCCACCGGTAAGATCTGCGGAAAATGGTGAAGCATTGTGGGAAGGATTGAAAGATGGAACAGTGGAGGTTATTGCTACTGATCATTCTCCGCATACTGAAGAAGAGAAAATTAAAGAGAATATTTGGGAGGCACTTT
>Ga0154679_1159_pt3 | contig 16934 bp, 12 predicted proteins | sample Rifle2008BG13ft_FD_116108 | JGI IMG/M metagenome (GOLD analysis project Ga0154679, IMG submission 116108) | Actinobacteria bacterium RBG_13_35_12
CCGGGTATCTATAATCATAGCCACCTCTTCCAGTGATGCATTACCGGCCCTTTCACCAAGACCATTCACCGCACATTCAACCTGTCTTACCCCGTGTTCTATAGCTATAAGCGAATTAGCAACGGCAAGCCCGAGATCATTATGACAGTGTACACTTACTATTACATCTTCGATTCTGGCTGTATTTTCAAAAATGTAATCTATTATCTCCCCAAACTCGTCTGGAATAGCATAACCCACCGTATCGGGGACATTTATAACTCCGGCACCGCTCCTTATGGCAATTTCAAATAACCTGCATAAGAATTCCCGGTCGCTTCTGGTTGCATCCATAGCCGAAAATTCGACCATATCCGTATATTTAAGGCTTCTTTTTACGGCTTCTTCTGCAAGCTGGAGCACTTCTTCCCTGCTCTTCTTTAACTGATACTTGAGGTGGATATCGGATGAAGATATGAAAGTATGTATTACCGGCTGTTCCGCTCCTTTAAGAGCTTCTCCGGCTGCATCTATATCCTTGAAATTTGCTCTTGCCAGAGCCGCAATTTTTCTATCTCTAATCTTAGCCGATATTTCCTTTACAGAATTAAAATCACCTTTTGATGTTACAGGAAAACCTGCCTCTATTATATCCACATTTAACCTTGCAAGCTGCTGGGCTATTTCCAGTTTTTCTCTGGTGTTCAGATGTATACCCGGTGCCTGTTCGCCATCCCGTAATGTTGTATCAAATATATAAATCTTATTTTTCTTATCTTCCATCACAATCAACTGACCTTTATAATATTAAAGCTTTTACCAATAAAGCTCTTATTATTAAATCCTCTTTCTTAAAAATAATTTTGTTTAATAAAGAGTAACTATCTTTATATTTTTAAAACCTGAAAGCTTTTTAAATTCTTCCAGCATTTCAGAAGTTACCTCATTATCCAGGTTCAAGCCCATCACCGCATCCCCGCTCATCTTTTTTCTCCCAACATGCATTGAGGCAATATTTACTTTTAACCTGCCGAAAGCAGTTCCTATCCTTCCTATCTGGCCCGGAATATCCTTATATCTTATAAACGCCATATATTTTGAAGGAACCATATCTATTTCAAATTTATCAATAGCTATAAACCTGGGTGTATCCTTTTTACCGGTAGTAGTTCCTGAAATAGAAAGTTCGCTGTCCTTACCTTTTCCCTCCAGGGTAATTAAATTTATAAAATCCTTTGACTCGCTGCTTTTAACCACCTTAACTTTAAGACCCATTTCCCTGGTCAGGAGATCGACATTTACCAGATTGACACTTTCCGCTGAATATTTTTCTAATATTTTTACCAGTATATTGGATGTTAAAACCCGCACATCATATTCGGATACTTTCCCGTAATAACCTACCTTCAAATTATTCAGATTGCCTTCAAAAAGATTTATAAATAGGCTTCCAAGATTTTCGCACAACTCAAAGAAAGGAGACAGGATATTCATCAATTCCGGCCTTACAACCGGTGCATTGACCGGAAAAGCAGCAGCTCTTCCATTTAGAACGTCGATAACCTGATCTGCAATCGTAGTTCCCGCTCTATCCTGCGCTTCTGTGGTTGATGCTCCCAGATGGGGCGTGCATATCACTTCCTCCAGTTTAAAAACAGGGGAATCTATACAGGGTTCCTCTTCATAGACATCCAGTGCCGCTCCGCCTATCTGGCCATCTTTTATAGCTTCTGCAAGATCTTTTTCTACAACGATTCCTCCTCTTGCAACATTTAGTATTATCGTTCCTCTTTTCATCTTATAGAACTCGGCCTTATTAAACATTCTCAGAGTGTCTTTGTTTTTAGGCAAATGTATGGAAATAAAGTCAGCTTCCTTGTAGATATCCTCTAACTTATCGGCTTTTTTTATTTCCATCTGATTGAATCTGTCCTCTGAAACAAACGGATCATAAGCAATTACCTTCATGCCCAGCCCTATTGCCTTCTTTGCAACCAGCCCTCCTATCTGTCCAAAACCTACAATACCAAGTGTTTTACCCTCGAGCTCAATACCCTTGAACTTTGATTTCTCCCACCTGCCGCTTTTAAGGGAGAAGTTTGCTTCCGGAATCTTTCTTGCCAAAGAAAGCATAAGAGCTATAGTGTGTTCTGCAACAGTAACCGCATTGCTGGTAGGAGCATTTACCACTATAATACCTTTTTTAGTGGCTGCTGGAACATCCACATTATCCACTCCTATGCCTGCTCTTCCAATAATTTCAAGCTTATCTGATGCATTAATAATATCTGCTGTTAGCTTCGTGGCGCTTCTTATTATAATAGCGCTCATACCTTTAATCTCTTCTTTAAGCTTTTCCGGGGTTAGTCCTTTTTTCTCCTCCACAATAAAATGCTCCTCAAGTTTCTTTTTCGCCTCACTTGAGATACCATCGGTAATTAATATTTTCTTATTCATAATTAATTCCTCTAATATTTTCTTTATCAGTCATTCAAATAATTATTTTCTATAAATATTCTTTCAGCCTCGGCAATACCGGAACCTATCTCAAATTTATATCCAAGCTCCTGTAAGGCCATCTCCAGTGCAGATATGGCAATAATAATGTCAAACATTCCAAAATACCCGAGATGTCCTATTCTTATAATTTTACCTGTAAGCTTGCCCTGTCCACCGGCAATAGTTACTCCATATTTTACTCTCATGGTTTTGGTAAGTTCCTTGGCATCAATTCCATCTGGAACCATAATAGAGGTTACCGAAAAACCTCTTTTATTTTCATCTTTCACCAGAAGCTCCAGTCCCATCTTTTTTACCGCTTTCTGTGTTGCCAATGCCAGCACTCTATGTCTTTTAAATACTTTTTCAAGGCCCTCTTCAAACAACATATCCAGAGCTTTGTTCATAGCCACAATTATGGATATTCCGGGAGTCCACGGCGTCTGGGGCGGTGTTTTTTGTGAATAATTTTTAGCTGCCGCAAGATCAAAATAAAAGCGGGGAATATCTGATTTTTCATTAAGTTTCCATGCTTTCTCACTTACGCTTATAAATGCAATTCCTGTCGGCGCGCTTAACCCTTTCTGAGATCCTCCAATCACGACATCCAGACCCCACTCGTCTGTCCTCAGATCCGATGCTCCAAGACCGCTTATTGCATCGACTATAAGGATTACGGGGTAATTTTTTACAATATTCCCTATAGCCTTTATATCATTTATAGCACCGGTTGATGTTTCACTGAACTGAACCATAACCCCCTTAATATCGGGATTATCATCAAGAGCTTTTTTAATGTCTTCGGGGTTGGCTGCATCTTCCCACTCATAATCAAGGGAGATGACTTCCAGGCCAAACCTGCTGCTTATCTTCTTAAACCTCTCTCCAAAATTTCCCACACTGGCGACCAGCACTTTTTCCCCTTTGGAAAAGAAATTGGTTACTCCTGCTTCCATGGCACCTGAACCGGAAGAAGTTAGTATAAAAAGATCATTTTCGGTTTTAAAGAGTTTTTTCAATTTTTCCGTTACCTCAATAAATATTTTCGAGAACTCCGGAGATCTGTGATGCATAAGAGGCCTTGAATGTTCCCGCAAAACTTCCTCGGATATAGGAGTGGGACCCGGAGTCATTATATATTTTTTCACCATTAGTAAATTCTCCTTTCATATGACTCTAAAATAATATTTGCCATTACTGTTAACTTTTACTTCCTCTGCTGCAGGCAATTTTACCCGTTCTGACAAGCTCAAGTATCCCGAAGGGTCTGAGCAGGTCTTCCAGTGCTTTTACCTTATTGCTGTTTCCGGTAATTTCAATCAGTATGGTTTTTTTGCCCACATCTACAATATTTGCCCGAAAAACACTAACTATTTCCAGTATTTCAGGCCTGGTTTTAGAATCGGCATTTACTTTTATCAGAATCAGTTCTCTTTCCACAATATTTAAGGGGTCCAGCTCTTGAATCTTTATTACATTTATTAATTTGTAGAGCTGTTTTACAATCTGCTCAATACTGTGCTCTTCCGCGTTTACCACCAGGGTAATTCTGGAAATATTCTCATCATCTGTCGGGCCCACTGCCAGACTTTCAATGTTAAAACCTCTTCTACTGAATAGCCCGGATATCTTTGCCAGTACCCCTGCTTTGTTTTCAACTAAAACCGAAATGATATGATTCATAATATCACCTTTTTCTCTCTATACACCTTCTAACATTTCACTTTCTAACATTTCACTTATAGGAGAACCCGGTGCTACCATAGGATAGACATTTTCCTCTCTGTCTATCCAGAAATCTACCAGCACCAGGTTGTTTATCTCCAGAGCCTTCTTTATAGTACTTTCAACCTCTTCCTTTTTCTTAACCCTTAAGCCAACCCCACCGTATGCTTCCACGAGTTTCACGAAATCAACACAATTATATATACAGGTATGCGAATATCTTCCTTTAAAGAAAATCTGCTGCCACTGTCTTACCATGCCCAGATAACCGTTATTAAGCAGCATTATTTTTATATTTATTTTATTGGTAACCGCCGTCGAAAACTCCTGTGATACCATCTGAATGCTGCCGTCACCGGCTATATCTATTACTGTTTTATCCGGTCTACCTATTTTTGCGCCAATAGCTGCCGGAAGGCCAAATCCCATAGTACCAAGACCCCCGGAAGAAACCAGCGTTCTGGGTTTGGTAAATTTGTAAAACTGGGCAGCCCACATCTGATTCTGACCCACTTCGGTACAAATTATAGCATCACCTTTGGTCAGCTCATAAATTTTTTCTACAACATAGGCTGGCTTAACCTTATTGGAATTCCGGTCATATTTAAGCGGATAATCCTCTTTAAGTTTCTTAATCCTTGACAGCCACTGCTCCCGGTTGGGAATTCCTTTCTTTTCAATATACTTTTCATATTCGCTTATTAAATCTGTAAGAACAATCTTTGCATCCCCTACAATAGGAATAAGTACTTTGACATTTTTACCAATTTCTGCAGGATCAATATCTATATGGATTATATCAGCATCCAGCGCAAACTCTGATAATTTACCGGTAACCCTGTCGTCAAATCTAACCCCTACTGCAATAATAAGGTCTGATTCGGTAAAAGCGAGATTTGCATATTTGGTTCCATGCATACCAGCCATACTTAAGGATAACTCACTAGTTTCAGGAAAGGAACCCATTCCTAAAAGTGAAGTGATAACCGGAATTTTCGCAACCTTTACAAATTTTCTTAAGATATCACTTGCCCCGGAGGAGATTACTCCTCCTCCGGCAAAAATTACAGGCTTTTTACTTTCGGCTATTTTTTTTGCTGCCTGTTTAACCTGCTTTAGATTACCTTTAAGCGTAGGCTTATATCCGGGTAGACTTATATCCACCTTAAAATTCTCATCAATAAGATCAGTTGTTATATCAACCGGAATATCAATTAAAACCGGACCCGGTCTGCCTGTAGATGCGATTCTAAAGGCTTCTTTTATTACCCTGGGTAAATCCTCAACATTTTTTACAAGATAGTTATGTTTTGTTATAGGCGCAGCTATACCGGTTATATCCGCTTCCTGAAATGCATCGGTTCCAATCTGAGCCGTACCCACCTGCCCGGTTATAGCCACCATTGGTATTGAATCCATATGCGCATTGGCAATACCAGTGACCAGGTTAGTAGCACCCGGACCTGATGTGGCAATACAAACCCCGGTTTTTCCTGTTACCCTTGCATAACCGTCCGCTGCATGTGCCGCCCCCTGTTCATGCCTTACAAGTATGTGTCTTATGTCACTGTCAAATAATGCATCATACAAAGGAATTACTTTGCCGCCAGGATATCCGAATATTACTTCTACTCCCTCTTCCTTTAAACATTTTATTATCATTTGTGCGCCGGTAATTTTACCCATAATAATTTCACTCCCTATATTTGTAACAACTTTATAACACTTGAAATAATTTGATAATTATAACATTTTTTTATTTTTATTAAAAAATAAAATACTTAAAATTAATAAAACTATTCCAGTATAGCACCCTTTGCCGCTGAAGTTACCAGCCTTGAATATCTGGCAAGATAACCCTTCTTTATCTTTGCTTCAGGAGGCTCCCAGCTTTTCATTCTCTCTTTTATCTCTTCATCACTTAAAAGTAGATTTATTTTATTTTCCGGTATATTAATTTCAATGAAATCCCCTTCTTCTACGATACATATAGGACCCCCTGCCTGAGCTTCCGGTGATATGTGGCCAATAGAAGCTCCCCTTGTAGCACCAGAAAACCTGCCGTCTGTTATCAAAGCAACTTCCTTATCCAGACCAATCCCGGCTATAGCTGATGTGGGAGCCAGCATTTCCCTCATTCCCGGCCCTCCCTTAGGGCCTTCATATCTTATCACCACTACATCTCCGGAATTTATTTTTCCGCTCATTATGGCCTCCAGTGACTGTTCCTCACTGTCAAATACTCTTGCTTTACCTTTATAATGATACATTGAAGGATCCACGGCCGACCTTTTGACCACACACCCTTCAGGAGCAAGATTGCCCCATAAAATAGCAATTCCTCCGTCTTTGATATAAGGATCGGAAACTTCTCTTATAACTTCCTTATTTAAAATCTTAGCACCCGATATGTTTTCACGTACTTTTTTCCCGCTAACGGTTTTTATCTCACCATTAATAAGTCTGTTCTCTAAAAGCTCATTCATCACTGCTTCTACTCCGCCAGCACTATATAAATCCTCAAGATGATGCTTACCGGCCGGGCTTAATCTGCACAAGTTAGGTGTTCTACTGCTTATTTCATTTACCAGCTCCAGAGTAAAATCAACACCAGCCTCATTAGCAATCGCCGGCAAATGCAATATAGTATTCGTTGAACAGCCAAGTGCCATATCAACAGCAAGTGCGTTTTTAATAGCATCTATAATTATTATATCTCTGGGTTTAACATCATTATTTACAAGTTCCATAATTTTTATTCCTGTAGTTTTTGCCAGTCTTAACCGTTTGGAATAAAAAGCCGGAATAGTGCCGTTTCCGGTCAATGCTATTCCTATTGCTTCCAATAGGCAGTTCATCGAATTAGCTGTAAACATCCCTGAACAACTGCCGCATGTAGGGCAGGCTTCCTCCTCTATTTCCATCAAATCTTCTTCAGTGTACTTTCCTTTCTTGTATTTTCCTATAGCTTCATAACATGAGCTGTAATCAATTCCTTCGCCTTTAAATTTCCCTGCCAGCATCGGCCCCCCGCTTACCATAATTGAAGGAATGTTTAACCTGAGCGCTGCCATGATCATTCCGGGAACAATTTTATCGCAGGACGAAATCAAAACCAGACCATCAAAAGGATGTGCCATAGATACAGCTTCTATGCTGTCTGCTATTATTTCTCTTGTAGCAAGAGAATATTTCATTCCAATATGGCTCATAGCCACTCCATCACATACGCCTATCGTCGAAAATTCCTGCGGTGTACCACCGCTCATCCTGATTCCTGCTTTTACAGCTTCGGCGATACTACCAAGATGCATATGCCCCGGTATCAATTCATTTACCGAGTTTACAATTCCGATTATAGGTCTATTTATTTCCTCATCAGTATATCCTAAAGATTTAAAAATCGACCTATGGGGAAGTCTTTCAACTCCCTTTTTCATTTTATCACTTCTCAATTTTCCTCCATCTCTTAAGAAATTACTCTTATAATATTTCAATAATATAACAAGTATTAGAAATACTTATAAAAGAATTTTCAGGACTATTATATCTTAATAAAACAATATTTGTCCTGAAATTAGGATAGAATACCGACTAAAAGCAGCACACAGATTAGAACTAAAAAAATGCACAGAGAAAAACCGGTTATATTATTTATACTACCGGTAAAATGAGTACTTATAGACTCATCTTTAAGTTTATTTAAAAAACTTTTTTTACCTATTCTCATAATGACTATTGAAAATTTGTTTGAAAAAATATGATAGCATAGAAATATTACTAAAACAATTAAAAAAATAAAAAAAACAGGGTTAAAGCCTTCTGCGGCCCAAACCCTGTTAAGTTTAAATATTTATTCCTATTTTCCAGAATCCCCTACTCTGCAGAGCTTCCTGGTTCTATTATTTTAACCTCCATTCCTTCTTTAAATGGAATATCTTCACCTTTATTTACGGCTTCCTGTGATTTTGATCTATACTCCTGAGCCAAAAGATGCTTTTGATTTAAATTCAGCACAGCATTGAAATGCTCTATAGCTTTAGAATAATATTTCAACCTGTACATAATAAGTCCCTGTTTGAACTCTTCATCAACCATTCCCAGTTTATTTGTAACCCCATTTCTACTTAACATTTCTTTTATATCATTACTGGGCCTTAAATAATTATTAGTTTCATCTGTAAGCATGGTAAGTATCCCTACTACCTGACCGTCTGTATTTAGAACCGGTCCCCCGCTGTTTCCCGGCCTTGCATCTCCCTGAACCTGAAGCACTTCCGTACCGCTGATCATTAATCTACCGCTTATGTTACCGCTGGTTATGGTAGGATTCATTATATTTTCCTGACCGATATCAGAAGTCCATGGGTAACCTATAATAGAAAGATTATCCTGTATCTCCACTGTTGAAGAGTCTCCGACAATTGCACTTGAAAGTGCCCTTCCGGTTTGCGGTTGTATTCTTATAATAGCAATATCCCTCTGCTCCCAGCCGCTGAAATCCAATACTTCTGCCCTTATAAAGGTATCAATATCAGCCGGGTTATCCGGTATTCCTGCATTGGCAGTATTAAACTGTGCATAAACTTCTCTATCATATGAGCCACCTTCAGCTCCCTCAACTCTTATATTTTCATATGCCCAATTCCAATCGGCATCCGTCCATGCATCAAGATCGCTACCATAAGTTTCCGTTAAATACGTATATACAAGATCATATTTGAAATCTGCCTCGCTTATTTCCACCATATGTCCTGCAGTAATTATATGTCCTGTTTCGGGATTGACACAAAATCCTGTTCCGGCAAAAGCCTCATAATATGCATCGCTCCATATATTTTCCCAGGGATCAAGAACATAACCCCAATAATAAGTTGTTATAAAACATACGGAAGGTTGCGTTAAAATTACCTTATCCTGAGAAGTAAGCTCATATGAGACCCCTTTGACATCACAACTCATACTTGAAAAACTCAATACAAAAATTAGAATGAAACAAAAAAATAACCATTTAAATATTTTTTTATTCATTGCCTACCACCCCTCTAATTTAAAATTAAAAATATATAATTCTCAATATATATTTATTAATACTTATTATATTTTCTTTTCTTTAGATAGTCAATAAATTTATTAAATTATTATTATATTTTTAATAAGACTTATTATAAAATAATTTTATAAAAAATTATATAAAAAAATATTTTTAAGTAAGAAATCTATTATCCATATAAAATCTTTTTATAATATTCCAGGTACTTGGGAACTATTAATCTGCTGTCAAAAAGTTTTGCTCTTTTCCTGGCTTCAGCACCCATCTTCGATCTGGTCTCCTCGCTTCCAAGTATCTTGATAGCCGCTTCACTCATAGAATCAATATCTTCGGGATTAATAATAAAACCTGACTTCCCATGTTCAACTACTTCTTTAAGCCCGCCCACATTTGTACCTATCACAGGAACCTCGCAGCTTAAGGCTTCCAGCGCCGAAAGTCCAAATCCTTCGCTTTTTGAAGGGAGCATATAGACATCGCTAATGTTAAGAAGCGGTATTATATTCTCCTGTATTCCCATAAACAGTACCTTGTCTTCCAGATTTAATTTATTTACCATAATTCTAATTCTACATATATCCGGACCATCACCTACCAGCAATAATTTACTTTTTACCTCTTTACTGACTATGCTAAAAACTTTTACAATGTTCTCTATTCTCTTTACAGGTCTAAAATTAGAAATATGCATAATTACCTTGTCATCCTTGCCAACAAATTTTATATCTCTCCTGTTACCTGCGGTCCTTTTATATTTTTCGGTATCTACAAAATTGTAAATCACTTCCATTTCTTTATTTATTTCAAAAATCCTGGCAGTGGTTTCTTTGAGATAATTAGAAACACACGTAACGCCATCACTTTCTTCTATGCTGAATTTTGTTATCCTATAAAAAGACTGGTGATTTCCTACAAGAGTAATGTCAGTGCCATGTAAGGTAGTTATGAACTTTATCCTGTTTCCTCCTATTATTTTTTTTGCAAGATATGCCGATGCTGCATGGGGCATAGCATAATGTACATGCAGAAGGTCTAACTTTTCCGATTCTATGACTTCAACCATTTTTGCACTCAGCGACAGGCTGTAAGGAGGATATTTAAAAAGAGAGTATTCCGGCATTTCAACTTCATGAAAAAAAATATTTCTATGGAATTTATTCAGCCTGAACGGGAGGCCGTAGCTCATATAGTGGATATTGTGACCCTTTTTTGCAAGTTCCATACCCAATTCTGTAGCTACTACTCCGCTCCCTCCGTAAGTTGGATAACAGGTTATTCCTATTTTCATAATACAAGTTCACCGGTCAACATATTTTGAAAATACCTTAACCTTATTTCAAATATTTAAAAAATTCCAGAGGATCATCAATTTTAATATCATATTCTATGTAATACGGTTCCCCGTATTCTGATCTTATCTTTAATCCGGAACATTGATGCCTGCTGTTAATTATGTCAAAAAAATATTTGGAAGCTATATGTGTAATCACTTCTTTTGCGGCATCACTATAGAACTGAGATCTGTAGGCAGCAACCGCACTTGATTTTCTTTTGTAATATTTGCTTATATCAACTATGAAACTGGGTTTAAATTCATAGTGAAGCATATAACTTATCACCACATATGGCCTATAAGAATCCAGATCAGTTTTAAATTTTTTAAGTCCGGATATAAATATTGCATCTTTCAATAGCTTATAGGAATTTTCATGATCAGGATGCCTGTCTCTCCAGAAAGGTATAAGGACAAGCCCAGGCCTGTATTTCCTTATAACACTTATTACTTTTAACCTGCTGTCAAAATCATTTTTTATATTGGCATCTTCCAGCCCGAGATTTTCTCTTATATCCAATCCCAGTATTTTTGATGCCTCCTTTGTTTCTTTTTCCCTCGTTTTTAAATCACCGTTGGTGGAGAGCTCTGCCAATGTAAGATCTATTATTCCTGTTCTATGCCCTTTATCTTTTAATTTTAAAAGAAGTCCCCCACAGCCCATTTCTGCATCATCCGGGTGAGGGCTGAAAGCCAGGGCATCTATTCTAATTTCTTTTTTCATTATATTTAAATAATTTCCAAAAACTTATGAGAAAAATCCAGAGGTTTAACCGTAGAATATAAATAATCTATAAATTCAAATCCATATCTATTCAGGTAACTGGTTATATTATTTTCACGCTCCTGTAAATTATTATTCGGAAAAACATTCATATAAATTTTATTTATGCCTTGAGATATGGTCTCATCCTGTCTTTTCAATTCAGAATAAAGCTTCTTATTAAGAACCTTTATCTCTTTTCCTATATTTCTTTTAATTCTATCAAAAGAACTGGAAATATTCATTTCAAAATCCAAAAAAACTCTTTCCATTTTTTCCAGTCTTTCCTTAATATCATCTTCCAGGTCAAGCATTAACCCCGGAAGATCAATTTTTGAACTACTGGCTACTACCTGCCTGATTATCTCTTCCTTGCCAGATTCCAACATTACATCTGTAATTTTTAATTTTTTAAATAGTCTCTTTATTTTCTTCTCAATTATAGTCGCAGAAAATCGAGGGTAAATAACCGGCATTTTTAAATTGTAAAGATCATATACCGGCTTCATTTGAGCGAAGTAACTTGATTCTCCGGGGCCACAAATTGAACCCAGTACAGGCAGGAGCCTGTCCTGAAGCAATGGTCTTAATACCACATTCAGGCTAACGCCCGCAGGATTTTTTTTCACAAGATCCAGGAATTCTTTCCTCGCAAATCTCTCATTTTCAATTTCAAATAAATTCTCATTACCTGAATATATCCTATTCCGGATACCGTCCTTACAGTAAAAAAAATCAAGTGTCCCCTGCATAGAACTCAGCTGACCGTGGTAGCCGCGACCTTTAAGTTTTTTACCGGTTGAGTTTATGAGACTGCTTATTTCATAATGATTATTTACATCAAATTCAAGCAAATCATAACCTAATTTTTTAATTTCAATATCAGCAGGGTCTATGATTACAAGACCATAACCGGAAAACATATTTGCAATTATACCTGAAAAAAAAGAAGAAATATTTATTTCATTTTTAGCATTGGATGAGTTTCTTAAAACATCCGACAGGCTCTTTTTATAAAAATCAATAATCCCGGATTTAAAACTGGTTTGGTTAAGAAAACCTTCCAGTTTTTCAATTGCTTCATTAAATTTGTTCCGGTCAAGATAAATATCAGAATATCTGGTTTTTGGATTAAAATCCGACAGGTCGAGTTTGATATTTGTAATTTCATTATTGATTATATTTAAATTATCAACCTGACTGAAACTGTTATCATCTGATGCGTTCCAGAAACATGGAATTACAGGTATCTTTAATTCCTTCTGGAAAAAACTGCTAAGTTTTAATATTGTAAGTATTTTAAATATTATAAATAAAGGACCTGTTAAAAACCCGGGCTGCTGTCCCCCAATAATAACCGCTGATTTTTGGTCTTTAAGTTCTTCTATATTTTCTATAGTCTTCCGGCCGCAGCCAATATTTTTATTATAGTTCTTTAAAATATCATAAATTTTTATCCTGTTTTTTTTATCATAATCCGCTTTAAGGTCAAGAACTCTCTTTTTATAACTTTCTATGCTTCTATAATCATACTGGTAAAATTCACTTATATTTTCAAAATTAAAAATATAATCTCTAAATAGATTATTATAATAAAATCTTTCGGTATCTATCCCTCTTGATTCGATCATCGGAACATATAAATTTATTAAATAAAAAAACTAATCTGTATAATATTTTACATATTATCGTATAATTATCCAGGCTAATAAATAGTTATTATGAGAAACTTAAATTCGAATTTAATACTGCATTTTAAAAAACCGCATAACACCGGAGAAATACCCCATCCCCATGCTGTCGGGGTAAGCAGTGGATTTAAATGTCCTGGCCATATCAGGCTAACTGCAATAATGGACAAAAATATAATAAGCGATATAAAATTTAAGGCATTTGGCTGCAGTTACACTATTGCAGCAGCAAGTTACCTTACAACACTTGTTAAAAATAAGGATATCCTCGAATCTACACTCATAAATGAAAAAGAATTAGAAAAATACCTTGGAAAATTTCCTGCAGAAAAAAGATATGTAATCGATATGGCAATAAATGCTCTGCAAAATTTAATCTGTGATTATATATCAAAGCCAGATACAGTAAATATTTATAAAAAAAATAGTAAAAAAGTAGCAGTAGCCATGAGCGGAGGAATCGACAGTTCTATGGCTGCAAAAATCTTAAAGGATAGCGGCTGGGAAGTAATAGGGGTTACAATGAAATTGCTTCCCGATAATTTTGACTGGAAAAATAACACCAAAACCTGCTGTTCCCGTAAAGATATTGAAGCCGCAAGAAAAGTATCGCTTAAACTTAATATTCCACATATTTTAATAAACTTTATCCAGCCGTTCGAAAAAAAAATAATCAATCCTTTCTGTCTGGAATATCAAAAAGGATGTACCCCTAATCCCTGTGTGGAATGCAATAAATATATTAAATTTGGAGCACTTCTAGAAAAAATAAGAACTCTTGGGATAAGCTACCTGGCTACAGGCCATTACTGCAGGATTGAAAAATCAAATACATCGGGGTTATATGAAGTTAAAAAAGGACTTGATAAAAGTAAAGACCAGAGCTATGTGTTATGGAAACTTAGCCAGGATCAGATATCAAGAATTAAAACACCTGTGGGAATATTCTCCAAAGATGACATAAGGAAGAAAACCGGTAAGGTTTTTCCTTTTTTAAAGAAAAAGAGTGAAAGCCAGGATATATGTTTCATACCGGAAAATAATTATCATTCATTTTTAGCATCAAAACTGCAAAATATAAAAGAAGGAGCCATTGTAGATATTCAGGGTAAAATTATCGGAACACACAAAGGATATCCTTTTTATACTATTGGCCAGAGAAAGGGCCTGGGCATAAGTCACTCAAAACCACTTTATGTAAAAGAAATAATACCGGAAAAAAATGTTATTGTAGCAGGCGAAGAAAAAGATATGCTGCAAAAATCAATGAAAGTTAAAAATACCAGTTTTATTGCCGGTAACCCCCCGGGAAATAATTTTAAGGCAATGGTCAAAATAAGATATAACTTTAAGGAAACTTCTGCTGAAATAAAAATTGAAAGTAAAAAAACAGCTTCTATAAAGTTTGATAAGCCCCAGAAAGCTGTCACGCCAGGACAATCAGCAGTCTTTTATACCGATGATATTCTAATAGGAGGCGGGGTGATTATAAAATCCTAATCTTCTATTCCCCAGTACTCCTCTGCTTCTTCCTCCATCTTTGTAAGCCTGTCATAATAGTCCGGAAATTCATTAAGATGAGCCAGGGCAATCTTACCGGTTACTAAGGGGTCATCATCGGAAACATTGGTATTGGGATCAACTTTTCCATGCTCCAGCTCAACATCCATTCCCACCCTGAATTGCTCCACATCAAATTTAGACCAGTCAATTCCAAGTTCCTCCCCGATTTTCTTTGCTTCATCAGCAGTAAAGCTTTTTTTAACAGTCATTTCCTACTCCTTTTCAACTTAAATTTACAATCTGACAAATTTATCATTCTAAAAAATTATAAAATAACTGATATTAATTTCAAGACTTTTGCAATTTATTAAAAATTAGCTTTAAATTTATAAAATACCTATTGACATAAATACTGCTATTTGCTATATTACTAATTACCCTTAGGACAGGAGGTAACTTTCAGAAGTAACTGAAATTTACAGCCGAAAGAATGTAAAAAGTAAGTTAATGTTCAAAAAAGAACCTAAGAAAAGTTCTAAGGTAGTAACCCCGAGATGTTGAGTAGCCTAAAGTGTGAACTATGGTAAAAGATAACTTGGGGTTTCTTTTTTGCTCTCTTTTTAATCCTCCAATTTTTATAAAAAAGTATTCAATATGTTTAAATTTCATAATTTTCTATATCAATAATTTATTTTATATAATTAATGTAATTTATACCTATATCCAGTCAAAACTTGACTTAAATTAAATCTTCCGTCAAATATAATTTGATAATTAATAAAGCAACTATTAGTAGAAATTAAACGTGCTAAAGTTTACCGTACCGAAGTATTGATTGCAAAATAAAAGTAAAATAAGTAAAATATTACAAATTAAAATCTATAAAAGAGGAAATTATGACAAATCCCAGATATGCCTTTTTTGAAGAGAAAATAGTTCCAATCGAACAGGCCAAAATAGACATCAGAACTAATGCTTTGCAGTATGGTACCGGAATTTTTGAAGGGATCCGAAGTTACTGGAATGAAAAAACTAAAACAAGTTTTGTCTTTAGAATGGAAGACCATTACAAGAGACTCATGAGTAGTTCCAGGATAATGATGATAGAGATAAAATATTCCGTAAAAGAACTCTGCGATATAACCATAGAACTGCTAAAAAAAGAAATGTACACCGAAGACTGCTATATAAGGCCATTTGCTTACAATAGCGGGTTAAATATAGGACCCAAATTAATCGGCAATAAACAGGACCTGTTCATATACTCCATACCCTTAGGAGAATATCTGGATATAAGTAAAGCGATAAGCGTCTGCATCTCTTCGTGGGATCGTATTCCTGATAATGCCATACCACCGCGCGCAAAGATATCAGGCTCATACGTCAATGCTGCATTGCAAAAAACAGAAGCACTGCTGAACGGTTATGATGAAGCACTGGTACTGACAGCTGACGGCAAACATGTAAGCGAAGGAAGTGCTATGAATGTTTTTATAGTTAAAAATGGCAATTTAATTACCCCTCCGGTAACAGATGACATACTGGAAGGAATTACCCGGGATACGGTGATAAAGCTGGCTGTAGAAGATGAAAATATTAAAGTTATAGAAAGATCGATAGACAGAACAGAACTGTACACTGCTGATGAACTATTTTTTTGTGGAACAGGGGCACAGATTTCTCCCATAGGTTATGTTGACAAGCGTCCGGTCGGAAATGGAGAAATGGGTCCTGTTACAAAAAAATTACAGAAACTTTATTTCCGGGTAGTAAAAAATGAAGTTGATAAATACTCTAATTGGTGCAGGAAAGTATAAATATAGCGGCTTTAATCCCCTTCGTTAATATCTTGAACAGAATTTAACATAACCGCATTTTTTTTCACAGGTCTTTTTAAATTTACTCCCGAAGTTACCCTTTGTTATATTATCGATTGCATCAAGAATAATCTGTTTGGACTTTTCTATCTGGCCATAGTCGGGACATAAAGATACTTCAATATCATCCTTTAGATAGAAGAGAAACCCATTTATATCTTCTAACGGTTTCTTATAAATATCGGATAATGCTCCTATATAAACCTTAAGCTGAAGACAATGCGAATCTTCAGGTTGACTTTGACCGGAGTTATTTTTACCCTTTAAATAACCGGAAACCTTGTAATCAACGACCCTGATCTTGCTATCTTTATTTATATCAACCCTATCCAATTTACCTACAACAAAATAATCATTTACTTTCCAGTAAAAAAGTTGTTCCAGCATAATTGATCTAATCCCGGAGAACCCCCAAAAACTGCTGTCCAGGAATATTCTGATGTATTTTTTTATCCGGTTATCTTTGAATTTTTTAATAATCATATCCTTTGTGATTTCATTATTATTAAAT
>Ga0154679_1047_pt1 | contig 16110 bp, 14 predicted proteins | sample Rifle2008BG13ft_FD_116108 | JGI IMG/M metagenome (GOLD analysis project Ga0154679, IMG submission 116108) | Actinobacteria bacterium RBG_13_35_12
CCAACATTACCCTGCATAACCTCCTCTTCGCTGGCCTTAAGACAGGCGTCATAACCCATCCTGGCATCAGGTCTTATCCTGTAATCACCTACTGCAAGGTCAAAGAGAACTGCTCCGGGAACGATAGGAACCTTGGTTAGCACCACATCAAAACCTATTCCTTTTTCTTCCAAATACTTCATCACTCCTGAGGCTCCATCCAATCCAAAGGCGCTGCCTCCACCAAGATAAATAGCGTGGGCTTTATCTACCAGATTTACCGGATTTAAAAGGTCCGTCTCCCGCGTACCCGGAGCGCCTCCCCGCGCATCAACTCCTGTTGTTGCTCCCTTTTCACAGATAATCACCGTACAGCCAGTCCCAGCTTTTAAATCCTGACTGTGTCCTACTTTTATCCCCGGCACATCTATAATGGCATCCTTTAAAACTCTCGAGCTTTCCTTACCATTCATCTCTCTTGCTCCTTGCCTTTAAAATTTTCTTATCTGAAGCTCCTACCTAATCCCTTTGTTAAATTATAACTTTAATTTCATTTGTTCCTCTCCTTATATTATCTTTATAAGTTTATTGGTAATTAATATGCTAAATACGTAAAAGATCCACATTTTTTGGTAAATTCAGTATAAAAACTTCTAATAATTCAATCAGTTGTTCTATATCTCTTAAATGGCAGCTTTCCAGAGGGGTGTGCGTATATCTTGCTGGGAAGCCTATCTCTATCGAGGGAATCCCTCTGTTCTCGAGTTGCAAAAAAGAAGCATCGGTCAAGCCTCCATAAAAAACATTCCTCTGTACTTGAATGTCTGCTTTATTTGAAGCTTTTTCAAATAAATTTAGTAATTTTGGGTTAGGTATAACACCTCCCAGCGTCCCCCTGCCATGAAAACTGTAAGTATTAATCACCGGTCCTCCCCCAAGCTTTACATCTGTTTTATCGAGGTCAGGTGTATCGCAAGATACCGCTACATCTATAGCTATAGCAAAGTCAGGGTTTATTGCCCGGGCAGCAGGTAATACTCCCCTTAAATTATATTCCTCCTGCACTGAACCTACCAGATATATTTCCGGGGAATATTCTTTATTTAAAAGTCTTTCCATAAGGCAAAGCAGAACCAGGCAGCCTCCCCGGTTATCAATAGCAGGGGAAAAAACAATAGAACCATTTCGAATAAAATCTCTGGCGTAAGTAATTGAACTACCCACATTAACCCCTAAAGAGAGGACTTCTTGAGAGCTAGAACAGCCTATATCGATATACAGTTCTTCGATGGGTATTACCTTATATCTTTCACTGACAGCGGTAAGATGGTGGGATTTGCTGCCGACAATTCCTTCGATAAAATTACCTTTCTCCGCTCTCACCAGCACTTTACAGCCTAACAGTATCTTTTCGGGGATGCCCCCAATTTTCTCTACTCTTAGAAAACCATGGGAACTGATTTTTCGCACAATCATTCCCACTTCGTCCATATGAGCTATTATCATAATTTTTGACCCCTTAGAAGGAGCCCCAAAACTGGCTATGACATTCCCCAATGCATCGACTTCTGCTTTAATTCCGTATGCCTTTGTTTTTTCATACATATATTTAATCATCGGTTCTTCAAAACCGGAAGGGCTGGGAATAGCGGTTAATTCTCTAAGTTGATCCTCTAATCTTTTAAATTTATTCATAATTAATTTCCTCAATTTTTATTTATTTATAAAGATTTTATCTTTTAGAAATGGCTACCAACTTGTGAGATACCTTAGATGTTGCTCGATACAGCTCTTTATAAAGCTTAAAATATTCACCATACAGAGAACTATTTTTCTCTACAGGAATTATTTTTTTATCCCATTCAATCCAACTTAAAATATCATCCAATGATTTATTATATCCAATACCCAAGCCTGCTAAAAAAGCATCACCATAACAAGCCCCTAAAGTTATTTTAGGGACTAACTGATCTAACTTTGTAACATCACTTACAATCTGTAATAAGACCGCACTGTTGGTTCCTCCCCCGATAGCTACCGCTCTTCTTACCGGCAGACCCGCTCTCTCTATGTTCTCTATATTATCCCTAATACCATAGGCTATTGCTTCTAAAATTGCCCTGAAGATATGTCCCTTTTTATGGAATAGGCTTAATCCGGCTAAGGCTCCTCGGGCATTAGGGTCATTTATCGGCGTCCTTTCTCCGCTAAAATAGGGTAAAAGCAAAAGCCCCTCAGATCCCAATGGAATTTCCTCAGCCAATCTATCTAATAACTGGAATGAACAACCGTCTAATAGATCACTAAACCAGGACATTATTGCCCCCGAAGTAGACATACCAGCGGCGATTGCATACTGTTCTGGTTGTAAAAATATAGTAGGCCATATATTTCTGTCCGCTTTAGCAAACTTATCAGTTATCTCTATAAAGAATGAACTGGTCCCATACATGATCATTAAGTCACCGTTTTGTACTACTCCGGAACTTATAGCTTCTGACGCTGCATCTGATGTACCGGCAATGACTTTTGTACCCTCTTTCAATCCTGTTTCTTTAGCAGCTTCTCCGGTAATCTCACCAACTATGTCGGTAGTCCAGGTTATTTCGGGTAATAAGTCGAGGGGAGCATCCGGCCAAAGAGCGTCTGTCCATTCTTTTTTCCTGCAATCAAAGAGGGGATTAAAGGTGCTTGCCGTATAATAATCTATTATCGAGCGGCCGGTCAGACGGTAGACCAAATATGTTGTGGCGGTAACAATCTTGGCTGTCTTCTTAAAGAGCTCTGGTTCATTTTTCATAAACCACAATATTTTTGGACCGGCAGCTTGAGAGGATAGAAGAATTCCGTTATATTTCAGAAGCTTATCCTCGCCGATTTTTTTGGTCATTTCAGAGATCTCTTTTTCGGCTCGATTATCTATTCCGTATAAAATAGCGTTCCGAAGCGGCTCCCCCTTACTATTTAAAGGCAGCATAGTCGGGGCAATAGCACTACAGCCCACCGCCGAAATAGAGCCATTGTCAATACCGGTCTTTTGGAGAAGGTCTTTGATTAAAAATACAAAGTCATTCCACCAGGAAAAAGCATTATGCTCAGCATAACCAGCCTTAGGAATAATCAGATTATGAGTACAGCAAGAATCTCCTAATACCACACCATCTTTAGTTACAATAACTCCTTTTGACCCATGGGTACCTATATCAATACCCAAAGTACAGCCTTCATGCATAATCATCCTCTTTTAAAATTAAGTTTAAACCAGCCTAAAAATAAGCTTTTATAAAAAATAGATAATTAGCTATGAAGAATTTTTATTTCTTCAAATTTTTTCTAAGTGAACTAACTTTTTGCATAAGCTTATTTACGCGCTCCTGGCTGACCGGATTCCAGGTGATTCCATCAACCTTAAAAGCTGTTCCTATAATAGCTCCATCAACTTCTTTTAAAATATCTTCTACGGTTTCAAAGTTAACTCCCGTATTGGCTAAAACCGGCACCTCGCCTGCATTCTCTTTTATCTCTTTAAATAGGTTCATTTTTGCAACTATTCCTGTAACTGGACCAGAGACCAACAGGGCATCTGGCAAAGAGGACATAATAACACTCTTAGTAACGATTGATAGAGGCCGGGGAGCTACCGGTGCTGAGAATTCAGCATTTATATTAAAGAACAGTCTGATATTTTCCGCCTTTATCAGCTTTCGATAGGAGAATACTTCATGACAGTTAGTATGCCACATCCCCATATCCCCTGCATATTCATTGGTAAAAATCTCCCTTATAAAACTGGCTCCTGCTACTTTAGCTATTCCTAAAGCGGCAAGAGGGTCCCAAAGTACATCTACTCCAAAAGGTACCTTTACCTGAGATTTTACCTTACCAATAACATAAGACATCGCTGCTATCGTTCCTACCCCAGCTTTAAAGGAATATGGTCTGTCATGCTCGTTGCAAAACATAATACCATCCACTCCTCCTGACTGAAGTTTTTCCATATCCTGAATCACACCTTTTATAATCGCATCTATTCCTCCAATATCATCGTACAGATAGTTCCCCGGTAAAGGCAAAAGGTGTACCATCCCGATAATCGGTTTTTTCACTCCAAAGATACCTTCTAATATATTTACCACAATATCACCCTCCCCGTATTAACATAATATAACTATGTTTCTATATTTACAAAATAATCTTATCAGCTATATCTCATAACCCCCATTTGTTATTTTTTATTTTCCAAATATTCATAAAAAGCTTTTATCAGCAACATACCCGCAACTGCACCGGGATCTTTCTTGCCTATTGATTTTTCTCTATACCAAACAACTCTTCCGTGTTTTGGGAGCATCTCTTTAGTATCTTCAACTCCACCTTTAGCGGCTTCATAAGCCTTCTTAAAGCCTTCTTTTAAGTCTCTCCCTTCTTCAGAAGCTAATTTGAGTGCTTGAAAAGCAGGGTATAAAGAATCAATAATAGTCTTCTCGCCCGGTTTAGCCTTTCCTCTTTCTATTATTCCTTCCACAAAGACAGAAGCCATTAGAACAGAGTCAGCTAAATCCACTTCGGTTTTACCTTGAATGGTTTTACCGGCTCTCATAAAACCGGTAGCCATAAGAGTGCCCAAGGTAGAAGGAACAGTCTCTGCTAAGGTCATACCAACTTTCATAAATGTTTTTCCTATATCCTCTTCCTCTAATGCGGATATCATTTCGTAAACCTTGGAAAATCCGGTGCTCATAGTAATCCCTAAATCTCCGTCACCCATTGCTGAATCCAATTCAAATAACCAATCTTTGTTTTCAATCATTACATCCTTAACCTTAGCAAATAAGCCTTCTAAATCCGAAGAATTTAGTTTATTCATATTATAATATTTTCCTTTTTATTTAAGTTCTGCTTGCACAAAGAAAGGGGTATCTGCTGACTTTTTTAATAACTCTTTTAGCTCATGGTCGAGTCTTAATAAGGAAATAGACATTCCGGCCATCTCCATAGAGGTGGCAAACTCACCGATATAGGGATGATAAACAGTTATCTTCTTGTCTTTTAATATTTGCGCTACTTTTCTATATACTAGGTATAGTTCCTCTTTGGGGGTAGCCCCCAATCCATTTACCAGCACCGATACTTCGTCTCCCGACTGATAGGGTAGGTCTTCTAAGATAGACTCCATTATTTTTTCTACTATCTCATCGGCGGATTTTAGTTCTCCCTTCCCTATCCCTGGTTCTCCGTGAATACCGATACCAATCTCCATCTGACCTTCATCCATCTCAAAGGTAGGTTTTCCCATTTCCGGAATAATACAGGGAGAGAGTCCGACTCCCATGGATCGTACATTGGCACATACCTTTTTAGCGACCCTTTTTACTTCATCCAGAGAAGCCATTTCTTCGGCGCAAGCACCGGCTATTTTATAGACAAAGAATATTCCGGCAACTCCCCTTCTCTTATCTTCTTCCCCTTTGGGCGAGGAGGCTACATCTTCTCCGGCAACTACCTGCTCAACTCGGATATCTTCCATATCAGCCATTTCAGCAGCCATGTCAAAATTCATCACATCTCCGCCATAATTTCCATAGATGTACAAGACTCCACTACCGCTGTCAATTGCTTTGGTAACTTCTAACATCTGCTTGGCACTGGGAGAAGCAAACACATTTCCCACTGCACAACCGTCTAACATCCCTTTTCCGACATAGCCTAAAAATAGGGGCAGATGTCCTGATCCTCCACCGGTGGAGAGTCCCACTTTGCCAGGTTTTCTACTATCTGAACGGACTAAACATTTTAAATCATTATTAACACACTTAAGTTGTTCCGGGTGTGCTGCTAATATCCCTTCGATCATCTCATTAACAAAATTTTTCGGGTCATTTATAATCTTTTTCATAAATACCTCCTGAATTCATTAATTAGTTTTTAATCTTTTTATCGATTTTTGTGATAGCTTAGCACTGTAAAAATTTATTACCATTACTAAAATTAATATCAAACCCCATATGACCTTCTTGAAAAAGGGGCTAAAAGATAGAATATTAAAACCGCTTTGAAGAACTTGTAAGGTAATGATCCCCATAATAAGTCCGGATATACTTCCAGATCCTCCGCTGGGATCGACCCCTCCTAAAACGCAAACAAGGATTGCCTGGAGCAAATATACAGAACCATATCCTTCCCTAATTGAATTGACTCTTGATATCATTATTATTGAAGCCAATCCAGCAAAGAAGCCGCTCATCATATAGGTTTTGATTAAAAGATTTTCGTTGCTTATACCGCTAAAACGGGCTGATATCGGATTAGATCCTAACATGTATACACTAAACCCAAAGATAGTTTTATTTAAGATTAAAACAGCTACTAAGGCACAAAGAATAAAAATAATCATAGGCACCGGTATTAAAAGGATAGTTCCACTCCCAATAAATAAGAATTTTTCAGGAAACCCTATAATACCATATCCTTTGGTAATAATAATTGCTATTCCTGAAAAGAGGCCCATCGTGCCTAAGGTGGCAAGAATCGCCGGAACTCCTATATAAGCCACCAAGATTCCGTTTAGGAATCCGCATATTAAGGATACAGTAAGGGCTGATATAATAGCTAAGATTATGGTTAATAACTCCTCATATCCGCCTATTTGGGGAAAGGTAAATTTAGTTAAAATAAGTGCGGCAACTATACCTGCCAAGTTAGCAGTGGCAACAATTGATAAATCGATCCCCCCGGTCAACATGGCCAGCATTACAGCGATTGCCAGTAAGCCAAATTCAGGAATTTGGCTAAACATCGATTGAAAATTTCTAATGGTTAAGAATTTACCCGGTAAAAATATCGATATTACTATAAAAACACTGATCATTATGATAAATAAAGTTAATGTCTTTGAATGTTTTGAATATTTGCCTAACAAATAGTTCCTCCCCATTATAAATCATTATCTTCTAAAAACTATATTTCCGATACTCCTCTTACTCTGATAGGAAGTAATGCTAACACTTAGGATAATTATTAGCCCTACAAAGAAATTATGCCAATAAGAAGACAATCCCACCAGGATGAGGCTGTTATTTAAAATAGTCACCATAGCCACCCCCATTATTGTCCCTATAATCGTCCCTGATCCACCAGTTATCCTGGTTCCACCCAGAACTACCGCCGCAATTACACTAAGTTCGGTCCCTACTATATAGGTAGGGTTGCTATAGCGGATTAGGGAAATATGCAGGACACCGGCAATACCAGCTAAAAAGCCGACGTAGCAGTAAATAAAAAATTGAATCTTAGCCACATTAAAACCAGACCGTTCGGCAGCATTTATATCACCACCGATGGCGTAAATCCCTCTCCCCAGCATGGTATATTTCAGAATAAGCCAGGTCAGTAGAGCGAGAACTATAAATATTATGATAAAGATAGAGAGCCCGTAATTTACCCCATTTGATTTAGTCAAAATAAGTACATCTTTTGCACCAAATGCTTTGAAACAATCTGGTAATTGAGCTGAATTGATAGCTTTAGTTCCTACAATAGTTAATAAAGCTCCGTGAAAAACGCTTGCGGTACCTAAGGTGGTAATAAGTGTTGAGATTTTAAATTGTGAAATGAGCAGGCCGTTAATCGCTCCCAGAGCAACTCCCACTAAACAGGAGATAAAAAATGCAAAAAATATATTATCTACCCCGCTGGCGATCAGAACATTAGCAGCAATATACTGCCCTGAAATTGCAATGGCTGTAAAAGATATATCTATCCCCCCTGAAAGTAAAACTGTAAAGACTCCGATAGCCATTATCCCCATTCCCGCACTGCTCTTGCCCAGATCAAATAGATTCTCCAGAGATAAAAAGGAAGAATTTAGAGAAGTAATGAAGACTGAGTAAACAATTATAACTAAAAATAAATATAACTCATTTTGTTTTAATAATTTTTGAATTCTTAAGATTCTATTATTTTTTACCATTAGACCACCCTAATTACTATTTTGTGCTAATATATCCAGCAATTTATCCTCGGTCACCTCATTAGTATTAACTTTTTTAATAATCCTGCCTTCTCTTATTACTATTATCCGGTTACAATTCCGGATAATTTCGGGAATCTCGTCAGAAATAATTATGACCCCTATACCTTTGTTAGCTAACCCTTTGACTATATTATGTATATTGCTTTTAGAAGCAACATCTATCCCTACAGTAGGACCGTTTAAAATAAATACTTTAGGGTGTGTAGCCAGCCATTTAGCTATAACCACCCGCTGCTGGTTGCCGCCTGACAGTGCCTGAGCTACAGTCTCTAAAGATGGTGTAATTACATTTAACTCTTCCATCCATTCTTTTGCAGCTTCATACTTTTTGTTATTATCGAACAGTTTGAATCTATTCAACAATTTCTGCAATATAGTAACTATAATATTATTTCCGATAGACTGCTTAATAAATAGGCCCTGATTAAGCCTATCTTCTGGTAAATAACTTAAACCCAGTTCGATAGCGTCTCGAGGAGACTTTATCTTTGCCAACTTACCATCGATATATATTTCTCCTGAATCCGGTCTATTCAAACCGAAAAGCGATAAAGCAAGTTCTGTCCGCCCGGAACCCATGATTCCGGTTATTCCTATAATTTCACCTGATCGAATTTTGAAATTTATATTCTGAAAGTTACCTTTTTTGGAAAGATTTTTAACTTCTAATAGCGGCTCTTTCTGCCTCTCTTTCTCTTGGTAATCAAAAACAGAATCAACTACCTTCTTGCCACTCATATAGAAAGAAAGGGTATCGTGATCCAACTCCTCAGTACTATAAACACCAACCTTTTTTCCATCCCGTATAACCGTTACTTTTTCAGATATCTTTAAAACTTCACTAAGCTTATGACTAACAAATAGGGTGGAAATTCCCCTTTTCTTTAAACCCAGAATTACAGAAAATAGACGATCAATTTCACTTTTGGTAATTGCCGTAGTAGGTTCGTCCATAATAATAAGTTTGGCATCTTGAGTTAGTGCCCTGCAGATAGCTACAAGCTGCCTATTCGCAATAGAAATATTTTCTACCTTTTCATCTAAATCCAGCTTTTTATTAATATTGGAAAACTCTCTCTTGGCGATATCACTTATTTCTTTCCAACTAATAAATCTCTTCTTTCTTTCTATCATCTGATTTAGTGAAATATTTTCAGCGATAGAAAGATTAGGGAATAAAGATAGGTCCTGATAGATTACCTGTATTCCTTCACTTATCGAATCGATAGCGTGTAAACTTTCGAACTTTTTACCATTTATTATTATTTCACCCTCGTCTGCCTTAACTACTCCGGCTATTATCTTTATCAAGGTAGATTTCCCCGATCCATTTTCACCGACCAGGCAATGTATCTCACCTTTATCTATTGACAAATTGACTCTATCTAATGCTTGTACACCCACATATGATTTACTTATATCTTTAACTACTAATAATTTTTCTAGCTTTTCAACCATTATAACCTCACCAGGGCAATACTTTTTAGACAAATTTTAGCAATAACTTATTAAATAAATTATCAATCTAATTCTTAAATGTAGTCTTTGTATCTGGTAATAATAAAAATAGTACTATTAATTCATACTATTATCAATCAAAAAATTTTATTTAAGTAAAGCTTAGGATTTACTAACTAAAGATTGGTTGAAGGGATAACAACCCTTCAACCAATCTTCTCTCTGTAGCAGATATGATCTATAAACCGTACTCATCTATATTTTCAAGAGTAACATCTTTCCAAGCGCTACCATAAATTATTGGTACACCAGATTGGTTCATTTTAATGGTAATATTTTCGTAACCAGGTCTACCTAAATCCATACCCTCTTTAATTTCATTACCCTTAAGAAGTTCCCAGGCTACCTTACAGGTAACATATCCTGCATCAGCTGGAACCCAGAAATGAATCGACTTGGCAGAACCGCTCTTTAAGTAATCATAGGCAACAGAAGGCAAACAGGTTCCGTATGCTGCAACTTTGCCTATAAGGCCTTTTTCTTCGATAGCCAGAGCAAATCCGGGTACTCCACACATAGCACTTCCCATAATACCTTTTAAATTTGGATAAGTTTTTAAAAGCTCTAAAGCCTTTTCGTAATCAATTTGCTGATTTTCGCGATCTTCTACTCTATCACATGCTAACTGCATCTTGGGATATTTTTCTTTTTGTTGAGCAATTTCACCATCAACCCACTCATTATGAGTTGTGGAAGTAAGATGGCCTACAAAACAAGCATATCCTCCTTCATAATTCATATCTTTGGCCATAACATCCATCATATGTCTCCCATAGGCAACATTATCAAAGGCTTCTATATCAAAACTTACCTGCTTCTGGTTAGATGCTTCATGAGTAAAAGTAAGAATTCCAGCATCATTTGCTTTTTTAAACACCGGTTCTAATGCTACCGGATCATTGGGGACCACCAGTATTGCATCTACGCCCTTAGCAATAAGATCTTCAATTAGAGCTACTTGAGATGCTGGGTCAGCTGTATCAGCACCAATTTGGTAGGCATTAACCCCGGTTTCTTTAGCAAATTGCTGAATACCTAACCTCATATTATCAAACCAGGCAACTCCTTCAAGTTTGACTACCATAACAATTTCAAAATCGTTATCGGCTTTTTGTGCTATCACAAATACAGAAAATGTGGATAGAATTACTGTTAAAACTAAAAACCATAATATTATCTTTCTCATTTTTTTTCTCCTTTTTAAATTTAATTTTTAGCTAATCCATAATTAGCTATCCTTAAGACTTCTTTAAAATAGATTAAGCTGTCTTAAGTTCGTTTCGATCAAATCTTTTTCTTACCTCTTAATCACCTCCATTTTGATACGAAGCTAACTTTTTGGATAGAAGCTGTAAAAAATCGGCCCCTTTAGCTCCGTCTATTATTCGATGGTCCATAGAAAGGCTTAATGGGAGAGACATTTTTTCTGATTTACCTATTCCAAGAATAGCAACCTGGGGAGGGTTAATTATGGGATTAAAATACTCAATACCCTGTAAGCCTAAATTGGTAATAGTGAATGTCCCCTTCTCGAAATCTTCAGGTTGCAATTTCCCTTTTAAGGCTTTATTAGTAATGTCTCTTCTTAATTGGGATATTTCGAAAATATCTTTACCTTCTAAGTTCTTAAGTACCGGAACCATCAATCCTCTGTCTGTAGCTACTGCTAAATTAATATTTATCTCTTTGATGAACTTGTAATTTTCTTCCTCGAATATCGCATTAAATTCGGGGAATTTTTTAAAGGTGAGAACCAGGGCTTTAATGATAAAATCAACTAAAGAAAGATGTTGATCTAATCGAGCACTTACCTCCTTCCTTATATTTAAAAGCGAAGCAATGTCAATCTTCCTACAAAGGGTAAATTGAGGAATATTTTTATAACTATAAGTAAGCCTTTCGGCGCTTATTTTTTGCACTTCGGTTAATCTATATACTTCTTTGATGGTAAAATTTGTCTTTTCTTTTGTTTTAGACAGATATCCTTCTATATCTTTTTTAGTAATAGCCCCTCCTGGTCCATAACCACTTATTAAGGATAAATCTACTCCTTTTGCTAAAGCTAATTTACGGGCAATTGGTGCTATTTTTATTTTTTCTTTTTTTAAAGAAACGCTTTCTTCTTTTTGATTTCGCAAAAAAGGTTTTATGTCTTCAGGAGAAATTTCTTCTCCTTCTTCAATCAAGATCGCTATAACTGTATTTACCGGTACTGTTTCTTCTTCTTTAACAAATATTTTATAAATAATGCCGGTTTCAGGAGAATTTATTTCTACTGCCGCTTTAAATGTTTCTATTTCAGCAATAAGTTCTCCTTTAATAACCCTATCCCCTTCTTTTTTATGCCACTTAAAAAGAGTGGCTTCTTCAACTTTTGATTCTGTTTTAGGAATCTGGATCTTCCACATATTTTTTCCTCTTTCCTTTCTTTTAATCGGAAAACATGGTCAAAATTTCTTCTTTAATCTTTTCTTTGGTAGGAATGACCTTTTTTTCCAAAACGCTACTAAAAGGAATCGGAGTATTTAAGGAGCCTATTCTCTTGGGAGGGAATTCCATATTCCAAAAAGCTTCCTGCATAGCAACTGTAATTATTTCCCCCTGTAGCCCACCACTTATAGGAGATTCATCAACAACTAATAGTCTCCCGGTTTTTTTGACGGAATTAATAATAGTATCTTTATCTAAAGGAACTAAAGTACGTGGATCAATTACTTCTATGCTTATTTTATTTTTTAAATCTTCGGCGATTTCCAAACTATGTTTAACCATCCAAGAAGTAGCAACTAAAGTAAGGTCTTTCCCCTCCTTCTTAACTGCTGCTTTACCGAGAGGAATAGTATATTCCCCTTCCGGAACTTCTCCTTTTTGGGTATAAAGCTGTTTATGTTCAAAAAAAATCACTGGATTATTGTCTCGAATTGAACTTTTAAGAAGCCCCTTAGCATCATAAGGATCAGAAGGAATCACCAATTTTAATCCAGGAATATTCATAAACATAGAATGAAGAGTTTGAGAATGTTGTGCGCCCCCTCCAAACCATTCTGTTCCTTCAGGTGTTCGAATTACCATAGGCACAGATAATTCACCATTAGATAGGTAACTCATTTTAGCGGCTTGATTTACAATTTGATCTAACCCTATCATAATAAAGTCCACAAACATTATCTCTACTACCGGTCTCATCCCTCGCAGGGCTGCTCCTACTGCTGAACCGATAATTGCTGCTTCTGAAATAGGAGTATTTCTTACCCTGTCTGGACCAAATTCATCTACCAATCCTCTATTTATACCAAATCCGTATCTGGTAATATCTTCTCCTATAACAAAAACATTTTTATCCTTACGCATTTCTTCTCTTAAAGCAGATTTTAAAGCTTCAATATACATGATCTTAGCCATTAACTTCCTCCTGATATACAAATTTATCAACTGTGTTGGCAAGCGGTTCTTCACTTTCAACGGCAAATTTTATCGCTTCTTCTATCTCTTTTTGAACCTCTTGTTCTATTTTTTCTGCTTCTTCGAAAGATAATATATTTTCCTTAAAGAGCCTTGTTTTATATTTTTTTACCGGATCGTACATCTTCCTCCATTCTTCCTCTTCTCCTTTTGGTCTATAAGCACCCAAATCCCCCGATGAATGTCCGGATAATCGATAAGCTACACATTCTATCAGAGTAGGACCTTCTCCTCGGTGAATACTTTCTACTGCTTTTTTAACCGCTTCATATACTTTAAGTACATCTGTTCCATCAACAGTTTTCCCGGGTATAGAATAAGCAATTGCCCGATCAGAGATCTTCTCTACCTTTTGATGTTGCTCTCTGTGTGTTGCTTCAGCATATTGATTATTTTCGCAAAGAAAGATAATGGGTAGATTCCATACAGAAGCCATGTTTAGTGCCTCATGAAAAAAGCCTATATTAGTTGCTCCATCTCCAAAAATACTTAAAGTCACTATATTATCTTTTTTTATTTGACTGGCCAAAGCTGAACCAACAGCCAGACAAATATTACCTCCTACAATTCCACTTGCCACCAACATTCCTCTTTTTGTATCAACCAGATACATGCTTCCACTTCTCCCTTGATTTGTCCCGGTAACTTTACCGTAACATTCAGCCATAATATTTTTAGGAGAAGTCCCTCGGGCTAAATAATGACCGTGTCCTCGATGATTCGAAAAGATAATATCTTTTTCGGAAAGAGCCTCAATGGCACCAACTGCTATAGCCTCTTCTCCATGACAGGTATGTGAGTGTCCATTTAATTTTCCATCCCGATATATTTGTTCAAGCTTATCTTCGAATTTACGAATTCTAATCATGCTTCTATACATGTTAATTTTCTGTTCTCTACTTATCCCCATACCTTAGTTATCCTTCTCTTTCCTTGTTAGTAATTTCTTTTTCAATAATTTCCAAAGTCCATTATGCTAAGTATCTTTTTTTAAATAGACATCCCAAAATCTAAATTATTTTATAGTATTTATTAAATACTCGGCAACCCCTTTATTGGTAACAATTATATTTATATATCCACCACGTAATGCACCTAAAATAGCTTCCTGTTTATCTTCGCCACATGCCACACCTATCACAATGGGTATGTGCTTCAATTCTTTTAATCCTAACCCTATCATTTTATTATGTAAGGAAAATTTAATAATATTCCCCTGGATATCATAGAAGTTAGTACAAATATCTCCAACTACTCCCTTATCAGTTAGTTTAGTAAATTCTTTAATAGAGAAATATCCTCGCTTTATCATGGTAGAACTTTGTTTGGGACTACCTATGCCCACCACTGCTATATCGGCTGATTTGGCTTTATCAATAACTGCCTTAATACTTTTTTCTTTCTCAAATGCTTCTTTTATCTGAAGATTACTGACAAAGACGGGAGCATTTAATACGTAATATTTCCCCTTAAAGGCTTCGCTTGCCCGCCTTGCTATCTCATTGGAATGGATATCTCTGCCGGTAATATCAATCCCTCCCAAAAGAGGAACAATATCTATGTTTAAATGGGATGGAACATTTAATGCTTTGGCTACTTCAGCTAAAGTAGTTCCCCATGAAACGGCAATGGTATCATCTTCCCGAATTCTTCTCTGTAAAAGTATGGCTGCTGCTTTCGCCACCTTTTTTTTCATAGATTCTTCAGATATTATTTCTTCATCAGAAACTACAACTGCCTCTTTCAATTTAAAAAAGTGTTCGAGTTTATCTTCTAAAGAACTCAAGCGGTCTTCATAATCTTTAATGTGAAAAGTAACTATACCTTCATCTCTTCCTTCTTTTAGTAAACGCGATACGGTTGACTTAGATATTCTTACACTAGATGATATTTCGTTCTGACTTAAATTATCTAGATAATGCATCCTGCATATTTCAGCAATTAAAGAAACATTTCTTTTCATTATCTGATATTTCTCCCTCTACGTGAAATAATTTCCAATTCTTGAAATTATTTTATAATATAAAATGATCTATGTCAAGAAGAAAAATTGCTTTGTTTCTCTAACAATATTTTCGGACATCAGCGGAGGTAACCAGGTGCATTATCAAGGATATATGACGACATGTTCTTAAAAGAACCGATAAATTACTTTCATCAGTATATAGGAAAAATTTTTTTGGTTTGAAATATCTAAATTATTCTAATAGCAAATTCAGGGCATACCGGGTTGCAATAGCCGCACAAAAGGCATAATTTATGGTCAACCACTGCTTTTCCATTTTCTAAAGATAAGGCATTATTAGGACAGGTTTTAACACAGGTGCCACAACCTTTACAAAAAGTGGAAATAAATAATCTCTTGCTGGGTTTAATTTTTTGAGTCAATAACCCTTTAGGAATTTCTTCATCATTAAATATTTTTAAATTTAGTTCCAATTCTTCCGAACTAACCATACCGACCGCCAGGGAACTGATACCTTTAATATTTCTTACAAAATGAAAAGCCTCTTCTAATTGATCAATCAAATGTCCTCCGGCTAAGGCTTTCATGGCATATAAACCTTTTCTTGCTTTATGTGCCTCCGAGATTGCTTTAACCATATCATCAACACTGCCATCAATAATGCCCATACCGAGTATATTAATAATCGGAAATATAATATCGATTTCTTTAATTTCTACGGCTCGTTTAACTGTTCCAACCGCATGAGTGGAAATTCCGACTGCCCGGATAGTTCCCTTTGCTTTATAATCATTCAAACATTGTAATGCCCCCGCCCTCTCTTCAAAAACTGAAGGAGCCGTTTTTGCTGCATGTAAAAGAAAAATATCTATATAGGCCCGTCCCAGGGATTCAAGCGCATTTTTAATGCTTTGCTCCATTTTTTCATATGTTTGGGCACCGGATTTAGTCGCAATAATCACTTCATCATTATAGCCTTCCAAAGCCTTTTTAATATGAGGATAGGTTTGATATGCCTCAGCAGTATCGATAAAATTTATTCCTCTTTCCAAGGCTGTGTGAATAAGTTTTGCTCCTTTTTCAACAGATATATTTGCCTGCAAAGGTCCTATGGGTAACGCACCAAAACATAACTCAGTTACTTTGATTCCTG
>Ga0154679_1099_pt2 | contig 14824 bp, 15 predicted proteins | sample Rifle2008BG13ft_FD_116108 | JGI IMG/M metagenome (GOLD analysis project Ga0154679, IMG submission 116108) | Actinobacteria bacterium RBG_13_35_12
TATCTATAATTGCGTCCAGCAGAATCTTTTGCTTTACAATATCCTCTGTGGAGATATCTTTTTCCATACCGCTGAAATATTTAAGGAAATTCACAGCTTCGGCCCCATCAATCAGATTCTTACCCTTTTCCAATTTAAAAGTCGAACCATCATCGTAATTGTTAACTGTAATTTCCTCATCCAGCTCCAGGTCTATACCATCTAATTTATTGACTATATTATAAACATCAAGAAGGATATAATAATCTATTTCCATATCCATACCCAGATTATTTTCCAGTGTAAGACTAAGTAAATCCATCCCACCTTTTTCAACAGCCTCGCCAACCGTAAGTGCATTAAAGCCCGGTACATCCATTAATGTGTTTACCGGCATGCACAATGAAATCAATTTCCCCTCACTGCTGTAATAACTTGAAAATACAATCGAGCTCACTTCAGGTTCCAGCAGGTCTTCACCGGCACAGGCAATAACTAAATTAATATCCTGCCCCAGTTCAAGTGAAGTCGGTATACTTATTCCCTCTTCTTCCGGTATCTCCGCCCCGGAGAAAAATCTATTTTTAATATATCTGTACCCAAAAACTACTCCCGCTGCAACCAGAACCAGGATAAACATTATAACAATAATTCTATAAACTACTTTTCTCCTCTTCTTCCTCTGCTTTATCCTCTTACTCCTGAATCCCTCACCTTCTGTACTTTCATCCTTATAACCTCCAAAGTCAAAATCCTCATCCTTGAAGAAGTCATCCTCCGAACTACCGGCCGAATTGCTGGTCTCTTTATCATCATCATTTATATCATAGAAATCTTCCTTGTCAGAGTATCTATCTTTGAATTTTTCTTCATCTTCATCAAAAGACATTTTAAATACCTCCGCAAATATTATTCCAAACCTTATATGTATCAGGATGTAAAAACTTATTTTTCTTTATAACATATATTATATTATTTTTATAAACCTCTAATAAGCATAAATTGATATTTTTTAAAGCAAGATCCCTTAAGTTTTCTACCCTATCATAACTCCTATCTTTTTCAACTTTGTCAGCAACAAATAAAATCTTATCCTCGAGATTCATATTACAATATCCGACGGCATGATATTTAATTGCCTTCAGTATCTTCCGGTTAGAAATATTAAAGTCCCTCCTGACTAAATAGTCACCTACGAAACTGTGCAGCAGTGGCGGGCAGTTTAATTCAAAGCTGCCAATTTTAAGTTTATTCTCTTTTACTATTTTCACCAGCTCTTCATAACTGAAAATTTTACCGTAATCGTGCAGAATACATGCTATGCCCAGGTCAAAAAAATCTATATCAGATAAATATTTCCGCGCAATAGTACTTGCGTATTCCAGAGTGTTAATGGAATGCCGGTATAATAAAACAGGCATAATATCCTTAATCTTTCCAGCCAGATCTTCAAGATATTCTTTTTGGTCTCCTGTCAATTTAAAATCATTTATAAAGTCCATGTTTTAATATATAATTGCTGACTCCTTCAGGAAGCAGGTAATCTATCGGTCTATTATGCCTTACTCTGTTTCTTATATCTGTTGAAGAAATAGAAAGAGCCGGTATTTCCATTATATATATTTTATTATCAGCAGCCCCGGCATTACTGAATAGTCTTTTTCTTAAATCTTCTATACGGGACAGGTTATACCCTGGTCTGGTTGCCGCTATAAATTTACAAAGCGGTACTATCTCGTCGGTATTTTTCCAGGTAAGAATCTCTAAAATAGCGTCCGCGCCGGTTATAAAATATAACAGCGATCTACTGCCATAGATTTTTTTAAGCTGCCTGACTGTATCTATGGTATATGACTTACCTCTTCTGTCTATTTCCATTCTTGAAACAAAGAAATTACTGTTTGAAGAAGTAGCAATAACAGTCATTATATACCTGTCCTCGGCACTGGCAACTTCATTTTCAATTTTATGCGGTGGATTACCGGTAGGTATAAAAATAACCATATCCAGTTTAAACTGGCTTAATGCTTCCTGAGCAGTAACTAAATGACCATGATGGATAGGATTAAATGTTCCCCCCATAATTCCAATTTTTTTGTGACTTTTACTATCTTTCCTCATCTTATTCCCTTATTTGACCCTCACCCAGTACTATAAACTTATTTGTGGTAAGTTCTCTTAATCCCATAGGCCCCCGCCAGTGAAGCTTCTGGGTGCTTATGCCAATTTCAGTACCCAGCCCGAACTCTTCACCATCTGTAAACCTGGTAGAAGCATTAACAAAAACAGCTGCCGAATCTACTTCCCTGGTAAAATAAATAGAGTTCTGGTAGCTTGATGTTATTATAGTCTCAGTGTGATGAGAACCGTATTTATTTATATGCTTCACTGCTTCTTCAATACTGTCAACTACTTTAACCGCCATTTTATAATCCAGATATTCCTCATACCAGTCTTCTTCAGAAGCCAACTCTATAGATGAATATATATCTTTAGACATACGGCACCCCAGAAGTTTTACATTCTTTTCTTCAAGTTTTTTAAGCACGACAGGCAATATTTTTCCGGCAGTATCTTTATGCACCAGTAATTTTTCTGCCGCATTGCACACACTTGGCCGCTGTGTCTTCGCATTTATCACTATTTTTACAATCTTCTCTATGCCAATGCCCTCCAGTACATTATCTATATATATATGACAATTTCCAATTCCAGTTTCAATCACAGGCACCTTTGAATTCTCTACCACACTGTCAATTAGATTCTTACCCCCTCTTGGAATAAGAACATCTACATATTGCCGCAGCTGCATTAATCTGACTGCATCTTCCCTATCAGCCGACGGAATAATCTGTATTATTGCGTCCGGAAAATCATTATCTTTTAAGGCTCTACCCATTACCTGTACTAATTTTTTATTGGTATTAAGTGCATGAGAGCTTCCCCTTAAAATAATACAATTTCCTGCCTTAAGGCACAGTACCGATGCATCAATAGTAACATCAGGCCTGGCTTCATATATTATTCCAACTACCCCCAGCGGCACCCTTATATTCTTTAAGATTAAACCATTCGGAAGATTATAACCAAAAACCACTTCCCCTACGGGATCGGTGAATTTAATGACTTTGTCTATACTCTCTGCCTTCTTTTCTATTCTTTTCCTGTCCAGTTTTAACCTATCCAGTAAACTTTCGGGCACACCTCCCTGTCTGGAAGTTTCTAAATCCTTCTCATTTTCCTTTATAATTTCTTCCACACCGGCGATAAGATGCTTTGAAATATCGGATAGTATTTTATTTTTAATTTTAGTTCCGGCATTAGAGATAAACTTCGTATTTTCTTTTGCCTTTCTTGCTATTTCCAATACTGTGTCCATCAATTACTCCAACTTTTTTAGTTATTATAACACAAAACAGCTGCTGAAAATTATTCATCAAAAACTACCAGACAATCTCTGTGGATTACCTCACCACACATAGAGGCATCGAATTCAGATAAAATCTTTTTTTTATTTTTACCTTTTATTCTTTCTATGTCTTCACTTGAAAAGTTGCTTATTCCCTTGGCAATTAATTTACTGTCCATAGAAAATACCTTTAAAGTATCGCCTTTATTAAACTTCCCATTAACCTCTACCACACCAACTGCCAGTATGCTCTTGCCTTGATTTAGCACAGCTTCTTCTGCACCCTTATCAATAACTATACCACCCTTTGTTTTCTTTCCAAAAGCTATCCATTTTTTTACACTTTTTACCTTCTTTACGGTCTGAGGAGCAAAGAAAGTTCCTATATCGTCACCGGCAATAACTTTATTTAAAATATTTTTTCTTTCGCTGTTTGCAATTATTACCTTTATACTTGAAAAAGAGCATATTTTAGCAGCTTTTATTTTAGATTCCATCCCACCAATGCCATAAGTCGATCCAATTCCACCCGCCGCACTTTCGATATCTTTATTTATTTTATCTACAAATGAAAGCAGTTTTGCATCGCTGTAAGTTCTGGGGTCTTTATCGTACATTCCCTCAATATCGGTTAATATTATTAAAATATCTGCGTCTGCCAGAATTGCAACTAAAGCAGCTAACTTATCATTATCTCCAAATTTTATTTCATCCACAGCCACACTGTCATTTTCATTGATCACAGGGATTACATTTAAACCAATTAATTTCTTAATAGTGTTTTTTATATTGAGATACTGCTCTCTTCTGGTAGTATCCTCATGAGTTAAAAGTATCTGGCCTACCTTCAAGTTATTTTTCAAAAATAAATTGCTATAAAGGCTCATGAGCTCCACCTGCCCAATAGAAGCAGCAGCCTGAAGCATGGTTATATCTTCCGGCTTCCTCCTGATATTTAGACTTTCGAGGCCGGCAGCAATGGCTCCGCTGGTAACGATTATTACTTCTATTCCTCTTTTAATTAAGGCACTCGTTTCATTCACAAATCTTTTTATATTAGCCTTATTCAGCCCACCCTCTCTGGAAGTAAGACTGCTGGAGCCTATTTTTATAACCACTCTTTTAATATCTCTTAAATACCCTTTTCTATCTCCCACTTATCACCCCATACATAAAATTTACTCTATTAGTAAAAAAACGAGTCTTCCAATAATTACAGTACTTCCTTCACTGACGCCCATTTTTTTTAGCCTGTCTGCAATTCCGATTTTCTTTAGCCTGTGTTTTAAATAATCCAGTGCTTCTTCATTTTCCAGATCAGTCATAGCTACCATTCTTTCCAATTTCTTATTCTTCACGGTATACTCATCATTATTTTTTTCAATCTCAATTTTTTCTATATCCAGATTTGCTTTATCCATACTATAGACTTTTGTCATCTGCTGCTTTTTAGACTCTATATCTTTGTCTTTACTGAACTTTTTTCTGTACCTTACTACTTTTTCATATAAATACCAGATTAATTTATCAAGTCCCTTCCCTGTAATTGCCGATATCAAAAAAACACTTTTACCGCTCCTGCTCTCAAGAACTTTTTTAATTTTATTTAACCTTTCAATGTCTGTAATTAAGTCAATCTTATTTATTAAAATTACATAATCTTTTTTATATACACCATCATTATATAGCCTTATTTCCTCTCTTAAAATATCAAAAGTTTCAATAATATCCTCTCTCTCATCTATAATCCTCTGTCCGTCCAGAACTACTGCCAGTATCATGGATCTGGTTATATGTCTTAAAAATTTATCCCCAAGACCTATTCCCTCATGCGCACCCTTTATTAATCCCGGGACATCGGTTACCACAAAGTCATCTTCATTTACAGCTACCACACCAAGGTTTGGAGTTAAAGTAGTAAAGGGATAATCCGCTATTTTTGGTCTTGCTTTTGATATGCGGCTGATTATTGTAGATTTACCACAGTTAGGAAATCCTACTAGTGATACATCTGCAATAAGCCTTAGCTCCAGATTAATCCAGAAATCTTCTGTTTTTTCCCCTATTTCTGCAAATGCAGGAAACCTCCTTTTTGATGATATGAAACTTGAATTTCCTCTGCCGCCTATTCCACCTTCGGCTATAATAATTTTATTTCCGGGACTATCCAGATCAGCAACTATATCTCCCTTTCTATCTTTTATTATAGTTCCTACAGGCACTTTTATAATCAAATCCTCTCCATCCCGGCCATTTCTATTATTGGACTCCCCGTTTTTACCATTTTCAGCTTTAAAATGTATATTTTTTTTAAATCCATATAGGGTGCTTAAATCTCCAGTTGCTTTTATTATTACATCTCCACCCTTTCCTCCACTTCCCCCGCTGGGAATTTTCTTACGCCCACTTTGTAGTTTGAAAAAGGTAACAATACCATTCCCGCCATTTCCTGCTTTTATATTAATTTTTGCCTCATCCAGAAACATATTTGTCCTAAAAATCAAATTAAGCTATTAGAATCATACAAAAGATACATTTTGCTACAGTTTAAAAATAGCCTTATATATTTTTCTTTTCAGCATCAGATCCAGGCCTTTCTTAAAATCTGAAAGCGGCATTACCTCTGATATCAGGGGGGATAAATTTATTTTCTTACCGGCAATAATATCATGAGCGCGCCTTAACGTCTCAGGAGTAGCTGAGTAAGAGCTCATTATGGTCAGTTCTCTTTTATATATACTTTCGAAATCAACTTCAAACCTGCTTTCCTTTCCTGATGCTCCAAAAATATTAACTGTTCCCCCATCTCTTAAGTATAAAAGTGCATCATTCAGTGTATATTTATTGGTTACCGAAAGTATTGCGATATCAACACCTACAGCTGTAATGTTTTTAATCTCACGGACTATATTTTTTTTAAACGGATTTATGGTGTATTCTGCTCCAAGTAGACCTGCCAGAGACAACCGCTTATCGTCCAGGTCGATGGCCACCACTCTCCCTCTTGATAATTTAATCAACTGAATAAATAACATCCCTATAATCCCGGTTCCCACTACAGAGAATAAATCATTTTCACTAGAGTCAATCCTATCCATAGCCCTTATACAGCAGGCCAGGGGTTCAATAAATAATGCTTCCAGAAGGTTAAAGTCCGGAGAAACTTTAAAAGTGGTATACATGATATGTTCTTTTGACAGTCTTATATACTGACAGAATGAACCAGGATATATATTTGTTTCTTTAAAGTGCCTGCACATTGAATGGCTGCCGTGTAAGCAATAATGGCAACGGTAACATGGTATATGATGACCTGTCACCACTATATCACCCGATTTGAACCCGGTTACATTCCTTCCGGTTTCTGCTACTCGTCCCACTACCTCGTGTCCAAAAACCGCAGGCTTTTTTACTACCGGATCAAATATCTTTACAATATCAGAACCACACAGGCCGGTATATATCATCTCTATCAGCATCTCGTCTTTCTGTATCTCCGGTTTATCTATTTCTTCCAGTTTAAATTCATTTTGACTAAAGCACAGTAAAGCTTTCATAATGTTTATGTTATAATATTATACTTTATACCTTTCTGCTGACCCATTAACTCCAGCGCACCTATCAATTTTTCAAGAGGCATATCAGCAGTTATAAATTTAGCTGTATTAATCTTCTCCGAAGTTATCAAATCAAATGCTTTTTTAACATAATATGGAGTATGATGGTATATTCCTTTAATAGTAAGCTCCGAGTAGTGAATAAGCCCCGTATCTATGTTAATGGATGTATCCGGCACACATCCCCCAAATAGATCTACAACCGCTCCTTTCCTGCACATAAGTATGGCCATTTCCCATACTCTGGGAATTCCGGTAGCATCAACTGCTACATCTACTCCCCTTCTCCCTTCAGTCAGATCTTTTACTGCTTGCACCTGGTCATCTACTCTGGAGCCATTAATAATATAATCCGCCCCAAATTCCCTGGCATACCCCAGCCTCTCATCTGATAAGTCCACTGATATCACAAGCGCACCCTTTAACTTGGCCAGAACAACAAACATAAGCCCGATGGGACCTGCACCATTGATTACTACCATATCACCAGCATTAATATCTGACCGCTCTATGCCATGCACCACACAGGCCAGTGGTTCCAGCAGTGCAGCTTCCCTATAATTTATCTTCTCCGGTATTTTATATGTGTTTTTTTTCAATATATTTCCCGGTATTTTTATATACTCTGCATAGGCTCCGTTATTGTATTCCAGATTCTCACAAAGAGAATGCCTTCCGATTTTGCAGTAATAACACTTATAACAGGGAACACTGTTTGCTGCTACAACTCTATCTCCAACTTTGAAATCATCCACATCGCTACCTATTTTTTCAATATCGCCGGCCCACTCATGGCCAAAAACTGAAGCCTTTTTTATCATAGTGGGATGACCTCTTCTGTATGTCTTCAGGTCAGAACCACAGGTAAGAGCGCTCCTTATTCTAACCAGTGCTTCATCATTTCCTATTTCCGGTATATCTATGTCTTCGTATCTTACATCTCCCGGTCCGTAAAATAACTGTGCCTTCATTTTGCCTTTCATAAGCTGTTTCCACCTGAATGTTTTAAATATTTATTAATTAAATATATTACCTAAATATTACTGAAAGAATTTGCCCAGTCAAGCAACTAAAAATTGCCAGTAAATCAAAACTTATCCAGGCTTTTAATAAAACTAAAATTATTAATATGCTTGAGTATTTCTTTATCTTCCGTCAGAAATAGAGCCTGTTCACTTATGGCCACAGAGATATAGAGTGAATCATAGAATGTTAATTTAGTTTTATCCGCTATACTAATTGATGTATCAATAATTTTTTTATTTGTGGATATCACTTTCATATTCATAAGATGCAGACTTTCCGAAGCTGAGTATAAGTCATTTACATTAATATATTTTTCATTTAATAAAGTATTTATGATTTCGAAAAAGAATAGATCCGGCACAATAATTTCTATTTCATTTTGAAATTGTTGCTGCAATAATTTATTTGCCAGATCAATATTGCTTTCATTCTCATATTTAAACCACTTCATTCCAATTGAAGCATCCAATACAATTTTCATTTCTTTTTTAAATTCCTATCTCTCCATTCCCTTATTTCTTCTACGGCACTCTTTCCAGAAGGAAAATTCTTGCTTTTAGCACGAATCCTATCTTGTATTTTTATTGCCCGTTCAATATTCTTTCTCCTCTGCTCTTCTTCTTTCAGTTCCTTTAGACTGGCAATATATTGGGCAGTTGCCTCCCTGATTAACTTACTTTTATTAATTTTCTCTTCAGTGCAAAATTTATTGATCTGATCTAAATTTTCTTCGGGGATGGTTATATTTATTCTCTTTGTACTCATCTTATACTCACATTTAATAAGTATAATCTATGTGTATTAAATGTCAACTTCTTTACAGTTTAATTTTGAAAGATTCGTTATATAAAATGAAAACGTTATGTGTGCATTTTTATGGCTGGTATAATCATAAACAAAACAAATAGCGACCATATTCTCTGTAAATTTGATTATCCTTCTTATTGGGGAGATGAATGATTATGCGGAAATGATGTTTACTACTTTACCTTTTTTGCTGTTTTTTATAAATTCAACTCTTCCGTCAGCTCTTGCAAAAAGAGTATGATCCCGTCCTATACCAACATTAATGCCTGGTCTGTATTTTGTTCCTCTTTGTCTTATGATAATATTTCCTGCAGTTACCAGCTGGCCTCCGGACCTTTTTACACCCAAATACTTTGGGTTACTATCTCTTCCGTTTCTGCTGCTTCCTACACCTTTTTTACTAGACATAAGTTTCTCCTGTCATCAATTACTTTATACTTATTTTATCCAAATGTAATATTGTAAGTAACTGCCTGTGTCCCACTTTTCTCCTGTACCTTTTTTTAGGTTTATATTTAAAGGCAATCACTTTATCCCCCTTTATTTGCTTCTTTATAGTAGCTTTTACCGCAGCCTTCTCCAGTACAGGGCTTCCAATTTCTATTTTATCACCGTCACTGATAAGATTAACTTCCGAAAGCGTAACCTTATCTCCCTCTTTACCTTCGATTCTTTCCACTACTATATCTTTATTTTCTTCTATTTTGTATTGTTTCCCACCGCTTGTAATTATTGCGTAAATCCTAAACCTCCATAACTCTCTTCCAATTACAGAGTGCAATATTAACACACGTACTTATGCCCTGTCAATTTAAAACGCTTATTATCTATTCTAATTACGGATTTCTGCTACGGCACTGGTTTTAGATATTGATTTAATTTTCACCTTCAGCCTTTGACCTAAATGTCTGCCTCCGCCAATTATCTGTACAACATATCCATTAACTCTGGAGATAGCATCGTTTTTATTATGCAGATAAGGCTCTTCTACCAGTAAATCCAGAATATCACCAGTTTTAAATGGTTTAGCGGCCTCTTTTATATCGGTAATCGATCCTTCAGCAACTACTAAAAAAGCATCAACGGGTAATTTTGAATCACCCTGGATATGAATATATTTCTTAGTTATATTTTCAAGATGTTTTAAATTCTTGCCATCTGTGCCAATAACAAAAGCTGCAATAGCAGTATTCAATTTTATTAAAAAGCCTTTAGCATCACTTTCTCTGGCAAGCTTCCTGATTTTCCTTTCAGTTTCAAGTTTTATAGTTTCCTCAGATTTTACATAACCCGAACCGCCACAACAGGGACAGGTCTTGCACATAGTGCCGAGTATTCCGTCAGAGACGTTTTTCCTGGTCATCTCCAGAATTCCCAGTTTCGATAACTGCAATATTTCAGTTTTGGTCCTGTCATTTTCAAGACACTGCAGGAACCTGCTTAAAACTTTCTTCCTGTCTTTTTCACCGGTCATATCAATAAAATCAATTACTATTATTCCGCCGATATCTCTTAGCCTTAATTGGCTGGCAATAGTTTCCGCCGCCTCAAGATTGGTTCGCAGTATAGTCTGAGCGGAACTTTTACTAGAAGTATATTTACCTGTATTAACATCAATTGAAGTCATAGCTTCTCCATGGTCTACTACTATAAAACCACCGGATTTGAGCCATACTTTTCTTTCCAGGGCACCCTCTATCGCCTCATTAACATTAAAAGTCTCGAACAGACTTTCCTTTCCATGATGGATTACTATATTGTCAAATTTAACCCCAATAGACTTCAGATAGTGACTTATTTCCCTTTTAACTACCTTCTTATCTACATATATCGCATTAAACTCTTCTGAAAATACATCCCGTATTAGTTTTATGACTATTGAATGTTCACTGAAAATTAATTTTGGCCTATTCAAATAAGAAGCTTTTTTACTTATGTAATTCCACTTTTTTATAAGCTGCTTAAAATCCTTCTTTAGTTTAACCTTATCTGCCTCTCTGGCCGCGGTTCTTACAATTAATCCGTAATCTTCACTTTTTATCTCTTCTACAATCTTTTTTAAATTATCTCTTTCTTCACTATAAAGTTTCCTGGAAACACCGATACCTCTGTTAAAAGGGGCTAAAACAAGATACCTTCCAGGAATAGATATGAAAGTAGTAAGTCTGGCACCTTTTGTTTTCATTGGATCTTTTGTTACCTGAACTAATATCATCTGATTTAGTTTAAGTACATATTGTATCTTCTTTGGAATTTCTTCCTCGTTATCAGTATCTATGTCAAGGCCGACTTCATTAACATACAAGAATGCATTTTTGTCTTCACCAATATCTATGAAGGCTGCATCCAGGCTGGGAAGAATATTTTCGACCTTCCCAAGATATATATTCCCTACCAGGGATTTTTTACTTTTACGGTCAAAATAAAGCTGGGTAACTCGTTTTGATTCTAAAATAGCGATCCTGGTTTCATTTTTATCTGAACTTATTAACATTTCTTTATGCAACTTTATCTCGAATCTCCTTTTTAAGTTTGCTTAAATTACCTCCATTGGTGTTTTAAGCATATTTCCCTTTATTATAAACAACTCTTCTTTCTTTAAATCTTTAATACTGGTCCTGTATTTTCTTAACCAATTTCCGAAAAACTGGTAAAAATTATTAAATTTAAAAAATTCATTATCTCTCTCTTTGAAAATTTTAGCATATCCAAATAGTTTTAGAAAAATAATATCCGAATTTTCTTTAGCCGGTGTTATCTTCAAATCAAATATTGTCCGGGAAAAATCGGATTTAACCATTAAATCTCCCTCTACTGCCTTATAAAACTTCCCTATCAGGTGTCTACTGGAACACCCGGTATCAAGCTTGAAACTAAAAAGGCTTATCGCTATTTCATTCATAAGACTACCTGTTTTTATAATCACTTTTTTTACCTCGGTAATCTGCATCTGTGGTTTAAGTCTGAGATTAACCTTTTTTTTAAATTTATTCTCACTAATGTCATTATCAAGCAATACATCAGCATATTCAGCCAGACTTTCTATACCCAATGGAGTGGGCAGACTAAAATTTATTTTTGGTTTTGGATTATACCCCTGGCTGTATTTAATTTCCAGTTCCGCTCTATTTAAAGCGCGCATTATCATTCTGGAAATATCCAGGTGAGACAGGTACTTATATTCACCCTTTTTATAAAATTTAAATCTTATTTTGGTCTCTGATACACTCTTTTGATTTATCATATTCTCTTAGTAAGAACTCCTTACTAACTCCAATATCAATAACATCCCATGGTAATATTTCATCACCTGAAAAACCTCTGATAGTAGAGAAACCAATATCAAGGCCGGCTTTCTTGAACTCTTTTTCCCAGACATGGAATTTGAAAAAATCCGTCCAATTATCAAACTTCGCACCGCTTTTCCACGCACCTTCTATCACCCCGCCTACGCTTTCATTACCCCTGGACAGGGCACACTCGATCATGCTTTTCCTTGAATCGGTCCAGCTTATATTTATATACCTTTTTGGCATATTTTTTAAAATATAATTAATTTTGCTGTCCAGACTTTCGACATTATCCTGAGCCACCCATTGAAAGGGTGTAAAAGGTTTGGGACAAAATACATTTATACTTATATTAATTTTTAACCTTGGCAGTCTCTTTCTGGAAAGCCTGTCTTTAGCCGCTATAACTATCTTTTCCATAAGCTCGATTATCTGGTGGATATCTTCTTTATTTTCAAATGGTAATCCTATCATGAAATATAGCTTAATTTTCTCCCAGCCATTGCTGAAAGCCATTCTTATGCAATCGATCATTTCGCTCTCTTTGATATTTTTATTAATTATATCCCTCATCCTCTGGCTGCCCGCTTCGGGAGCGAATGTAAGCCCTGTTTTTCTTCCACTCTGAATAAGCTCTACCAGTTTTAAATTGAAGCTGTCGAGTCTCATAGAAGGCATTGATACTGACAGCCTTCTGGGTTTTGAAGAACTGATAATTCTATCCAATAAATGCCCGACCTCTCCATAGTCTGATGAAGAAAGAGATAAAAATGAAATTTCGTCATAACCTGTGTTTTTAATTCCTGCCGTACTCTGCTTGATCAGGGATTCAACCTCTCTCTTCCGTACCGGTCTGTAAATTATACCCGCCTGGCAGAACCGGCAGCCTCTGCCGCACCCTCTCATAATCTCTACTGCAAATCTGTCATGCACTGCTTTAATATTAGGTATTACAGGGTTCTGTACTATTTCAAATTTATCCAGGTTTTTTACTACTACCTTCCTTACTTTCTTTTCAGGTTCGATCCTTTTAATTCGGCCATCCGGATAGTAGTAAAATTTATAAAATCCCGGAACATATATTCCATCAAGCTTTGATATCTCCTTTAAAAACCATCCTTTATCCTTATTGCTACACTTGTAAATTTTCACTCTTTGCAGAATAGATATAACCACCTCTTCGCCATCTCCTATAACAAAAAAATCCATAAATTTTGAGAGGGGCTGGGGATTTACAACTGCAGGACCTCCGGCACATACAAGTGGAAATTTTTCTATTCTATGCCTTGAGTTTATATTCATTCCGCTAAGATCGAGCATATTTAATACATTAGTGTATAGAAGCTCATGCTGGACAGTAAATCCGATCAGATCAAAGCAGTCCAAAAATATTCTATTTTCCAGCGAAAATATTTTTATATTTTGCTCTCTAAGTTTCTTTTCAAAATCTATCCACGGAGAAAAAACTCTTTCCATGGAAAAATCTTTATGTTTATTTACAATATCATATAAGATTTGGAGCCCCAGATTAGACATACCTATCTCATAAATATCCGGAAATACGAGAGCCATAAGAACCAGACTTCTGAAATCATTTATTGTCTCCGGACTCTTGCTCCTTGCTCCTATCTCATTATTTATATACCTGCCAGGTTTTTCAATGTCTACTAATAGCTTTTCAAGCAGGTTAAAGTCCAGCTTTTTAATTTTAATCATATTCATTTTCTTTAAAGATTATTTGAACTCCTGATAAGCTATTTCATGGTCTTTCCTTACTTCTTTCCATATGTAGATATTTTCTACAAGACCAATACCCAGAAATATGCTTATAAGACTGGAACCTCCGGAACTCATGAAGGGCAGGGGAATTCCAATAATGGGCATTACGCCTATAGTCATACCTATATTTATTACTATCTGGGATAAAATAATAAAACCTATTCCTGAACCAAGCAGCATAGCAAAACTATCAGAAGAATTTAATGCTATATGAAAACATCTCCAGACAATCATACCAAGTATTAATATTACAAGAATCGCTCCCAGAAAACCTAACTCTTCCCCAATGACAGAAAATATAAAATCGGTATGATGTTCCGGAACATAACTTAGATTTGTCTGTTTTCCCAGAAAAAGACCTTTCCCCAGAAGTCCTCCGGATCCAATTGCCAGCTTGGACTGATATAAATTATAACCGGCACCCTCGCTTGACACATCAGGCCTTAAAAAAATAAGAATTCTATCCAGTTGATATTGCTTGATGAGATCCATCTTAAGAGCAAGAAAAAATCCTCCTGCAGCCAGCCCCATTATTGCCAGAAGATACAGGAAATTAGCCCCGGATAAAAATAACAAACCTATATATATTATAAAATATATTAAGGCGGTTCCATAATCCGGCTCCAGTAAAACCAATATCAAAAATATAATGGCTACTGCCGATGAGATAGCAATTTTTTTAAATGTAACCCGGTATATCTTTTCACCTCTCCATTTTGACATAACAGCAGATAAAGATATTACCATGAAAATTTTTGAAAATTCCGATGGTTGAATAGTAGTGAATCTTAAATCTATCCAGCTTTTTGATCCATGCACCTCATATCCAAAAAGAAGTACAGCAGCAAGTGAAAAAATACCTACAGCGAGAATCAGCCACCAGTATCTTTGAATCTTCCTGTAATTTATAAATTGAA
>Ga0154679_1131_pt1 | contig 12408 bp, 13 predicted proteins | sample Rifle2008BG13ft_FD_116108 | JGI IMG/M metagenome (GOLD analysis project Ga0154679, IMG submission 116108) | Actinobacteria bacterium RBG_13_35_12
TGTCGATGGGGTAACAAAGCATGAAGCAAAGGTGCTTGAAAGGATTGCCGCCTAAATGCCTTTTACACACCTATTGACCAGACTCCCAAAAATTGATGATAATATTTATTATTCTTTTAGAGAAAAAGGAGCATTTTATAGTTCTCTGAAGGTTACAGAAAATTTCTTAATTACTAACAATGTGCCAAGGCATTTAATCAAATTATGCGAGGTGTATGAGAATAATTATGATTTGAATACAGCAATGAATGCTGATTTAATAATTTCTTTATTATCCTGGGGGTTTCATTATCCGGTGGATACCTACTTAAATACTGTTCTCAAAATACTTAAGAATAATGGAAGGCTGATAATAGATATAAGAAAACGAACTGGGGATTATGAAAAAATAAACAAGCAATTTAAATCTTTGAATATTATTTCGGAATCTATAAAAAAATATAGATTGTGTTTCACTAAATAAATCTGTCTGAATGAAAATATTAGAAATTGCATTAATTACAACAAGATTCCCTGTATCTGGAAATTTATGGCTGTATAACAGGATAACAGGTTTAATTGATTCAGGTCATGATATCAAAATATTTGCTTTAACACCACCTTCCGATAAATTTCCTTTGCATGAAGATATTAAAAAATATGATTTAGTGAGACTTGTTGAGTACCACGGGAGACCAATATCTAAGATAGAGACTATTAAAGTAATTATAAAAGATGCTTTTAAAAAGCCGATAGCTTTTTTAAAGACATTAATAAAATCTTTAAATATAAATAAATTTGGGACACGAAGTCTTAGCCTTTCAGCCTATTTTTTATTAAGGACATATTCAAAGTATAAGCACTTTGATATCATTTATGGTGTTACAGGCCCAACATCAACGAAAGCAATATTTCTAAAAGAACTATTCCCCAGTGCAAAGTTTGTAGCTAATTTCGTAGGCTTTGATTATTCGTCTCGCATTCGTAAACAAGGGACCGATATATATATAAAAATATTTCAATATGCTGATTTAATAATTTCTCATAGTTATTTTTCAAGAGATTGCATAATCTCATTAGGTTGTCCGAGTAACAAGATTATAAAGCATCCTGTTGGAGTTGATCTTTCAAAATTTGTTTACAAGAAAAGAACAATAGACAAAGATGAGACATTACATCTTATTACTGTCGGAAGATTAATTGAAAAAAAAGCACATAGGATTATATTGTCAGCGCTTTCAGACATTTTAAGAAAAGGTAAAAGAGTAATATATCATATTGTTGGAGATGGCCCATTGTCACAAGAAATTCATGATCATGTAAATTCAGATGATCTTTTAAAGAAACATGTTCTATCCCATGGATATAAGACACAAATGGAAGTTGTTGAAATGCTCCACCGCTGCCATGTCTTTATTCAGCCAAGCATAACTACCATGAGATGGGCAGAGCAGGAAGATACAACTACTACTTTGTTAGAGGCACAGGCTACAGGCATGCCTGTAATAGCTACATATCACGCTGGTATTCCAGAAGTAGTAATTCATAACGAAACGGGTATCTTGACCCCGGAAAGAAATATCCATGAACTTGAAAAAGCTATAGAATATTTTATCGATAATCCTGATAAATGTATATTGATGGGGGAAAAAGGACGCAAATATATTGAAGATAATTTTGATGTGGAGAAATTAAATAATAAACTGGAAATTATAATGGAAAAATTAGTGAATACCAAAAACGGAGAAAGTATAGGTATTACAAGCACAGAAAATATTAAGTTTTAAGCCTATTATTTCATGTTTATGAAAAACAAAATTGCACAAATATTAGATGGTATATCTAAACGTAGTAAAAGAGCAGTATTGGTTATTTTTACAGTTGCCCTGATAATAAGAATGCTGTTAATTAATGGTTATTATAAGAATTATGTTCCGACTGACGGATATGCTTATCATAATATAGCGATAAATATAATAAGTGGTAGTGGGTACAGCGAGCGGACCGAACCGCCTTTTTCACCATTTTATTTTCGAGAACCGGGTTATCCCATATTTTTAGCTAGCATATATAAGATTTGGTCGAATTTTGGAAATTACGATTACCTGCCATATAATTCTGATAATACTCAGGTTACAGGACACAATGAAATTCTGTTTGCTAAATATATCCAGGCATTGATTGGGGCAATTTCATGTGTAGTTTTATATTTAACTTTAAAGTTAGTTTTAAGGCAAAAAATAGCTTTTGTTGTATCTTTATTGTTTAGTTTATATCTTCCTTTTGCAATTTATACAACAATTTTATTGAGAGAAATACTTCAAAGCTTAATTATATTGTCTATGAATTTCTTTTTTGCCAAGTTTCTAATTTCAAAGGGAAAAAGATATTTTCTGCTTTTTTCCCTATTTTTAGCTATTTCAAATCTGACTTTTCAAATGACCAAATTATTACCTTTTTTTGCTTTAATTTTTATTTATCTATACACAAAAGATGTTGTTTATAGTATTAAGTATTCTTTTTTAGCATTATTAATTAGTTTTATGTTTTGTCTCCCATGGATTTGCAGAACATATCAATTCTTTCCAGACATAAGAGTAGCTAAAACTTTTGGCGTTAGTCTTACTCATGAACAACTTAAATATTTTAAGGCACTGCAAATATATAAAAGAAGTGGCTATATTTCATCGGATGAATTATATAAGCGATTACACAGAGAATGGTATAATCTATCTGAAAAAGAGAAATTTAATTTTTCTTTTGATGGAACATTCGAAGCAAAGACAGATTCAATATATGCACAAATACCTAAATCGACAGTATTGTTACAGAATTTAAAAGATGCAGTAGGCAAATTACGCGTCAGTTGGTTGCATTCTTTCTGGTTTACAAAAACAACAGAAGGTTCACCAAGTGTTGTTCCTTATCAGGAATATTTAATTCAAAAAAAATATATATTACTAATTTTAAGCTTCCCCGGTTTATTGTTTGGTTTTCTTGCTTTTATAGGAATTCTGCTATTTTATAAAAGATTGATTCCGATTTTGTTGGCAGGCACGTATTTTGTTTCCCTGTTTTACTTTATCGGTTCAGAGGCAAGACGTATGTTGCCGGTTCATTGTTTTATATTTATGTTCTCATGTTTGGCGATATATTATATTTATCAAAAATATCACAAAAAACAATCTGTTTATTATATATATAAGAAACTATTTATATAAGTATTGTAATCTTTAAATATTATAGATGACGATAAGATAAATTACACTTTTCACATAAGATTGGCTTTGTGTGGGCTAATCCCCAAAAGATATCAAGCCATTAAATGTCAAACAGCATATGTTTTGTTAATGATTTATTCCTTAAAGACAAAAATGTAGTGACAACTGGTCCAATGGTACAGATGTATCTTATTGGTAAAGAGCTGGCAAACCGTGGATGGCAGGTAAGCCACATTGTACATAGCAGGAATAATAAGGATGGTATGATTGAGGAACACGAAGGGATGTATGTCTATTATCTTCCATATCATCGCTATGGGGAATTAATGGGAATACGATTAATTTTAAAGAAATTAAATGATATTAATGCTGATATCTATTACCAGCGAGGTCGTTCGCCAATGACCGGTATGACAGCTTATTTTACAAATAAAAATAGTAAAAAGTTTGTCTGGTCTTCAGCCGGTGAGGGTGGGATGGCACGAGGGAAATATATTAAAGAGCAACTTAAGAAAAAGTCACCATTAAGAAAGATTGTTTTATTCCCTTATTTTTGGCTACAAGACCGTGTTTATGAATATGGCATTAAGAATGCAGATATTGTCTTCGCACAAACAGAATATCAATTAAATGAATTGAAAAAAGAGTTTAATCGTGACGGCATTATTTTTCGTTCAGGACATCCTATTCCGGATATTAGTGTTTTAAAGAAACCCAACCCTCCAGTGGTTCTTTGGGTCGGCGCTATTAAAAAATCCAAACAACCTGAACTGTTTTTGGAATTAGCCAAAAACTTGAAATCAGAAAAAGCTGAATTTTATATGATCGGAAATTTAAGCGATGAGAAATATAGAGAACCAATTATATTTCAGGAAATGGAACAAAAGAATTTTCACTATGCTGGTGAAGTCCCTTTTAAAAAAATGACTGAATGGTTTTCTAAGGCAAGCCTATTGATTAATACTACTATGAAAGATTATGAGGGACTTCCCAATGTGTTCATTCAATCATGGCTTCATGGAGTACCGGTAGTAAGTTTACATTCCGACCCGGATGATTTTATCAAAAAACATGAGATAGGATATCAGACCGGCGATTTTATTTTGTTGGTAGAAAGAGTTAAAGAATTGATTCGTAATCTGGATTTAAGAAATGAAATGGGGAAAAGGGCACGAGATTTTGCAGTGAATGAATTTGGGATAAAAAAATTAGTTGATCAGTTTGTGGAAATCTGTAAAGAACTCTAACTATCTAATTAAGATAAAAAATGGTGTCAATTTATAAAAATATAAAAAGAGAAACTGGTTTTTGGATAAGCAAATCCTTGCCGATTAAGATAAAGAAAGGAATTAGTAAAGGGCTATTGCTTTATGGAAATTTATTTTATAATCGGCGACCAAATGAGCTGCATGAAGAAGAATTTCTCTATTCGAATCTTGATCTTAAGGGTAAGGTAATAATCGAGGCTGGCTCTCATATTGGGATCCATACACTATTTTTTGCAAAACAAATAAATTCTGGAAATATAATTGCTTTTGAGCCTAATCCTCTTAATTACTACTTTCTCTGCAAAAATATAAAGATAAATTCTTTTACAAATGTAATACCAGTTAACGCTGGTCTTGCTGATAAGGAGGGCATCCTACATTTTTTATCTTATAGATATAATTCTGCAAAAGGAACTTTTAAGACCGATAAACAGGAGATTATAAAGAAAAGTAAAAAAAAATTAACAAAAATAGATGTACCGGTTACTACAATAGATAATGCTGTCAAAAAATATTCATTGGATACAGTTGATTTTGTAAAGATCGATACCGAAGGATTTGAACCGTATGTGATAGAAGGGATGAAAATTACATTGGAAAAATTTAATCCAGTTCTATATTTTGAAATTCATGGATTAAATGATTCGCAGAAGCAAGAAGATTTGAAAAGAATTATTAAATTCATAATGGAGTTTGGATATGTGGTTGTCAAACTATCAAAGGGTTTACCTCAAGTGACAAGAGACAATATTGAAAAGTTCGGCGGTGGTGGGTATATCGCCTATCAGAAGATGGATAAGAGTTTAGAACAAGCAGTCGGGTATTGGAAGAATTATACATAACGTCATAAATAATAGCTCATGTCATTCCCGCAATCCCGTCCCGAAGGCTTTCGGGATTCGGGAGGTCGGGTCGCCTCAGCGACTCGCCGAGGAGAGAATCCTTCAGGAAGGATTCCGGACAAGCCGGAATGACAGCCTATGCGAGTGTATTATGAGCAAAGAATTATGACGCTCTGTATAGATCGCAAATAACATTTCTTTAAATCTTTTAGTCACTTCTTTAAACACAAAATCAGCATAAGTAACTATGAGTCAACCAGTAATATGCATTGCAGGGCATCGCTATTATACTGAGAAACAGGGAGGAGTTGAACTTCAAACCCGATATATCGGTGATGTTCTTGCAGAAGCAGGGTGGAAGGTTGTGTTTCTCTCGCCGAGCTTGAACAGGAAAACAGGCCGGGAAGAAATTAATCAAAACATCTCTGTATGGTGGTATCCGCATTTTTCATTTGAATTTCAGACGCCCCAAAAATTAATAGAAAGGATGCTTAATGAAATAAATCCTTCTGTTGTATATCAAAGAGGAATAGGGCAAATCAGAGGGTGTGTTCTTCAATATACCCGCAAAAAAAGAATTCCATACATTTTTGCATTTTCTACGGACAAAGATATTGATAACTGGTATCTGACAAAAACGAATTTTGAAGCACTTATTCCGCTTTGGAAAAAGATCGTTCTTATCCCTTATATATTATGGCTGGAAAAGAAAAGAAAATATGTTCTCAGGAATGCAGATTACATAATCGTCCAGCATGAAGATCAACTTAATAAAGTTAAAGACAAATTACGTATTGAGCCGCATCTTTTCAGAACAATTCATCCTGAATTAAATCATGAAGTAAGGAAATCTAATGAAAAAACAGTTCTTTGGGTTAACAATTACCGGCCTTTAAAACAAGGAGAAATATTTGTGCGACTTGCTGAACAATGCATGAATCTGAATTGTAGTTTCATTATGATTTATGGAAAAACAAAGCATGAATATATTGCTCCTGTATTAGAAAAGGCTCAGAATGTAAATAACTTGACTTTAATAGGAGAGATATCTTACGAAGCTTCAGAGAAATTTATGGAAGAATCAAGTTTGTTTGTCAATACAAGTTCTTTTGAAGGATTTCCAAATACCTTTGTGCAGTCTTGGCTAAGAGAGACGCCGACTGTTTCGCTTAATGTCAATCCCGGGGGAGTGCTGACAAGGGAGAAAATTGGGATGTGTTCTGGAAATTTTGGGCAAATGGTAAAAGATGTGACTTATTTGATAGAAAATGATAAAGAACGAATTGAGATGGGGAAGAGGGCAAGGGCGTATGCGGAGAAAGAGCATGGGTTTGAGAATAATAAAGATAAAATTGTGCAATTTTTCACAGAAGTAGTAACAAAGAAGGAAATAATTTCTTGACAATGCCTAATATTTAGTATTACTATTTAATTAGTTAAACAATATAAAACGTTAAACAATGGTTTAGGAAAAGATAGGATGATGGTTGCAAAAGTATTAGCTAAAGGACAAATTGTTATTCCCAAGGAGATACGGGAGAAAACGCATATTGGGCCCGGGGATAAAGTAGAAGTAAAGCTGACTGAAGAAGGCATTGTGCTCCTGCCTTTAAAGAAAAATCAAACAGAAAAATACAGAGGTCTTGTAAAAGGCAGATTATCGATGAAGGAACTTGAAAAACTCTATGCAGAAAAGCCTTAAGGATTTTCAGTCTGGAGAAGCTGTCTTCATAGATGCAAGTATCTTTCTTCACCACGCATTTGACATCAACAATGTTTCAATCGAATTCCTTGGCCGGGTGGAGACATCTAATATTAAAGCATATACATCTTCCCTGGTAATAGAAGAGATTTTTTTTAAACTTATTATGCAGAGCGCTTCCAATTATTTGGAGAAGGTGACTGTGGAAGGTGTTAAAGCACTTTTGAAGAATACGGCTGTAAAAGAAAAAGTCATGAGACCGGTTGAAGAATATCGGGACTATTTTAATAAACTAAAAGCTCTCGGGTTGAAGATTCTTGATCTTACCTATGAGGACATGACGGCTGCTGTCATAAAAGTTAAGACATACGGTCTTATTACTGCTGACGCAGCCCACCTTTCTGTGATGGAAAGAAAGGGAATACTGCATATGGTGTCAGGCGACAGTGACTTTAAAAACATTGATACGATTACCCTTTGGTCTCCGGGTTAGAGTAATTGTTTACCAGAGCCGTCTTGAATTTTCTCGACAGAATTTAACTCCGAAAAAACAAACTACCCATACATCTGACTTTTTGAAAATAACAGTCAAGGTCAAGGTTGGTTAAATACTAACCTACTTTATTCATAAATTTTCTCAGATATAGACAGGACATAGTATTTTCGCTCATTCTCATCCTTCGATAGAACTCAGGACTCCGAGGTATTTTGCCTCTTTATTATCTAAATACAGACTGTATGACTATCGGTAAAATAAACCCGCTCAAATACTATGTCCTGTCTTAATAATCATAGTTTATGCATAATCCGGGATGAGAGTAACAAATGAAAAAATGGATTGGAAATATTCTTCTCCTCTGTTTCAGCATATTATTAATCATCTTCATAATTGAAATAGCCTTAAGGTTCACGCACTGGAATATAAAAGGCAACCATCTGGTCGGCTTGATCGTTGCAAAAGACATCTTGGAGAAAAAATTACTGGATGTTCCTGACAGGGAGCAAAAGCTAAATACAATAGAAAAGAGTTTATCAGAGTTTAAATAAAAAACATATCAAGAATCCAGTATCAATGATTTAATAGCTAATTTCTTAATTTCTCATTTTACATATTTGATTTGGTAATCGAAAATGTCCCGGATAGCAAAACGTATAATCCGTCTACTTGCATCCATATTTTTCCGTGCAAAGCCGATGGATAAAGATCAAATGAAAGAAATATGGAAAAATGCAAAAGTGTGCTGTGTTTTATGTGCATCAGGAATCGGAGATTCAGTTATGGCAACACCTCTTATTAAAAAGATAAGATATTTCAAGCCTGAAATGAAATTAATAGTAATTGGCACTGAGACAACAACGCAGGTATTTAAAACAAACCCGGTTGTTGATGTCATTATGAAGTACAATTCCGAATTATCTATTGTCCGGTTTATTCTTTTTTTATTGAGATTGCATCATGAAAAGATTGATGTGCTTTTTGCCGCACAGCCAGCCAATACAATACGCCATTCCCTGATTGCAGCGTTTTCAGGAGCAAAAATGAGGCTGAAACATGAATATGACTACGGAGAATCAACTGAGAGAGAATTCTTTTTTGTCTATAATACGCTTCTTCCTGATAGAATGGAACGTCATCGTGTTGAACTTAATCTTGACTTCCTTAGATATTTTGGAGAAATAATTGATGAAAGAAGTGTTTATCCAAAATATTATATTAGTCAGAATGCTCAGCAGAAGATAGAGAAATGGTTAATATCTGTTGGAAACAATGAAAACGCCGGTAAACTTATTGCTGTACATCCTGGCGGTGTTAGAGAAAATAAAAGATGGATGCCTGAACGATTTGCTGAGGTAGGGAGAGAATTAATAAAATATGGATATTCTATTTGCCTTGTTGGTGGTAGAGAGGAAGAACCTTTGTGCAGAAAAATAGAAAATAGTATAAACATGCAAAACAGGGTTATTAATACATGTGGAGTATTCAGTTTAGAGGAAACGGCTGCTCTACTTAAAAAATGCCTGTTTCTTCTATGTAATGATACAGGCATTATGCACCTTGCAACAGCAGTAGGTGCACATGTAATAGCTATTTTTGGCCCTACAGACTACCGGCATATAGGCCCTTTTTCTCGAAAAGCAAGAATATTCTATAAATCGCCAAATATTAAGGACATAACAGCAACAGAAGTTTTAAATACGGTATTAGGAGAGATAAGAATCTTTTAGGAACAATAGTTGGTTCTATTTTTGTTGATAAAATATAACTTTATGTGAGGTAAATGATGATTAAAGTTGCACAAATCGGGGTTGGTTACTGGGGGCCAAATCTTTTAAGAAATTTAGTAGCAAATAAGGAGTGTATTGTTAAAACTGTTATAGACATTTCCCCTAAAAGATTAGAATATGTAACAGGACTTTATCCATCGGTTTTTGTAACTACTAACTGTGAAGATGTTCTCAATGACTCAGAGATAGATGCTATAGTAATTGCTACCCCTGTAGCAACACATTTTGATTTGGCAATAAAAGCTCTTAAGACAGGGAAGCATATTCTGGTTGAAAAACCTATGGCCAAAACAGTAGCGGAGGTCGAACAAATCGGCAGCGTCGCTAGAGAGAAGAAAAAGGTAGCTATGGTTGGACACACCTTTTTATATAATCCAGCAGTTCGTTTTTTAAAGAAAATAATCGATTCTGGCGAGCTGGGTGATGTTCGTTATATTTATAGCCAGCGCCTTAATTTAGGAAGAATCCGAACTGATGTAGATGCTCTTTGGAACTTTGCCCCTCACGATGTAAGTATAATTCAATATTTTCTTGGCGACCCTGTACCTGTTAGAGTTTCAAAACAAGGTATGGATTATGTGCAAAAAGGTATTGAAGATGTGGTCTTTATGAACATTGTCTATCCTAACAAAATCATGGCACATATTCACGTAAGCTGGTTGGATCCTCATAGAATTCGACGAATAACAGTCGTTGGCTCTAAAAAAATGGTAGTTTATGATGATATTGCTGATAACAAGATTGCCATTTATGACAAGGGGATAGATCGTATGGCAGTCTTAGGTGAACATATGGATTATGATAGCACAGACTTTTACAAATTCAATCACCGCTCTGGGGATGTCCTGTTGCCAAAGATAAATTTTGAAGAACCTTTAAAAGTAGAAATCGCGCATTTTTTTGACTGTATATTAAATGGAACAAAATGTTTAACTGGGACTGATCATGCGAAAAAGGTTGTTGATATCCTTAGCAGGGTTAATAAGTAATAATTAATTATGTAATTATCCAATCATGGATAACAATAAGGAATAAATTAAAGATGGAGTCATAAAATTATGAATACACCTATTATTAAGGATATCCAAATTCGAGATGTTCAATTCGGAAAGAATGTTGTAGTTATTCAACCAGTTAATCTTTATGAGTGTTATATTGGCGATGACTGTTTTATAGGCCCTTTTGTAGAAATACAAAGAAATGTCAAAATTGGTAAAAGATGTAAAATTCAATCTCACTCGTTCATATGTGAACTTGTAACAATTGGCGACAATTGCTTTATTTCTCATGGCGTAATGTTTATCAATGATCTTTTTTCTGCAGGTAGACCTTCTGGCGGTAATAAAAATCTATGGAAACCAACCATTATTGGTAATGATGTTTCCATTGGTACAAATGCAACCATTCTGCCAGTTAACATTATTAATAATGTTGTAATCGGAGCAGGCTCTGTTGTTACAAAAGATATTTTAGAGGCTGGTATTTATGCAGGAAACCCATCGCATTTAATACGGAGATTATAATAAGATTAAACCAATTGTCATAAAAATTCCTTTGGTAGACTTAAAAACACAGTATCAGACTATCAAAACGGCAATAGATTCTGCCATACAATCTGTTATTAATGATTCAGCCTTTATACGTGGCAAGTATGTCGCTGAATTCGAACGGGCCTATGCAGAGAAATACGGTGTGAAGCATTGTATCAGCGTTGCAAACGGAACGGATGCGATATACATTGTGCTGAAAATGCTAGGTATAAGGCAGGGTGACGAAATTATCACAGTTGCCAATAGCTGGATTTCTACTTCTGAAACGATAACACAAGTTGGAGCAAAGCCTGTTTTTATTGATATCGAACCGGATTACTTTACTATCGATCCAAATAAGATAAAGGAAAAAATAACGCCTAAAACAAAGGCTGTCATACCTGTGCACCTCTATGGACAACCTGCTGATATGGATGAAATTGAGAAAATATGTACAGATAGCAACCTCTATCTTATAGAAGATTGCGCTCAAGCCCATTTCGCAGAATATAAAAGTAAAAAGGTAGGAACCTTCGGCATAGCAGGCACATTCAGTTTTTATCCAGGAAAAAATCTTGGAGCATATGGTGATGCAGGAGCAATCATTACAAATGATAATGAATTAGCATTGAAAGTAAGAATGTTCGCTAACCACGGAGCTTTGAAAAAGCATCATCACGAGATTGAGGGAATAAACAGCCGTTTGGATGGAATTCAAGCAGCTATTCTTAATGTGAAGTTGTCTTACATATTAGATTGGAACCAAAAGAGGTATCGGAATGCTGCTCTTTATGATGAGCTGTTATCAGGTATTGAAGGTATTATCATTCCTAAAAAAAGATTGGAAGCATCTCATATCTTTCATCTCTATGTGATACGTGCAAAGAAACGTGACGAATTACAAGAGTATCTTAATGGTCAGGGAATTGAAACAGCAATCCATTATCCTGTAGCACTGCCCTTTATGGAAGCATATAAATATTTGAGCCATTCACCGGCTGATTTCCCTATTGCATGTAGATACCAAAATGAAATATTATCCCTCCCGATGTTCCCTGAGTTATCAAGAGAACAGATAGAATATGTTGCTTATCACATAAAGGAATATATGAGTAAAGTATGAGAATTGCAATTGTATCCGGTCATTTTATGACGGAATTGGGATATCAAGAGGTTTATCTTGCACGAGCTTATTCGAGATTAGGGCATTCGGTGAGAGTTTTTACTTCAACGAGTATTTCCCCTTCGGGTAAAAATATTATTTTAGATGAATATAAGCCAGGGTTAGACAAAGATGCTAAATATGGATTTGAAATATTGCGATTAAAAACTACTTTTAGGTTAATGTCTAATGTTTTTGCTTTTGGTCTGAGAAAATCCGTCGTAATATTTCAGCCGGATATGATAATAATTATAGGATTAGCCAAAATGTTTCCAAGTGCTCTATTAACTGAGAAAGTTAATTCGCTTTTCAAGATGATAGCAATATTTGGTGATGCATATGAATATAAAGACAAAAGTACTTTTTTAAAGATAATAATATCTGTTTTCCAGCAAGTCGGTTTTGTGATTTTTAAAAAA
>Ga0154679_1075_pt1 | contig 12295 bp, 12 predicted proteins | sample Rifle2008BG13ft_FD_116108 | JGI IMG/M metagenome (GOLD analysis project Ga0154679, IMG submission 116108) | Actinobacteria bacterium RBG_13_35_12
AATTTCATCTTCGCATGATGGATACGGTGGATAGCGATACAGAAGAGCGGAAAGACATGGGGAAAATATAAACCCATGTCTTTCGTTTTATGGTTTTTTCTCCACTTGATGGGCTAATCCCATCCGGATAAATAACCAGGATACTCCAAAACTAATCCATATACATACAAAATTTAAAAACTATTGCCTTAATGGGATTGATTACTGGTATTTTAGCATCTCTTTCCTTGTTTTTTTAGGGTTTTAATATAGGATAGGATGACGTTTTTATTTTTTTGAATATCAGTGCACCATTGACATATTCACGCCCCATATATAAAATATAATTATAGATATTACCCAGTCATCTGCTACATCAAGATGAATAATCTATAGATTTAAAATGTTGCCGACCTTTAAAATAAAAATACTATGTCATCTGTTTTTAAAATTCATTAAGAAGGAGTATTGTTCCTTTGGTTAGGCATTAAATATACAGTAGGAGGAATTTATTATGAATATCGGTATTATTCTATATTCTGAAACCGGCAACACCTATTCCGTTTCCCAGAAGCTCAAAGAAAAACTGGTCAAAGCCGAACATTCTGTAAACATCGAAAGACTAAAAGTTATCGGTAAAGTAAAACCGGGCACAAAAGATATTAAGTTCGAAACGCTTCCCGATAACGATTCATACGATGCGCTGGTTTTCGGCTCTCCAGTGCAAGCTTTTTCCCTATCATCCGCAATGACAGTCTATCTGTCACAGATAAAATCACTACAGGATAAAAAAATAGCTTTTTTGGTGACTCAATTTTTTCCTTTCGCATGGTTGGGGGGAAATCGCGCAATCGGACAAATGAAAAAAATCTGTGAATCCAAGGGAGCAGCCGTTTGTGGAACAGCAGTCGTTAACTGGTCAAAACCTAACCGCGAAAAACAGATTACTGAAGTGGTTGAAAAATTGAGCAAATTATTTTGATGACAGGATAAAAAAGAGTTACGATAAACTGTTTTGGGGAAAATTCAATATTGATAAAGATGACTTGCCTGTAGAAATTTCTTTATAGGTTCAGTATACTCCTTACTTTACGTAGATAAATATAAAAAATATGATGAGGTAATCAAAAATGGTAAATTATTCAGATATTTTAGCAGCTTATTCCAGAGTAAAAAAATATAAAAATCCTACTTTCTTACAATATTCTGGAACATTAAGCCGAATGACCGGGAATCATAACTATTTAAAACCTGAAAACCTTCAAGTAACCGGATCTTTTAAGCTTGGTGGGGCAATAAATTCTATCTTTAATTTAACCGATGAACAGAAGAAAAAGGGAGTAGTGACATGTTCTGCCGGTAATTGGGCGCAGGCAGTTGCTTATGCTTCCCGGATTTTAAAGATCAGATCAGTAATTGTTATGGCAGAAAATGCTTCACAGACAAAGATAAATGCTACCAGGGGATATGGAGCGGAAGTAATAATATATGGAAGAAATTCCAATGATGTCATTAACAAGTCGATGGAAATAGCCAAAACTGAAGACCTTACTTTACTCAATCCTTTTGAGGATGATTATTTAATTGCTGGACATGGAACAATAGGTTTAGAGGTGATGAAAGAGAAACCGGATACCGAAGTTGTTTTTTGTCCTCTTGGAGGAGGGGCACTTATTTCTGGTATCGCTTTGGCAATTAAATCAAAAAATTCCAAGGTAAAAGTAATAGGGGTACAACCGGAAAATGCCAATGCCATGTGGCTTTCTCTTAAACAAAATAGTATAATGGAAAAAGAAAATGTAAATACTATTGCTGATGGCCTGGCGGTGAAAAAACCGGGTATTAAGCCATTTAATATAGTACAAAAGTATGTAGATGACGTCGTTTTAGTCACAGAGGATGAGATAAAAAAAGCGGTAGTATTTCTCTTGGAGCGGGCAAAATTATTGGTTGAACCATCGGGAGCAGTAAGTGTTGCTGCAGTCATTTCTAATCAATTGAATATAAAAGATAAAGAGGTGGTGGCTATTTTAAGTGGGGGAAATATTGACCTTGGTATACTTAACCAAATTTTAAAAGAAGAAATATTGTCGATTAAAAAATAAAGCTTAAAGTGGTTTATGAATGCAATAAGATCAATTTAAGGAGGAGAGAATATTGAAAAAAATAATTTATAGTGATGAAGCCCCCAAACCTTCAGGAATATATTCTCAAGGTACAGTTGGTGGAGGGCTTATTTTTGTATCCGGACAACTTCCCGTTGATCCAAAAACAATTAAATTTATTGAGCAAGATATCAAAAAACAAACCAGGCAGGTATTTAAGAATATCGAGAAAATTTTAGCAGCAGAAGGTGCTGGATTAAAGGATATATTGAAAATAAGTGCCTTCCTTTTAAACATCGACGATTTTAAAGGAATGAATGAGGTATTTCAAGAATTTTTTCCTGCTGAACCACCTGCCCGAACCACCATTACAGTAAAAGCATTCCCTCCGGGCATTTTGGTTGAAATTGATGCCATTGCCTTAAAACCATCCTGACAGGGTGGTTCTTTAAAATAAAAGGAGGTAAAAAAATTGATTGACCCAGGATTATAAATCTGTCCAGTAAATTAACTATTTAATATTTTTCCGAAAGAGTTATAAAATATGCGTTCATATAATAATTTATTTTTGCTTTTCGGCATTTTTTCTTCATCAGGGTAACCAAGGGCGATAATGGACAAGATGTTTACATTTTCCGGTATATTAAGTATTTCCCTGATATATTCTTCGGCAGTTGTGTCTTCTGAATGCATTCTTTTTCTTATTTGAATCCAGCAACTGCCTAAACCTAACCAATGTGCGGTTAACATGATAAAGGTAGATGCAATGGAAGCATCTTCAATCCAGACATCTGATAGATTCTGATCTGCCATAACAACGATTCCCAGGGGCGCATTCGACAGGAATGCAGAGCCATGCATTTTGGATGAAGATAACCGGGATAGCAAATTTTTATCATCAACTACAATAAACTGCCATGGGCAATTGGCATGAGAAGAGGGAGACAATAGTGCAGCCTGAATTATTTTTTCTATTTTTTCTTGCTCTATTTCCTGGTTATTAAATTTCCTAATGCTTCTCCGTTTTTTTATCAATAACAGTAGGTTATTATCCATCCCATATCACCTCTTTTAAAATATTTTTACCTTTTAAATAATATTAAAGCTTGGTTTATTTAAATTTATTTCACTAACATGGCAGTATTCTTTTCGCACTTGTATTCAAATTATATCAAAAAGTGGTGAGTTCAGCTATAATAAAACTATCATATTATTCGTATTAACACAAATTCACGAATATAAATCATCATATTTTATCGTTATAGGAAGGATGTAACAAAAATTGCCAAAAATATTTCCGGTTAACCGATTCCCACTGCTTTCAAAAAACTTTTTAGTTTACTGGAGCCAAGTCAGAAGGAGATAACTCTAAATTTTTTTCAAAATGATTAATGAATGAGGATATAGCCATGAATAAAAGGGGAAATTTGCAAAAAGCTTCCGAATATTTAAAAACCCTGTGCAGGGTAAAACCCAATAGACGGACAGGTTCAAAAGGTAATCGGGCTGCCACAGATTTTTTTTATGATACCATAAAACCATGGGGATATAAGATGGAGACTACTCCCTTTACCTGTTTGGATTTTGAAAGCGGTGAAGTTGCTTTGGTGTGCCGTGGGAATTCATTTGAAATTTGCATCAGTCCGTATTCCTTGGGATGTGATGTAACAGCCGAGCTGGTGACAGTCTCTACCATAGAGGAGCTGGAAAAATGTTATTGCACCGGTAAGATTTTACTGATGAAGGGGGAGATATGTGCCGAGCAATTAATGCCTAAGAATTTTGTTTTCTATAATCCTGAACATCATAAGAGAATATATGCTATTTTGGAAGAGAGACAGCCGGCTGCCATTATCACGGCAACAGCCAGGAAGCCAGAATTGGTCGGCGCCATATATCCTTTTCCTTTGATAGAAGACGGTGATTTTGATATACCGACGGTGTATTGCACTGATGTTGTCGGTGAAGAAATTGCTGTAAACACTGATCATGAATTTCACCTTGTGATTCAAGCTAAACGTATTTTGTCAACTGCCTGTAATGTGATTGCCAGAAAAAATCCGGATGCCAGGGAGAAAATTATTGTTTGTGCCCACATCGACGCATACGGAAATACGCCCGGTGCTTTAGATAACGCTTCGGGTACGGTTGTTTTACTGCTACTTGCAAAAATGCTTCAAAAATATGATGGTCTGATGGCTATCGAATTCATTGCTTTTAACGGAGAGGATAATTTTAGTGTAGGCGGACAGATGGATTATTTACGCCGTTATGGAAATGGGTTGAAAGAAGTTTTGTTTGCGATAAATGTGGATGATGTAGGTTATATAAAAGGAAAGACAGCTTTCTCCATGTATGAATGCCCGGATACCATCAGTAAAAAAGCACATCATATTTTCAGCAGCTTTAACGGCATTATCCGGGGAGAAGAATGGTTTCAGGGAGACCATATGATTTTTGTACAGAAGGGGATACCGGCAATTGCTTTTACGGCAGAGAAGATGAGGGACTTAATGGCAAAAATTACCCATACCCAAAAAGATACACCGGAGTTGGTTGATTATGCCAAACTGGTTGAAATAGCTTCTGCATTAAAAGAGTTCATAGGGATGTGACACACCTTAAACTCTTAATTGACTTTGTAACATAGTAGTAATATACTTAAAAATTAGTTAAAAGATAATCGCTTTTTAAATAGGTCTATCCCCTACGGGCAGATTTTAAAATCTTTTAGGGAATCTTAAAACTTTAAAGAAGGTGATATTATGGAAGAGCAAACTATCATAGAAGAACTCATCGAGCTCGATACCAGAGCAGCTGATATACATACAAGAAGGAAAAAACAGCTGGCGGAACTGGAAGGCCGATACAAAGAAGAAGAAAAGGAAATGCACAGGAATTATGCAAGCCAGATAGAAGACGAAACCAGAAAGACTGCAAAAAAGATACTAAAAGAAGCGCAACAGGAAGTTGACCAGTTGAAGTTGGATACCAAGGAAGTCCTGGAGACTATGGAGCGGGAATTTGAAAAATCTTTGAAAAATATTACTGATGAAATATTAAAGCGGATTTTTGATATCAATAGGGAGAGTCATGGATAAGCTTACTAGATATTCAGCCGTAAATACCAAGATAAGGGTGATGGAAAAAGAATTTTTGAAGCGGGAAGATTACTTGAACATGCTTAAAAAGAAATCCGTGGCCGATGCAGCCCGCTATTTAAAAGAGAACATTTCTTATGGCAAGCTATTAGGAGAAATTCACCCTGATACTGTTAGCAGGAGAGATTTAGAAGACATTCTGAAGCGCAATATGATCAAAAATATGGATAAACTTATCCATTATTTCCGAGATGATTATAAGGATCTTATCCGTTCACTTTATATAAAATATGAGGTAGAGGATTTAAAAGTTCTGGCCAGAAGTATTTTTAATGGCAAGGAACCAGAAACCATTGAAAAACCCCTCTCCTTTTTAGGTAAATACAGCCGAGTTGACCCAAAAAGGCTTTTTAAATCGAGGACTATTAGGGAGTTGATATATTCTTTAGAAGGTTCGGAGTTTTTTGAATTTTTGATACCCCTGGTTGATGGCAGGAGAGAAAACCTCTTCAGGTTTGAGATGGCTCTGGATATGGGTTATTTCAATATCATTCAAAGCCGAAAGCTAAAGATATCCGGAGAAGATAGGGAAATGTTAAAGAAATGGGAAGGTATGATAGCTGATTTGTATAATATTCAGTGGATCTACCGAGGCAAAAAATTTTACCACCTGTCACCTGAAGAACTTTTAAACTACACCATAAATTTTGGAGATAAACTGACTTTTGCAGACCGCAAGGACATGTGTTATACGAAGAACCTTGAAGAGCTCTACCGGATGACCATAAATTCGGTCTATGGTTTTTTGTTTAAAAAAGAAGAAATATCCAGGGATATATATATGGAAAGGCGCATAAACAGGTTTATGCATTATAAGCTCAGGGCTTTAACCCGTAGGCTCCCCATGAGTATAATCCAAACCATAGGGTATGTGTGGTTACTTGAATTTGAAATAAGGGATATTATTTCAATAATAGAGAGTATAAGATATGACCTGCCACCGGAAGAAGCCAGGAAATTCCTGGTGAAAGCGGCATAGTTCAAGGAGATATTTTTATGAGTGTAGAAAAAATGAAAATTATGGGAGTTATAGGTAAAAATAATCTTTTAAACAGGGTTTTGCGTTTGGTGACTTTAAACGGAAGTATGCACATGATAAACGCTCTGGTCAGAGTGAATTCCACCGATTTTTTCCTGCCTCCCAGTGAGGAAAACATAGAAGCGTTAGAAGAAGAACCTTTCCTAAGGTCCTATTCTTCAAAGCGGGATTTTACTAAAGACGAAGAAGTGATAAAATTATTACTAAATATTTTTAATATAAAGCCCCAATTAAGAATGGAATTTTTGGGTCAGGATTATGACTATGATGATTTTATGAAGCAATTTTCGAATATCTACGCCAAGATTCGTTCCACTGCCGATGAGATAGAAGAAAAGGCGCGTTTAATCGATAAAAAAAGAGAATACATTAACAACCTTAAATATCTGTCCAGGCTCAGTATAGATATAAGCCGGTTTATTGATATGAAATACCTTGTATTCAGGCTTATAAAGATTTCCAGAGAAAATTACGATAAGCTCAAGAAGAATTATGAGAACATACCGGCAGTAGTTTTAAAGGTTGCCGTGGAAGGCAAACATGTCATAGTGGCTTCTATAACTCCAGTAAATCTGGAGGAAACCCTGGAGAAGATTTTTAGTTCACTTAATTATACTATTCTGGCCATACCTAGAGAATTTAGTGGCACTGCTGCAGAAATTACGGAGGAGCTTACCAAAAGTATAGATGAGGACCAAAAGGTTATAGAATCCTTTAAAAAGTCCCTGGAAGATTACAGGATAAAATACATTAAAGAATTTAAAAAAGGTTATTCCAGACTGGAAATGGAGAAAAAAATCGAAGAACTCAAATCAGAAATTGCCATGGGTGATAAATTGTTTTTTATGTTTGGCTTCGTACCAGTAAGCAATGTGACCAAACTGAAAAGCGAACTGGAAAACCAGTTCGGAGATAAGGTTATCATTTTGGTGGATGATATTAATAAATCTGGTTTGGGTATAACTCCGCCCACAAAACTTAATAATATAAAGCTATTTAGACCTTTTGAAACATTAGTGAAAATGTATGGTACCCCGGCGTACCACGAAAAAGACCCTACAGCTTTTTTCGGTTTGACCTATATGCTTCTCTTTGGAGCGATGTTTGGTGATGTGGGCCAGGGGCTTATACTACTTTTTAGTGGTCTTATTTTAGAACTTGGATGGAAAAGGACTAGCCTGGGAGGAATTTTGAGCAGGATAGGTTTAAGTTCCACCCTTTTTGGTTTTATTTACGGCAGTGTTTTCGGTTCCGAAAAAATCCTATCACCGCTGATCATCAGACCTATGGCAAATATCAATGTCATGCTAGTGGCAGCAGTGGTTTTTGGCATAGCACTCATCTTAAGTAGTTATATATACAACATCATAAATTCCAGCCTCGAAAAAAACATAGAAGAAGGTCTTTTTGGCAGAAACGGTGCAGTAGGGTTTGTCTTTTACCTAATATTGTTATATACCATATTTCGGGTTTTTGTTACCCACAGTAATATATTACCGGTGTTAATTTATATTATGGTTGGACTTCTTCTTTTGATGTTATTTAAACAGCCTCTATCTAACAAGCTTGCCCATACCGATAAGCTCTATAGAGAGTCTCCGGCAAATTATTATGTAGAAGAGGGGTTTGGAATAATAGAGACTCTTCTTTCCATGCTGTCCAATACCATATCTTTTCTAAGGGTGGGAGCTTTTGCCTTGAACCATGTGGGGCTTTATATAGCCTTTGCCACCTTAGCCGGAATGATGAGTACCTCATGGGGAAACCTGGCAGTATTGATATTGGGAAATATAGTCATTATCGCTTTAGAAGGCCTGATAGTTTTTATTCAGGCTTTGAGGCTGGAATATTACGAACTCTTTACCAAATATTACCGGGGAGATGGTATAGAATATATCCCGGTACAAATAAAAGGTGTATCATCTGTCGGCAGGAAAATAAGCTTAAATCATAAAAAGGTTATTCCACTTGGTATCGGGGTATATAACTTTACAACATTATAAATTTGAAATGGAGGGAGGTTTTAAAAATGTATGCAGTATTGTTTATTGCCATGGCTATATCGGGATTGACTGTAGCAGCAGGGTTTTATGTTTATTTAAAGAAAGACAAAACTAGTATAAAAAGGATCAGAAAATTAGTAAAAGTCAGTTTATTGATTTATGTAATACTGGTAGGAGTTTTCTTATTTTTCTTGATACCTGATATCGCCAGAGCTGAATCTTCGGTAAATTCTTCATCGGGAATGGGATTTTTGGCAGCAGCACTTTCCACCGGACTTGCCACTATTGGCGCAGGCTATGCAGTGGGTGCTGTAGGCTCCTCGGCTCTGGGGGCTGTTTCGGAGGACCCAAATATTCTGGGTAAAACCCTTATATTTGTGGGTTTAGCCGAAGGTATTGCCATATATGGGCTTATTGTTTCTATCATGATACTGGGTAGACTATAGAGGAATCCTATGAAAGTCTTTATGCTAAGCGACAATACCCATACCTTGACCGGTATGAGGTTATCTGGTGTAGAAGGAGTGGTAGTCCACGAAAGGGAAGAAATATTGAAAGAATTAGCAAAGGTTAAGGAAAAGCGGGATACAGGAATTCTACTTATAACAGAGCTATTAGCGGAAAGGGTTCAGCTGGAACTAAACGAAATGAAACTTTCAGGCAGCCTTCCCATAATAGTTGAGATTCCCGATCGGCACGGTACAAGGCGGCCTCCCGACTTTTTAACCAGGTATATAAGGGAATCCATAGGACTTAAGATTTGAGGTGAATGATATGTCCGGTACTATTGAAGATAAAATTTCCCTTTTCACGAAGGTGGTTTTAGAGAGGATAGAACTTGATTTTCAGCAAAAACAAAAAAAGCTGGTGGAATATTATGAAAGCCGAAAAACTACTATTATAAAGGATAACGAAGAAAGAAAAAGAACTGTAGTTACAAGAGCCACAAAAGATGCCGAAACCAAAAAGCAGCAGATTATTTTAAAGACCCGGTCTGCCATGCACCTGGCAGTACTGAAAAAGAAGCAGGAATTTGCCGAAAAGATCATGGATGAAGTTAAGCAAAAAACCAGGGCTTTTATTGGTACAGCAGAATATGTGGAATTTTTAAAGGAAGCCATAAAACAAGTATTATCCAAGTTTTCTGATGACCAATTGGTGAGTTTTAGTTTTAGCAGGGATGATATTGAAAACAAGCGGGAAGTTATTTTACGGACTATAAAGTCTTTCAGGAATGAGGCTGCCTATAAAATTGAGGCCGTTGACAGCCTGATAGGCGGGGTTTTTGTAAAAAGTGGCGATGGCAGGCTGGAGATAGATTTCACTATAAATACTATTCTGGAAGAGAGCAATAAGCTGGTTGGAGAAGTCCTGTCTTCATGGTTAAATAAGGAGCAAGAAAAATGACCAGACAAGGAAATATCATCTATATCAATGGTCCTGTAGTAAAGGCCGATCATATGGAAGGCTTCATGGTGCGTGAAATGGTGATGGTGGGTGAAAAAAAGCTTATAGGTGAAGTGATTTCTCTGGAAAATGATCTGGGTACCATTCAGGTATACGAAGAGACCTCAGGCCTCAGAATGGGAGAAAAAGTGTATGGCACTGGGAAACCTCTTTCTTTAAAGCTGGGGCCGGGAATTATCGGTAATATCTTTGACGGCATCGAGAGACCCCTTTCCAAGATATATGATTCGGGATTTAAATTCATCCCTGAAGGCATAGGTCTCATATCCTTAGACGAGAAAAAGTCCTGGGATGTGGAGATTCTGGTGAAACCGGGAGATATTTTAAAATCTGGAGAGGTTTTTGCTAGAGTTCAGGAAACATCTATGATAGTTCACCGAGTAATGGTTCCTCCCGGGATAAAGGGTAAAGTAGTAAGTACAGTAAAAAGCGGTTCTTACACCATTCAGGATACACTGGTTGTTTTGGATGAAGATGGTAAAAAGTATGAGCTTAAAATGTATCAGGAATGGCCGGTAAGACAGCCAAGACCCATAGTTCAAAGAATGCCTATAGAGAAATTACTGGTGACCGGGCAGAGGGTCATTGACACTTTCTTTCCATTGGCTAAAGGTGGTACTGCTGCTATCCCCGGAGGATTCGGCACCGGCAAGACCATCACCCAGCACCAGTTAGCCAAATGGAGTGATGCTGACATCATCGTTTATATAGGTTGTGGTGAGCGCGGCAACGAGATGACCGAAGTTCTGGAAGATTTTCCTAAACTTAAAGACTCTAATACAGACAATCCCTTGATGGATCGGACAGTGCTAATAGCCAATACCTCTAATATGCCGGTGGCGGCTCGAGAGGCTTCCATATATACCGGCATTACCATAGCTGAATACTTCAGGGATATGGGATATAATGTGGCGGTTATGGCTGATTCCACTTCCAGGTGGGCTGAAGCCCTGAGAGAAATTTCTGGCAGACTTGAGGAGATGCCTGCTGAAGAAGGTTACCCCGCATATCTTGCCTCAAGGTTGGCAGCATTTTATGAGAGGGCAGGATATGTCAAAAACCTCAACGGTAGCGAGGGATCTATCACCGTAATTGGAGCGGTTTCTCCGGCCGGCGGGGATTTTTCAGAACCAGTTACCAAGTCTACCAAGAGGATTGTTGGGGTTTTTCTGGCACTGGACCGAGATCTAGCCTATGCCAGACATTTCCCCTCCATAAACTGGCTTTCATCTTATAGCAGCTATATTTCTATACTGAAAGATTGGTTTGAAAAAAATGTAGCATCAGACATGATGACACTCAGATCTAAAATGATGAGGATTCTTCAAGAAGAAAACAAACTCATGGACATCGTGAAACTGGTGGGAGAGGATGTCCTGCCCGATGACCAGAGAATTATACTGGAGGTAGCCAGAATTATAAAGACGGGATATCTTCAGCAAAACGCCTATCATCCGCAGGATTCCTATGTGGCTCCTTCCCGTCAGTATAGTATGCTTAAGGTTATTGACCGCCTTTATGACCGGGCATATTCCTGCGTAAAAAAGGGCATACCCCTTTCCAAAGTTAAAGATGAGAAACTTTTTTCCGATATAATAATGATGAAATACAACGCTACTGAAGCAAAATCCGGGCTCTTCCAGGAGCTTACCGACAGGATAAATCATTATTATGACAGCATAGAGAACTTGTACAAGGAAGGTAGGGCAGATGAAAGTTAGATATTTAAAATTAGACAAAGCTGAAGGTCCTATTATAATAATGGATGAAGTCAAAGATGCGGTTTATGGTGAAGTAGTAGATATAGAGATGTCTAACAAAGAACACCGCATGGGTAAAGTAGTCCAGATTGACCGGGGAAAAGTTATCATACAGGTTTTTCAGGGGACCTCAGGCATTTCTTTAAATGGTGTAAGTGTGAGTTTTTCCGGCAAACCCATGGAAATACCTATGTCAAGTGAAATTCTTGGCAGAATCTTTAGCGGCATGGCAAAGCCTATAGACGGTGCCGGCGAGATATATTCCCACAAAAATTACAATATAAATGGCCGGCCTATGAACCCGGTAGCCAGACTTTACCCGAGAAACTACATCCAGACCGGGATTTCTTCTATAGATGGTCTTATGACCTTAATACGGGGTCAGAAATTGCCTATTTTTTCAGGAGACGGCCTTCCTCACAACCAGTTAGCAGCCCAGATTGTAAGACAAGCCAGGATTTCCGGTGAAGAGGTCGCTAGTTTTGTGGTGGTTTTTGCGGCTATGGGCATAAAGCACGACGAGGCTAACTTTTTCCGGAAGGCCTTTGAAGAGGCTGGCGTCATGAGCAGGGTGGTAATGTTTTTAAATCTGGCCGATGACCCGGTAATGGAAAGAATCATCACTCCCAGATGTGCCCTTACTGCTGCTGAATATCTTGCTTTTGAATGTGACATGCACGTACTGGTGATAATGACCGACCTAACCAGTTACTGTGAGGCATTGAGGGAGATCTCCTCAGCCAGAGAAGAGGTGCCCTCCAGGAAGGGATATCCGGGATAC
>Ga0154679_1226_pt2 | contig 11638 bp, 18 predicted proteins | sample Rifle2008BG13ft_FD_116108 | JGI IMG/M metagenome (GOLD analysis project Ga0154679, IMG submission 116108) | Actinobacteria bacterium RBG_13_35_12
GCCAACAGCGGTCACTATTATGCCTTCCCGGTAATCACCATAACTTTTAATCAAGCACAATCTCATGTCTATGTGCAAAATAATAATATAAGCGGCAACAGGTTTGATATATCTAAGTCTTTTGAAATAGGAGATGAACTTGAAATAGACTGCAAGGCTTGTACCGTAAAATTAGACGGTAGCGAGTCAATGGCTGGATTCGGTGATGGCGGGCAAAACAAAGCAGAAAAGATACTGCTTGCTGTTGGAGGCAACGAAATTGAATGTGGCTCGGATGATGAATCTTTAAATGTAGATATAAATTTTAATTGGAGAAAGGTTTATTTTTATTGATGTCTACAAATATTTTTACAGAAGAACATAGAAGAAAATTAAGTGAATCACGTAAAGGTCGTATCCCTTGGAATAAAGGTAAAAAAGGTGTTCAGATTTGCTCAGAAGAAACAAGGAAGAAATTAAGTAAAGCCAACTCTGGAGTAAAAAACCCAATGTTCGGTAGAAAAAATCCACATTCTGAGAAATGGAAAAAACATCACAGTGAAGCATTAAAGGGTAAAAAACATTCTGAAGAAACTAAATTAAAGATGAGTTTATCTCAAAAAGGTCATTCAGTATCAAAAGGAACTAAACTAAAAATTGGTAAAGCTAATAGTGGAGAAAATAATTATTGGTATGGTAAACCAGGAGTTATGACTGGTAAAAAACATTCTATTGAGACAAGGAAGAAAATGAGTGAAAAATTATTGGGTAATAAACATACACTTGGTTATAAACATTCAAAAGAATCAATAGAAAAAATTAGACAAGCAAGTCTCAATCTCACACAAGAACAAAGAGATAAAATAAGTAAAGCGAATTCTGGGGAGGGTAATGCAAATTGGAAAGGTGGTATATCTTTTGAACCTTATGGCAAAGACTGGACTTTAAGATTGAAAAGACAAATACGAGAAAGAGATAATTATATTTGTCAAAGATGTAGTAAGGAAAATTCAAATCATGTTCATCACGTTGACTATAAAAAAGAAAACTGCAAATCCGAAAACCTTATAACTTTATGTAAGGTTTGTAATTCGGCAGTTAATTTTAACAGAGAATATTGGACAGAATATTTTAATAATAAAACTTATCTCTATTAGGTGATTATATGGCAAATTGGATTAAAATAGTTACAAATAAATGGTGGTTTAAGGATAGTGAGCAGGAAGTAGATTTAGACTCACTTGTCAAAGGGGAGGGTATCACTGTACTGCCGGCAGCAACGGATTTAGGCACTCCGAAAGTCGATGTCATTGCAGAAAAATCAGGTGCGACAGGTGTAACCATTGACGGTGTGCTGATCAAAGATAGCCTAGCTGTATCGGGCATAGCTTCGGTTACAAACCTAACAGAGCAGTCCCTTATTATAACTTCGGTAGCTTCATCTGCTGCTCCCACTCCTGCAAGAGCCTCCATAAAGACAATGCTGTGTATTACAGCACTTGCAGAAGCAGCAACTTTGGGAGCACCAACGGGGTCGCCTCAAAATGGGGATTGCTTACTTGTAAGGTATAAAGATAATGCCACTGCCCGTGCTATAGGGCATAATGCTATCTATAGAGCCATCGGGGTCACGCTTCTTACAACTACAGTTATAAGTAAAACTCATTATGAATTTTTTGTTTATAATTCTGCTGCCACAAAATGGGATTGTCTGGCAGTTGGAAGTGAGGCATAAATGGGTTATCCAAGTTTTATAGCCACAGGAGCAATCGCATGGAACGCAGATACACCTGTTACCCCTACACCTCCAGCACATCAAGCGGATGATATTTTACTTGTGGCTGTGCATAACCATAATGGTGGGGATATAACAACGGGAACTGCTGGCTGGGCAGAGATTGCAGAAGTCGATGGTACTAAAAACAGTAATTGGTTTTGGAAAAGAGCTGCTGGGGCCGGAACCGCTGGACCTGCATTAGTGGCAGTCGGTACATACCAGCTACATGCTATCTGTTATGTGATAAGAGGTTGCAAGACTACCGGAAATCCTTTTGAAGACCCGACAACAGCAGGGAACGGTACGACTACGGAAACTACTCCAGATACAGCCGCAATAGATACTACTTATAATAATAGACTTGCGGTATGTATATTAAATTGGGGAGGTATTACCGGTGGTTGGGCTGTTGCTCCTCCGCCTGCAACATGGACACTGGACAATGAAACAGTTTCAACGAGTGGATTAGATGCTACTTTTGATTTTATCAGCAAGCAGATTGCAAATGCGGCAAATGTCGGAGCAGTGGTAATAGGAACGGCAACAAGTGCAATGACATGGGGTTCACTAACCCTCGCATTTTATATTGATGAACCGTCAGCAAGTAATTTCTTCCCCTGGTTCTTTATAAAAGAGGCAGTAGATAAAGGCAAGAAATATTTTAAGGATAAGGCTTTATGGCTTCCAGATAGTGATTTATTAATACCAAATTTAGGGATTTAAATGGCAGTAACAATAGAACAAATAATAGGTATAGAACATGGCGGAATATATTATACGGACCAAGTCAACGGTGTAGCTGGTGAAGGGACTTTGACTTTAGAGAAGTTAGTATTTACAGATGACGTTGACCTAATAGATACCCGAATAAATCAGGTATCGGCAAGGCACTTAAGACCTGCTAATGTGATAGTTAGGACAACGACATGAGTATATTTTTAGTAGATAGCTATAGTGAAAGTAATTATTCTGAACTGACCTTAACTGAAATCCTACGCCCCAATGCTGATGGAGATGTAATTGAGTTATATAATAATAATTACACTCAAGTAAATAACTGGTCTTATGTTGATGAAGTAGTAGCTGATGATTGGACTACTTACTTATATAATCCTAGTACTGGAATTAAATTAGATTTATACAACCTACCCGCTCATTCAGGTTCAGGTATAATAAACAAGATAACAGTATATATAAGGATAAATACCGAACTTAGTGCTTCTTATATAAGAATAGCAATAAAAACAGGTGGAGCAAATTTTTATAGCGGTAATTTGACTACCTATCTGGGAGATTATGAATTTGTAGATAAATCTTATGAATGGGAAACTAACCCCGATACCGAAACTACTTGGACATGGGATGATATAGACAATCTTCAGATTGGATTGGAATGTAAGGGACTTGAAACCTATTGCACCCAATTATATGTAGGGGTGGATTATACTCCCAATATCTTATACTCTGGCTATCGAACAAAAAAATCCCATTCTTTTACTGGCAAGGCTGGAGATATAACAAACGCTAAATTTTATCTTAAAAAAGTAGGTTTTCCAACAGGTAATATTACAGCTAAATTATATGCTCATTCCGGGAATTTTGGCAGCACAAGCATACCGACAGGGGCAGCACTTGCGACATCGGATAATATTGATATAGCGACGCTGGCGACCAGTCTTGAGCTTGTAACCTTTAGTTTTACCGGAGTAGAGCAATATACCCTTGTCGAAGGTACGAAATACTGCATAACAGTAGAATATTCCGGTGGGGATGCAGATAATTATTTAGAAGTCGGGCTTGACCCGTCCTCTCCGGCTCACTCCGGTAACAGGGCTTATTATGACGGTTCTTGGCACTATGCGGATTATGACTTTATTTTTTATGTCTATGCCGAAGGAACGCAACCTACACCTGGACCTGACGAAGTCCTATCAATAGTAAATCCCATAACCTTAAAAACCACTAAAGAAGTAAACGGTACATGGTCGGTAAACTTAACCTGTGAGTATGACGCTAATATACAGAACGAATGTTATATCGATATACCGCTTCCTAACCAGAACTTGATTGCCGCTGATGACCCAAAATTTGAAGAGTATATTGTTAAGAAAGTAACCAATTTAGTCAATAGTAAAAACTTAATAGAAGTAACTGCATATCATAATTTTATTGAACTCGGCGAGCAGGACATAGATAGATTCTACAGGACTGATACGATTACAAATCTTCTTACATTTATACTGGACGGCTCTAACTGGACAGCTGGGGACTGTGATATTGACGAAACTTTAATACTTTATACAGACAAAGCGGAATCAAGACTTTACTGTCTTAACCTTCTTGCCTCTAAATGTAGTGGAGCGCTTAACTGGAACTCAAAGACAAGGACTGTAGATTTAAAAAGGGAAATAGGCACGAGAACCGGACTGCATATAAGGCTTGATAAAAACGCTACGGAGATTAAAAGGATAATAGACAGCCACGATATTATAACCCGCATACGTCCTTATGGGCCGGATAATTATGAAATAAATATGGTAAGGATAGATACTTGCGATGATGAAACAGACTGGACACCGTCCGGAGCTGGAACTGTAGAACTTTCTACCTTTAAAATGCAGGGTAGCGGTGCGATACTCATAACCTCCAATACCTTAAATGAAACATTTATAAAGGACTTGGGGGCCGGTGGTGTAGTCGACCTGTCAGGATATGACCTACTAAAATTCAGGATTTACTCTGATACTGATAATGCAGCTGGTTTTACTTTCGGTATAGGAGAAGCCGCTTATAGTGAAAATACTGTAGACATAACCGGCATAGTTGCCGGCAGGTGGTATGATGTAGAACTTGACCTGTCGGCAGTGGCGGATGCTGATAAAAACGCTATCAGGTATTTAGGATTTAAAAATCTGACCGATGGGGCAGTCACCGCAATATTTGACGATATAAGGGCATACAATGGAGATACTTATATCGACAGTCCGAATATAGGACTTTACAAAATCCCTAAAGAATTTATCTATCACCACTCGGCAAAACCTGAAAAGATAGAACATGAAATACTTATATATCCGTCCGGTGATGCGGAAGTAAGACAAAGTACTTCGAATACTAATTATGGCAGTATCGCATATCTTAATTCAAGGGACGCAGTCATTTATGATTATATGTCTTTTATGAAATGGGATTTAACTCAAATTCCAATAGGTGCGACTATAATATCAGCAGAACTCTATCTCGATGTTTATATGCTGGGTATGGAAGGCAGCGGAATAGGTGTAACGTCAAACGTGCATCTTTGCGATGCTGATTGGAACGAGAATATTTTAAACTATAATAATAAGCCTGGAATTACCGACCTTATCGGGACAATAAATATGACCGCAATAGGAGAAGCCACTATTGACCTGACTGATGAAGTGGATGACTGGTTCAATGAGGTTGTGGATAACTTTGGCATAAGATTATTTCCGACTTCTGAAATAGACAATGCAAGGGCAGCATGGTATTCAAAAGAAGGGATAAATCCTCCTTATATAAAAGTGAAATACAGTGTAGAAAGTAATCCATCGGCAACGATAAAAGCAGATGCATGGGCTTATATGATAGATAGGCACGAACCAAAAATCTATATATCGGGAAGGCTTGCAGACCTATCAAGTGTGATGACTAATACGTGGGAGCATGAAACTATAAGGCTTGGCGATACATTAAGGGCATACGTATCAAAAATTAATTTGAACACAGGCATAGAGGTTATAAGCATAATCCAAAATCTACTTGATCCACGAGATATAGAATTAGAACTTGCAAACAAAGCCTATACAGTCATCGACCTTGAAGCTAAACGTATGAAACAATTAAATAATGCAATGCCTTTTAAGGATAACCCAAATATAATCGACGCCAATGCGATCCAGCAGGGCTCGATAGGAGGAGACGTTAATCCATGATAGAAAGGAAGGAAGCCATATGTCAGATGGAAATAGATTTGAGGATAAAGTAAGCATTGAGGATTTAATGAAAAAAAGTACAAAGGTACTGCTTGCCAATATCTATCAGCAGGTACTAAAAACCAATGGAACGGTAACACAGCATTGCGAGGATATAGATGACATTAATACTGATATAGATAATTTGCAGACCAAGTTAGAAGAGAAGATTGGTATGAAAGAACTACTGCGGTTTGAAAAGATGTTTGCGGTAATTGCTGGGATAGCAGGTCTTATAATAATAATTTTTAACATACTGGATAGGGTGCTTTAATGGTAATCCGTATAGGAGATTCTTGTTGCAAATCAATAAAGATGATAACCCCTCAAAGTAGAGTAGTAGAAGCACGCAGGTTTTTAATATATCCTACCGAGTGGTACGGGATATCCGTCAAGTGCATAGCTGAAAAGAAGTTTTTAATCTTGACTTTATGTATAGGCAGGAATGATAAGTTAGAATATATGCCCTCCGAAAGTCAATGGCGTAACTTCATAGAGGATAGTGTATTAAGTCTAATATCAGTAGGGGGCAATAGAGTAAACTCAAGGATAGATATTGTAAACGAGCCGACCAAGTACTGCACCAAAGAACAGTACACATGGCTTGTAAATATAGCACATAGCCAGATAGCAGGCAGGTTAAAAATGGGGGCTGGCTGTGAGGAACTTAACTTTACGGAATTTTATCAGTACCTGTCAAGTCATGGTAATTTTGAGGTACTTGTAATACATATTCAGGGGGCTTGCAGTGATGAGCAGAAGACATCTTATTATACCAATATAGCAAAGAATTTAGCAGTATCTTACAAGCGTGAGATAGATTGCAATGAAGCGTGTTATTCAAATGTTGCAACAAGTGATGGATTTAGCAAATTAAAAATGCAATTAAAATATGCCGAGAAAATAGGGTGTTCTAATTTCTGTAATGTATTTAACGATTTAGACAGGTCCGCATTTAGCCAGGATACTTCTAAGTGGGATTTTTTATGTTTTAAAATAAATGGCAAGTTAAGAAGTGGTGCAAGTGCAAATTATAACGAGTGGATAGGGCTTATGAACTCTAAAGCACCTATACCCAATATAGTGCCATTACCAATTATAGAGGAGGAAGATATGAAATTAAAAGTTTTGCAAATAGGTTCTAAGGGTAATCAGGTTAAGTGGTTACAGCAGATACTGAAAATGGAATATGAATTTGAAAATACTGGTGGCTATGATGGAAAGTTTGGAACCATAACAGATATACAGGTCAGGGAATACCAGATTGCTAATGGGGAAACGGTTGATGGTAAAGTTGGCAAAGATACAACGACAGCTTTAATAGTAAATGCCGGCAATTACTATTCCCCCGAATATTGGAAAACTAAATTACAGGTATATATGGCTTATGAATAAGACAGAAGTAATAAACAGGTTAAAACCTACACTTTATAATCTAAGACGTAAACACGACTGGCTAACTGGTAAATTATCTTTGTCTATGGCACAGATCATAATCGAATCGAACTGGCTTAAATCCGCCCCTAAAAATAATTGCCTGGGCATCAAATGGACCTCTAAATATCCTGAAAGCAGAAAGCAGATGTTATGGACAAAGGAATGGGTAAATGGTAAATACGTTTCTGTTTTAGCACCCTTCCTGACTTTTAAAAGCATAGAAGAGTGTATTGAAGAAGGCTATATTAGAATATTAAAACTTGATAGATATAAAGAAACCCGGGATTGCATAGATTGGTGGGATGCTACTCAAAATATTAGAATTGATGGATATTGCACGAGTCCAACCTATACGGATACTCTAAGAAACCTGATTTTAAAAGAAAAGATTTATGAGATTGACTGGCTCCGTCCTTACGACTGGCAACTGGATATTAATTTCTTATGGGGTGAAACTTTTAGTCCTGTTAGATTTAAGGGAATTACTTATACCAGAATAATCGAAGCCCCTAAAGATAAATGGGGGAACGTAGTTGACCTTGCCATACAGTTACAGATAGGCAGGGATTTTGTAGGGCAGCCTTTTATAATAACTCCCCGGGGTGCATGGGGCAGAATAACGGAATACAACTACCAGGCTGGCGGTGCAAAAGAAAGTCAGCATTTATTCTGGAATGGTGCAGATATTTATAATCCTAAAAAACTTATCACTTATGAATTCTATAAAATAATGAATGAAAAGACTGACTGCTCTGGTTATGGTTTGGGTAGTAATTTCCTGCATATAGACAGGAGAAAAGATAAAGAAGGAAAACTCGTCAGTCCTAAAAAGGTTTGGCATTATTAATTAACTTAATTATACAAAAATACCAAAGGGGGTGAAAAATGATACCGGAAGTAAAATATTTAATAATTGGAATAACATCAATACTATTCCTGATTATAATTGATTTTATTTCGGCAGTTGCCCTGGCTCTAAAAAATAAGACATTTGACTGGAAAAAATTACTGGAATTTTTAAGGTCTTCTGTTGCGCCATACATACTGATATGGGGAACTATGGGGGCGATTCCGATACTGCTGAAATATGTAGAACTCTCAAATGATGTGGTTACAATATTTGAGGGTGGCGTTGGTATTGTATGGGTACTTATTATTGGCAGATTAATTAAATCTGTATTTGATAATCTCAAAGAGTTAGGAATTGAATTGAAGAAGTAATAATTTAGAACCAAGACATATGGAAGGGGAGTAGTCAGTATTAATTATTGGCTACTCCTTTTTTTATAAAATTCCGCAACTTCGAGCAAGCCACCAAAAAACTAGAACTATAAAAAATAAACTAATGCCAGCTCCTATTAATGTATTGCTTCTTTTATTTGATTCCATGTTACGTTCTTTTAAAATTTCAATTCCTTTAATTTTTTGTTTAGTTGAATAATTTAGATTTCCTTTTCTTTTATCAATGATTTTTTTTATTGTACCAATTTCAGAATTTGCTATGCCTGTAAATGCAAATTTTTTATCTTTAGTTTCGATAATTAAAGAATTTGTAGTAATACCTTTTTCAATATCAATATATTTTATATTATAATAATCTGTTATATAAAACTTATTCCATTCTCCAAGTAATTTTTTGGATGAAAATATTATTTCTTTTTCATTAAGTTCAATCCAACCAGCATTATTTTCATATATACAATAAACTTCCATTTTATTACCTCTTATGTTTCTTTTTCCATTCTGCTAGATAAATAACATTACTTACTTGCTGATTTTTTAATCTTTTCGTCTTCAGCTTCTTTTAATTCCTCAAATTCTTCTTTAAATTCTTCTTCTCTAATAATATCTTTTCCGGTATCTAACATGGATTTATATTTCTTGGCTTGCCTTAAACAATGATCTAGAAATCTTCTATTCTCATCTAAAAAATCTAATAACTCATATAATCTAAACTCATAAAAATAACTCGGCTTAACTTTAAATATTTCCGCTAATTTTATAAGTATCTTTTTTGGTATGGGAGCTTTCCTGCGCCTATTAGGTAAGTTCCATGCGTAGCTGTCTGTTATATCTAATTCTCTTGCAATCTTACCATAAGAAATACTTGAAAAAATTTCCTTAAGTTCTAAAAATGCATCACCAAAATTTTTATATGTCTTATTTTTCATTAATCCTATCCTTGTAATTTTAACAATCTAAATTTTAGTAAATAGTATTATAGCACCAAAATGAATGTTTTTGTGAAATAAATTTAATAAAAATACTTGACACGACTCTTAAAATGCATATAATTAAAATTGTAATAATTGTAAACTTTGTAAGAATGGAATGTTCCGATAATATATATACCGTTAATTTACCACTCAACACTTACAAAATTTACAAAATCAGCAAATTTTATCTTGAATAAACTATGAATAAATTAGGCGACATAATAAAAGAGAAGGGCTTAAAGAAGGGATTTATAGCGAAGAAAATAGGTGTGAGTATCCCCACATTACAGCGCTACATAGAAGGAATTAATTATCCTGGTGCTGACATTGCCAATAAATTGTCGAAGATCTTAGGCTATAGCATAGAGGCTATTTTTTTTACTAAAGATACTATCAAAGTTGTAAATGATAAAAGTTAAAGTGATGTAATATGGTAATATGTGATAACTGCAAAGAAGAATTTGAATGGACACGCTCAACATATTATTTGAGAAATAATAAGCATTTCTTTTGTGATAGAGATTGCTACTACGAGTGGAGAAAGGACATAAGAAACCACCCACATTGGAAAGGCGGCAAAGTCTATATGCTTAATTACGAATTTACCAAGATGCCGGATCATCCCTTTGCAAGCGTAACAGGTTACGTAAAAACAGCCAGACTCGTAATGGAAGGTTTTATAGGCAGGTATCTTGATCCTAAAGAAGTCGTACATCATATAGACGGTGACGTTACAAATAACAGTATCGAAAACCTTATGTTATTTGCGAATAAGTCAGAACATCAAAAACATCACTGGCTAATAAGAAAACAGAAGAAACAATTACAGCTTAGTTTTAATTCTGGACTACTTACACAAGCGTGCACTATGGAGAAAGTACATAATTCGTAGCAGAAGGGGTTAATATGGCAAACGCAATAAAATACTGGCGAAATCAAAAAAATATATCACAACAAAAATTAGCAGATTCAATAGGTATAGATAGACCGACATTATCAAAAATGGAGAACCAGAAAATAGATCCGAATGAAGAAATGGCATTAAAGATTGCAAGGACAGTCGGAGTATTAATAACTGATATTTTAAGAAGACCACCAGAAGAAGTAATAACCTCCTCCCACGACACAAAGGGGGTAGAGCAATGACTACCCCCAAAACTAAAATGAATAAATCAAAAGCAATAATAAACATATTCTTAGTATTCATAATAGTATTTTCACTATTTGGTTTTACCTCTACTTGTAAAAACAAAGTAGTCTTAACCGATGTTGAAACTACTTTGTTAAATCTTATCAATCAGGAAAGAATAGATAATAATCTCAATGCTTTAAAAATCAATTCTAAACTTACAAAATTAGCAAGGTATCGTAGTGAGGACATGATTAAAAATAATTATTTCTCCCACTATGATTTAAAAGGAAATCGTGTAATCTGTGGGGAAATTCTAGGTTACATATGGGGAGATAAGGTAAACGATTTTGAATTTTTATTTAACGGTTGGTTAGAAAGTAAATCACACTTAGCAGTTATATTAAATCCGACTTATAAAAATATAGGGATTGGATTTTCACAAAATTCAACTGGTGATATTCAAATAGTAACTATTTTATTTTCAAGTAGGTAAAAATGGAAACAGCTAGTTCAATACTTCCTGTATGCAACGAGTGCCTATGTTATAGCTGCAAAGACGCTGACTGCAAAAGTGTAAATTGCACTAATTGCGAACTTGAACCAGTAACGGAATGCACATCATATAAGGAGATAGGGAAATGGTAAGTGAAGATATCCAAAAGCATATTAATGATTTTCATGAAGAGTGCGAACTAGAAGAAAAGAAGGCCGAAAGAAAGAAGGTTAAAAATGGGAGACCTGATAAGAATAAATTTTAAGACAGCCGAAAGAATACAGGACCTTAACTGTGATGCCCTGGCCAGCATAGTCAGGGAAAATAAACTGCTCCACGCAATAGATGAAGTCCTGTATCACCTTGACAGAAGAGATGGAGTATTGGGTAACGAGCCGAAACTTAACCATGCCATAAAAATACTGGACGAAGCTAAAAAACAAAACACATATCAATACCGAAAAGATAATCAGGAAAAAACAATCCTGGACGAGATTGTACCACTCTTCTCGGAACATATACCGGACGAGGCGGCATAAATGAAAAGCAGTTATAAAGATATAACCAGTTCCGGCTCTGAATATGATGTCCGGTTCTGCCTCAAGCATA
>Ga0154679_1088_pt3 | contig 11283 bp, 13 predicted proteins | sample Rifle2008BG13ft_FD_116108 | JGI IMG/M metagenome (GOLD analysis project Ga0154679, IMG submission 116108) | Actinobacteria bacterium RBG_13_35_12
AATATCTTCATACCCTATCTCCTAATCAAAAATCTTTGTTAGTATCTTCTCGAAATGCTCGACAATAATTCTTGTGGCAGATTCAACATCTTTTGTCTTTACGTCAATCCAGTGTATATACAGAATACCATTATCTTTATCTATATCAACACTCATAGTGCCTGGTGTTAAGGTTATGGAGTTAGCTAAAAATGTTAAGGCCGTATCTGTCGTTAATTTACTCCTTACTTTAACTATTCCTGGATTTATAGGTAACCGAGGATGCAAGACACGGTATGCAACATCCAGATTAGCTTTTAAGCATTCCCATAAGAATAAAGGTAAATAATATGCAAAAAAATACCAATACCGCAACGGATGTTTTAACACATGTGGCCGGGTTATAAATAAATCTCCTATCATAAAGGTAACAAATGCAGAAACAAATCCGCCAACAACAAGGTGCTGCCAATCTGGCACCCAGCTTAAAAGACACCATACTATAAATGCAATGAAAAACATAATTATTCTACTCTTCATCTACTGTATCCCCTTAAAGATTATATCAGCATATTTTGTACCTTCTAAAAGTACGTCAGAAGCGGGCTTAAGAAAAATTTGATTTATATTAGGAATAAGTAAAACCCCTCCAATTACACAAATAATCGCTAGAGCTACCATCGCTATTTTCATAAAAAAAGGTACTTCCTTTATTTCGCTCCATCTCGTCCTCAGTTCACCAAAAAAGGCATACTTCATAACCTTGGTAAAAGATGCTAAAGTTAATATACTTGCTAAAACAGCCCAGAAAGCATATCCTAAGCGATTAGCCTGCACAGCTGCGATTATAATAATTAATTTACTCCAGAAACCATTAAAAGGAGGAATACCTGCAATTGACATAGAGGCAACAAGGCTTGTGGCGCCCGTGATAGGCATTTTTGTTATTAGTCCTCCCATTTTTTTCAAATCTCGCGTACCGGTAGCATATTCCACTGCTCCTGAATTTAAAAATAGCAATGATTTAAATACGGAGTGGTTAAAAAGATGGAACAAACCTCCTATTATACCAAGCGGGGTGCCCAGACCAATTCCCAGGATAACATACCCAATCTGACTTATGGAGTGGTAGGCCAGAAGTCGCTTAAAATCCCATTGCCCAATAGCTAAAAATACTCCGATAACCATCGACAAAGTTCCTAGAATCATCAATATTGAAGAGAACGAAGAATTTATTCCAATTATATTATAGAAAAACCTGCATAATGTATATATTCCCAGTGATTTTATCAATACCCCTGAAAGCATTGCCGATATAGGAGCCGGTGCGGATGGATGGGCATCCGGAAGCCAGGCATGAAAAGGAACAAGCGCTGCCTTAAGTCCAAATCCCATAATAAATAATATACTCACCATAATAACTATATTACTCATGCCTTTTTGTGCCAGGACATTTGCCATATCCGCCATATTCAATGTAGAGGTATAGCTATATAAGAATACGATTCCAAGAAGGATAAAAAGTGAACCTACGGCACTCATTACAGTATATTTAAAAGCTGCTTCAAGTTCATGACGTTCCGTACCAAAAGCAACTAAGGCATAACTTGCCACAGAGGCAATTTCTAAAAATACAAAGAGATTAAATATATCACCGGTTACCACTACCCCGTTCATCCCAGCCACCATCAGCAGGAATAATGTATAAAATTTCCATTTCGAGGTAAATCTCTTCATATAGCTTATTGAATAAATGGAAACGGAAAACGCTATCAGATTTACAGTTATTAGCATAAAGGCCGCCAAACCGTCCAATACAAGGGCTATTCCAATGGGTAACTTCCAGCTGCCAACACTATATACAAGAGTGCCTTTTGTAACTATCGTCCACATAGCTAAAACAGAAAGACCTAATAAAATGAGTGTTGTTATGTTTCCTATTACATCTGGTATCCATTTTAATTTCTTACCAATTATTGAAATTATAAATGCCCCTAATAGAGATATAGCCACAAAAAGTGGTATTATATTAGATATGGCCATCATCCTTTGAGCTCCTTAATTTTCGTAATATCAAATGTCCCGTACTTTTCATAAATTCTCATCGCTAAAGCTACTAGCAATGCTGTTGTTGCCAGCCCAATTACAATTGAAGTAAGAACAAGCGCCTGAGGAAGAGGATCAACCATGTTGACAATTTCAACATCAGATGAAAGAATTGGAGCCCTGCCTCCCATACGATAAGCTACCAGTATAAAGAAAAGATTCACAGCGTATTCTGCTATGATAATTCCCAAAATAATCTTGATAATATTTCTTTTTCTTAAAATGCAATAAAGTCCGCAACAGAAAAGCATAAGACAAAGCAGATATATTATCATTCTTTTTTCTCCCATTCAAATTTTAATAATACCAATACAACAAATATAGCAAAGAGTCCTGCTCCAACCTTAAGACTTATGGCTATATTACAAAGAGGTATGATACCTGCGCTGAATAATCTGAAAGGCTCTCCCTTTGATATAAAATTCAAAAAGAAGTAGCCGCCTGTAAATCCTAATAATGCTATAGTTAAAAATAGGAGGGCACCGGTACTTTCAAAAAAAGACATTGCTGTTTTAGGTAATTTCTTTAAAGCCACATCTTTGCCATAAGCAAGCAGAAGATTTACAAAAGAAAGCGCTATAATAACTCCGCCAGCAAATCCTCCGCCAGGCGATACATGGCCATGTAAAACTATGAATATTCCAAAAAGTAGTATAAGCCCCACGGTAAGACGGGTAATTACTTTTACAATTAGAGACATACCTTTATCATGTTCTTTACTCATCGTCTTCCTCCACAACTTCATCCTTTTTCTTTCTACCTATGCGTCGTACAATAGTTAGAACACCTATTACCGCGGTAAATAATATCGTAGCCTCGCCTAGAGTATCATAAGCCCTAAAATCTAGTATTACTGAAGAAACGAGGTTAGACGCACCTGTCTTAATTAACCCTTCCTTCAGATATATGTTGGCAACTCTCATAATAGGATAACCAAATTCGGGTAAATCCTTAAAAGCTCTTATAGCCACAAATAAGAATGCCACAATAAAACCTGCAGTAATAAGTGTATTAAGAAGCCACCTGCCTGTTGTCGAAAATGGAAGATCTTCCTTTAAGGTTGCTCTTATCAATATAATAAGGCACAACATTTCAACAACAAGCTGGGTAATAGCTACATCGGGTGCTTTAAGCACTAAAAAAACTATCGAAAGTCCCAGACCGACAGCTCCAACAGCTATTACAGCAGAAAGTAGGTCCTTCATCTCAATTGCGATTATCGCCCCTATAATCATAAATACCAATAAAACATATAATTCTATCATTTTGTTACCTTAATAAAATATAAAATAATATTATCATTCCTAAAAGACACCAGGAAAGATATGTAGGAAGTATACCATTGTGTAAGTAGCTCAAAATCTTATTAAATCCAAAGGTTATTATGGAACCTAAATGGTAAATATCAAATACTTTTCTCTCGGCTAATCTATAAATAGTATCTAAGGGAGTTATGTCTTTTATTGTATCATAAAATTCGGTTCCTGAAATCCTCATATTTGGCTGTTTTTCCAATATTTCCCCGCCAATAAATGCTTCTGTCTCTCTTGCTTTTGTTATTGTACCCAGAAGATAGATTATAATACCGACTGCAATCCCTACAATTATCAAAATAGTAGCAAGGCTTGCGTTCCATATACCTAAAAATTCTATTTTTTCTCCTAAGCTTGGAAAGATAAACATTTTAAGAGGAATTCTGTAAGCAAATACACCGAATATAACGCAGAGACCTGCAAGAAAAACCTGCGGAATCCACATAGTTGGACTAGTTTCTCGTCGTTTGTTAATCATTGCTTCCGCCTTTGTCAATACTTCGTTAATCCGAGGTTGCTTTTTAGCCGGCTGTCCTAAAAATACAGCATGGATTAATTTCATAAAACTCGCCAGGGTAAGTGCGCTACCGAACATAGCTGCAATAAGCCATATTATCCAGAGATGACTACCGTTACCAGCTGTCTTTATTATACCCTGGTAAATCATCCATTTTGATGCGAATCCGTTAAAAGGAGGTATACCCGATATTGCTAATGATGCTATTAAGAAGGAAGTGAAGGTAATAGGCATAATCTTACCTAAACCGCCCAGTTTCTCAAGATCAGTTGTTCCAGCTTCTTTTTCAACTGCCCCCCCTGAAAGAAAGAGACAAGATTTATATATAGCATTATTTAACATATGAAACAACCCACCTGCAATTCCAATAGGATTACCAGTGCCGATTCCTAAGACCATATATCCGACCTGGCTTACAGCATGATAGCCTAAAAGTCTCTTTAAATCATGCTGTATAAGAGCCATCATAACTGCAGCTACAATGGTAACACTACCTATCATCATTAAGACAGCATTTAAAGCTGGGCTCATTTTAAACATATACAGGGAAATTCTGGCAAGAAAATATATCCCTAAAAGTTTATCCAAAGATGCGGGCAAAAAAGCAACAACAGGTGTGGGGGCGTCTTGGGCGGTATCTGGAACCCAAGTATGAAACGGCATAGCACCTGCCTTGGCAAAAGCACCTACTGCAAGGCACATATATGCTAAAACCGCTATCTTTGTATTTAATGTTATGTTTATTCTATCCATCTGAAGTGAACCTGTAAGGTGCCATATAAGAGCCAATCCAAGAAGCATAAGGGCATCTGTGCCACCAATTATTATAAATGCTTTCTTAGCCGTATAAGATGCATTTTCCGTCTGACCAAATCCGATTAATAAATATAAAAGAAGTCCTAAAAATCCCCAGAATACCATAAAGAGAATAAGGTTATTGGAAAAGACAGCACCAACTGAACTCAGAAGAGTAAGGATTAAACAAGAATAATAGTAAATCAGCCTTTTTTTCTGCCGCATAAACCCAAAAGAATAAATAGTAATCAGCAGGAAAAATACTCCCACAAATATTCCCACAAATATAGATAGATTATCGAATTTAAAAAACTGCGTAGCTAAATTCATTTAACTCCTATCTTATTTCTTAATATCTCGGTTTTTTCCCGAGAAAGTTTAATTAAATCTTTCCCACTATATATCTTCTTCCTCTCTGTATTACATACGGTCATTCTTTCTGTACAACAATAACAAGGATCTATAGCAGCTAAAATTATCGTCGCATCTGAAATGTCCTCACCTATAACAGTAGCTTTATATGTAGGGAGGTTCATAAATGTAGGCGCCCTGACCTTATGACGAACAGGCCTGTTTGTACCATCGCTTTTTACATAATGGAAACATTCGCCTCTTGGTGCTTCTATAAATCCTATACCTTCCCCAGGAGGAATATCCTTAATATTAGCATCTATTTCACCGCTTGGTAGGTTCAAAAGGCAGTTCTTTATTATTTTTATTGACTCAAAGGTTTCCAATACTCTTACCACCACTTTATCGAAAACATCACCGTTATGGGTAACTATCATATCCCACTCTACTTTATCATAAGCTCCGTAAGGAGAGTCTTTTCTCAAATCTCTGGCTACACCTGAAGCCCTCGCAGTAGGTCCAAGAGCACAATAATTTATAGCGTCCTCTTTTGAAAGAATACCTATTCCTTTCGTCCGAGCATGCAAAACCGGATCGTCTATAACTGCTTTTTTCAGCATCTCCAATGTAGACACGATAGAATCAATCTTTTTAATAACCACTGGTATATCTTCAGATTTTATATCTCTTCTTACCCCTCCGGGCTTAAACATAGCATAATTATTTCTGTTCCCGGTTAATATCTCCATCACATCAAGAATCTCTTCTCTTAGTTTCCATGCCCACATATATACAGTATTATATCCTAAAAAATGGCCGGCAAGACCTAACCATAGGAGATGTGAGTGTATCCTTTCACCTTCAGCTATTATAGTTCTTATGTATTTGGCCCTCTCTGGTACCTCTATAGGAATAATATCCTCTACTGCTCTGGTATAGGCAAAGGGATGACTTGTTGAACATATACCACAAATTCTCTCAATCAAAAAAGTGGACTGGTCAAATGTCTTTGTCTCAGATAGTTTCTCTATTCCTCTATGATTATAGCCAATATGCACATCAATATCTACGACTTTTTCTCCTTCAACAGTAAGAAGGAAAAATTCCGGCTCTTCCTGTAATGGGTGGTATGGTCCTATTGGTATTATTGTTTTTTCCATTATACTCCCCTATCTCTTATAACATTCTTATCCCACTCTTTATAATCTCTTCTTAACGGATAAACACCCTCTGGCCAGTCGTCTGGCAAAAGAAGTTTCCGCAAATCTTTATGACCCCTAAAATTTATACCTAAGATTTCATGTATCTCTCTTTCTATCCAGCTTGAACCTTCAAATATAGGTGAAAGAGAATCTATCTCTAATTTTGGTTTTTGTAATTTTACTCTCAAAGAAATCAACAGGTTAATATCCTCAATCAAAAAATGATAAAGAATCTCCATATGATACCGCAAGTCTACGCCGGATGCAGTATTGAACCGTGCTTTTAAATCTTTAAAAATATAGCTTGCCACTTGAACTATTGAATCAGGTCTAATCTCGACATATACCCTCTTAGGAGATTTATCAAAAACTTCGATTATGTCATCTTTAAATTTTTTTCTTAAATCGTCTAAAACTTCTTCTCGCGTCATGCTCCGTCTCCTTTGTCGTTAAGTATGATAATCAATGTAGTCGAACTGATTACTTTTTCTCAGTACTTTTTCTAACTTTCTCAATTAATTTTACTACACCGGCAATAATTGCCTCTGGCTTGGGGGGGCAACCCGGTATATAAACATCGACAGGAATAACCTTATCTATCGGAACAGGACAGTTATAACTATGAATAAACATGCCTCTTGACAAAGCGCATTCTCCTACTGCTACCACAAGGCATGGCTTTGGTATCTGTTCATATAGTCTTTTTGCCCTTTCCATCGACTTCCGATTACCTGAACCAGTAATTAAAAGAACATCAGCGTGTTTTATACTCCCTACAAGAAGCATGCCAAACCTTTCGATATCGAATCTCGGAGTAAGGCAGTCCAGTATTTCAATATCGCAATTGTTGCAGCTACCGGTAGACAAATGAAATACCCACGGCGATTTTAGAAGTGCTTTTAATTTTATACTCATATCATCTTCCTAATAATGCCAATATTATAGCTATTATAGCAATTATAGTCACAGGCCCCCAGAAAAACTTGACGGCCTGGTCAATTCTTACACGGGGATTAGTATTTCTTATAACCGTCATCAAGGCGACTAATGAAATATATTTTAACACACCATACAAGAGATGTATACCATCAAATCTTAAACCGCCCATAAATACAATTATTAAAAAGAATGGAACTGTAAACAGAAGCATATTCTTCATAAGTCTATAAATAGCAAGTCCGGAACCCGAATATTCTATTAATACGCCACCGCTAATTTCCGTTTCTGCTTCAGGGATGTCGAAAGGAACCAGCGCTAATTTCGCCTGCATACATATTATGGCCACAATTAGTGCTAAAGTACCAGACCAGCTTCTAACCAGCGCTCCATTCTGTGTTTGAAAAGTTAATATCTCACCAAGTCTAAAAGTAAATCCAGATTTTATTACTGAAACTAGTACTGCAAGTATAAAAGGAAGTTCATAACTTAATATAAGCTTCATCTCTCTTGATGCACCTAAACTGGCAAATGGATTTCTTGATGCAAAACCACCAATAATAATACTTATAGAAGGGATAACCAAAAGATACAATACTACTATTAAATCACCCAAAAAACTCTCTGTCGGGTTAATATTATTTATCCATAATAAAGTAGATACTAATATCACACTTACCAATCCAATAACCGGGGACATCAAGAAAGTTATTTTTGATGAACCTGCTGGAATAAGCGTTTCCTTGCCTAAAAGCTTTACAATATCTATCAATGGCTGTAAAAGAGGTGGACCCACACGATATTGAACCTTCGCTGTAACCTTTCTATCTATCCAGCTGGCTAAAAGTCCAATAATGGCTGTTAACAGAAATCCAAAAAATAAAAAATAAAATATGTAAATCATGCCTTCTCTCTATTCCAATGAATTGAGTGAACTAAAATGTTATCACCAACTAAAAAAGTATTTTCATCCAGTTTAATATCGCCCTTTTTTAAACTTAATGCCCCATATGGGCAGCTCTTTACACATAACAATTCATCTTTCTGGTCTCTTCTATCAAGACAAAAATCACAATTATGAATTAATAACGGAACATTTTCAGGATATATTGTGCCATAAGGACAAGCATGGGAACATGATTTACAGCTTATACATTTCATATTGTGTCTTATTAATAACTTATCCTCCTGTTGTTCGATTGCCTCTACCGGACAAGCATGAACACAGTGCGGCTCTTCACACTTACGGCATACCAATGCATAGGTTACAAGCTCTATTACAGAAATAATGCCATTATTATCTGGATGATAAAAATAACTACAATCGATAACACATTCTTTACACTCCCCAGAGGCACAAATATCAAGATCTATAAAGAGCCTTAAATCCTTGCCTTTTTCTGGTTTAATGTTTAATTTTTCCTGATGAATTTGTTCTGCGCTTGTGTACATCTCTAATCCCATATATTTGAAAAATTTTTTATCTTATCATAAGTAAAAACAGGACCATCTTTACAAACATAATATGTCCCTATTCTACAATGACCACATTTTCCTATACCACATGACATATTCTTCTCCATAGAAAGGTATATATTCTCTTCTTTAAAGCCCATTTCAATTAATTTTTTAGTTGAAAACTTCATCATTACTGGTGGTCCACAAACAATGGCAATACCACTTTTATAATCCATTTCTACTCCATCCAAAATAGTAGTTACAACACCTACATTTTCTTTCCATTCGCTATCACCTTTGTCAACAGTAAGTTTTATATCCAAATCTTTTCGTTTAGCCCAATCGCCTAATTCACTCCTATATAGCAACTCCTGAGGTGTCTTGCAACCACCTCTAAAAAATATTTTTTTAAATTCTCCGCTCCTATCAAAAAACTCATACATCAAACTTCTAAGAGGTGCAAACCCACATCCACCGCCCACAACTAATATCTCCTTGCCTTTAAAACTATCCATAGGATAACCTTTCCCGAAAGGACCTCTTACACCTACAATATCACCCTTTTTAAGTTCATGAACCTTTTCGGTAACCTTGCCTACATTCATAATAGTAATTTCCATTATATCTTTCATAGCAGGCCTTGATGAGGGGGTAAAAGGAGCCTCACCAATCCCCGGAATGGTCAGCTCAATAAACTGTCCTGTTTTGAAGGTTATCGGTTCCTTTGGTTCAACCCTAATCGTCTTTATAGTAGGTGTTTCAGATATAACTTCTGCAATTTCAGCCTTAATAGGCCTATATGGATTTTCAATCTTATACATCATATACCAATCTTTTAAGGACCTTCCTTATATCTATTTTTGCCGGACAAGCAGATATACAACGGCCGCAACCTGTACAAGCATAAATATCAGCAACTTTTGGGAAAAAATCAAATTTCTTCTCAAATCTGTTCCTCAATCTCATCCACAATGCTGGTCGAGGATTCGCCCCCCCCGCAACCTGAGCATAATCTTTTATCATACAGGAATCCCAAATACGCAAACGTGCCATCTTATTTTCACTTTTCTGGTCATAAAGTAAAAAACAATGGCACGTAGGACAGATTGTATTACACGCTCCACACTCAACACACTTACTCGCTTCATCAACCCAGATATTAGATTCGTATCCTCTTTCTATAATATTTTTAAATAAATCCTGATGTGGGATATTGTTTTCTTTTATATTTTCTTCCACCGCTTTAATTACTTTTTCTCTCTGCTTATCTCTTTGGGATATAAATTCTTCTTTTACTTCTTCAAGAAGAAAAGAGTATTTCTCAACAAGGTCTTGTCCTTTTTGAGAACCAACTTCTACAATAAAATCTTCTCCTACTATAGAAAGATTTATATCGAAATTTTTAAGTGGGTAAGGTTTCACATTTAGTGCAAGGCAAAAACATGTATCTATAGTAGAAGTACAATCAGCGGAAATAATAAGGTTATCTTTACGCATATTAATGTAGAAAGGATCCTGATAATCATGATTTTCAAAAACATAATCCTGTATTTGCAATCCTTTGAGGTCACAAGCTTTCACGCCAACTATACAGTAAGGTTTCTGGATTTTTTGAGGAATATCAGATTTGAAGTTTTCGGCAACGATTTCACGTGCACGGAAGAAAAAAGATTTCAGTGGTTCAAAGGCTCGTACCTCACCGATAACAATATCATCAGTGAAGTCAATATACTTTTTGTAAAAATACTGATCGTCCTTTTTAACAGGGACGTAAACATCATAATCGTTCTTCAAATTTTCTAGTAATTTTGCAAAATTACTAGAAGAAATATACTGCATATTAGTGCTTCCCCTTGTAAAATAATTGCAACATTTTAGTTTTCTTAAACTTATATTATTTATTTACGCACTTTTTAAATATTCTCTTTATCTAAATTCTTTGGTTCTTACCTAAAATATACATTAACTACTGATTTTTATTTTTACTAAATCAACTGCTATTGTTTTGTGAAAATTACCACAAGTCAAAAGTTTGAATTATTGTATCATTAAGAAAAGTAATATGTCAACCCTTAAATTTAATTTTTTTTAAAAATATAAATACTTTATCAAGAGGTCAGGTAATAAGTCAACCCTTCAAATTCAATAGATAAGTCTACATTGTGTACTTTAATTTCCGGGGATAATACGATATGGACGGGGGCAAAATTTAAAATGGCCTTAATTCCACCTGCAACCATTTTATCTGCCACTTCCTGGGCTGAATCAGCTGGTACTACTAATATTCCAATATTTATATTTTCTGCCTGGATAAATTTTTTTACCTCTTTTATATCGTAAATAAAAATATGGCCAAGTTTCTCGCCAATTTTTGAGGGATTATTATCAAAAATTCCCTTGATTATAAAGCCCCTTTTCTGAAAACCCTTATAGTTTACTAAGGCTTTACCTAAATTCCCTGCTCCGGCAATAATAATTGACCATTCTTTATCTAATCCTAATATCTTTTTTAATTCTCTGTTAAGATCTATTAAAGGATATCCAATCCCTCTTTTACCGAATTCTCCGAAATAAGCCAGGTCTTTACGAATTTGTGCTGAATTTATTCCGGTCATTTCCGCAATTT
>Ga0154679_1259_pt1 | contig 11054 bp, 11 predicted proteins | sample Rifle2008BG13ft_FD_116108 | JGI IMG/M metagenome (GOLD analysis project Ga0154679, IMG submission 116108) | Actinobacteria bacterium RBG_13_35_12
CGAAGATGCCACCCGTACCGATCTTGGTTTTTTATTAAAATTAATTTCCATTGCCAAGAAAAAAGGCGCATATAGATTCAGGATTTGTGATACTGTAAGCAAATTTGATCCGTTCAGGACTTTTTTGTATATCAGCACTATTTCAAGTGCCACAAATTTTCCGCTTGAGGTTTATAACCATAATGACTTTGGAATGGCAACTGCCAATGGAATGGCGGCAATAAGAGGCGGTGCATCAAGTCTCGTAGTCAGTGTAGGCGGACTGGGGGAGGGAACCGGAAATGCGGCTATGGAAGAAATTGTGATGGCTCTTAAATATCTTGAGCATATAGAACTGGGTATAGAGACATCAAAATTCAGGGAAATTGCTGAATATGTGGCCAGAGCTTCATCCAGAGCTGTTCCTATCTGGAAGGCTATTGTGGGAACCAATGTATTTGCTCATGAATCGGGAATACATGCAGATGGGGTTATTAAAAATCCAAAGAATTATGAGGTATTTAATCCCAGTGAAGTGGGTTTAACCAGACAGATTGTTGTAGGAAAACATTCTGGTTCACATACCATTCTTCATAAATTTAAAGAGTTTGATATAGAACTTACGGATAAACAGGCAAATGAAATACTTAATATGGCAAGGATCATGTCAATAGATCTTAAAAGGCATCTTTTCGATAAAGAGCTCATGTATATTTACAATGATTTTTTAAAGAAAAACAAAGGCAGGAAAGAAGAGTAGGGAGCTGGAGAGCAGGACAGGAGGGAAGTTTCTTGAATAAAACAATTTCTGAGAAAATAATAAGCGAGCATACCGGCAGTGATCTTAAGGCCGGTGATATTGCAGTGGTAAATGTGGATATAGTTATGTCCCAGGACGGAACCGGACCCCTGGCAGTCAGTCAGATTAAAAAAATGGGTTTTAGCGGAGTAAAAAATCCTAAGAGATCTATTTTTTTTATTGACCATGCTTCACCCAGTCCAAGAAAGGAATTTTCTAACTCTCATATTGTTTTAAGAGAGTTTGCATCGCAGGTTGGAGCAGTGGTGAGTGATGTGGGAGAAGGAATATGTCACCAGATTTTATTGGAATCATATACCTGTCCCGGCGATATTATTATAGGGGGAGATTCTCATACTTGCACTTCTGGCGCATTGGGAGCTTTTGCCACAGGGATGGGTTCAACGGATATTGCTGTCGGTTATGCACTGGCTAAAACCTGGTTTATGGTTCCCCAGACAATAAAAGTAAATTTTATGAGGAAGATTAATAAGGGAGTATTTGCAAAAGATTTGATTGTTTATTTAATCGGAAAAATTACTTCCGATGGCGCAACTTATAAAGCTCTGGAGTTCGGGGGTGAGGTTGGGAGCAGGTTAAGTATGGATGACAGATTTACTATTTCAAACATGGCAGTTGAAGCAGGCGCAAAAACAGGTATCTTTTCTTCCGATGATATTACACGGGAGTATCTAAAAAAGCAGGGAAGAGAGAATTGTTTTAAAGAAATATCTGCAGATAAAGGAGCAAAATATGAAAAAATTATAGATATCGACTGTTCGGTTATTGAACCAATGGTTTCCCAGCCCCATACTGTGGACAATGCTTTACCTGTAAGCAGCCTGGAAAAAATTATTATTAACCAGGTATTTATAGGAACCTGCACAAATGGCCGGTTCAGTGATTTGAAAATAGCTGCCGATATACTTAAGGGTAAAAAGGTAGCAGGCGGGGTAAGACTTATTGTGGTTCCGGCTTCAAAGGATATATATTTAAAGGCTTTAAGAGAGGGAGTTTTAGAAACATTGATAGACAGCGGCGCGGTAGTTCAATCTCCGGGCTGCGGCCCTTGTGTTGGGATACATCAGGGAATACTTGGTGATGGAGAAGTATGTCTTTCGACCCAGAACAGGAATTTTAAAGGAAGGATGGGAAATACCAGCTCTTTTATTTATATTTGTTCCCCAGCAACCGCTGCATGGAGTTCGGTTAAGGGCTATATTGCCGATCCGAGGGAGGTTTTAGGATAATGTCCGTAAGTAAAAGAAACTCTGAGATACTGGTTGGAAGAAGTTTCAAGTTTGGCGATGATATTTCCACTGATTTAATTGCTCCCGGAAGATTATTCCATCTTAGGTCCAATCTGGTTGAACTGGCAAAACATGTCCTGGAAGATGCTGATCCCGGCTTTGCAAAGAAGGTAAAACCCGGAGATTTTGTTGTTGGCGGCAGGAATTTTGGGCTTGGTTCCAGCAGGGAGCATGCACCTCTAATTATGAAAATTGCCGGTGTGGGAGCAGTTCTTGCAAAGTCCTTCGCCCGTATATTTTTTAGAAACAGTATTAACGTAGGACTGCCTGTTCTAATCTGCGACACAGATAAAATTAATAGCGGGGATATACTGGAGATAGATTTAAAAAGAGGAGAAGTCAACAATAAGACCAAAAATTTAAAATTAAAATTCAATCCTTTACCGGAAGTGATGATAAAAATTTTAAATGATGGCGGACTGGCCAACCATATTGCCAAAAATAAGGGGTTTAATTTATGGGACATATAATAACTTTAATACCGGGGGACGGCATAGGACCAGAAATAACCGATGCTACGGTTAAAGTGGTTGAAGCAACTGGAGTAGACATCAAGTGGGATATTGTAAATGCAGGTGCCGATGTTTATGAGAAGGAAGGAACGGTTCTGCCCGATAGGGTTATTGATTCACTTAAGAAAAACAAGGTGGGAATAAAAGGCCCTATTACCACACCGGTAGGAACCGGTTTTAGAAGTGTAAATGTGGCAATGAGAAAATTATTTAATCTGTATGCCTGTGTCAGGCCCTGTAAAAGTTACCAGGGTGTTAAAAGCAGATACAGCAATATAGATCTGGTTATAATCAGGGAGAATACTGAAGACCTTTATGCAGGAATAGAATTTGAAAAAGGGAAAATGGAAACAGAAGAACTTATTAATTTCATAAAAGAAAAAAAAGATATCCGGATTAGAAGTGACAGCGGAATAAGTATTAAACCGATTTCCATAACAGGATCGGAGAATATAATCAGATTTGCCTTTGAGTATGCCCGGAAAAACAATAGAAAGAAAGTCACCGGTGTACATAAGGCAAATATAATGAAGTATTCCGATGGTCTGTTTCTGGAAACATTTAAAAAAGTTGCATCAGAATATGATGATATAGAATCAGAAGACAGAATTGTAGATAATATGTGTATGCAACTTGTGCAGAAGCCGGAGCTTTATGATGTTCTGGTTTTGCCGAATTTATATGGAGACATAGTTTCCGACCTTGCCGCTGGACTGGTTGGAGGGCTGGGTGTAGCCCCCGGGGGAAACATTGGAGAGGACATTGCATTGTTTGAACCTACTCATGGCAGCGCTCCGAAATATAAAGGCCAGGATAAGGTAAATCCGACCGCTATGATGCTATCAGCAGTACTGATGCTAAGGCATATAGAAGAAAAAAAAAGTGCTGATTTACTGGAATCCACCATTGCTGAAAATATCAAAGAGGGAAAATACGTAACTTATGATTTGAAACCCCACAGGGATGATCCGACAGCTGTTGGCACAAAAAGGTTTGCGGAGGCAATTGTAGAGAAAATAAAAAAAGCCATAAGTTAAAAACAGATTTATTTTTACTTATCTTAAAATATAAGGCTTTTAGATGTAAACCGGCATATTTTTTAAGATTATAAGAATTTTAACGATTGGGATATGCTCCATTTTCGGTCATTTTCCCATTGGTAAAGACTATATCATCGTTTCCGCCATCAATCTTATTTATCCCATAACTTTTAAGGATGTAATTGTTTCCACTAGAAGAAGTATATTGATAGGGATTTCCCCATGTATCATTTCCTGTGATATTAGTCATAATGCCGCTTGTTTTTAATGAGTCCGGAAAATCATCTTCAAGCGGGTAGGTAAAATTGTCTGTAATATATATTTCAAGGCCTCTGGCAATATTATTCATTTCATTTTCAGTAGCTGTCTCTCTGGCTCTGCCAATTATTAACACATAAGTGGGAATAGTAATTCCTGTAAGTACCACCAGAACAACTATGACTACCAGAAGCTCAACCAGAGTGAATCCCCTTCCTTTTTTATATATATTAAGATTATAAATGTCCATTTTAATAATAATAGTAATAATAAACTAATACATATCTGTATTTTAGATTACATAATTACATTGTTATATTATAGTCGAAATAAATAATTTAAACATTTATTATATAATAAATAATATTATTATATAATATATTGGTTTTACTCTCCTCGGTATATAATTATAATACTAAATATAAATATCAGATAAGCGGAATTAATAATCTTTAGAAGTTTGTAAAAAAGATGTAGCTTATATTTGGTTTTTTTTATATTCTAGAATGTAGAAATATAACAGTTAAATTTTAAATTGATAATGGATCATAAAGACAGTATTGATTTAAAAATTCTAAAAGCTATTTTCGGTATAACAAGTTCGGTAGGCTCTGAACTGGAACTGGGAAAAGTTTGCGATTTAATCGTAGAAAAGGTTTTTAAGGTTATCAATTGTAATGGATGCGCCATAATTTTAATAGGTGATAATGGAGTCAGGCTGCAGAGTGAGATTGGATTTGGGAAAAGTATTAGAGAGGTAGAATTCAGCAGGGAGATGCCCCTAATAAAGTATATATTATCCACAAAAAATAAACTCTTTATCGGCAATATAGAAAATTCATATTTTAAATACAGTATTCCCAGAGGAAAAAAGACAACTTCTATGATATGTATACCTATTATAGTAAAAGAGGAAGTAAGCGGGATTATTTATATCGACTCAAAAAGGACCAACGCTTTTTCCAGCAGGCACGAGTATTTTTTAAATATACTGGCTCACGAAATCTCTATTGCGATAGAGAGAGCGTTAAATTATGAGCAGATAAAAAGGTTAACTGTCATTGATGAGCTAACCGGTGTATTTAACAGGAGAAAATTCGATATAGATTTAAAGGATAGATTAAATGAAGCTATAAGGTATGTAAAAAGTCTATCACTTCTTATGATAGATATTGATTATTTTAAAAAATACAATGATTATCACGGACATCAAATGGGGGATATGATTTTAAAAAAGATCGGAGGGATCTTTATAGAGAGTAAAAGATCCACTGATAGAATATACCGTTACGGAGGAGAAGAATTTTCTGTAATTTGTAGTGAGACCAACAAAGAAAATGCCAGAATTTTTGCCGAGAGGCTACGCGAAGTTATAGACCAGGGGGAATTTGAAGGAGAGGAGAAAATAAGACCCGGAGGTAATCTTACAATAAGTGTTGGGGTTTCTAACTTTCCTTTTGATGCAACGAAAATTGATCATCTCATTAAGTATGCTGATGACGCACTGTATAGAGCGAAAGCCGAAGGCAGGAACAGGGTGGTGGCATAATTTTTTAGACATCCCTAAATTGAATCAATTTTTAAAATTTGACAAAGATTATATTTGTGTTTATAGTTAGATGAATCTAACATTTTTAGATAAAATAAAAAGTGATGATAATATGAAAAAATTAACCCAGAGTCTGGAAGATTACCTTGAGGCAATGTATGTGATAAATCTTACAAATAAAGTTATCAGAGTTAAAGAAATTGCAAAATTTTTAGATGTAAAAACACCGTCGGTGGTTGACGCAGTAGGAAAACTTACTGAAAGAGGACTGGTAATTCATGAAAAATATGGATATCTGGAATTGACTGATGAAGGTCATAGGCTGGCAAAGGGTGTAAATGATAAACACGAAAAGCTATATAAGTTTTTAATTGAAATCCTTGGAGTAAGTAGAAGCGTTTCTAAAAAAGATGCCTGCAATATTGAACATTATATAAGCAAGGAAGCTATGGAAAAAATGATAAAGCTTACAAAGTTTGTAGATACCTGCCCTGAAGGATACCCGCAGTGGTTAAAGAATTTTAATTATTATGCAAAGTATGGCCGGCATCCCAAAGATCGTTATGAAAAGGGAACGCGTAAATAGCATATTCTATATTCTAAATTTTCTATAAAATTTTTCATTAATAAATCTTGACAAATATATATAAACCTATTAAAGTTAGACTTATCTAATTATTATTAGTGAGGCTAGTAAAATGAGAAGATGGGGTTTAAGAGAAAGAGGAACAGGTGCCAGGAGGACGCTTCTAACAGATGAGGGTCTCTTTAGTATGGCTGATGCTGTTCCCGGGAAAAAATATAGGATAATAAAAATTGATAGCGGATGCAGGCTTAATTCAAGGCTCTGTGCGATGGGATTTATTCCCGGTGAAATCTTTTATGTTTCCGGCGCTTCCAGGGGCGGACCTTTATGTGTTTTTATCAAAGGAACCAAATTTGCCATCGGAAAAGGAATGGCCGAAAAAATTCAAATCAGGGAGATATAACAATAGTAAAAGAAATAAAAGAAATAACAATTGCTATTTCAGGTAATCCCAATTCCGGTAAAACAACAATCTTCAATAATTTAACCGGCTTAAGACAGCATGTAGGTAATTATCCCGGAGTTACTGTCGAAAAAAAGACCGGTATAGTTAAATATAAAGGATACCGGATAAATGTTGTCGACCTGCCGGGCATTTACAGTCTTACAGCTTATTCTCTGGAAGAGATTGTTGCCAGGAATTTCATTGTTAATGAGAAACCGGATGTAGTTATTGATGTTGTAGACTCCTCCAATCTGGAGCGAAATCTCTATCTTGCAGTCCAGCTTATGGAACTGGATGTGCCTCTTATTTTAGCATTTAATATGACTGATATAGTCCAGAGAAGCGGTAAAAAAATAGATATCAGCCTGCTTTCTGAACTTTTCGGGATGCCCATTATAGAAACGGTAGGCTCCAGGGGATTGGGCAGTGATAGACTGCTGGAAGAAGTGATAAGGATTGCAAAAAGCGGGAAAGAAAAAAAAGTAGAAGTAAAATATGGTGAGGAAGTAGAAAATGAGATTGGCAGGATTATATCGGTTTTAAAAAAGCAAAAAATTCCTACATTTAAATTCGATATCAGGTGGATTGCAGTAAAACTCCTGGAACAGGATAAAGAAGTAATTGATAACATTAAAAAGGTATCAGGCGCAAAATATTTAAAAGTAGAAGAAACAGTTAGTAGCTCAATAAATCATCTAGCCAGCATATTGAGAGATTCTCCTGAGGTAATAATAGCTGATGCAAGATATGGATTTATAAAGGGAGCGCTTCTGGAGGCATATAAAGAAGCTGGTTCAGTAAAACTGGATAGAAGTGAGAAGATTGACAGGATACTTACAAACAGGATACTGGGAATACCAATATTTGCACTTATAATCTGGCTTATGTTTCAATTTGTGTTCACAGTTGGAAAATATCCTATGGGCTGGATAGAGTTGGGTTTTGAAAAATTGAGTGCTCTCATAACTAATATTGTACCATATGGGCTGATAAGGTCGCTTCTTGTTGACGGGATAATAGGTGGGGTGGGAGGTGTAATCACATTCACTCCTAATATAATACTGCTGTTTTTTGCCATAGCTGTTCTTGAGGATTCGGGATATATGGCAAGAGCTGCGTTTGTTATGGACAGAATAATGCATAAAATAGGGCTTCATGGAAAATCCTTTATTCCTCTGGTTATCGGGTTTGGCTGTACAGTCCCGGCATATATGGGATCGAGGATTCTCGAGAATAGAAAAGACAGGCTGGTTACCATGCATATAAATACCTTTATGAGTTGTGGTGCCAGGCTTCCGGTCTACATACTTTTTGCGGGAGCATTCTTTCCAGCTGTTGCCGGAAATGTAATATTTTCAATTTATTTAATAGGGGTAGTGATGGCTGTTATCGTGGCCAGGGTGCTGCGGGTAACCAGATTCAGAGGCGAATCAGAACCCTTTGTTATGGAGCTGCCGCCTTACCGTATACCAACACTTAAAGGTATAATGATCCATACCTGGGAAAGAGCCTGGATGTATATTAAGAAGGCGGGTACCATAATACTGGCAATATCGATACTGATGTGGATACTTTTTACTTTTCCAATGATAGGAATCAATTACTCACAGGATTATACCGGCCGTATTGAGGAAATTGAGCAGTCATATCAGTCCGGTGAAATAACGGGTGTGGAACATGATGACAGGATAGCTGCGGTAGAAGCAGAGATGGCCGGTGAGAGGCTGGCATATTCGGCAGCAGGGAGAATAGGACGTTTTCTGGAACCGGTGTTCAGACCGCTTGGTTTTGACTGGAAAATGGTGGTTGCCACTATTTCAGGGATTGCAGCAAAAGAAGTAATCGTATCTACTATGGGTACTCTTTACAGCATTCAGGAGTCAGATGGGCAGTCTGAATCTTTAAAGACAGCTTTATCCAGACATTACAATCCCCTGGTGGGATATAATTTTATGCTGTTTACCCTGCTTTATTTTCCCTGTATGGCTGGTATGGTTATGTTCAAAAAAGAAGCAGGGACAAAAGAGATGTTATTCCAGATAGGATATACCTTGCTGCTTGCCTGGACCGTGTCTTTTCTGGTATTTCAGATAGGAAGAATTTTTATCTAACAGTATAATAAAGAGGAAGGATAGCAAAAGAAGAAGGATATTTTTATATGAAGTTGGTGATATCAAGTGTGGGAAATAATTATAATATCAATTATAGGGCTGGCTGCTCTGGCCTATTTAATAATATTTTTTATAATGCAGTCAAAGAAAAAAAATGCATGTATTGGATGCCCCTATGGTGATGAGTGTAAGAAACGTAACTTAGATAAACGTCAAATTCCACTATTAAAAAGTCGTGGAAAAAAATTATAATATTTCAAAGTATAAAAAAAGAGCCCTCATACTCTCATATTTTACAGTTGGCTACAATATCTTTGAGGGAGTAGTATCCATTATTGCCGGGATACTGGCAAACAGCATAGCACTGGAGGGTTTTGGTATGGATAGTTTTATAGAATCGCTCTCCGGTTCAATTATGATCTGGAGATTTAAGAAATATGGAAAGATATCCAGAGATGAAGAGGAGAGGGTAGAAAAAAGAGCGGCAAAATTAATAGCAATCTCATTCTTCATTTTAGCTGCTTATATCCTATATGAATCCATAAGAAAATTATATTCCAGGGAAATCCCGGACCCCAGTATTATAGGCCTGATTATAGTTATCTTATCCATAATAGTGATGCCGGTATTGTTTTATCTAAAATATAGAACAGGTGTGCTTATAAAAAGCAAAAGCCTGATAGCAGATTCCAAAGAAACTCTTGCCTGTGTACTGTTGTCTTTTGCGGTACTATTTGGAATAGGGCTAAATTATCTATATGGATTCTGGCAGGCAGATCCAATAGCAGGCATACTTATAGCCGGTTATCTTATAAAGGAAGGTTTCTATACTCTGAAAGAATAATGTAATAACTGCAGTTTTTCATTTAATGTATAAAGACCCCACCTGGGTGGGGTCTTTATTAGATCATCAAATTAATTTGATTACTATTCAATTAATTTAATATCTTCTATAGCTACTGTCTGTTCTTTCTCTTTGAGGACGGGCTTCATCAACTTTTAAAGTACGGCCTTCAAAGGTCGTGCCATCTAAAGCTTCTTTTGCCTTTTCCGCTTCTGATGCATCTGACATTTCGACAAATCCAAATCCTTTATTTCCAATTACATTGGCTTGTTTAATTTGACCATGCTGGGAAAAAAGTTCTTCCAGTTGCTTATCAGTAACAGAGTAGCTTAAATTTCCTACATAAAGTTTGTTACTTTGCATTCTTACCTCCTTTTAATCATTATAGTTTCTCTAAGCTTTATAACATTTCTTTTAGAGAGGTAATTGCGCGTAACAAATCCTAACTCTTAATCAAAACATCATTAAACGAAAGAGAGCTTTAATTATAATCTCTTTTATAAATTTTTTCAATGTATATATGGATGTCTAAAAATATTTTATATGCAAGCATTCTTTATTAGAATAGGATAGTAGATCTAAATTTTTATTTTAGAGGCCAGATGTTTCTAAAATATACTTTACATTAATCTCTAATTAAAGTTGTATAATAATGAATATAATATATAATAAATACGCGCTAATGCTTTTATGGTATAATGGAAAAGAACAGCAAGGTTATTATTAAATAATGTTTTGATATAAAGAGTCCGCATTTTTTGGTGAACCTTCCAAAATAAAGTCAGTGTTTTTTACATTATTTATACTATTTCTGTTTTTTCTTATATAAATATAATTTTTAACAAAATGAAAGGAAATTGGAGTGAATAAAAGACTATATATAGGCAATCTGGGATACTCTATCACAGATAAAGATCTGGAGGAATTATTCTCCAATGAGGGAAGTGTAACCTATGCAAAAGTAATTAGAAGTCTGGATGGTAAGTCAAAAGGCTTTGGATTCGTGGAAATGGGAACAGAGGAAGAGGCAGCTAAAGCTATAGAAAAACTTAACCAGGGTAGTTTCAAAGAAAGAAATATTGTGGTAAATGAAGCCAAACCTCAAAGAAATAGAAGTTTCAGCGGAAACAGAAGTATTGGTAATTACCGGAATACACCTAAAGATGATCTTAATTATAAGTTAAGAAAAATAAGAAGAAGGGTTAGGTAGGTTTTTTAGAATCTTTAGTAAAGGCAAGACTACTGCTTATTGTTTTATATATAGTCCCGAATCCAGGAACCTCCGTAATTTCTGTTTAATAAAGACTAGAAAAAATTAAGTTGTTTATAAGGATCAAGGTGATTAAAAATTAAAAGAGGGTCAGAGTTTAAGATAGAAGAAGTAAAGATACTGATTGGTAAAGGTAAGGTAGATGGCCTGCTTACCATTGAGGAAATCACCGAAACACTTTCAGATATAGATTTGTCCAAAGATCAGGTTGAGAGTGTCTTTAATGTTATAGAGAATCTGGGAATAGAGATTGTCAGTGAGGAAGATGAAAATATAGATACCGGAGTTCAAAACGGAAAAGTAGATAGTGGTCCATCAAAGAGGAAACTGGATTTTACCCTTAAGTCTACT
>Ga0154679_1217_pt1 | contig 11050 bp, 8 predicted proteins | sample Rifle2008BG13ft_FD_116108 | JGI IMG/M metagenome (GOLD analysis project Ga0154679, IMG submission 116108) | Actinobacteria bacterium RBG_13_35_12
GGAATAAAATAATAATGTTTCATAAAAATCCCCACAAATTAATAAGGAAAATTCATCAATTTTATTTATTTCAATCAAGCCACCACCAACCGAAATAGCTCTTAAATTAATCTTTTCACCCTTTTGATTGGCCAACATCATTTTTATGGTATTGGGATGATCAGCAATAAAATCGGTAATTTTAAATTTTATACCTATATTTTCTTCCCTCGCCTTCTCCAAAGAAATAGGCAAAGTCTGATCATCTGGTTGTAATCCTAATAATCCTGCAGCAAGACCAATATCAGTTCCTTGAGTATGGTAGGTGGGGGCGATAGCCCCCTGTCTTTCAAATTCAATCACAACATTCTTTAATCTCCCGCCTATTAACTGACGTGCAAGATTACCAATCCTAACTGAGGCAGCCACATGAGAGCTGGAAGGACCTCTCATAATCGGTCCTATGGCATCGTTAAATATACTGGCTGGTTGTTTTTTAATAAAATCACCTGCTTTTATTAAATTCAACAGCTTTTTCTAATAGCCTATCAATTTTTTTACAGTATTCTTTACTTAATGGTAAACGGGGAGAACGAAAATTACCTCCATTTACTCCTCTTCTATCCATGCAATATTTGATAATTTGTACTAATTTTCCAGAAGTCTCAAGTTCAATACACAAAGGCAATAAAGCATTATAGATTTCTTTTGCCCTTTTATAATTTTTATTGATCACAGTTTCTTGGTAGATTGCCGATGATAGTTCAGGTAACGCATTACCAATTACCGATACCCAGCCCTGAGCTCCCAGGAAAAATGATTCGAATACCAGCTCTTCACTACCACAGAAAGTAATAATATTTCCATGACCAAGCCGTTCGATTTCTCTTAAACGAATGATATCCCCAGTAGATTCTTTAATATATTTAATATTTTCTTTCTCTGCTAATTTAAGAACTGTTTCTAACTGGATATCCACTCCAGATGTCCCTGGATTGTTATAAATCATAATAGGAATATTGACAGCATCTGATATGCTCTCGTAGTGATAAATAATTTCTTCCTGTACAGGATTATAATAATAAGGTGGTAGAATAAGAACAGCATCAGCTCCAATCTTTTCAGCATGTCTAGTATATTCTATCGTTTTAGTTGTTGTTTCTGCAGTGGTACCTATACATACTGGAAGTCTATTATTTACAATCTTAACCACAAATTCAGCTACTTCATAGCGCTCCTTTTCGGTTAAACTGGCCATTTCACCGGTACTACCCAGAGGAATCAATCCATGTGCACCCTTTTCAATATACCATTCAATATTTTCTTCCATTGCCTTAAAATTAATATTTTGATTTTCATCAAAAGGGGTTACCATTACCACAAAAGTCCCTTTTAATTCTTTTATTTCTTTCTTCATCAAAAACCTCCCTGAGCTTAATTTAATTTTTATTTCCGTTTTTCTAAATTTATTTTATAAGATAAATAATTATTTTCTAATAATCATTGATTATTAGATTAGGTAATATCAAGATCATGCAGTTTTTCTGGTAATGGTTTACCGGTTTGCTTATCCCATTCTCTTGCTTCATAATATTCATTAAGCATCCCTTCATAATCTTTAATTACACATTTTTTTTCATCTTTATAATCACCAAATTTAGGTAACCCTCTCATTCTTTCTGGTAAAAGGTCGTCTTTATGGGTGAAGCCTTCTCTTATATTAAATAATCTTTGTAAATTAATTACCCGTTCTCCTATTTTTAATAGCTCTTTACCATCTATATCCCAATTTGTTATTGCTGAAAGCATCTCAGCATAGTTATCTAAAGTTAATCCGATATACATCAAGAACTTACAAGTACTTAAAATATCTGGCACTATTAAACCATCTTGTAATATTTTTACAATTTTCCCTTTCCCCTTTTCTTCCCATCTATCTACAGTCAAGGGATCAGGAACGCCATATTTCATCATCCCGAAGTCCTTTTTTCCAGAATCATAAGCCATTCCTTCCAAGGGATGAATATGGCACATTCCCCGGTTTGCAGTTCCATAGGTAATGGCTAAAGCCTTCCCTGATCTAGGATCATGAGCAGGGGCTTCCAAGCCTTTTCCATGAATGGCAAATTCTTCTGAACCATTTCCCAGTTTTTGGGCAGCTTGTTTGACCCCATCAGCAAGAAGTGATCCAATTCCATCTCTCAAGGCAATCTTTTTAACTAAAATCGGTAAAACTTCTGCATTCCCCCAGGTTAAATCTAAACCATCAACATCATTCTGATTAAGTATACCTTTTTCATAACATTCCATAGCAAAAGCTATCGACGCCCCAGCTGAAATTGTATCAATACCATATTCATTGCACCAATAAGTGCTATTAACCGCTGCATCTACATTTTCATTTAACACAAAAGCAGTAAATGCTGCCATTGATTCATATTCTGCCCCTTCATGTACAGGGGTTTTATATGGTCCATTTTTAACCTGTACAATTCTTCCGCATGCTACAGGACAACCTCGGTAGCACATATTATTTTTAATTAGATTATTATGGGAAAAATAATTATATATCTCATCTCCTTTCCCCCATGAATTAGACTGCCAGTTTTTGGTAGGAAAATCCCCTTCAACATCAATCCCCGGCATATCACCTATAGTTCCGCGTTCTTTAAAAGCGGCAGTATTAGGATTTTCCTTTACCACCTTCATTGCTACCCGGACAGCTTTCTTAAATTCTTCAGGTTTGGCAGGAGTTATTTTATTTGTACCTTTAACCGCTATCGCCAGTAAATTTTTAGAGCCCATCACTGCACCGGCACCACATCGACCGGCAGCACGGCCTCCAAACATCACGGTAGCATACTTTACCAAATTTTCTCCACCAGGGCCAATGCACATAACTTTGAAATCTGAATCACTCAGGTCGTTCTTTATTTTCTCTATTTTTTCAGTTACTGTTTTGCCTTTCAGATGATCGGCAGGTTTAATGCTCACCTTCCCATCATTAATAATCAAGTACACCGGTTGATCCGCTTTTCCTTCAATAATTATAAAATCATAACCAGCTTTCCTTACTTCTGGTCCAAAATCTCCGCCACACCTGGATTCTCCCCAGCCATTGGTTAGGGGTGATTTAAAACATAATTCTATACTTCCTCCACCTGGTATAGCATTCATTGTTAATGGGCTAGTAGCAAAAATTAGCTTGTTTTTAGGACTTATAGGGTCAATTCCTTCTTTTACTTCATCATATAAAAGTTTAGCCCCATATCCTGCTCCACCTATATACTTTCTTAAATCATCTAAATTTAAATTTTCTTCTTTAGCCTTCTTTTCATCAAGAAAAACTCTTAATAACTTTCCTGCATAACCATTAACCATTGATATATCCCCTTTTCATATTTTTATATTTCCCCTTGTAATCGATTAGCTATCTTATCAGGATATAAAAAGTAATATTCAAGTGGTACATTTTACTTGATCACAATTATTTCTTTTGTAAAATTATTTAGTACTTCAGGCCCATCTACTCCAATTACGATGATATCTTCAATTCGTATACCAAATTTATTTTGCATATAGATACCTGGTTCTACACTAAATGCCATTCCTCTTTCTAGTATTTGTTTGTTTCCGGTCTTTATATAGGGTGCTTCATGAACACTAATGCCGATACCATGACCGGTTCTATTAAGAAAATATTGGCCATAACCTTCGCTTTTAATTATATCTCTTGATGCTTTATCCACATCTTCTGCTTTCACGCCTTGTTTTGCCGTCTCTTCTCCTGCTTTATTTGCCCTTAGAATAATATCATAGACCTTTTTTTCTTCATCTGTTATTCCACCTACAAATACTGTTCGGGAAATATCAGAGTAATAGCCTTTATATTTACATCCTAAATCCAAAATAATTATATCTTTCTCTTGAATTACTCTTGAATCTTCACAATAATGCGGCATTGAACTATTGGGGCCTGAAGCAACAATGGGCTCAAAAGATAAATCAGCACCTTTTTGCATAAATAACTCTTCTATCTTTTTCTTGATATCTCTTTCAGTTATGCCAGGGCAAATATAATCAATGGTTTCACCCATAACTTCATCAGCTAATTTTGCGGCTTTTCTTAATTTTTCTATTTCACCTTTATTTTTAATAACTCTAAGATTTTCTAGAATGTCGTGTCCGTTAATAAACTTCGCATTAAGTATTCCTTCAATATCAATTAAATCTATCCCTCTAATAGTATTATTGATAGCAATAGTTTTTCCATCCAAGTGATATTTCTTGCTTGTACTCCTTATTGCATCTAAAAAATTACCACTATCCTTCCACATGAAAATCTCCGTATCACTATCTAAATGTTTTCCCGCCTCTTCGAAATATAATTGAGGAGAAATGTGAAAGCATTTACCATTTGATAAAATAAAGAATGCCTGAAATCTTTCGCAGATACGAGGATTAAAGCCAGTTAAAAATTCCAAATCAATTGAAGGGCCAATCATCATAGCATCAACATTATTATTAATCATAATCTCACAAAGCTTATTACCATATTTTTTATTTAGCATTTTTTCTCTCCCAATTTATTTTTATATTTATTAAATAAGTACTATAAATTGTTATTTTGAAATAATAATTATCCAATTCAGTTTAATCAAAAAAACTGTCCTTTGGGTAAAGGAAGGTTTCTATAGTCGATAGTTAGTGATAATAAGTGACTATTAATACGAATCGCTTGTATGCCTAGGCATCAAGCCGCCTTCTAATCGCTTGAACTCTTTTGTTCCATGCGTGGAGTCCTAATGCTACCCCTATAACACCGTATGAGACAAAGGCTCTAAAAAATTCTCCTATCTGAGCATCTCCAAAAAGGTTGTTCCCGGCTTTAGGAGATACAATAAACAGCGTATGGAATAGAATTACACCCAGAATTGCCTGTCCGCTGGTTGCCTTGGTAACTGACGCTCCTCCCAAAAGTATGGCAGCAATAGAGAATGTAGCAATCGAAACATGACTTCCATAAGTTGATAGGGTCCCTATATTCTGCAGAAAAATAATCTGTCCCCATGCGGCAAATACTGTGGATATAATCATGGCGATTGTTCTTGTTCTATCAACATCTACCCCTGAAATCTTGGCAATCTCCATATCATGTCCGACTGTTCTGAAATCCTGTCCCATTTTGGTTTTCATAATTGATACGTTAAACCACCACAACGCAGCTATAAACAAAGTAGTGATAATAGGAAGTTTAACGTTTATCAGTATTGATCCTGTCATAATAACATATAAGCTTACTGCAAGAATTGCTGCCGTTATTATCAGTTGGGTAATAAATTTGAAATTATCGATGCTCTCGGGAATTTTTTTCCTTTTCAAATAATAATCTATGCAGATAACTATTATAACCAATGCAGCTATTCCTGCTAAAACATAAAACAGGGGATACCACAATACATTATCAAGGGAATATTTAAGTCCCGTAGCAGTTGTAAGGTCTATGGTATTTCTGATGCCTATACCTCTACTCAGTACAAGATCGGGATTCCTAAGGGGTATTAATGTTCCAACCAGAAAAAGAAGAATAAATTGATATACTCCATTGGCAAAGAATCCCGCAATCATACTTGAAATCATTTCCTGACCCTTAGTTCTATTAAGCAGTATAGCGATAAATATACCAAAAATAATCGCTATGGGAGTTGCCAGTAAAATACACATCATAAATCCGGGGAAACCAGAAATCTTAAAGTGAGTTACAGCAATTATCGCAAATTGTCCCGCCATAGCCCCAATGACTATTCCGAAGTTGAGACCCAGACCGGCTATTACCGGTATAATAAGGGAAAGGACCATGAAGGAGTTTCTTGTTACCCTTTTCAGTAATGTATTCATTATAAATAACAAGGGCAGCTCTGAGAAATAGACTCCAGCCAAACAGATAATAATGAACAGAAGTGGCACACTGCTGTCAAATAGAAACTTCTTGATACTATTAGACGTATTAGTTTTATTTGTTTTAGTAGTTTTGGCCTCGTTAACTCCAGCCATTATACTCCACCCCCCATCTTAGTGAGTGCATATAGTATTATTCCATTCTGCACTATCATTCTGAGCACCTCTGATAGATTCCCTTCGGGAAACATTTGGTTAGCTACTGGTAAAGCAACCGTTAATAAACCCTGGAATAAAAAGGTTCCTATAAGCACATGGGATATTTTCACCTTTGAAGTGGAAGCCCCACCAATCAAAACTGCAGCGACAGCCGGGAAAGCCATATAAAGGGGAGCCAAATACAATTGCAGATAACCAAAGCTAAGTGAATATACTATAATACCAACAGCTCCTATAATCGTTGACAAAATTGTCCCCACAACTCTGTTCTTATCCACATTTATGCCCGATGCAACAGCAAATTTTGGATTGGCCCCTGCTATATTCATCTCAATTCCGCTTTTACTCCTTGAAAAAAGCCAGACAAGCCCACAACAGCCGAAAAAGAAAAGCAGCAGTCCTGTGGGAATATAAACCCCACTAATGCTAAATCCCCACACCCTGTTAAGCACCTCTCCGAAGGATGAATCCAGTGAAACTGTAACCCTTAACCCCTGTCCAATAGGCCATCTCATTTCTGGATGTGTAAAGGGCAGTGTTACCCAGCCAATCTGCATAAAAGAAACAATCGAAAAACCAGTATATGTAGCCACCAGCATCTCAGAACCTTTTATTTTGTTGAGAAGTATCCCGTATACCCACCCCGATAATATCGCAAAGGGTAATGAAATAAGCACTGCGGAGATGAAACCGTAACCGAGGGCTGGTGAAGTCAACCCAAATTCGATTGTCAAAAGGCTGCCTAATAATCCACATATTATGCCTATAGGCAATGCAAAGTTTGGACCGGTACCAGATTGTATGGACGGCACCATAGCCAGAGCCAGGATACCAAACATACCAAACCTTCTTATCACATCAGAAGCCAGTAAGCTGACTGGCAGCCCAATAACAATTGCCGTTATGCAAATGCCAATAAAGAGCGCTGTAATTATAAGCCTCGGAAGACCAAACATATTTAAATATTTCTTAATAACTTCAATCATAATTATATGGCCTCCTTACTTTGCATCTTTCGATATTCTCCTGCCATCATCAATCCAAAGTTCCTATCGCTATCGCTGGGTTTAAGGATGCCCTCAACTTTTCCACCCGAAATTATCGCTATCCTATCGCATATGGTACGCAGCTCGACTAGTTCACTGGAGGTCATAATTATGGTCATTCCCAATTCCTTATTTAGTTTTACCAGCAAATCAAGAACCAGTTTTTTTGCTCCAATATCTATCCCCCGGGTGGGCTCGGACACAAACAGTACCTCGGGGTCTAAGGTTAACGCCCTGGCAACGCAGACCTTCTGCTGATTGCCTCCACTGAGCTGTCTTGTCAACTGTTGGGGTCTCATGCACCTTATGTCCAACTTCTTTATCATTTTATCTGCATGTTCTCTAATCCCCTTGCTATCTATTTGGTTAAAAAAACCAATTCTTTTCAAATACTTATCTTTAACCTTCATAGTGGTAACTGCAATATTGAGTTCTACTGAAGAATCTAATAATAACCCTACCCCTCTTCTATCCTCCGAAACAAAAGCAAGACCCTTATTTAATGCATCTTTGGTATTGTTAGGGTTCAGCTTTTCACCTTTAAAGAAGACTTCACCTTTACTCGGATAAAGTCCCATTATTCCGTTGGCAATACCTACCTTGCCCTGTCCGGCAAGCCCGCCAATACCAAAAATTTCGCCTTTGGCAATTTCCAAATCTACGCCATTAACCTTTTCTCCGGGCATATCAACACTTAAATTTTTTATTTCCAGAATGACTCCTTTATCTCCCTGACCCTCCGTTTGTTCAGATTTGCTGGTTATATCTATTTTTCTTCCCACCATTATTTCGGCAAGTTCTATTACATTTGTATCTTCTTTTTTTCTGGCGGCCGCCAACTCGCCATCCCGTAGTACCGTGATATTGTCCGCCGCCTGTAAAACCTCACTCAACCTGTGGGTTATGAAAAGGATGGCTATTCCTGTCGCTGCCAATCTTCTCATGGCAGCTATAAGATTATCTGCTTCGCTTTCGGTAAGCACCGCAGTGGGTTCATCAAATACCAGAAGCTTGAGCCCGGTTTTATCAATCTCCCTGGCAATTTCTATAAACTGCATATATCCCACAGGAAGACCTGCCACCATTACCCATTCATCAATACCAAGTCCTATCCTGCTCAGGGCTTTTCTTGCATCTTCACCCATAGCCCTGGTATTCAGGGTTTTTAATCTTTCATTTTTGGATAATCTACTTACAAAATTATCCTTTGTAATTTCTCTGTTGAGTTTTATATTTTCAGTAATGGTAAAATTAGGTATGAGCATAAACTCCTGATGTACCATACCAATGCCCATTTTCATTGCTTCAAATGGCGATTTTATGTCTACTTTCTTATCGTCTATATAAACTTCACCTGTAAACCCACCTGTAGAATGTATCACCGGCATGCCAAAAAGCACATTCATTAGGGTTGATTTGCCAGCACCATTTTCTCCAATAAGTGCGTGTATTTCTCCAGGCTTAACTGATAAATCCACTCCCTTTAGAACCTTATTTCCGGAATACTCCTTTCGGATATTCTTCATTTGCAATACATACTCTATTGCCATTCGGTCACCACCTTCTAAATTCAAACAAAAGGTAAGGTTGCCTTTTACAGCAACCTTACCTTTTCTATCTTTGGTTGTCTGTTTCAGTTTATCCTAGAAAGTAAGGAAATCAAGCAATATGACGTAATAGTTGTCATATGTGACGCCGCCTTCTTCTAATTTAGTCAGGTTAACGTCAACACCGGAATATTCCTTAAATTTCTCCATTAGTTTAGGAATATTCATTTTTTCTTCGAATTCTCCATCAATCCAAGCCTTGGCGTATTCTGCCGAGCCTTCGATAAACATCATGGAAACAGGTACCGGCCATGTGGAGGTTCTTCCAGTCATTCCCTTTTCTGCCATAATTCTTGTGATCTCACCTACTACATAATCTATATCCCCTTGCTTATCTTCAGGTATTCCTATATTTAAAGCCGATGGGAAACCATGGTAGGGTGATGGGCAGCAGGGCTGCGGATAAATAGCACCAGTAGACACTACAGCACTAATTAGCGGCACCTGCATTGCGCAGTTTGTGCTGAAGAAGGCTGTATCCTTACCGTACTTCGCAACCATTCTTGGAACATCCTCAAGAATATACTGCTGTGCTCCTGATACTCCGGCATCGCCGGTGGGATCGGGAGCTGTAGCATCTACAAACTCAAGACCAATTCTTGCGCACTCTTTCTTCATTAGCTCCCTTCTTCCGGAAAGAAGAGGGTAGGACATATGTCTCGGGAATGAATAGTGAACAAAAACTTTTGCTCCCTGAGCCTTAGCCTGGGCCGGTATCGCATAACCCATCCCCATCTCATCCAACTGCAGTACTATATCAGCTCTGGCTGATATAACCGGCGGGTCATCCTGAGGCTGTCCTGCTATGATAAGAAGGTCGTCCCTTATTTCCTTCACACTGTCTATACCAGGTGATGTACCCGGAACTGCCTGAACAATAATCAACGCTTTTACATCCGGGTCTGAAGCCATACTTACCAGATTGGCTATGGTAGTTTCCTGCTCATCCATAAACTTATCCGGGAAAGTCATATGAATTACATGTTCCGGCCCGTATTTAGCGAGAATATTTTGTGCTGCCCTGTACTCTTCCTCGTTTTGCACAACTGTGTTAGTCATGATACCTATTTTCCAGTTGCCCTGTCCTAACGTTGAAAATGTTGCCAAAGACAAGAACATTACTACTACTAATACTAATAATGTAATTTTGTTAAATTTTTTCATTTTTTCCCTCCAATAAAATTTCTATTTTTTAGAGATTCATAAGCCCCATTGTGTAACTTTTTAAGCTTTCATCACCTTCCTTTTTTACTATTACCCGAAATCTGCGTCTAAAATATTTACACAGATTTTTTGCTAAATTCATCTAAAATCCTCATAAATTTCAAGATGAATCTGCAAATCTACATTCAAATTCTACATTTTTCTTTACTGCCCGCCAAGGAAACTTTTATTTTTATCTTTTCTCCGTTAAAAACGGTAAAACTATTAAAAATAATCTAAGTCTTTTAGAAATTTATCAAATTATTTAAGTAACTAATAATACCTCAAGAAACAATCTCTGAAAGTATGGAATTTTTCACGCGTTCTAAATGTAGAATTAAAGTAGTAGCAACTAAATCTTCCTCATTTTTTTCTATGGCTTCTATTATAGAGAGGTGTTCTTCTATTGATTCTTTAAAAGAATAATTTTTCAAAAACAAATTTATAAACCAGTTAGTGTGATTTTCAAAATTATCTAAGATACCAATAAGCTTTTTATTCCTACATTTTTCGTTTAATAATTTGTGAAACCTTTCATCTATAACAAAAAACCGCATTCTATTTTCTTTGTTTTCTGGTTTTGCCATGAGCGTTATAAATTCTTTTTTAATCTCTTTTAACTTAGACCTTGAGATTCTAGACAAGGATTCCTTAGCTGCAAACGGTTCAAGTAATTCCCTAATTATAGATATGTCTTTTACTTCTTGAACAGTAATATTAGAAACCGCGGTCCCTCTGCGCGGAATAATAGTAACGAAACCTTCTTCTTCTAGTCTGTTCAAGGCTTCACGGATAGGACCTCGACTTATATGCATACTTTCAGAAAGTTTTTCTTCGGCTAAAAATAATCCGGGTTTAAGATTTCCTCCTATAATCTCTAATTTTATAACTTGGTAAGCTTTATCTTTAAGAGATAACATTTTTTCTATATTTTTAAAATATTTTACCAAGACTCTAAATTACCTTTCTTGTAATCTTTGAATTTATTATATCTAATTAATTACTAATATGTCAACAATTTGTTGACACGTTACTTTAAGTTTCCCACTTAAAAAACCTTCCCTTGCTCGTTAATCAATTCGAGATCTTCGACACGAT
>Ga0154679_1021_pt1 | contig 10184 bp, 11 predicted proteins | sample Rifle2008BG13ft_FD_116108 | JGI IMG/M metagenome (GOLD analysis project Ga0154679, IMG submission 116108) | Actinobacteria bacterium RBG_13_35_12
CTATATTCTCCAGATCCAATTTATTGAGTACGCAGAACATAGGTTTGGGATGTTTTTTCAGAAGCTCTATAACCAGTTCGGTTGGAGCCTGTACCCCTGATTTTGCGTCAACTACTAAAAGTACGCTGTCTATTACTTTAATTGCAGCCTGAGTCTGCCCTATAAAATCCATATATCCGGGGCAGTCTATTAGATTTATATCAAAATCCTTCCATCTGTAATTAAGTATGCTTGAACTTATGCTAAATCCTTTTTTAGTTTCCAGCGGACTGAAATCAGAAACAGTATTTTTTGCCTCTACGGTTCCCAGCCTATCAATAGTTTTGGAATTATATAAAAAACATTCTGCAAGTGAGGTTTTTCCGGTTCCATTTCCCGAGATAAGACCGATGACTTTATTATTAGAACAACTTTTACCGCTCATTAACATCCTCCCCGAAAATATCAGATTTTATTTGATAGCACTTAAACGAAAGTTAAGGCAATAGGAGAAATATACCATAAAAATTTTTTTGTGTAAAAATAATATTGGCTGGTATTACAGCCTGAAATTGGCTGTGGAATAGGATTATATTTTTGCACTTATTTATATGATATAATCTAAAGTTGTTTGTTTTTAATGTGGAAAAATGTAAAATGTTTTACTTTAACAGTGAAAAAATAAAACAGTAAATAAAATAAAATAGTCAGGAGGTCATTATGGTAACAGGAGTTATTGTTCTTATAGCAGTACTGGGTGGATTAGTATTACTAGTTATTCTAACCGGAGTAGGAATATATAATTCCATAGTATCTTTAAGGAATATGGTTGACAATTCATGGCACCAGATTGATGTGCAGCTAAGAAAAAGATATGATTTAATACCCAATCTGGTAGAGACAGTTAAGGGCTACGCAAAACATGAAAGGGAAACACTGGAGAATGTTATCAGTGCCAGGAAGATGGGTATTGATGCAAAAACGGTAAAAGAGCAGGCAAAAGCCGAAAATATGATAACCGATACATTAAAGTCATTGTTTGCGTTGTCCGAAAATTACCCTAACCTTAAAGCCGATCAGCATTTTTCAAAATTAATGGAACAGCTCAATGGGATTGAAAGCAATATTGCTTACTCCAGACAATTTTACAATGATATGGTTATGAAACTTAATACAAGGATACAGACATTTCCGGGAAATATATTTGCCCGGATATTTAATTTTAAGATCAGAGATTATTTTGAAATAGAAGAAGCCGCAGCCAGAGAGCCGGTTAAGGTTAAGTTTGAATAACAGGTGGTCTTAGTTTAAGAAAAGGTGTGACTTGAGTTATGTATGAACAAATTGCCAGCAACAGGGCGAAAACTGTATTTATAATAATTGGATTCGTTATATTTATAACCGCGATAGGTTTTGCTGTTGGTTATTACATCGACTATCGCTATGGTATAAACAGCAATTATTCTATACTGCTTATGGTATTCGCACTAATACTTGCTATTATTATGAGTTTTTCGAGCTATTATTACAGCGACAAAATCGTACTGGCCCTGACCAGAGCCAGACCCATATCCAGAGAAGAGAATCCAAGAGTTTATTATGCGGTAGAAGGGCTTTCAATAGCTGCCGGACTGCCGATGCCCAGAATATATACAATAGATGATGATGGGATGAATGCCTTTGCTACCGGGCGAAATCCCCAGAATGGAGTGATGGTTTTTACCCGTGGTCTTCTGGATAATCTTAATGACGAGGAGCTTAAAGGTGTTGTGTCCCATGAGCTATCGCATATAAAGAATTATGATATACTGTTGGGTACAATAGTGGTTATTCTGGTGGGAATGGTTACTATAATAAGTCATATCATATTAAGAAGCTTTATATTTGGCGGTGGCGGAAGAAAATCAAGCAAGAGTTCGGGCGGCGGTATACTAACCCTTATTTTTCTGGTAGTTGGAATAGCGCTTTTAATACTGTCACCCATAATTGCCACACTGATAAGACTGGCAATAAGCAGAAACAGGGAGTTTTTGGCAGATTCGACTGGGGCTCTGGTTTCAAGATATCCGGCGGGACTGGCAAATGCACTGAGGAAAATAAGCCAGCACAGTGAAGTTAGAACTGCAAGCAATGCAACTGCTCATCTGTTTATTTCCAATCCATTTGGAAGCAGATCAAAGGCAATGTTAGGCAATCTTTTCAATACTCATCCTCCTACCGAGGAAAGGATTAAAAGACTGGAAAGCATGTCTTTAGGTGTGGGAGTAAAATAACTGGAGGTGTTTTAATAATATGGAAAAAGGAACATTGAAGGTAAAGGCCGGGCTTGCCCAGATGCTAAAAGGCGGGGTGATAATGGATGTAACATCACCGGAACAGGCTAAAATTGCAGAGGAAGCGGGAGCAGTATCGGTGATGGCTCTGGAAAGAATCCCTGCTGATATAAGAGCAGCAGGAGGTGTGGCAAGAATGACTGATCCTGAGATAATATTGAAAATCATGGATACAGTCTCCATTCCGGTAATGGCAAAAGTAAGAATAGGGCATTTTGCCGAAGCGCAGATACTGGAAGCCATAGGAGTTGATTATATAGACGAAAGTGAGGTTTTAACTCCGGCAGATGAAAAATACCATATAAACAAGTGGAACTTTAAGATCCCCTTTGTATGCGGCGCCATAGATCTGGGAGAAGCCTTAAGAAGAATAGGAGAGGGTGCTGCTATGATAAGAACAAAAGGGGAGGCAGGTACCGGTGATGTTATAGAAGCAGTAAAGCATATGAGGAGTATAAAGGACGGGATAGCCAGAATTGTTTCACTGCCCACCGAAGAGCTGATGACTGCAGCCAAGGAGCTGGGTGCTCCATACGACCTGGTAGTGTATGTTCATGAGAACAGGAACTTGCCGGTAGTTAATTTCTCGGCTGGCGGAATTTCCACCCCTGCCGATGCTGCTATGATAATGCAGCTTGGTGCAGACGGTATTTTTGTAGGCTCCGGAATTTTTAAATCTGAGAACCCGTCAAAAATGGCGCAGGCTATTGTTGAAGCTACAACACATTACAATAATCCCGAAGTTTTAGCCAGGGTTTCCAGGGGTCTGGGGAGTCCCATGAAAGGAACCGCTGTATCCACACTTTCAAAAGAGGAGGTAATTTCAAATAGAGGATGGTAAAAAAAGAAGTGTGTGTAAAAGTTGGTGTTCTTTCCCTTCAGGGAGCTTTTAAGGAACATATAACGAGACTTAAAGAGTGCGGAGTATCTGTGGTAGAAGTGAGATTTCCTGAGCAGCTAAAAGACGTTGATGGGCTTATTATTCCCGGCGGTGAAAGCACTACTATAAATAAATTGCTTAAAAAATATAAATTTAAAGAAAGCCTTGATAAATTTTACCGGGACCGTAAACCTATATTCGGAACCTGTGCAGGCTTGATTTTACTTTCGAAAAATATCCATGGAGAGGGTAAGGGATTGGGCTACATTGATATTGATGTGCAGAGAAATGCTTATGGCCGGCAGGTGGATAGTTTTGAAGAAATGCTGGATATAAGTTTTAATAAAAATAAAAATGGCGGCAAATTCAAATCCATTTTTATAAGGGCACCAAAAATTTTAAATGCAGGTAAAAAAGTTGAGGTGCTGGCAATGTTAAAGGATGAGATAGTACTTGTAAGAGATAACAATGTTATTGTAAGTGCTTTTCACCCTGAGCTCACTGATGATTTAAGGATACACAGGTATTTTATAAATATGATTAGAAATTATAAAGGAGAGAATTGATATGTCCGGGCATTCAAAGTGGCATTCAATTAAGCATAAAAAAGCAAAAGAGGATGCAAAACGGGGAAATATTTTTGGTAAGCTCAGTAGAAATATAATTGTAGCGGTAAAAGACGGAGGAGGAGGCGATCCCAGAGATAATATAGCCCTTGCCAACGCAATTGCAAAGGCCAAGGAATATAATATGCCTCAGAATAACATAGAGAGGGCAATTAAAAGAGGAACAGGAGAAATAGAAGGAGAGAATTACGAGAGTATACTATATGAGGGTTATGGTCCCGGAGGCATAGCCATAATAGTTGAGGTAATGACCGAAAACAAAAATAGAACTGCTTCGGATATAAGAAATATTTTAAGTAGATATAACGGAACCCTGGGTGAGAGCGGAAGTGTGAGCTGGCAATTTGAAAGAAAGGGAATAATTGCAGTAGAGCGGAGTGAAGTTAAAGATGAAGAAGAATTTATGTTAAGCATGATTGATAGCGGAGCAGAAGACATTGATGAAGATGGAGACGTATATGAAATAAAGACACCCCCGGTGGAATTCATGAAGGTCAAGGAAGTTCTTGAAAAAAATAAAATAAAAATAAATTCAAGCGAACTTGGGCTTGTGCCCAAATCAACTATCAAATTGTCAAAAGAAGACAGTGCCAAAGCATTGAAATTAATTAATGCGTTAGATGAGCATGATGATGTCCAGAATGTGAATTCGAATCTGGAAATATCCGACGAGATATTAAGTGCAATATAGTATTAAAAAATGACAGATGATAAGATAAGGATACTGGGAATAGATCCAGGTCTGGAAACCACAGGAGTAAGTATACTGGATATAAAAAGAGGGCAGTATTATCCTGTATATTCTAATTGCATTATTACAAAAAAGAACAAACCCACCTGTAAGAGATTAGAAGAGATTTATATGGCAATTGACCGGTTAATCAAAAAATACTGCCCTGATTGCCTTGCTATTGAGGAAATCTTTTTTAATATCAATACTAAAACAGCTTTAGATGTAGGCCAGGCAAGGGGAGTTTCTCTTCTGGCAGGAAGTGTTAATAAACTGGAGATATATGAGTACACGCCGCTTGAGGTAAAGCAGGCTATTGTTGGGTATGGAAGGGCAACCAAGAGGCAAATAAAATATATGTTAAGAATTATATTGGGAGTTAGCGATAACTTTTTCCCCAAAAAAGATGATGCCTGGGATGCAATGGCTATATCTGTATGCCATGCTAACAATAAGAAGTTTAAAGATAAGGTTAAAACTTTTGATAAATATTGACAGCTGTATATGATTGCAAAAATATTTGGGAAAATAATTAAAAAGTCACCTTCGAGCATTATAGTGCAGACCGGAGGAATAGGATTTGAGGTATTGATTTCAAGCAGGACCTTTGAAAAGATACCGGAAATCGGTTCGGAAGCAGAACTTGATATCTATACTCATGTAAGGGAAGAGGAATTAAAACTGGTGGGTTTCCTGGACTCAAACGATAAAGATTTTTTTTTAAAACTGATAAGTGTTTCCGGAATATCAATTAAAATAGCGTTAAGCGCACTGTCAATTTACAGCGGACAGGAACTTAAAAGAATAATTGCAAATAGGGAAGTAGACCTGCTTAGAAGAATTCCGGGAATTGGCCTTAAACTTGCTGAAAGGATGATCCTGGAACTTAAAGATAAAATAGAGGAGGATAAAATAAGAGGGATTGTCTTTGCAGGTCTGGAGGGGAATGAAAAAATAAATGAAGTAAGACAGGCTTTAAAAACTCTGGGATACAGTTCCGGGGAGATAAGTAAAGCCATATCCAGATTAAGTATTGATAATATTGAGAAAGAAAAAATCGAGGATGTTCTTAAGATGGCTCTTAAGGAAATTTGAAATAATGATTAAAGAGATAAGATGATTAAAAAAAATGAAGAAAATAATGACGTAAATCCAAAACACATAAAAGTTGATATTGAGCTGGATAAGAGTCTGCGTCCCAGGCATATACCCGAATTTATAGGTCAGGAAAAAATAATAGAAAATCTTTTAATATTTATTAAATCCGCCAAAAAAAGAAAAGAGCCGCTGGATCATGTCATTCTGTCCGGTCCGCCCGGCCTGGGTAAAACATGCCTTGCAGAGGTGATTGCCAATGAATTGGGAGTTGGATTCAGGATCACTTCCGGTCCGGCTATTGAGAGGGCTGGAGATCTGGCTGCAATACTTACTAATCTGGAGAAATTCGATGTATTATTTGTTGATGAGATCCACAGGCTTAATAGGAGTGTGGAAGAGATTCTATATCCTGCAATGGAAGACTATAAGCTGGATATAATAATAGGAAAGGGTCCTTCAGCAAAATCAATCAGGATTGATATTGCGCCTTTTACTATTATAGGTGCTACTACCAGAATCGGGCTGGTAGCTTCACCGCTCAGGGATAGATTTGGAGTAAATTTAAGACTGGATTATTACGATAAAAAAAGCATCGTCAAGATTATTAAAAGATCAGCAGATATACTTGATATAGAAATAACCGAAAAAGGTGCTGAAATTATTGCAGGAAGGAGCAGGGGGACACCAAGGATTGCAAATAGGCTTCTCCGGAGAGTCAGGGATTATGCTCTAATGTCAAGTGATAGTGTTATAGACGAAGAGATAGCTGAAAGAGCCCTTGGCAGGCTGGATATAGATAAATTAGGTTTGGATGTAGTGGATAAAAAAATATTGAATACGCTGGTTATAAAATTTGAAGGGGGTCCGGTAGGTGTGGGGACCATAGCAGCCTCAATAGGTGAAGAGGTGGATACTGTTGAAGATGTTTATGAACCATATCTCCTGCAGTTAGGATTTGTAAAGAGGACTTCAAAAGGTAGAGTTGCTACCAGTCTTGCTTTTAAGTACATGGGTATAAAGAAGGAAACAAATCCCAAACTTTTTGATAACTTACTGGAAAATGAAGATTGAATTATTTGACTACAAACTTCCTCAAAAATTTATAGCTCAAAGACCGCTGCCGCATAGGGACCAGTCCAGACTTCTTGTACTTGACAGACAAACAGGTAATATAAAGCATGATATTTTTTACAATATCTCCGGCTATTTTGATGAGGGAGATGTCCTGGTATTAAATGAGAGTAAAGTAGTAAGGTGCAGGCTTAAGGGTAAAAAAGAAAAGACAGAGGCCAATATTGAATGTTTCGTCTTAAGCAGGTTAAGTGATAATAAGTATCTGGCATTACTCAAACCTTCAAAAAGAGTTATACCTTTAGACAAGGTGAACATAGGTAAATATTATTTTACCGTTAAGTCAAAATTAGATTATGGTAAAGCAGTAGTGGAATTTAATTTGCCGGTGGATACCATCTTCAAAGAACATGGCAAAGTACCGCTTCCCCCTTATATTAAGTGCAATGACATAGACGAGTCCCGTTATCAGACTATATATGCCAGTAGAGAGGGATCCTCAGCTGCTCCAACCGCAGGTTTTCATTTTTCAGAAAAGTTGATTAGAAAATTGGAAAGTAATGGTATTATACTGGCAAAACTGAGTCTTGATATAGGTCTTGATACCTTCAGGCCTATTTCAACAAGTGAAATCGAAGAACATAAAATGCACAGCGAACATTATTATATTGGAGAACATGAAGCAAAAAAAATCAGGCGGGCAAAAGAGACGGGAAAAAAAATTATTGCGGTAGGCACTACTGCAGTTAGAGTTTTAGAAACTTTGATGTCAAAACATGGAAAGATAATTGGAGATAGCGGAGCAACCGACATCTATATATATCCCGGTTATCAGTTCAGAGCTGTAGACTGGATGATTACTAATTTCCACCTGCCACGCTCAACTCTTCTGGTAATGGTGTCTGCCTTTGCGGGTAGAGAGAATATTTTAAATGCATACGAGAAGGCAAAGCAAAACGGTTATAGGTTCTACAGCTTTGGGGACTGCATGTTAATAAAGTAAAATTCTTTAATCATCAAAAAATAAAATACGATTTTGAAGAGTCACCTGTTGTGAAGATAGAATAGTAAAGGTAAAAAAATCATAGTAGAAATAGTTTAATTATTTTGATACAATGCTACCTTTATTTTTAATGATAAAATGTTTCTAATAAATAAATTAGAAACTATCAAAATTATAAATACAGTCCCATACAGTCCGGAGGTAAAACTTGATTAATATTCTAATATGGTCATTGGTTATTTTCATTGCCAGAATTGTCGATGTCAGTCTGGGTACAATCAGAGTAAATATGATAATCAGGAGGAAAAAAACCATTGCTGCTGTGGTGGGTTTTATTGAAGTTACTATATTTATATCAGTCATAGTCAGGATAATTAAAGATATTGACAATATTTACGGGATACTTGCTTACGCAGCAGGTTTTGCCGTGGGTACGGTTATGGGTATTTTAATTTCTGAAAAATTATCCCGTGATCTTGTGAGCACAAATATTATATCCAAAGAATATAACAATGAAATAAAAGAATTACTTTCGAAAGAGGATTTCGGTTTTACCTGTTATAAAGGTGCGGGAAGGCAGGGTGAGGTAGAGATTATTAATGTGGTATGCAATAATTTCAATCTTCCAAGATTAAACAAATTAATACAGGATAAGGATCCAGGCGCTTTTGTAGCAAGCTATATGCTGGATAAGATACGGGGAGGATTTATAAGTGGTTTGAAGAAAAAATAATAAGGCGGTCTGGAAACTTTAAATTTTAAACTTTTATTTTAATTAACGTCTAATATGCTGTAAAAAATAAAGATAAAAAAAATATTTTAAATTTTAGTTTACAAATAAAATGAAAGTATTAATATTAAAAAAAAGTTAAATAAAATTTTAATTAAAAAAGGGGTGTAATAAATGAAAGGAGATTCCTCGAATTGCGAACCTCCCCAAAAGAGTACCAATTCAAATTCTTATAAAAAGACAATCGGGCCAATATCGAATCTGGAAGAGTATCTGAAGCCTGATTGGTGGAAGACTATTTTTAACTCAACTTATTTAAAAACCGATGGCGATGTTGTAGATGATAAACAGATTACCAGAAAAGAAATAGATTTATTCATAAAAATTCTAAATTTATCCCCTGAAGACAAAATACTGGACTTGTGCTGTGGGCAGGGGCGTCATTGTATCGAACTGGCAAATAGAGGATTTAAGCAAGTCGAAGGACTGGATAGGTCCCATTACTTAATTCAAAGAGCAAAGAAGGAAAGCCTGACAATTAAATTCAGAGAAGGCGATGCAAGAAAATTACCTTATTCTTCTGACACATTTGATGTAGTTATGATCCTGGGTAACAGCTTTGGGTATTTTGAAACTTCTAAAGAAGATATGATGGTACTTAAAGAAGTTTTAAGGGTACTAAAACCCTGGGGTCGATTTTTAATCGATTTGTCCGATGGAGACTATTTAAAGGAAAATATGAAATCCCGGTCATGGGAATGGATAGATAAAAAATATTTTGTATGTCGTGAACGCTCGCTGTCTTTTGATAAAACCCGTTTGATATCAAGAGAAATAATAAACGATGTTGACAATGGGGTGATTGCAGATCAATTTTACGCTGAAAGGCTTTATGCTAAAGATGAAATAATTGAATTCCTGAAGCAAGCAGGATTCAGTAATATTACTTCACATGGTACCATAACACCGGATTCAAAAAGAAATCAAGATCTGGGCATGACCGAAAGAAGGATTATCATCTCTGCTGTTGTAAAGAAAGAATGGTCACCTATAAAAATTAAAAAAACTCATTTGAAGAACGTTGTAATTCTATTAGGTGATCCCAGTAAGATTGATATCCTGAAGCCATTTTATATGTTTGACGATGATGATTTATATACTATTGATCAGCTTAAGGATTCTTTAAGGGATATTGAAAAAAATTATAATTATAAGTTTAATTACCTTGATAGTCATGAGACGATGATTAAAGATCTTATAAAAATGCAGGAAAAAGGAAAGATAGATTTTGTACTCAATCTATGTGATGAAGGGTACTTCAATGATGCCCGAAAGGAACTTCATATACCAGCTCTGCTGGATGTTCTGGGGATACCATATACCGGATCCGAACCGCAGTGTCTGGCTCATTGCTATGATAAATCGCTAATAAGAGGTATTGCAGAGGAAATGGGGATTCCTACTCCAAAGGCTTTTTTTATAAAATCCGGAGATACTTCCTTTGAGGTTCCTTTTGAATTTCCAATGCTTATTAAACCTAACTTTGGTGATTCAAGTTTTGGAATAACCCAGAGAAATGTAGTTTATAGTATTGAGAAGACTTTAAATGTAATTTCAGAGATCAGGGATAAACTTGGGTATGACAAACCTATTCTAATCGAGGAATTTCTTCCAGGAAAAGATTTAAGTGTAGGAATAATCGGAAATTTTCCCGACTCTTATACAGTTCTGCCA
>Ga0154679_1254_pt1 | contig 9948 bp, 10 predicted proteins | sample Rifle2008BG13ft_FD_116108 | JGI IMG/M metagenome (GOLD analysis project Ga0154679, IMG submission 116108) | Actinobacteria bacterium RBG_13_35_12
ACAGCCTGTGGAGACCTGCCCCCTCTTCTTTCTTTATGGGTGACCCTTTTCATCTTTCGTTTTATGATAAAATAGTTTTAAAAAGACTATTGAGTTAATGGAGTGTTAAAATGAAAACAGCTATGGTTTTAAAACAGATCGATGCGCTTGAGAAAGAGCGTAAAGTTATACAATCATAGCAGGGTGATAAATTATGAAAAATAAAAAGGCAGAAGCCAAAAGATTGTGGGAAGAGTTGCGTGAAAGCATATCTAAAAGACCCTCCCCTTTTGCCGGGATGAGCGAAGAAGAGGTTATTAAACATCTGCGCAAGATCAGAAAAGAACTCTGGGAGAAAAAGCTTGCGGCTCGTCCTTGATGCCAATGAGTATATATTTGGGTTGGGTTTTTTCAAAAAACAAAGTTGTGAATCTCTTTTAAAATTTCTGATAGATAATTTCCCCTTACATTCAGTTTATATATGTCGAACAATTATGGAAGAAGTAAGAGCAAACTTACCTCTTAAAGAATTCCATAGTTTTTTTAAATTCATTAAAATCATTGCCACTATTGATGAAGATTTTCTTATTCCCTTTGAATTAGGCGCTAAATATGAAATAAAAGGATTAAAAGAAGCTGATGCCTTGATCGCAGCATATACTGAATGGGTAGGAGCGGATGTTTTGGTCACCGAAAACCGACACTTTCTAAATCGCTATCGTGGTTTGCCCTTTAAAGTTTTAACTGCGGAAGAATGTTTAAAACTCATTTAATCTTCCCATCCTTCTATAAATCTCAATAGTCAGCCTGATCCCTTATCCTATTTTCTACAGCATATATTTGGCTGCTTACCTGTTCTGATTTTGTTGCCCATCTTAGATTTTCCTTATGATAAGCCTTCAGAAATAGACATGTCTTAGATTTGACCATTACTAATAAGTGCTTCGTAAATCTTCATTGTCTTATCAATTACAATGTTTTCATCAAATTCCCTTTCTGCTAATTTTCTGCTGTGTTTACCAAAATCTATTCGCATACTTTTATTCTTGATGAGCCTTTCAATCCTATCTGATAAAGCAACAGGATCCTTTACCGGCACTAAAAAACCATTCTTTCCTTCTTCGACAGTATCTTTACATCCAACATTATTGATAGTCACAATGGGTTTTCCCATTGCCATTGCTTCAAGTATTATCTTTGGTACACCTTCTCTGTAGTAGGAAGGAAGAGTAACAATATATGATATCGCAAGTATATTTGCATGGACATTTACCTCTAAAGATTTGCTACTTCCCATATCCTGGATAAATACGTAATAATAATAGTGTGGAAAAGGATCATTCAAGGGCTGGATATTTTATCTTATCCTTAATAACATTAAGGCCCACATTTTATTACTTTAATTACTATTTAGGTAGGCTGTCAGATTTAATAGGTATCTTCCTATTATTTGTGAGCTTAATATTCTTTCGAGAAACTCTTGAAAAAAAGAAAGTCAGGATTTTCTTGATATGGTTTGGATTCTATTTTTCATGTTTGAGCATTTCGTATTTCATAAATAATTTTAGCTTTATTTTACAAATAAAAGACTTTGTAGAATGGTTTAGGCCAATCATGCTCTTTTTAGCGCTTCTGTTTGGTTATGCATTTTTTAAAAGTTTTAAACAGTTTATTGGACTTAACAAATTAATTATAATGATAAGTCTTATATCATCAATGATTGCAATTTTTGAATACTTGAACAAAGGTGATATTTTTTATTTTATTTTTTCTGGCCCTAATCTTTTTGAACAAAGGAGACCAGGGGGAATTGCATACTCTCATGTGGAATATAGCTTTTTAAGTTTATTAGGATTTGTTTCTTCTGTTTATTTATTCTTTATAAGTAAAAGAAAAATATATATGCCTATAGCATTATTCCTATTATCAACATCAGTTTTATCTTCATCAAAATCTGGATTTTTAGGATTTGTCATATATATATTTTTTTTCCTAATATACCTTTTATTTACTAAACGCATTTCCCTTATATCTAAAATTGCCTTTGTTGGATCTTCTTTATTATTAATTTATTTTTTATTTATAAACATTCCTTACATATATCGAGGATTAGTAAGCCTTTTAGAATTTGATTTTTATTCTAAGATCTCTATTTACCATAGATTCCAAGACTACGTTGTAGGTTATAAATATCTAACTGATAACATAATTAATTTCCTAATTGGATATACTCCTTTGAGAAACTATCCAGACACAAGTTATATTGAGGTATCTTTTGTTAACATATTTTTTAGGCTCGGATTAACAGGTATTATCATTTACTACTTTCCATATATATACTTTTCTTTCTCAAAACACTGGTTGCCTTACATGGTACTTTTTAAAATATTAGCTTTAACTATAGTATTTTCAGATTTTACAGCAAATGTTTCTGAAAATATAAAATTATCTGTTCTGCTGTTTACCTTATTTGGAAGTTTGCTGAGGCTAAAATATGAAAACAAGCATAATTATACTAACCTTTAACAGAAAAAAAGATCTTGAAGAAAACATTAAAAAATTACTTCAACTTAACCCATTGCCTGATGAAATAATAGTTATAGACAATAATTCAACGGATAATATAGCAGGATTATTTCAGGAAGAAATTACTAGTCCGCTTGTTAGGTATGTTAAGCTTGATAAAAATATGGGAGTTTCCGGAGGAAGAAATTATGGAGTAGAAATTTCGAGAGGAAACATTTTAATATTTATAGATGACGATGCTATTCTTGAACCTGAAGATGCAATAAAGAGAATAGTTAATAAATTTAAGATAGACCCTCATATAGGAATATTGACATTCAAAATAATAAATTACTATACAAAAACTATTCAAAAAAATGAATTTCCCCATATAAATAAATCATTAAATCCAGATAGAGATTTTGAGACCTCTTACTTTATAGGTGCTGGGCATGTTATAAAAAAAGAAATTTTCAACCAATGTGGGCTTTATCCAGAAGACTACTTTTATGGTTTAGAGGAACTTGATCTCAGTTTCAGAGCTATTGATAGAGGACATAAAATAGTTTATTTCCCAGAGGTGGTTGTCTGGCATAAAAAATCTTCGACTGGACGAATGTCTGACAAAAAGAAATGGACATATCTTTACCGCAACAGACTTGCCATTTCTTTCAAATATCTTAAATATCGCCATCTTGTCGTTATATCTATTATCTGGTTTTTAAAAATATTAAAAGAATCATCAAGTGTTTTTATCCCTTTTAAGGGGCTTTTTTCTTTTTTTTCATACAAAAAAAAACTGAAAAGAGAGCCTATTTCCAATACCTCACTAAAAAAGATTAAATCACTTAAAGGTAGAATATGGTTTTAAATAAATTTTTTAACAAAGAAATCCATGAATTTTGGCTTTCTTGGATACAGATAATAAAACAAGAAAGGAGAAATTATGAATAAATTGTTGACAGTATCTTTATTATTTTTAATTGTTTCTTTTAGTGTTGTAGCCATTGCATATGCCAATGCCTTAACTGATAATGAACTATTATTGGGATTTTATACTGTTTCCAAGAAACAAGATATCAATAAACAAGATATCGACATGATCTCAGGCTCACCATTTAAATACCTTTTGCCTTACGGCACAGATTTAAGAGACGAGGTATTTCTGGAGGAGTATTTGAATTATGCAAAAAAGAAGGGGATAAATATTATTTTCTCTCTGACGGACTTATATCAAACATCTAAACAGTATCCAAAAACACACTGGTGTCCAAGCGTTAAGGAATCTGATTTGGTATCGTGCATAGTAGGTAAATTTAAAGATTTTGACTCGGTGTATGGATGGTATCTTACAGATGAGCCAACAGATTTTGTGGGGGTGAAAAATAAAGAAAAGATTAAGGTTAATGCTGAAATTATAAGGAAGTTATCTTCAAAACCTGTATTTGTGGAAGATTATCCACTACCGAAAGGCAAGTTATGGGATTATATGTCAGGTTTTTCTGATGTTTTTATGACCACATCGTACCCTGTGCCTGATAGGAGAATTAGTGAGCCTTATGAAGTGGTAAAAAGCATGTCTTCCAAGTATAAAAATGATATTATTGCAGTCTTACAGGCATTCGGAAAGTATCAATTCCCTCGTAAAAAGAGAGATGAAATTACAGGACGAGCACCTACTTATGAGGAGATGAGAGTTATGAGTTATCTTGCCTTAATGGCAGGTGCAAAAGGCATCCTTTACTTTTCACTTCCTAAAATCAAAAAATTGCCAGATTTTAATGATAGGTGGGGTTTCCTTAAGAAACTTGGCGCTGAATTAAAAAGTAACTACAAACTTATAGTTTCTCAGGATAAACCTATAGTGAATTATAGGATGAAGGGAGAAGACGGCGTATACTATTTGGTAAGGCATTTCAAAAATAAAGACTATCTTATAGCAGTAAACTCTACAGGAGAGAAAAGATCCCTGGAAATCTTCCTGAAAGAAAGAATTATGAAAACAATAACCCTGGGTTCCTTAGAGGTAAAGATTTTAGAGTTGCAACCATAGCATAGTAACATGAAAATATTGTTTTTAACGTCTCGGTATCCCTTTCCACCTGTAGGTGGCGATAAATTGAGGGCATATCATTTTTTAAAATATTTGTCATCCCGAGGCCATAAAGTACATCTTTTTTCATTGATTGATCATCCAATCAAATTTAATGATATCATTACTGATGAAATAATTTATTTTCTTCCGAAAAGTGAATCCTATTTAAAATGTCTTCGAGGACTATTTTCTTTTATTCCTCTTCAGGTGTGGTATTACCAATCCAAAAAATTCCGCTGCAAAATAAATAATGCAATTGCGGAGAATAATTATGACATGATTTTTTGTCATCTGTTAAGGACAACAGAATATGTAAAAGCTATAAAACACATACCGAAAATAGTTGACTTGACAGATGCTATCTCACTTAATTATTCACGGATAGTTGAAAATTTTTGGGAAAACATCTTATTTAAGAAGATAATCTATGCAATTGAAAGTAAAAGAGTTCTTTACTATGAAGGCCAGATTTTAGATTCCTTTGATAAAAGTATTCTGATTTCTCAAAATGACAAGAAATATCTCGGACAATTTTATGATGTCTCGAATGTGGAGATAATCCCAAATGGTGTTGATCTGGATTATTTCTCGTATTTTAATGGGGAATACAATAGAAACAGGATTGTATTTATGGGAAATATGAGAACAGTGCCTAATATCGATGCTGCATTGTATTTTGCACATGAAATTTTCCCTCTCATTAAGAAAAAAATCCCAAAGGCTGAGTTTTTTATTGTGGGGGTAGAGCCAATTAAAAAAATATATAAATTGGCTTCAAAAGATAAGAATATCAGCGTCACTGGATTTGTAGATGATATAAGACAATACCTGAAAACTGCTGCAGTTTCTGTAGCGCCTATGAGGTATGGAGCTGGAATTCAGAATAAGATCTTAGAATCCATGGCTATTGGGACACCTGTAGTTACTACTTCTATAGGATTGGAAGGGATTAATGCCACTCATGGAAAAGAGATCATGGTTGAAGATTTGCCCGAAATGTTTGCAAGTAGAATTGTTGACTTGATTCAAGATAGCAAGCTTCGAAAGTCTATTTCCATATCTGGCAGGGTATTTGTTGAAAACCATTATTCTTGGGAAAAGAATTTAGAAAAATTAAATTTTTTAATAAGTGATTTAAAGAAACGTTAAAAAATTACAGGTAACCTAAATCCGCCAATCTTTCTTTTACCTCTCCATTTTCAGCTTGGATTGTGCCTTTTCCTTCTTTATCAGCGTGTATTTCGATTAAATCATATTGTATATTTTTGATGAAAATTTCATTTAATACCCTTCCATCCATGTAAGCAGGCACTTGTTGAGTTATTAAAGCCAATGCTGTAGGGGCTATGTCTTGGATGCTGAATTTTACACCCCTATTTTTTTTAATATTTTTGCCCCACGCTACAAATATTCCGTCCCTTTCATGACACCCGATGTAATCATATTTCAGATCTGTGGTTGCAATCCAGGAGTTACTTGATACGATAGTCATTACACATACATAACCTTCACATGGTTGAATAAACAAGTCAGGGAACTGGGTAACATATGGGCCCTTATAAATATCAGAAGTCTTGTAGATGCATTCAATAATCCTTTTGCCGGTAAGAGGATCTGATAATTCTTTCAATTTATTGATTAGTTCTTGAATCAATGTTTCTCTTTTGCTGGAATCATTCTCATTGATATATATGTTCCCATAAGAATTGCCATTACCCATAAAAGCGACAGTCTTTTCCCAATTTATACATTTAGTATTAATACTTGTAGCAAGTTCTCTTGCACCAAATGGGTTAAATATACGACCAAGCAGACGTTTTCGTATACGAAAAATATCTATTTTGCTTATGAGATTTAACAAAGCGATTACGTTATCTTTTTTATATGTTAAGTAACCAGTTGTTTTCAACCACTCATTTATATACAGCCTTCGGCGGATCTCCATGAAACCATGATCAGAGATAATAAAAACTATTGTATCTTCTGAAAGTTCAACAAGCATTTTGTTAATTAATTGATCAGTTTCGATATAAAACCGGCTGATTATATCGAATTTCTTCTTGTCGAAATTAGGGCTCATTGGATCAATAAAAGGATAAAAAGCATGCTGGATACCATCGATAGTCTGATTGTGAACCATAAATACATCCCAGTCTTTTTCAACAAGCCATTTCTCAGCCAAACCGAAACGTGACTTTTCAGTCTGAATCTGTTTGTCAATGAAATCGTCAAGGCTCATTGAGTATCTTTCCTGTAAAGGACCTGCAACAATTTTATAATTGTACTCCAATAAGTCTTTGTAAAGTTCCTTCGGCCTTACTATTGTCTCATCGACTTTAGGAGAAAGAAAACATCCGGTAGCAATCCGATTTTCAACATCCTTGGGTGGATAGGTGACAGGTACGTTAATGGAAATTGTTTTTTTGCCTTTTTCATTCAATAAATCCCAAAAAGTTTTCACTCTTAAGTAATCAGCATTAATTAATTTACTTTCACGGGTTTTTCTATTAAATTCCTGAAAATCATAGATACCATGTTTGCCAGGGTTCACACCTGTGTGGAAGGTAGACCAAGCAGGGGCAGTCACCGGAGGAATAGTTGATTCTAAAATGCCATAGGTACCATTTTCGGTAAGTTTTTTGAGAGTTGGCATAAGCCCTCTTTCAATCATTGGAGTCAATATCCTCCATGTCCCACCATCAAGCCCTATTATCAGAATCTTTCTTCTATGCATCTGTTCTTCTCATGTTTCTACATATATCCAAGTTCCTTTAGTCTCCTTGACATTACCTCTATCTCTTGATTTGACATCTTTGTGTCCTCAGATTGCAAAGTCCCTCTTTTTATATCGTCTAATTTTGCCCTCATCATTTTAAGTAGACTTTTATCCTTGATATTTTTCTTTTCATTAGGGTCATTTTTTATGTTATATAACCACTCTCCTGAAGAGATATCCTTTTGATATCTTATATATTTCAAGTCCTTATATCGTATTCCTTCCAGCCACTTTGATTGATCAGGCAATACTATCCCACAGGCTTGTATATATGCAATATGTTCAGGATTTTCCACCCCTTTTTCCATATACGACATAAATGACTGGCCGTCTATCTTGATATCAAGCTTTTCAACTCCCAGCAGGGAAATTAAAGTTGCCAAGATATCAACATGACTTATCTGGACGTCCATCTCAACATTTTCAGCAACTTTACCTTTATCAATAAATAATAATGGGACTCTTACAAGGATTTCGCTTATATTTGAGCCATGACCAATCTGATATTTTCTGAATACATTTAACCTCTGTTTTTCAAAAAGACCAAAACAGGAGAATCTATTATAAAATTTGATAATAAGTTTTCTCATTAGTTTATCAACAACACTCGTTTCAACCTGTTCTCCATGGTCTCCTGTAAAAATGATTATTGTGTTACCTGTATCTACTACATCGGCCAATAATTTCTCAAGGGCATTATCCAGTGATCTCAGAGATCTCTCATATGGAATACCGTATTTGCTTTTATTGTATTCTGGCGGGATTTTAATAGGTTGGTGTAATTCCCATAAATGAAGGAAGACAAACCATGGCTCTTTAAAATAACCAGAAATAAATTTGTTTTTCAGGTTTCGTCCCCATTCAGAATGTAAATAATACTTTTTACCCCTATGGGTATAGTGGTCAAATCCTCTTGCAAACCCCAATTCTGGCCAAAGAGGGCCGGTAACTTCAGCATAGGTTTTATAACCCATCTCTCTTAGTAAATCAGGCAGGAAGGGAACATTATGACTAAGATAATTACCACTCAGTGTCATAATTCCGTGCTGAAAAGGATAACAACCAGTAAGCATTGAAGCAATACTTGGACTTGTTGTTGATGCTACTGAAATAGCCTGGGAAAAGGAAGTCCCCTTAGAGAAAAGATGGTTTATATATGGGTAATTTTGTCTCTTATCCCGAGTTAAGAATTTATAACCGAGACAATCAACTACAATAAACAGGATATTCTTCATTATACGCTCAATTTACTTCTGATTTTATCAAATATAAATTTATCTTCTGCCTCAAGCTTGACGAAATAGAAGAAAACGGAAAAAATAAGCAACACTTCGAATGCTTTTATACCAAAAGAGAATTTTGGAAAAGATAAAAAATAGTTGTTAAGAATTAGAAGTGCAATTACTGCGATAATCGAAAAACTGGCGAATTTAAAGAAGTGTGCATTAAAAGGATGTGCTTTAATATAACTAAAAACTAATATCACTTTGGTTATATTTGCAAATGCAATTGAAATACTTGTTGCGATAGCAGCGCCTATGCTTCCATATCTGGGGATTAAAATGATATTTAAAGCTACATTCATTACAACAGAAGCCACTGAAATGAGGAGTTGAATATTCTGTCTCCCTGTCATGATTAAAGTATATCCTGCTCCGCCCACTATGCAACTGATCAGTTGGCCAAAAGAAAAAATAATCAGAACGATATAACCTGTCTCTATGTATTCCTTTCCAAAGACCATCATGATTTCCTTTGGTGAAAATAAAATAAAGACAAAAACAGGAACTACTGCATAAGTGACCCATCTGGTTGTTGACTTATATATATTGGCAAGCCTTTGCATTTCACCTTTATTATAAAGGTCAGCTACGAGAGGGGCATATAAAGAATTGGTTGCACCAAGGAATAAGGTCATGATAAAAGGCACACGTGAGGCTGCACGGTAAATGCCAACATCCGTTGTGGTGCTTAAAAAGCCAAGCATTAAGGTATCTGTCCAGGAAAGAAAATAATTTATAAAACCCAGAAAAAGTAAAGGGATTGAATATGAAATTAGACTTTTGATTTCAAAGATGGGTTTAATATCAAGATTTTTAATTTCAGGGGAAAGCTTATTGAGATAAAAAATAGCTATTATAAATGAAATTATGTGAGATAAAATAAATGAATATATTACCCCAGATAGTCTGAAACCATAATAATAAAAGCATATAATTAAAGTGATATTGGTCAGGGGCTGAAAAAAGTTGTTTATGTAAACATTATATTTTGTATTTTGGAATCCCAGTAGCAGCGAAGACACCACTGATATTCCAGAAATAAATGGGATACTCATGGCAAACAATCGAAGGCTTTCAGTTAGTTCAGGCTTGTGGAAAATCTTCTGAGCAAAAAAATCTGATAAAAAATACAGAATTGTTCCCAAAAGAACACCGTTTAATAAAGAGATGCCTGTAGAGGAGATTAACACACCCTTGAGCTTTGATTTCGACTCATCTTTGTATATTGATACGAACCTCATTCCTCCACTATTTAGTCCAAGTTTTGCAAAGATTTCGCAAATTTTCACTGCTGCGAATCCAAGGGCATA
>Ga0154679_1011_pt1 | contig 9303 bp, 8 predicted proteins | sample Rifle2008BG13ft_FD_116108 | JGI IMG/M metagenome (GOLD analysis project Ga0154679, IMG submission 116108) | Actinobacteria bacterium RBG_13_35_12
CCCATACTGCTGCTGCAAAAAATGCAATAATTAAAAGTAATTTCAAAAAATTCCAAAATTTCCTTAATAAGACTCTTCTTTTTCTGGCTAAGACAATGTTTCTGCTGTCTTTAATTTTATCACCTGAAATTATACTTTTAAATTTGCCAAATCCAATATTATTTCCACTAACAAATCAAAATTAATACCTGCAGCTTCAGCTGCTTTGGGAACCAGACTTGTAACAGTCATACCAGGCATAGTATTTAATTCCAAAACATAGGCATTTTCACAACTGTCCAATATAAAATCCACTCTTGATATACCACTGCATTCCAATACTCTATGGCACTTTACTGCCACTTCCGATATATGTCCGGATATTTCTTTATTCAGCTTAGCGGGAACTATATATTCGGTCATATTCCTGGTGTACTTCGCCTTATAGTTATAAAAACCACTTTTGGGTTTTATTTCAATAATTGGAAGAGCGACCGGCACGTTGCCTATAATACTAACGGTCAATTCCCTTCCGCTAAAATATTTTTCAATTAAGATTTTATTATCATATTTTAATGCATCTTTAACTGCATGCTCCAGCTGGCCATCACTGGTGGCAATATTAACCCCTATTGTTGAACCTTCGCTGTTTGGTTTAACTATTACGGGATAGGACAGCATTTTATTAATAAGAGACATCGTTTCTACCATGCCCTGTCTGTCATTAAAATCTAAAGTAATGTATTCCGGAGTAAGGATATTTTCACATTTCATAATCTTCTTTGATAATATCTTATTAATTGCAATAGCACTTCCCAGCACACCCGAACCAGTATATGGAATTTTCATAAGCTCTAGTAACCCCTGCACGGTACCGTCTTCACCATATCTCCCATGAAGTGCCAGAAATGCCAGATTAATTTTTCTAAGCTTATTATAAAAATTATTTTTAAAATCAATAAATACAGTGTCATATCCCGATTTTAGTAATGACTGATAAATATTTTTCCCGGTTAAAAGAGATATTTCTCTCTCTGAAGAAATACCGCCTGCAATTACTCCAATTTTTAATGATTTTTTCTTTTTTCTTACCTGTAGGTTTTGAAACTTTTCTAATATATCCGACATATTAAAATCCAACTACCTTTACTTCATATTCTAGTTCTATTTTGAATTTATCCAGAACCATATTCTTTACTATTTTTGAAAGGATAAATATATCTTCCGAGCTGGCATTATCAAAATTCTCAATGAAATTAGCGTGTTTATCTGAAACTCTGGCACCACCATAAACAAATCCCATAAGACCGCATTTTTCTATCAATTCTCCAGCGGATTTAGAGTAACCATTTATATTCTTAAAAAAACAACCGGAACTTATGCTATTAACCGGCTGAGTCAATTTTTTATTTTTTATCCTGCTTGCTATCTTTTTTAAAATATCATCTTTATCAGCTCTTCCGGCATTTAAAACTATTCTGGTAAGGACTATTAAATCAGGAATATAAAAATGCCTGTAACCAAAGTTGTTTTCGTTTAAAACAACAGTCTCTTCCCTGATATTTCCTCCTTTTTTTGAGATATAGCTTATCTCCTTTATAAAATCACATATTCCCTTGTATTTGCTCCCGCTATTACCCATAACACTTCCACCAATGGTACCAGGTATACCGGAAAGCTCGGAAAAGTCGTATCCATTGACTGCAGCCTTAATTACAAATTTTAAAAGATTGTAGGCTGCTCCCGCTATAATTTTACCTCCATCCATAAACTTCAGATAATTAAAGTCGCTCCCCAGTTTTATAAGCACCAGATCAATATATTTATCACTGAATAAAATATTAGTACCATCCCCTATTACTATAAACTCAATTTTATTTTCTATACAGGTCTCAACCATTTTTTTCATATCTTCTATTTTGCGAGCTACAAAATAACATAATACTTTTCCGCCGGCTTTAATTGAGGTTAGCTTAGATGTATCCGCATTAAATACAGTGTTATCCAGTTTAGTATTTTTTATTATTCTCTTAATCTCTTCCCCGGTCATTTTCAATCTTCCCCTAGACCAGCTCCATATTATTTATTTTATTGACTTAAGGTTTTAATATTTCATCCGTAACTCTGGTAATATCTCCAGCTCCCATCAGCAGGATCATATCATTTTGCCTCATATTGCTCTCAAGATATTCAGTTACATCCTGCAGTTTTGGAATATATATTATCTTGTTTTTAAAACCACTGTCTATCAGATTGTCGATTAGAATTTTACCGGTAATACCCGGAATCGGCTGTTCACCCGAACCATAAACATCGGTAATGACCAGAATATCACCCGCGTTAAAACAACTGCCAAATTTATCTTTTAAGTTGGCCAGTCGGGAATATCTATGAGGCTGGAAAACCATAATTATTCTTTTATTCTTTTCTTCTGCAGCTGCCTCCAGAGTTGCTTTTACCTCTGAAGGATGATGGGCATAATCATCAAAGATTACAGCACCTTTTTTCTCCCCTCTTTTTTCAAATCTTCTTTTAACTCCGGTAAAAAATTTCAATATACCAGCGGCTTTCTCCATATCCAGATCCATACCATAACATACCGCAAAAGCAGCCAGGCTGTTTTTTATATTATGAATACCGGGTACGTTTAACTTAATTTTTATTTTTTTTGGTTTTTTCCCTTTACCGATAACCAGAGTATAAGAGGAAGTAAAATTAGAAAATTTTATATTCTCGGCATAAATATTATTTCCAGGATTAATCCCATAATAAATAATTTCTTTATCACCGGACTTAAAGTAATCCTGAATATATGTTTCTTCACTATTTAAAACCACCAGACCTCCTGGCCTGGTATTAGAAATAAATTTTAAAAAGCTTTGTCTTATTTCTTCAATGTTATTATAGAAATCAAAATGATCCTCTTCAATATTGGTAACGACACTTATAAATGGCTTGTATTTCAAAAAAGAACCATCACTCTCACATGCTTCAGCTACTACGTAATCCCCCTTTCCATACCTTGCATTTGATCCAAGTTCATTTAATTCTCCTCCAACCATTATAATAGGATCCAGGCCCAATCCTCTGAAAATTAAAGAAATCATAGAAGTAGTAGTAGTCTTTCCATGAGTTCCAGAAATGGCTATACCCTTCCTGCTATTTAAAATCCAGGCTAATATATCGGAACGGCTAAAAAGAGGAATCCTTTTCTCTTTAGCAGCCTTCATTTCAAGATTATTATCAGGTATCGCTGTAGAATAGACGACTATATCTGCACCCTTAATATTTTTTTTACTATGACCGATGAAAATCTTAATACCTTCATTTTTTAAAACATTGGTATAGCGGGATTCTTTCATGTCAGAACCGGATACCGCAAATCCCATACCATGTAGTACCTGAGCTATTGCACTCATTCCAGCTCCGCCTATTCCGATTAGAAAACACTTCTTACTTGCTTTTAAAATATTACCGGCATTTTCCAATTTAGCACTCCATCAGTTTTGAAGTAATAATCCCTGCGCTATCGATTCCACTACCACTAATTTCTATGTTTTTCATTTCTTTATATTTTTTTCCGTTATTGCCAACAAGTAGTTTTATAGCTTCAATTACTTTTTCCTTATCAAAATCCTTATCCTTAATAAGAATAGCTTTTCCTTTCCTTGCAAGAAAGTCCGCGTTATAGAACTGGTGATTGGCTACTGCGTAAGGGTAAGGTATAAGTATTGAAGGTATATTGCACTCAATAATTTCAGATATGGTATTTGCCCCTGCCCGGGAAATTATCAAATCGGATATTCTGTATATTTCCTGCATCTCATTTATATAGGGAAAAATTCTAAATATCAATTTATCTTTAGATTTAATAACATTATTTTTATTTCTCTCAAGCTGGCTGTAGAAGCGGTTACCGCAAATAAGTAAAATCTGAATATTATTACTACCCTTAAAATAATCACACAGATTTATAACTGTATCATTTATTTTTTCAGCACCCAGACTACCGCCAAAAGCAACAATGGTAAAACGTCCTTTTTCCAGGCCCCACTTCTCAAATTCCGGTCTTATGTTCTTTAACTTCCTTATCGCTTTTCTTAACGGATTTCCGCTAAAAATTATTTTACTTTTTCTTACTTTAAAATATTTGCCGGTATCACTAAAACTAATAAAAATATATTTTGCAAATTTCGAAAAGAAGCTGTTCAACCTTCCTGGAATATAATTCTGTTCATGTAAGGCTATCTTCTTACCCATAAAAATACCAGCTGAAAGAACTGGAGCACAAGAGAAACCACCCATACCCAGTATTATATCAGGTTTAAATTCCAGTACTATCTTAAATGATTGAAAAAAACCCAAAGTTAAACAGTAAAGAAACTTTACTATATTCATAGTCTTTTTAAGTATACTTCCATTTAAAACTAATCCGCGGGATTTCACTGTTTTATAATTTACGTCAAACCCTTTTATAAGTTCTTTTCCTAATCCTCTTTCAGTTCCAATAAAAAGCACTTCAGACATAGGATAATTATCTTTGATATATTCTATTATAACTAAAGCAGGGTACAGGTGCCCACCGGTACCTCCACTGCATATCAATATTTTTTTTCTCATTTAAATTTTACCTGCCAGGTTTAAATCTTAAATTATATTAATTTTCCAAATTATTCTGAGTTCTTTCAGGCAATGTATTATGCCTGGATATATTTAACAGTATACCTACTGCTATCATACTCATAAGAAGTGAAGAACCGCCAAAACTAATAAAAGGAAGCGTTAGACCGGTTACCGGTAGCAGTCCTATGACCACGGAAATATTAATAATCGCCTGTACAATTATAATACTGGTAAGACCTGCTGCCATTATCCTTCCAAAATAATCCCTGGTTTTTATACAAACTCTAATACCAAAAAACATAAAAAGGATAAATAAGATTACTATGAGTATGGTACCTACCAGACCTAATTCTTCACCGATAATGGCAAAAATAAAATCAGTATGTGCTTCAGGAAGATAAGAATATTTTTGTACACTATTACCCAGGCCTACCCCTGTTAAGTTTCCCGAACCCAAAGCAATCAATGATTGTGAAATTTGGAAATTGACCTCTCCAATCTCTCCACTTCCATGAATTAAGGCAACTATTCTATCAATAAAAGCAAAAAGTCTTTCTCTCCTGTAATCTTCTAAAAATAAATAGCCAACTGTTACCACAAGCCCTATAAATCCCAGACTAAATAAATGCTTAAACTTTACCCCACCAACAAATAAAACTACAAATACGACTAATCCTATAACTACCATTGTACCCAAATCAGGTTCCAAAAATATTAAAATAGCGACTATACACAGAGCAAAAAATGATGGGAAAATTATTCTCTTAATATATTTATTATCTTTATATTTCTTATCAAGTTCATTACTAAAAAGTATAACCAGAGCTATTTTCACAAATTCAGAAGGCTGGACACTAAAAAACCATAAATTTAACCATCTTGTGTAACCATTAATCTCAATTCCAAAACCGGGAATAAAAACCAGAGCAAGCAGCCCAATTGATAAAAGAATTATAATGTTAGAAAATCTTTTATAATAATGGTAGTTTATTTTTGAAGCTAAAATAAAAAAAACAAAAGATATCGTCCACCATATTACCTGTCTTCTTATGAACCAATAGGGATCGTTAAAATATCTCTCTCCTACTGAAATAGAAGAGCTAGATATCATTATTAAGCCTATTATTGATAATATTAAGGTTAAGATAAACAGAAAATAATATTCTATATCAACTTTTAAAAAACTATATCTTTTAATATTGCTTCTCTTTTCCATGGCACCTTATTTTTTTGAAGTTACCAGGTTTTTAAACCTATCCCCTCTTTCTTTATAATCCCTGAACATATCCATGCTGGCACAGGCAGGAGAGAGCATTAGAACTTCTCCGGGACCGGCGACTTCAAATCCTTTTTTAACAGCAGCTTCGAACGTTTTACATTTATATATCTTATAATCATGACAACTACCCATAGCAAGGCCGTAGATCCTGGGTGCAGTTTCTCCTATTAAGATTAAATTTTTGACTTTTTTATTTAGAATCTGAATCAGTCCGGAAAAATCCATATTTTTATCTTTCCCGCCCATAATCAATGTAATTTCTTTACCAAAGTCATTAATGGCTACCGAAGTAGCATCCGGATTCGTTGATTTCGAATCATTAAAGCATCTTATATTTTTTATAAAACCCAGGTATTCCATCCTATGGTCCAGGGGCTTAAAATTTTTAATTGTTTTTTCAATACTTTTTTTATTTATATCCATTAACACCGCCGGTGCGATAGAAGCCATTATATTAGATATATTATGTCTGCCCTTTAAAAAAGAGCCTTTTATATCTATTTCCCCGCTGCTACCTTCTATCCGGTAGGAAATATGCTTATCTCTATAGAATAGATTTGCATCATCTTTCGGTTCAAGGCTAAATTTAACTATTTCCGGCAGATTATTTTTCTTTTCAGAAATAGCTTTAATTTTTTTATTTATATATTGGTCATCAATATTAATAACTGACCAGTCATCCTTATTCTGGTTTGCCAGAAGCTTTAATTTCAAATCACCATAGTTTTCAAAAGTCTCGTGCCTGTCTATATGATCGCTTGTGATATTTAATATCACACTGATATGAGGTTTGAATTTATATGTTTTCTCCAGCTGAAAGCTGCTGACTTCTATCACCCGGATTAAATCTTTCTTTAAGCTGTTACTATTGCTTTCAGTATTTATTGTATCAATTAACGGCAGCCCAACATTCCCACATACTATACAATTTTTTCCGGAGTCATTAAAAATTCTCCCAATAAGAGTAACTACTGTTGTTTTGCCATTGGTTCCTGTCACGGCTATCGTCCTATTTTGCTCTTCTTTACTTAGCAGCCTCCATGCAAGCTCCAGTTCACTCCAGACAGAAATTTTATTCTCCAGGGCAAGTTTTACTATTGAAACATTATCAGGAACTCCGGGACTAACTATTACGAGATCTGCACTTTTTATAACCTCTTTTTCTACTGATATGTCTTTACCAAGTATTATTTTTAAATTATTACGTCCGGTATATGGATACTCCCCAAACGCGTCTTCCAGATTCAGTTCAGGATTATTGTCAATTCCGGTTATAGACAAACATAAATCAAGTAACTTTTTTATTACAGAAATCCCTGTCTTTCCGAGGCCAATCACCAGTAAATTTTTATCCTTAATAAGATTAAATCTTTCTTCCATTTTTTAATCTATGAATTTTAAGTAATAAATAAAAAATCCTACTCCAGCAAATAAGATACACACAAGCCAGAACCTTATGATAACCTTAATCTCAAGCCACCCGAGAAGTTCAAAATGATGGTGAATGGGAGCCATTTTAAACACTCTCTTCTTAAAAATCTTAAACCATAAAACCTGAATAATTACCGACAGTGTCTCGATAACAAAAAGCCCTCCGATTACAATTAACAAAATTTCCTGTTTTAAAATTATTGCGACTGCCGCTATCAGTCCCCCCAGCCCAAGTGAGCCGGTATCTCCCATAAAAATTTCGGCCGGAGCTGTGTTCCACCATAAAAACCCTATACATGCAGCCAGCGTTCCTCCACCAACTACTGCAATATCTATCCCATAAGAAATATCAAGTACGGACCATTCCAAAAACGCAATAAAACAGAATACAGCCAGAACAATCGAGGAAGCCCCGGCAGCAAGACCATCGAGACCATCGGTCAAATTAACCGCATTAGTGGTGCTGATAATAATTAATACAACAATAATATAATACCAGTTTCCCATTTCAATCTTCATATCGGTAAAAGGTATACCTATGTAAGTACCGGCATCAAGTATATATTTTGAAAACAATATGAAATATACACATACTACAGCCAGAAGAGATATCTTTACCCACCCCCTTAGACCAAGCGATCTCTGTTTTTTTAATGCCATATAATCATCAATAAATCCTATCAGGCTGCACAGGAGTAATATGGAAAGAGCAAATATTCCCTCTATACTGTAAACTTCATGACGGTAATATTTAATAAGGCTCACCGCGGTAAATGCAGTTATGGAAGACAGGACAAATATTATACCACCCATGGTCGGCGTACCTGTTTTAACAGAATGTGTTTTTGGACCGTCAATGCGAATCTTTTCTCCAATTTTTTTATTCTTTTGAAACTTTATAAATAGAGGTGTAGCAAGTAGCGATAATAAACCTCCTATTATTATTGATAAAAATATCCAGGTCATATATTAGTTCCTATTCATATTAAATTTATAATATCTTCCATTTTATTTGCTCTCGAACCCTTTATTAAAACCAAATCCCCGGACTGGAGCAAACTGCCTATCTGTCCACTTAGTTCTTTTTTATCCTTAAAATAAAAACATAGATTTTTATTTTTATTAAAATCACTGCTTTTACTGTAACCCCTGCATATATTACTGGCAAATTCACCAAATGCTATCAATACATCCACCTTTTTTTGGGATAAATACCTTCCAACTTCCCGATGAAACCTGGGTGAACCACTACCCAATTCCAGCATATCTCCCAATATGGCCACACTCCTCATATTTTTCTTTTCCGAAATTAAAATCAGTGTATCAACAGCTCCTTTAACAGAAAGGGGACTGGCATTATAACAATCATTTATAATTATTTTATCTTTTTTCTTTATAATTTCCATTCTGGACCCCTCAATAAGCGCCCCCTCAATTCCTGCTTTTATTGTTTCACCGCTGATATTTAAATATGAGCATACAGCTGCTGCGCAACAGGCATTGTATATATTATGATAACCTGGAATATTCAAACCCACATTTGTGATTCTATTATCACCTTTAAAGAAATTAAAGTTGAATCTCCCCATCTCATCTACATTTTCTTCTATAAAATTAAATGCGATATTATTATTTCTCCCGAATCTTATAACCCTGCAATTAACTTTCTTTTCTATCAAACTGCTGTATCTGTCATCATTATTTAAAAATAAAACTCCGTTATTTTTGTAAAGAATTTCCGCCATTTCAGCTTTTGCCATCGCTATTTCCCGTAAGTTTTTAAAAAAAGTTATGTGCGATTCCCCTACAGCCGTAATCGCTCCGATATCAAGATTACATATACTGGAAAGCATTTCTATCTGACCTTTACCCCTCATACCCAGTTCGGCAATAAAAAAGTCCGTTCTGCCATCAATTTCCAGAATCGATTCTGATACTCCGATTTCAGTATTGTAGTTTCTGGGAGTAAATTCAACTCTATGCTCTTTATT
>Ga0154679_1215_pt6 | contig 9204 bp, 13 predicted proteins | sample Rifle2008BG13ft_FD_116108 | JGI IMG/M metagenome (GOLD analysis project Ga0154679, IMG submission 116108) | Actinobacteria bacterium RBG_13_35_12
AATAGCTGCAACTAAGATACTACGCTTGACAACTAAATTAATATCCCTTATTATATATTTAATCTATTAATATAAATAAGGAGAGTAAAAAATGGATGACTTAGTAATTTTAGCAGGCAAACAAATTTATTGTGATAGTAGGGTAGTCGCCGAAAAATTCAGGCAGAAACATTCTCACGTAACTAAACTAATCAGAAAACTTATTTTAGATTTTAACGAAATTAAGGGGAATCTTGAATCACCCTTAATTAAAGAAAAAGAGGAAGAATACCGGGGGCAAAAATATACTTATTACGAAATGGATAAGGTTTTTTTTACTCATCTCGTAATGAGATTTAGGGGAACAATTTCTTTGGAGTGGCAGAAAAAATTTATCCAGGCTTTTTTTGAAATGGAAAAAGCCCTTGTCAGGCAATCGAATCTTGAATGGCAAAGAGAACGAGAACAAGGGAAGCAAATAAGATTAAATCTTGTAGACGAAATTAAAACATTTATTGACTATGCGACGGCAAACGGAAGCGAAAACGCACAATATTATTACACTACAATTACAAAAATGCAATATAAAGCATTGGGGCTGATAGAAAACAACGAAAAAATTAACAAAGATTTTAGGAATACCCTGGATGTAATGGATTTGCATAATTTGTTATCATCTGAAATTATTGCAAGAAAAGCTTTAATGGATGGGATCGAGCAAAAGCTTCATTATAAAGACATTTTCCAGCTTGCTAAAAACAGAGTATTGCAGTTCGCCGATATAGTTTTAATTGCACCTGATAAACTAATTAAAAAATTGGAATAAAAAAATAGATGATTAGAGATTGTAAAATAGGCCATAACGTTAAAATACATAATCCTGGATTAGTTAATCTTTACGAATGCGAGATTGGTGATAACTGCATGATTGGAGCATTTGTAGAGATTGGCAGGGGCGTTAAAATAGGTAATAACTGTAAGATTCAAACAGGTTGTTTCCTGTGTGAGGGTGTTACTCTTGAGGACAATGTTTTTATTGCGCCTCATGTGTGCTTTACTAATGACCCATATCCTCCATCGGGGAAAGATAATTGGTTGCCTATCTTGATTAAGACTGGTGCAGGGATTGGAGCAAATAGCACGATTAGACCAGGGGTAACTATCGGGGAAAATTCTTTAATTGGAATGGGATCGGTGGTTACTAAAGATATATTAGCAGGCCGGATAGCCTGGGGTAATCCTGCAAGAGACAGAGGGATAAATATCTATAGGGAGCATGATCTATGCCTAAAAAATTGCATGATGAATTAGTTAAGGAAGCGAAGAGAAAGGGATTAAAAGGAAAACGCAAAGACGCTTATGTTTATAGTGTTTTAAAGAAGGTTGATAATAAGAAAAAAGGAAATAAAAAATAAATGGAAAAGGCTCAATTTAATACTATTCTTGATTATTTTGATGAAAAACACAATAGCAAAAGCTGGCCGTCTACTGATCTTAACGATAGTCCCTGCAATGATTTTAAATGTAAATTATGTGATTATGTTTTCCATGTGCAAATATATGGATCATTTACAATAGGCATTGACGATGATCGATATAGAATTGTTAAGCAAAAAATTATCGAACATTTAGCAGTTAGACATGAAATTTACATTCCTTTTAGTATAATAAATTAGGGGATTAATAATGATTCCATTGAGCAGACCATATTTTGATGAAGATGAATTAAACGAGGTTAAAAAAGCCCTTGATTCAAGATGGGTAGCAGACGGCCCCACAGTAAAACAATTTGAGGCCGATATTTGCGCTTATCTAGGGTGTAAATATGCTATTGCAGTGACTAATTGCACATCTGCCTTACATCTTGCCATTATGGCTACAGTGAAGCAAAGAGCTAGTGAAATATTGGTATCTGATTTTACCTTTCCGGCGACTGGCCATGCAGTTATGTATGCAGGTCATACACCTAGATTTATAGATATTGATTCTGCCGATTACAATATTGATATTTGGCAGATTGAGGATAAAATAATTCCTGGAGTAACTAAGGCGATATTATTAGTGCATACTTTTGGGCAACCTTGTCCAATGGTTGCAATTCAAAAGATAGCTAAACAATATGGATTAATAATTATTGAAGATGCTGCATGTGCTTTGGGAGCTAAACATAACGATCAGTTTGTCGGGACTATTGGTGATGTTGGGTGCTTTTCTTTGCACGCTACAAAAAGTATTTGTACGGGTGAGGGCGGTGTAGTTGTAACCAACAATGAAGAAATAGCCAAAGAAGTCAGGCATTTATCAAGGTTTGGTATGACGTCATCCTGGACAAGACATAATGAAACTATTTTTAATGTTCCTTCATTTACCGACCTTGGATATAACTATAAGATGAGCGACATAACCGCTGCGGTGGGTATAGCACAGTTAAGAAAGCTAGATAAAATTATAGCGAAAAGAGAATCTTTAGCCGAAATATATGATGATTTGCTGAGTAAATTTGATTTAATAAGAACTCCCTTTGATACTTTTGCTGAGCATATTTACCAAAGTTACAATTGTTTAGTTGATCCTGGTATTGATAGAAATAAATTGATTGATCTTATGCGGGAAAAGGGTATACAGACATCTATCGGGACGTATGCCTCACATATTCAGCCGGTATATAAATCACAAGATAAATGTCCTGTATCATTAGATGTTTTTAATAGATCGTTGAGATTGCCTTTATATTATGAACTTACCGAAGCACAGCAGCTTGAGGTAGTTAAACAATTAAAAGAGTGTTTTAAAATCTTATGTTAATACCTAAATATAGGGCATGGTTTGAGAATAAAATGTATGAAGTAACAAAGATTGATTGGGTTCATACAGGGCTTGAAGTTCAACAAGCGGTAATAGAAGGGATAACCTTGTATGATTTAGAATTACATCGAAAAGTACAAGATAATGTTTCTTGCATTTTGATGGGGTGTACATTTTTAAAAGATAAAAATAATAAAGATATTTATCAGGGAGATATAGTAAAAAGATGGATTTGTGAGAAAGAATTAGAAGCTTTTGTAATCATAGCTTGGGATGATGGAGGCTACAATATTGGATATAACAGTATTTATGGATTGGAAATAGATCAATTTGAAGTAATCGGTAATATATGGCAAAATAAAGAATTATTAAAAGAATGTTTAAACGGAGCTGGGTTTATCGGCAGTCATTTGGCCGAGGAAGTATTGAAAGCAGGTGGTGAAAGATGATAGGGAAGAAAAAAATTTTAAAGTTTCTTGATTGCTTAAGTATCCATGAAGAAAAAATTCAAAATTTTTTTGGAACGTTGGTTATGTTTGTTCTTGTCGGTGGGATATTCCTTTGTATATTTTTATCGATGCTTGAAGAAGGAAGAAAAGAAGTGGTAGAGACCACATTATGTTCAAATAATTTTAATAAAAAATATAAGATTGTAAAGATAATTGCTAATAATAGAGAAATGAATGCGAGTTTAAATGGCAGGCTTTTTTCTATATTTGCATCAGGGGTTGGGGGGATATCTGGAGAAATGAACCATGAATCTAAAATATCTGTTGGATGGCAACACAATAAAAGTATTTTTATCACGGATATTCCCATAAAAATAATTAGATTGAGCGAAAGTGATAAAAATGAAGACACAATAAAATTTATATTTAAAGCAGACTTTTTATCTTTAAAAACCATAGATAGTGACTTTGATATTTCAAATATTCCTTCATTCGTTAATGAAAATAAATTAAAGATGGTTGATATTTCGGTATGTAAAGAAGTATTGAATAAAATGTTTTTATCCTCTGCCAAGTAAGAAGGAACTTATGTTATCGTTAAAAAATAAAAATATAGCAGTCATTGGCGGGGCGGGTTTTATCGGTAGTCATTTAGCTGAGGAAGTATTGAAATCAGGGGCTAAGTCACTTGTTATAGTAGATAATTTTTTTCTTGGCAAAGGTAGTAAATTACAATCCGATATAATTAAACAATTCCCTTTTCTCTCTATCCAAATATGTGGGGCACAAAATGAATTTGAAATGACCAGGATGTTACAATTATATAAACCTGATGTCGTTTACAACCTAGCAGTGCTTCCTCTCCCCCATTCATTAATCTATGCCAAGACTAATATTGATATCAATGTAGCCATTATCTCTAATCTTTGTGAATTGCAACGCAAAGGATTGTTTAAAACGTTGATCCATTTTTCATCGTCCGAAGTGTATGGATCAAATACTACCGATAAGCCGATGAAAGAAGATCATCCGTTAGGTGCGTCTACTCCTTACGCCGCAAGCAAGGCAGCCTGTGATTTGATTGTGGAATCTTATGGCAAAACATTTGGTAATGAATATGTAATTATAAGGCCATTTAATAATTATGGGCCGAGGCAGAATCAAGGAACGTATGCAGGCATTGTCCCTTTAACTATTCAGAGGATATTAAATAACGAGAATCCTGTCGTTAATGGCAGCGGAGAACAAACGAGGGATTATCTTTATGTTACCGATACTATTAAAGCAGCTATTATGGCATATGAAAATGAAGAGACTAGGGGCAAAATTATTAATATAGGCAGTGGTCAAGAGATCAAGATTATTGATTTACTAGAAAAAATAATTAAGCTTATGGAAAACACTGGATTTAAGCCTATCCCGATAGAACAGCAATCAGCACGGCCTGGGGATGTGCTCAGGCATACCGCAGATATAACTAGGGCACAGACATTGTTGAATTTTAAACCAGAAATTAACCTTGAGAAGGGCTTAGAAATGACAATTGATTGGTATATTAAAAAAGCAGGGATGTATACTATTTATGTACATTGAGTTGTTAACTACAAAAAGAGAAGCAGAATATACAGAGTTTTTGCAAGATAAAGACGAAGCTTTATTTAATAGCTCTCTAATGTTTCGTGATCTCCTAATTAAAACAACTGGGGCAGAGCCGTGTTATTTCCTTGCTATTAATTGTGGTAAGATTGTAGGGGTATTACCTGTGTTTATTAAACATGGTAAATATGGGGCTGTTCTAAATTCTATGCCTTGGTATGGCAGTAATCCTGGGATAATAGTAAAATATACTTATATATCACCAATCCAAGAAATAGAAACTTTCCTTTTAAATGCCTTTCATCAATTTGCAAAAGATCAAAAGGTAATATCTTCAACAATAATTTCGAGGCCGTTTGAAAATGTTGGAGTTTACTTAGATGGTTTTTGTTATGATACTATTGACAGTAGAATCGGGATGGTTACCGATATATCTTCAGGAGATATAATAAATTCATTTCATCCTAAAACAAGGAATTTAATTCGGAAAGCGCAAAAAGAAAAGGTTAAAGTTTATGAAAGTTTATCTCTTGACGACTTACTATTTGTCGCTGATCTGCATAAACTGAATATGGAGAAGATAGGGGGAATACCTAAACCTCAAAAATTATTTTTAGATTTGAACTCGGTTGCCAGGATAGGCAAAGATTTTAAAGTCTGGATTGCTGAAGAACATGGGCAGAAAATTGCCGGACTAGTTCTGAAATATTTTAATAAAACTGTTGATTATATGACCCCTGCGATTAATGTAGAATTTAGAAGTTTTCAGCCTTTAAATTTATTGATTTTTGAAGCTATGCAGGATGCTGCTATGCTAGGTTATAAATCTTGGAACTGGGGAGGGACGACGCTCCCTGAGCAACAGGGAGTATTTCATTATAAAGAAAGATTTGGGGCTAAGAAATGTAACTATTTTTATTTGACGAAGGTTTATGATGACTCAATTTATCAATTAGATAAAAAAACTATATTAAGTGAATACCCTTATTTTTATGTATGTCCATTTAACAATCTAAAAGAGGAATAAAAAATGGCAAGGACTTCGTTTGAATCTTCGGATAGTTATGACAAAGAATCAAGATTTTTATTAATAATTATAATCATAACTGGTCTGGTGTTTATAGCATATTTCCCAATTCGCAGATATCTTCTTTCTAAAGATTTACCACAGAATTGTAAAAATGAGACTATCCTTCAAAAATACAAGGATGACTCTAAATATAAAACAATAGTAGAACCAGAAGTATTTACGGAAAATATAGAAGATGATTGGGCAAGGCCTGGCCTTACTTTTGTAGAACTATTATACTTACCACTCTCTAAGCACTCCGGACAGACCCACCCTAAGGTTGTAAACGATTAAAAAATTTAAAAAATTTGGATGGGATAAAATGATTTTAGTTACTGGAGCGTATGGTTTTATTGGCAGATATTTAATAGAAATGCTTTTAACGCAAGGTTTTGATGTTATAGCCTCGGGAAAACATATCCCTGGAAAACAGGCCAGGAGATTATTTGATAAATATAATGGGCATTTTGAAGCAAGAGAATTTAATGTTACTCGTGCTAATTTTAAATCTCTACCTGATAAAGGAATATCAGCGGTAGTGCATTGCGCAGCCTTATTGCGTATTGACGTTCAAAAATATACGGCTTTTGATTATTTTAATGTTAATAGTACTGGAACCTATAATATCTTAGAGTATTGCAGGAAAACAAAGGTAGAAAAGATTGTTTATATAATGACCCACTCAGATATAAATGACGCTGATAGTGAGATAATCAAAGAAGATACTCCAAGGCAATTTAAAACGCCTTATTATGGAGACAAGAATTATTTGCCATTTATTATTTCTAAGGTCGCGGGTGCTGATCTTGTAACTAAATTCGATCAAGATGAAATGGTACGAGGTATAATTTTAAGGTTATCTAATATCCGAGGTTATGGTAGTAAAGATTCTAAGTTTAATTGTGTTTTTCATAATTTTATAAAAAAGGCTATAAATGGAGAACCGATTGAGATATGGGGAGATCATACAACAAGGCGTGATTTAATCTATGTTAAAGACGTTTGCCATGCGATTATTTCCGCTATTAAAACGCCTGAAGCCAGATTTACCTATAATATCGGGACAGGGGTTGGGTTGACCATTGAAGATGAAGCAAAGGCTATCATTGAGGCTTTTTCTAGTGATCAAAAAAAATCTGACATAATTTATAAGCCAGATATTACAGAGGTAAGAACTAAAAGTTGTGTTTTTGATATTACTAAGGCAAGAGAAGAACTAGCCTGGTCGCCTAAATATACATACCTTGAGGCGATGAAAGATTTTAAACAGTGTATGGATAACAATAGCTATGAATAAAAAAGATATTTATTTAACTTTTGATGTCGATTGGGCTAAAGATAAAGAAATTTTAAAAGTATGGGATATGTTACGCCCTTTTAATATTAAGTCAACGTGGTTTATGACACATCAAAGTGATGCTCTGAAAAAGTTATCCGAACATACCTTAGTTGAGACAGGCATCCACCCAAACCTAAATATAGGCAGTACACAATGCAGTAAATGGGATCAAATATTAAATAAAATATTTCATAGACCACCCACATTAGAGATTGTGATGAAATATTTGTTGCGATTATATCCCCAGGCTAAAGTATATAGAACTCATGCAGAGTATTTTTCACATTATCTAAATAAAGATATGGCCGTTAAATATAAAATGAAGATTAACAGTAGTATCTGTTTGTTTGGGGTTAAAAATATAACTCCTTTTCTGACTAGATACGGGAATGATTTAATTATGAATACCTATTATTGTTGGTCTGATGATAGCGAATTAACCAACAAAGTTTGGGATGAGCCTTTTGTAGATTATAATAAAATTTTAAAAAATAATAATTTACTTATCCTTGATTTTCATCCGAAGCATATTGCAAACGATAAGCGTGTTAGCGCATTTTTAGAATATATTATTTCAAGCAACGAGTATGATTGTAAATACTTAAGTAATTTATGCTATTATGGATTCCCACCGAGAACTAAATAATATAAAATTTATTCATAAAATGATTAAGAAATATACTCTTAATCTTAATGGTTTAACCGTCTTTACTGAGGCTGCCACCAATGCCTATAAATATACTCCGATAATAGCAGCCATGTCTGGAGCTAAAACATTTGCTTTCTCAAGGGATAATGAATATGGCACTAGATTAGAGGCAATAAATCAGGTTAGTGAACTTGAAGAGAGTATATTCCTGCAAAATAAAATAACTTATATTTATCAAAGGCAAAAACAATATTTAGAGGTGTCTGATATAATCACGAATACAGGGAATGTCCGGCCTATAGACGCCAAGATTATTGATTATTTAAAGCCTACGGCTGTTATCCCGCTAATGTATGATGTTCACGAAATCAGAAAAGAGGATATAGATATTGACGCTTGCAGAAAAAAAGGTATTGCTGTTTTGGGAACAAACGAAGGTAAAGATGGTTGTGATTTATTAAATACTATTATATTGAAAACATTAAAAGCGATTTTTAATTGTGGTTATTCAGCATATAAAGATGAAATTCTTTTAATTTCGAGTGACTTCATTGGGGATAATATTTCACAAGGATTCTCTAAATTAGGGATTTCACATGACAGGATATACTCTTACAATAACAACGACCATAATGATTTTATTTTAGATAATTTAGATAGGTATGATATTGTTATTATTGCTGATAATTCTGATCCTCAGTACATAATAGGGGATGAAGGATTTTTAAAAATCGAGAGAATACTGTCTGGTAATAAAGATATTAAAATTATCCACATGTACGGAAACATTGATTGGGTTAAGATGCAAAAGGCAAAATTAAATTTATTCCCTAGCATAATTAAACCTTTTGGTTATGGATCGTTTATTGCTGATTATCTAGGTGCGAAGCCTGTAATAGAGTTGATGACGGCTGGGTTGAAGGTAGGGGAAAGCCTTGCCAGAAAAAGATTGGCAGGCTTAAGTGTTGAACAATCAGAGAATGAAGTTGTCAAAGAAGGGCTTGGTGTTAAGATAGATTAAATTGTTTTTTTGATATTATGGTGTATATTATATGGTAATATATCTTATTGTTTGAAAACATAAATATAAATATTTTTGATAATTAAATTCTCACGGGGTTAGCTACCCTAGTGAGCCAGATAAAGTTTATAAAAGACCAATACATTGCAATGGTGTATTGGTCTTTTTTTTGTCTGGACAAGGAGAATAAAATGCCGATAGATTCAACAAGTGATGTTTATAAAGAATATTTAGAAACTTGGGTAAAAATAAAAGATGCTCTTGCCGGAGAAAAAGCTATTAAAGAAGGCGGAATAA
>Ga0154679_1224_pt1 | contig 9173 bp, 8 predicted proteins | sample Rifle2008BG13ft_FD_116108 | JGI IMG/M metagenome (GOLD analysis project Ga0154679, IMG submission 116108) | Actinobacteria bacterium RBG_13_35_12
ATTATTACAGGTCTTGTTACTATTACTGAGGTTGCAATACTTGCGACAGCATATGTTCTTATCATTGGTATATTTGTCTACAAGACAATAGCCATAAAGGACATTTTGAATATATTTAAAAATTCAGTCTTATTTTCATCTTCGATTATGGCACTGTTTTCTGTAGTTGGTATTTTTTCATGGTTTATTGCCGTAGAAGGGCTAGGCAAACAAATGGGGGCATTTGTTCTTTCTATGAATATGTCACCCCTCATGTTCCTAATCTTTGTAAACTTGTTGTTTGTTTTTCTAGGAATGATAATAGACGCAATAGCTGCGATGATTATCTTTGTGCCAGTGCTTTTTCCTATAGCAATAGCACTGGGTATAGATCCTATTTTCTTTGGCGTACTTATTGTCGTCAATCTTATGATAGGTTTGCTAACACCACCAGTTGGTGGACTACTCTATTTGGAGGCAAAAATCGCCAATGTACCAGTTGATAGACTGATAAAGGAACTTGTACCATTTATTTTGGTGCTGTTTGCAGTTGTAGTTTTAATGATACTTATTCCAGCAACAGTCACTTTTATACCCAACCTGTTATTTTAGGAGGCTAGTGAAATGAAAAAAGCTTTGGATATTTTATCTAATATGTTACTAACAATATCAGGAATTTTGTTTATATTTATTTTCAGCATCAATGTAGCCGGAATTATATGCAGGACTTTTTTAGATTTTACGCTTTTATGGGTGACTGATGCAAGCAATATATCAATCGCATGGATGCTGGCACTCAGCATGTCTGTCGCCATTTATAAAAAAATTCATTTAACTATAGAAATTATAAGAAACAAGTTTCCCCAAAATGTCAAAAAAGTACTGGAGATCGTTCTGACCTTCATTATAATAGTTTTCTTTATTAACCTTATTTTTTCAGGGTGGAAAACCGGTATAATGAAGATGAGTATCGATTTCACAGTCCTTGGGATACCCACGGGCTATGCTTTTATGGCTCTTCCCGTATTTGCATTTTTTTCTGTAATATTTATGACATACAGACTCGTAAATATAATACTCTCAAAGGAAGAATAATTGAAGAGCTAGCAAAGATATAAAAATAAAGAAAAAAGGTGGCCATACCCTATGAACTTAGCCACCTTTTTAAAGAAAATTATGGGGTCAGGTCTTGCAATATAACAGATAAGATAAAACTCTTGATAAGAGGTAAAAAAAATTGAGGGAGACACCATGGCTATACCTTAGAAGATATAGCAGTATATTTACCTGCATTATACTACGGTAAGCAAAGGGCTTAAAGAAATTGAGCGGGAAGATGAAAAGTGATATTGCAAGACCTGACCCCATAAATTCTCGTTTTTAAATAAATGATTGACACTTTAGTTTCTTTTGTCAGTATTAAAAAACGGCTTAAAAACAGGAGTTATCAAACCATCTATAATATATTAACCAAGTTTATTAAAAATGGGATTTTGAAAGAGGTTTCCGGAAAGAAATAATATGAGTATAGATACATTAATAAATTCACCTCAAGCCTTTGTTTCATATAATGCTAAACTTTATTTCAATAAAGAAAATGATACTTCATTAAAACAAAAAATGTTTGAGGATGAAAGAATCATGAAATTAATTTCTGAGTTAAAGAATTGGCCAGGTAAAGTGCTTAGTAGCCATAAAAGTGCTCAACAATCTTTTCATCAGCTTGCTTTCCTTGCAGATATTGGTCTATCAATTAATGATAATGAAATATATTTTATTATAGAGAAAATATTAGAACACAGAGACGAACACGGTATCCCTCAATTGCCAATGAATATTGGTACATCATGTGGTGGTTACGGGAAAGATACATGGGCTTGGGCATTGTGTGATGCTCCCACTGTACTCTATGGATTGATTAAGATGGGTTATAAAAACAATACCATCGATAAAGCTGTCAGCATTTTGGTCAATCAGGTAAGAGAAAATGGTTGGGGCTGCAGTGTGGCAAAAGAACTCGGAACGTGGCACGGACCGGGGAAGAAAAATGATCCTTGCCCTTATGCTACTTTGATCATGATAAAATTACTATTATTGTATAAAGATGAATATAAAAAAGAAATAGCTGTTGGATGTAATAGCTTAAATTCACTTTGGGAAAATAGCTTAAATGATCATCCCTATATCTTTTATATGGGAACTGATTTCCGTAAGTTGAAACTCCCCTTCATTTGGTATGATATCTTGCATGTTGCAGATGTACTTAGCCAGGCAACAAACACTAAAATGAATACGTCTTTGGAGGATATGATTAAAATAATCAGAGATAAAACTGATCATGGGAATATATGCAGACCTGAATCTGAATACAGGTATTGGAAAGATTGGGATTTTGGTCAAAAGAAAATGCATTCAGAATGGATGGAATTCTGTATTCGAAGAATATTCTCTCGAGTAAATAATTAGTTATTTACCCTTACCCCTAAAACCCTTATTTTAAAATGATTTTCTGCTCCTCAATTTTCCAATTTATTGCTATTTTTGCATTAATGACTAGTATTCAATAAAAGCTACATTATTTTTTTCAATACAAAAAGAGTAAAGTAAAAAATTTGACAAAATTCTAAAACAATGTTAATATTTCTCTAAATTTTACTCGTTAATACTTTAACGTATTAAAGAATGAAAATTAAATTTAGAAAAAAACAAGGGTTAAGGATGAGGTATGGTAGATGAATATTCCTAAAGGTTTAAATGATTTGTTGCCAGGAGAAGTTTTAAAGAGGAGATTATTGGAAAATAGAATAAGTAAGATTTTTACCCAATGGGGTTACCAAGAGATCATTACTCCTACTTTTGAATTTTATGAAATACTGGCAAAGGGTGCAGGGTCAATTATGAAAAAGGAAATGATTAAGTTTTTTGACCGAGAAGGAAATATTATTGCTTTTCGCCCTGAGATAACTACTTCTATTGCCAGAGTAGCTTCGACTAAAATGCAACTAGAGCCAAAACCATCGAGATTGTATTACATAGGGAATGTATTTAGGTATGATGATAAAGTGGGAAACCAAAGAGAGTTTTGCCAGGCAGGGGTAGAGCTAATAGGAGTAAATAGCAAAGAGGCGGATGCAGAGGTTATTGCTTTAGCGGTGGAGAGTTTGAAGAATAGTGGGCTTAGGAAATTTTTTATAGACATAGGTCATATCAATTTATTTAATGGAATTATGCAATCGATAAAAGTTAAAGAGGAAAGAAAACAAGAAATAAAAGATGTAATTCTAAATAAAAATTTTGTATTACTGGAAAAGATATTATCTATTGAAGATATAAAGGCTAAAGAAAAAGAATATATTTTGAAAATGCCCACCTTAAGAGGAAAAGAAGAGGTGTTAGAAGAGGCGGAGAAGATAATAGACAACCAACTATCGGCAGCTGCTTTAAAAGAGATAAAAGAGGTTTATCATCTGTTAAGAGATTACGGATTGGAAGAATATATTTTAATAGATTTGGGGATCATACGTGATTTTGATTATTATACCGGCATTATATTCGAAGGCTATACCGATTATATGGGATTTCCGATATGCGGCGGGGGAAGATATGATAATCTATGTTCAAAATTTGGGGAGGACTTACCCTCCACCGGATTTGCTATCGGCATAGAAAGGTTAGCTACTACTTTGGAAAAAGAAGATGCAAATTCATTAAAGTTAGGGAGGCTGAATAAATATTTAGTGTATTATCAGAACAATACAACCTATTTTAAAAATGCCCTGATAACAGCTGAAAAACTAAGAAAGAAAGGATTGATTGTAGAGTTAGAGATAGGCAAAAGAAAATATGATAAGGTGTTAAGCTATGCCCGTCTTAAAGGGATAAAATATATTCTCATTATAGCTGACCATCAATCAGACAAAATAAACAGAATAGAAGTCATATCAGGAAAAAAGGAAATGATAAACTTATGAGTATAGAAAACAATACCAATTATTTAGTCATTGCTTTGCCCAGTGGAATATTACTTAAACCTTCTATCCAATTATTTGAAGGGATAGGAATAGATTTAAAAGGTGGGAAAGAGATAAGCAGGAAGTTGACATTTTTTGACCAGGGAGAGGAGATTAAATTTGTTATTACCAGGCCTAAAGATAATCCCACCTATGTCGAATGCGGGGCGGCAGATATCGGGATTGTAGGGGAGGATGTATTATTAGAAGAAAAAAAAGATGTATATAGGTTGATAGATTTAAAATTCGGAAAATGCAAGATGGTATTAGCCGCTCCGGAGGGAAGAGAGCAAGAAAAGTGTTGTAAAAATAACGGGCATCGATTAAGAGTTGCTACTAAATATCCCCACATTGCCGGGGATTATTTTAAAGAAAAAGGGATATATGTAGAATTAATTAAGCTCTATGGGTCGGTAGAATTAGCTCCCCAGGTAGGTTTGGCAGATATGATTGTCGATATAGTTTCTACCGGGGGTACTCTAAAAGAAAATAAGCTAACCATAATTGAAGAGATAATCCCCTTGAGCGCCCAGCTTATTGTTAATAGGATCAGCTATAAGACTAAACATGAAAGAATTACCCGGCTTATACAGGATATTAAAAAATTTGTATCTTTAGAGTCAGGTAAAATTGCAGAATAGTGCAAGCTGAATAAATACTTAAAAACTTCTGGTCAAAATAAAGTGTTAAGAATAATTGAAATAATATTGAAGAAGGGATTGGTTAGAGGTGATAAAAACTATTTTTTTAAACAAGGAAAACGAAGAAAAAATAGAACAGATCTGCCGACAGAGGTTTTCCGAAGACAGCTTAATTCATGATATTGAAAAGAAGGTTAGTGAAATTATATCCAGGGTGAAAAAGGAAGGAGATAAAGCCCTTCTTGAATATACTGAAAAGTATGATGGTGTCAAGCTAAGTCCTTCCGAAATGCTGATAGGCAAAGAAGAATATGATAGTGCCGACCAGGAAGTAAGTGCAGATTTATTAGAAATAATAAAAGAGGCAATAAAGAAAATTGAAAAATATCATTTACATCAGAAAAAAAATTCCTGGGTTACCACTGAAGAAAAAGGGATCATTTTAGGACAGTTGGTGAATCCCATAGAAAGAGTTGGACTGTATGTTCCGGGGGGACAGGCTGTTTATCCTTCGTCTCTTATTATGGCAGCAATACCGGCAATGATTGCGGGGGTTAAAGAGATTATTGTAGTAACCCCTCCCTCTTCCGAAGGTAAAATCAACCCTTATTTATTATCCACCGCCCGGGAATTGGGCATAACGGAAATCTACAAGGTAGGTGGAGCTCAAGCTATAGCTGCTTTGGCTTACGGAACAGAAACAATAAAAAAAGTGGATAAAATTGTGGGTCCGGGAAACATCTATGTAACCCTGTCAAAAAAGATGGTATTTGGAGAAGTGGATATAGACATGTTGGCGGGGCCGAGTGAAATCCTTATCTGGGCTGATGAAAAGGCTAACCCCCGATATTTAGCATGTGATTTGCTCTCTCAAGCTGAACATGATGCAAAGGCTTCGGCAATTTTAATTACCACTTCCGCATTATTAGTTGAAAAAGTAAAAAAGGAAATTGAAGGTGAATTAAAAAATTCAGTGAGAAAAGAAATCATTCAGGAATCTTTAGAAAAAAATGGGAAGTTAATAATTGCCGAAGACGTAACGATGATTTTAAAATTTATCAATTGTTTTGCTCCCGAACATTTAGAGTTACAGATAGAAAATCCCTGGGAAATGTTGGGAGGAATAAAAAATGCCGGGGCAATATTTATGGGAGCATTTGCTCCCGAACCATTAGGGGATTATTGGGCAGGGCCCAACCATATTATACCTACTTCCGGCGGAGCAAGATGTTTTTCGCCCTTATCGGTAAATAACTTTACTAAAATGAGTAGTATAATTTTTTATGATAAAGAAAAATTGGGACAGGATAGCCAAAAAATAGTAAGTTTAGCCAGGTTAGAAGGTCTGGAGGCTCATGCCCGTTCGATAGAGATAAGAAATTCATAACGAAGGATTAAATTGAATATTACTGTAGTGAGTTGTAGGGGCATGATGCATCGTGCCCGCAGGTGCCAGAGAATAAAAAAAAATAGATTCCCGTTTCCACGGGAATGACAGATAGGACGATAGAAACGGGTCGAATAAATTAAGAAAGAGTTGATTAATTAGTGTTGATTTCGGAAAAATTATATTCAGATTATTTATTCACAGAAAAGATTATTTTAAATAAGAAGATTTTAGAGAAACTTTCTCGGGTAGATACCCTGGTCTTTGATGTTGATGGTGTCTTGATTGATGTGCGTGATTCTTATAGAGAGGCCATATGTCAAACGGTTCAATATTATTTTAAAGAGACATTACGCTTTCAGGGTTCACAAAATTTAATAAACCAGGAAGAGATTGAATATTTTAAAATAGCCGGGGGCTTTAATAATGACTGGGATTTAACTTCAGCAGTCGTTCTGTTTTACCTGATGAAAGCCATGGAAAATAATTTAAAGGACGTAGATGAACTTAAGAGAAGTGCACCTGATATAAAGACCTTTGCCACTAAGACGTTATCTCCTGGAGGAGGTTTAATTAAAATAATAGATTCAATCGAGAACAATGGGCACGTAAAAGATGGAATATTGAGTTTGTGGGATAAGGATTTAATTACTAAAATATTTCAGGAAATTTATGCCGGAGAAGAATACTGTTTTACTATTTACGGATTTCATCCTTCATTAGTTAAGACAGAAGGTTTAATAAAACAGGAAAGAATAATTATAGATAAAAATAAAAAAAATTTCTTAGAAAATTTTTCTCTCGGTGTCTTAACTGGCAGAAATGAAAGAGAGGCCAGGGTAGCCTTAGAAAGATTGGGTTGGGATGATATTATTTCTAAAAAAAGTATAGTTACAGCTGATGATGGAGTTGGAAAACCTCATCCTCAGGGATTAAAAAGAATAGCTGAAATTTTGAAAACTAAATTGGGGATTTATATAGGTGATACTTGGGATGATCTAGTTACTGTAAAAAATACCAACAAAGAAGAGCGAGAAATAAAGTTTTTGTCGGCAATAGTGTTAGGAGAAAGATTTGATTTACGAGGTAAGTCAGTAAAGTTCTATCTTAACGAAGGAGTGGATTTATTAACCAAAGATGTTAATTCTATCTTATATTATTTAGAAAGATTTAAAAATAATGGACAATAGTGGAAAGGCAGGTGTCGATAACCTTGAAGGAAAGAAAAGGTGAATATAAAAGAAAAAGTTTGGAGACTGAAATAGAAGTGAAGGTGGAATTAGATGGCAAGGGGATAAATAATTTAGAAACAGAAATTTATTTTTTAAATCATATGCTTACCCTATTTTCCCAGCATGGTTTTTTTAATCTGGAAGTGAAAGCTCAGGGGGACCTTAAAGTGGATTATCATCATACCGTAGAGGATATAGGAATCTGTCTGGGCGAAGCCCTTAAGGATGCCCTGCAAGATAAGAAAGGGATAAAAAGATATGGGTTTACCATCTTACCGATGGATGAATCACTGATACAGGTGGCTTTGGATATTAGTGGAAGAGGACAATTAATCTATAAGGTCCAGTTTGAGCAGGAAAGAGTGGGTTCTTTTGAAGTAAGTTTGGTGGAAGAATTTTTTAGAGCCCTATCTTTTCATGCCGGAATAACTTTACATATAAATTTGCTTTACGGGAAAAATTCCCATCACATCATCGAAGGGATATTCAAGGCCTTTGGACGGGCTTTAAATGAGGCAACCGGCAAAAATATCCGGTTAAAAGATGTCCTATCCACTAAAGGGATTATTGATTAGTAAGATTAGGAGAATAATTAGAATGATGGTGATAGTAGATTACGGCATGGGGAATTTAAAGAGTGTGCAAAATGCTTTTTCTGAAGTCGGATATAAAACGGAAATAACCGATGATCCAAACCGGATTAAGGAAGCCAGCACTATAGTACTTCCCGGAGTAGGGGCTTTTAGGGATGCTATTAAATTTTTAAAAAATAAAAAAATAGATAAAGAATTAATTGATGCCATAAAGGCAGGCAAACCTTTCTTGGGTATTTGCCTGGGGATGCAATTATTGTTTACTTATAGCGAAGAAGGCGGTTTATTTTCAGGATTGAATGTGATACCGGGCGGAGTGAAAAGGTTTCCTGCTTCGGTAAAATGTCCTCACCTGGGGTGGAATAAAATAAAATTTACTCATAATTCTAATAGTAATACAAATCCTATCTTTCAAGATATTCTGGATGAATCTTATTTTTATTTTGTTCATTCTTATTACTGTGAAGCAGATAATCCGCAGGTGGTATATTCTACAACTGATTATGGTCTGGTCTTTCCCTCTTCTATCTGGAAAGGCAATTTATTTGGGGTTCAATTTCATCCCGAAAAGAGCAGTACACAAGGTTTAAAAATATTAAAGAATTTCGGAGAGTTAAGTTAAATGTTAATTATTCCTGCTATAGATATTAAAGAAGGTAAATGTGTTCGTCTTCGAGAAGGCCAATTTTCCGATACGGAGGTGTTTTCCGATGACCCGATAAAGGTAGCGCTAAATTGGGCCGATAAAGGGGCTGAGATGCTACATATCGTAGATTTGGACGGTGCCCGTTATGGCAAATTAACCAATATCTCTTTGGTGGAGAAGATGATTAAGAAAATGAGTATCCCTGTTCAAGTTGGAGGGGGGATCAGGAGTTATCAGGAAGTAAAAAATCTGATAAACCTTGGAGCAAGCCGGGTAATTTTAGGTACCATTCTTTGGAAGGATAAGACCCTGGCCGAGAAATTGTTTGAGGATTTTTCAGAAAAGATTGTTGCTGGTATTGATGCCCGGGATGGTTATGTAGCCATAGAAGGGTGGCAGAATGTTCTTTCTATTGATGCCCTAGATTTTGCAGGAGAGATAGAGAGATTAGGTGCCAGGCGAATAATTTATTCTGACATTAAGAGAGATGGGACTCTTAAGGGACCTAATATAAAAAATATAGAAAAGATGTTAAAAAATGTGAATATTCCCCTTATTTGCTCCGGAGGAATCGCTTCTCTGAACGACATTAAAAAGTTAAAAAAGATTAAAGATTCAAACCTGGAAGGGATTATTATTGGAAAAGCTTTGTATAAGGGGCGAATCATACTGGAAGAGGCACTTA
>Ga0154679_1131_pt3 | contig 9118 bp, 11 predicted proteins | sample Rifle2008BG13ft_FD_116108 | JGI IMG/M metagenome (GOLD analysis project Ga0154679, IMG submission 116108) | Actinobacteria bacterium RBG_13_35_12
GCCTATGGTTACACGGATAGAAGCAATATCACATATCCCTGTGCGTAAAAAAGTAGATGTTACTAAAAAATCCATAATTTTGAATTTTATTATTCTCCTTTTACTGATATTTACAAAATATAATATAGCTATAGGTTTTATCGGAGGATTAGTACTTATATCATATTTGTCATTGCAGAGTTTAATTAAGCCCAGAACTGCCTTTTTCACTATCTTCGGAGTAAAGCTAACTTTTGATACCCTCTGGTTTATAAGACTGCCGGGGTATGAGTCTTATGGAATGCTTCATTTAATATTAATCCCGATTTTAATTCTTGTTTTAATCGGGCCGAAAGTAACGAAACGCGGTCTCCGCTGGCCTCTCTGGTTCGCTTTTATCTACTTAATATGGATAAGTCTGGCAATGATTGTAAACAATGTCAGTTTTGAGTTTGACCTTATTTTACGACAATCAGGAATTTTTATCGGTATTGTTGCTGGTTATAAATATTTAAGGGATTTCGAGGACTTCAATATGCTTGCACGTGTAATATTCATTTCTACAATAATTCCCATACTCGCATCGCTTATCCAGATTATTATGGGTCCGAACGCCCCGTATTTTTACTATACGCTGGATACAATCAGGGACTATAGATATGCAGGATTATACTATGATGCTGCAACAGCAGGTATGGTCAATATCTTATCCCTCGGAAGCAACCTGTATCTTCTTTATGTAGGAGTTGTGAAAAAGAAATATATAAAGTATCACATTGCATTTATTCCAATAAGCATGATTGTTATTTTATCCGGTGGTACCCGGTCAATTATTATCACTTCTTCTTTTATTCTTCTGATATTCTTGTCCCGTAATGTAAAAAAGACATTGATAATTATACCTTTATTACTGATTGTTCTCTTTTTAGGACAATCCTACATTGACAAAGTAGTAAAAAGAAGCGCTTTTGAAATTCACAGAAAAGTTGAAGTCTCAAGAATTTTGCAGGATACAGAATACAGGTCAATGTTCACAGGAAGAGTCAGTATATGGCAGGACATCTGGGAAGGATTCAAGATGGGCACATTTCAGCAGCAGTTATTCGGAAGCGGGCTAAGCTCTAACGCACATTCAAGCTATTTCTTTTTACTGTTGCAGATTGGTTATTTAGGTTTGTTTTTTTATATATCATTCCATGTGTTTCTATTTTTAGCTTTATTTAGAAGAAAAGTTGCCGGGACACAGAAGATTATAGCTTTGCTTTGCCTTTGCTCAGTATTAATGATTGGTTTTTCTGCTGCTACAGTGACATATACATCATTTCAATGGATAATTTACCTTATTGTCGGCGGTACTCTGAGTATGAGAACTAGTACACAATATGAACAGATCAGAACCTAAACCGATAAAAGTAAGAAGTTTAAATAAAATCAGAAGTCAAAATGCAGAAGTAAGAATGCAGAGTTATAAAAGTTTTTAATTAGTGAAGAAACTTCCTAAAGTTTTGCTGCTTGGACCGTTACCACCCCCTTATATGGGACCGAGCATTGCTACCGAGATTATACTGAATTCGAGTCTCAAAAAATATTTCACAATCTACCATCTCGATACTAATACACATAAGACTCTATCAACTTTAGGAACATGGACAATCAACAGGTTATTAAAAAACACAGGACTCTATCTTAAGATGGTTTATCTCATCCTCACATACCGGCCTAAGTTAGTTCTGATTCCAATCAGTCAGACAACTGCAGGGTTTATTAAGGATTCAATCTACATCCTGATAAGCAGACTTTTATTTCGTAAGACGCTACTTCAGTTAAGAGGAGGGAATTTCAGGAACTGGTATGATTCTTCTTCATCTTTGACCAAAACATATATTTCCAGTGTTGTTAGGAGCGCTCAGGGGATTATTGTGCTTGGAAATAAATTAAAAAAACTGTTCTCGAGTTTTTTTAAAGATGAAAGAATATTTGTAGTTCCAAATGGTGCAAATTTTAACTTCCCACTTTCCAAGAGGAAAAGTTTGGACAAGGTAAGATTACTTTATCTTGGAAACCTTCAGCCTTCCAAGGGGATAGAAGACATTTTAAATGCTGTAGCAATGCTTAAAAAAGGTGATGGTGTTTCGGAATTTTATGCAGATATTATCGGCGATTGGTGGGATGACATTACCAGAGATTTATGTTTCGAATTGATAAACAAAAATAATCTTCCTGTAACTTTTCATAAGCCGTTAACAGGAGAAGAGAAATTCTTGTTTCTTACAAATGCTGATATATTCATATTTCCGCCCCGTGAACCTGAAGGTCATCCATGGGTAATTGTTGAGGCAATGGCTGCGGGTTTACCAATTATCTCTACTGATCAGGGTGCTATAACAGAATCAGTCATTGATGGTGTGAATGGTTTTATAGTCGAAAAGCAGAATCCACACCAGATTGCAGAGAAGATTAAGCTTTTAATCGAAAACCCGGAATTAAGAATAAAGATGGGGAAAGAAAGCCGAAGGCTATATGAGGAAAATTTTACAGAGGAGAAAATGGTCGAACGTTTAACTCAAGCATTTAATGCAACGATAAATAGAAAATAAGAAAGTAAGAAATTAATAAAAATGGAAACTTAATATAAGAAAATGAGAAAATAAAGAAACAAAGATGGGAAATGGTAATATATGAGAAAAGGAGGTATGAATGCCAACAGTAAAATCACTTAAACATCCTTACATAATCAAAAAAAAGGGAATCCAGGGAGGTAAGGCTGTTATATCAGGAACCCGTATTTCAGTCAGTACTATTGTAACATGGTATAAAGCGGGGAGAGAAATATATGAGATTCTATCTATGTATCCTCAACTCACTCCTTCCCAGGCTCATGATGCCCTTTCTTACTATTATGATAACAAAAAAGAAATAGAAGATGAAATCGCCCTTATGCAAGACGAAATATTTTGGAAAAAGAAATATCCTCCGGATAAAGGCGTTATGAACACAAAGAGCATGTAATGCACAGGATTGCAATATATACTGATGAAGATGTGGATATTTCGGTGTGCAGGGCACTCCGTTTGAGGGGTTTTGAAGTATATTCGACAAGGGAAGAAGGCAAAAATGAAAGTTCAGATGAGGAACAACTATTATATGCGTATTCACTGGGGTCTGTTCTTGTAACCCATAATGTGCAGGATTTTCCGAGGATACATTATGAATTTATGAAAAAGGGCAAGCATCACAGCGGGATTATTATTGCAAAACAGGTATCTGTTGGAGAAATCGTAAAACGATTTGCCCGGCTTGCATTAATATTATCAGCAGAAGATATGGAAGATAGGCTCGAATATTTGAGCACCTGGTAATCTCAATTTTATCCTTGAAAGATTTTTAAGGTCATATCTACTTAAGCCTGTTCGTATTGATCAACTGAAAAATGCCTTCTGAATAATTACTCGATTTCTAAAGAGATTCAACTTTTATAAGATTGCAGGTAAAATCAAGCTCCTCATTATCGAAAACCCGGAATTAAGAATAAAGATGGGGAAAGAAAGCCGGAGGCTCTATGAGGAGAATTTTACAGAAGAGAAAATGGTGGAAAAACTGACGCAAGCATTTAATATAACGTTAAACAGAAAATAAGAAAATAGAAAGTAAGAGAGGTCAAAACTTAGGGGGATTTATAGAAGTTAATGGCGGGCAACATTATAGCGCTGAAGGAAGAGAAAAAGACAAGAAGAGATAAGATTGACCCACTCGATTACGCGAAGACCCAAAAATATTTTACTGATTCATAACGTATTTACGATTTAGCATTATGCACTGCTTTTTCCTGCTTTACCTTTTCATGAAGCCAAACTTTTATCAATGCACCACGATCAACCCCTATGTATTTCCGTATATTATCAATCTCTTTAACAAGTGATTCTGCTATGTCCAAAGTTATACGCACTTTTTTCCCATGGCGAATTACTCCGGCACGAGACATATCTATGAGATCATGGATATCCTCACCTGAGTCAAAGCGGCGATCAAATTCTAAGGCGCTTTTAGCCGGCGTTTTCTTTTTCATAAAGAATTTCCTCCTTTTTTCGGGCTCGTCTTACTGATATGATACGAATTGAGTCACCTCGCATAGTATATATTGCAGTCCATAATTTATTATCATACTTGCCGATTATGATACGACGATTCTCTACCGGATGTGGAGCATGAATTTCAATTCGAATATCATCCAGCCATATGTTCTTTGCTGTATCAAAATCAATGCCGTGCTTAGCCATATTTGCATTAATTTTATTAACATCCCATTCAAAATTCATATAGGTTAATTATACAGATTTTATACAATATTGCAACAAAATCTTAATATTAGGTTTATTAGAGAATTATAATCCGTTATTGAACTTTTCAAGATTTATCATCTTGAGACATTGCTGTCAGGTAAGCCCTATAAAACCATTGATAATACGTCTTTTTGTCTTGCTATATCCAAGTTTGTTTTACTGTCATTCCGTGCTTGCACTTGCGACTAAAGAAAAGGGAAGAATGATTATAACAAATGACGATGGCCTGGGAAGATTAGCATTGACAATAGGATTTATTGTTCAGGCCAGTCCTGATCTATTATTGGAGGGACTCAGAAAAAAGATATTAAACTATGAAAATTATGAATCCTTTATCAGAGGGTTAGTTATCGAGAATCGTTTGAGTTCAGCAGTTGCCGAACTTTATTTACTGGAGGGAAAAAAATATGTTAAAGGCTAAAGAAATGATCAGAACGAATGTATTGCTTGATCGAAAGGTTCTAAACGAAATAGATGAACTTGCAAAAGACATGGCGGAAGATAGGTCAACTGTTATTCGCCAGCTTATTAGAAAGGCAATTTCTGAAGAAAAAATAGAGGCTGCAATCAGAAAGTTTCGTTCAGGAGCTTCTTTCAGAAAAGCCGCAGAAATGGCGGCACTCGATTTATTGGCTCAGTGGAGCAAAATATGATTTGGGCGTTGCAAATGCAATGTTTAGAACTAAGAAATATCCATATGCTAACAAGGCTTTTTACAAAAAATGCTCAAGGGTTTATACTTCAGAAAAGCTTAAAGAAATAAAAGAGGTTTTCAAATGGATAAAAGAGAAGTTATAAAAATTATAAAGAAATTTGTAAAGGCATTGAGAAGGCATGGAATATCTGTTGATCAAGTAATTTTGTATGGTTCATATGCAAGAGGTAAGGTTCGGCCTGATAGCGATATAGATGTAGCATTGATATCAAAGAAATTTGGTAAGGACAGGGTAGAAGAAGGAATGTCCCTTTTTAGAATAGCTGGAAAGATCGACAGCCGGCTGGAACCGGTACCAATTTCTACGAGCGCCTATGAAAATGATACATGGATTCCCTTAATTTACGAGATAAGAGAAAAAGGCGTGAGGCTGAAAGTGGCTTAAAAGAAAGCCTACGGGTCAAACCTTGCTAAAATATTTAAGCACCTGGTAATCTCAATTTTATCCTTTTCTAAAGAGATTCAACTTTTATAAGATTGCAGGTAAAATCAAGCTCCTCATTATCGAAAACCCGGAATTATAGAAAGATAACAGATATTAGATAAGTAAAGACAGATATCTTGCATCTAACATCTGATATCTAATATCTGTCATCAGGTAGCATTTAATATACTATTTTCTTAATTTCTATTTATCTACAAAAAATATGTGTGGTATAGCCGGGATTTTTAATCCAAACAAAGAACTCCCCAAAAATTCACGCGAAATACTGAGAAGAATGGGGGAGGTGTTGAGGCATCGCGGGCCGGATGATTATGGTGAATACATATCGGAACATTGCGGGTTTTCCTTTTGCAGGCTTTCAATAATTGACCTTGAACATGGGCATCAGCCCATGTTTTCTCCATCCAGCAATTCAGTAATTGTATTCAATGGAGAAATTTACAATTATAAAGAACTTAGAAAGGAATTAGAGGAGTTAGGGGCTGTCTTTAAGACCAACTCTGATACCGAGGTTATATTAGTCGGTTATGAAGTCTGGGGAGTTGATATTGTTTCCAGATTGCGGGGTATGTTTGCGTTTGTTATTTATGATATAGGAAAGAACGAGCTTTTTATTGCCCGCGACCACACGGGAATAAAGCCATTTTATTTTACGAATAATTCAAGTAATTTTGTTTTTGCATCAGAAGCCAAATCAATCCTGAAGTTTCCGGGAATTACTGCAAGTGTGAAAACCTCTGTATTACCGAAATATATGAGCTTTCTATGGGTTCCTGCCCCTGATACTTTATTCGAAAACATTTATGTTCTTGAACCCGGCCATGTAATGCAGGTTGGCGAAAATGGAATAAAGAATCAACGTTATTGGAATCCTGATCTGGTTACAAAAGATTCTTCCAAAACTGAAAAAACCTGGATTGAGCTAATTGATTATGAATTAACACGCGCTGTAAAAGAGCAGATGATAAGCGATGTCCCACTTGGTGCGTTCCTTTCAGGAGGTGTTGATTCATCAACAATAATTTCATTTATGAATCAGGTCTCAAACTATCCTGTTACAACATACACAACTGGTTTCGCTAAGGAAGACCTTTCGCAGGATGTCATACTTTCGGATGTTGAATACGCAAGGATAGCATCTAAAAATCTTAAGGTTGATTATAACGAGCTAATCTTATCACCAGACGTTGTTAGCTTATTACCGCGACTTATATGGCACATGGATGAGCCGGTCGCTGATCCTGCAGCTATTACCACGTATTTGATCTGCAAAGCTGCAAAAGAAAAATGTACTGTCATGCTGTCCGGAGTCGGAGGTGATGAAATATTCGGCGGGTATCCCCGCTATCTCGGGAATATTATTGCTCACAAATATCAGCGTGTACCGGGGTTTATACGAAAAGAGCTGATAGAGTCGTGGGTAAAAAGAATACCTACACATTCGAGTTCTTTCGTAAGGAATTTCAAGAAATTTTTAAAAAGTTCAGATTTGCCTTTTCAGGAAAGATACTTTGGTTATCTAACATATTATTCTCAGTCAGAGTTAAAACAGCTCTTGAAGATGGAATTCAAATGGGATGATATATTTGAAAAACACAGGAAAGTGTTTAAAGAATATAATGGTGACGATAATATTCAGTCGATGATGAACCTTGACCTAAAGACTTTTTTGCCGAACCTGAACCTTATGTATACTGACAAGATGAGCAGTGCTGTTTCAGTGGAAGTAAGGGTGCCTTTCCTGGACCATCTGCTGATTGAAAAAGCTGCGAAGATTCCAGGCCCATTTAAAATAAAAAATGGAAAGAGAAAATATATTCTCAAAAAGACTGTAGAGAAAAGGTTGCCGCATGAAATTATCTGGCGGAAAAAGGCGGGGTTTGGAGCTCCTATTGGCGCATGGCTGAAGGGTCAGGCAAAGGATATGATGCTCGATCTTCTTTCTGAGGAAAATATCAAAAAAAGGGGTTATTTTAATTATCCATATGTTTCAAATATTATTGAAAATCATTTAAATGGTAAAGAATACAATGCCAACCAGTTATGGCAACTGATTACATTGGAATTGTGGCATAGGGAGTTTATAGATAGATGAATGTCGATAACAGATTGAAGCAGATTGAAGAATTCTGGAATGATAATCTTTGCGGACAACATTTTATCAGTGCGAAATATCCATCAAAAGAGTTTTTTGAGCAGTATAGAAAATTAAGGTATAAAAAAGAACATCATCTAAACGAGATCATTGATTGGGAATCAGCTAAAAACAAAGATGTCTTGGAGATTGGTCTGGGTATTGGTGCAGATGGAACGAGGTGGGCGGGACATGCTAATTCTTATACAGGGATTGACATAACTGATGAATCTGTTGCTGCAGCCAATTCTCATTTAAGAATCCTGGGACTTAAAGGAAATATTCTTAAAGGTAATGCTGAATCCCTGCCATTCGAGGATAATAAATTTGATATCGTCTACTCACACGGTGTTCTCCACCATACACCAGATATTAAAAAGGCTTTAAAAGAGATTTATCGTGTTTTAAGACCTGATGGTGAGTTTATTTTAATGCTTTATACTAAAGATTCATTCAATTATTGGTTGCGAATCCAGTTATATTTCCGATTAAGATTTATCTTCGAGCTTTTTAAAAACTACTTTGGTTTGAATATAAGTGAGCCATGGAAAAGCCATATTAAAACCCTTAAGAATGATGGATGGTCATATTTTTCCTGGAATAAATGGTATCACCATTGTACGGATGGTCCTGGTTGTGAAATAGCAAATATCTATCATAAACATGAAATAATTAAAATGTTGAAAAAAAAGGGTTTTGTTGTTAGCAAGATGAGAAAAGCTCATTTTCCGATAACTGGTGGATATTATCCATACATTGAAAGTTTGTTGGCGAAATATATTGGATTTTATTATTTTGTATGGGCTATTAAAGTATAAAAACTAAAATACTATACTAATAAACAATAGATCAATAAACTAAAATAACGATAATTTTCAAGTAATATAATTTGTCAAATAATCCATCAAGAAATCTTGAAATTGATTTTGTCAAAGGGCTTCTTGTATTGACAATGATTGTCTATCACACCTTTGTCAATTTCTATGAGAATTATCATGTTATAACATCGCTGACAAAGTATGTTTCAGGCGGTTTTATTTATATATCAGGTTTTTTAATCGGATTTTATTATCTGAAAAGCTATTCAGACGATTATTCAAGAATAAGAAAACGACTGTTTACAAGGGCATTGAAAATATTTTTAATCTTCCTGATTGCAAATATAGCATTATTTAAGTCTGGGAATATATCATCCATGAATCTTCATGATAATTTAGTTCAATGCTTTCTTTACGGGACAGGAAAGTCGCGTTTTGAAATACTTTTACCAATTAGCTATCTTTTATTCATTACAGCCATTATTGCGCCATATATAAAAAGTTATTACATATTTTCAAACATCATCATAATAGGTGTCTTCATTTTAATAGCTTTAGGATACCCAACTAAAGCAACTAACATATTTTACTTGCCCATAGGATTGTTCGGATTAGGCAACTCGTTATTGATTGGCAAAATCAAGAATAATTCAGGATTGCAGATATTTTGCATTTTTCTTGTAATAC
>Ga0154679_1150_pt1 | contig 9068 bp, 9 predicted proteins | sample Rifle2008BG13ft_FD_116108 | JGI IMG/M metagenome (GOLD analysis project Ga0154679, IMG submission 116108) | Actinobacteria bacterium RBG_13_35_12
AGAAGAGAAAGGTATATTGCCAAACCTATGGGCAGTTCCCTTTCTCCCTGTTATATTGCCCACGGTGAGGGAGCATTGATAACCGATGTAGATGGCAATCAATTCATCGACCTTACCGGTGGTTGGGGGTGTCTGGCTGTAGGACATACCCATAAAAAAGTGGTAGCCGCCATTAAGGACCAGGTAGAAAAGTATCTGCATACCGATTTCACCGCCATACCCTATGAATGTCTGGTGGAATTAGCCGAGAAGCTGGTAAACCTATCTCCAGGAAACACTCCCAAAGTAGCCGCCTTTTTTAACTCCGGTGCAGAAGCAGTAGAAAATGCGGTAAAGATTGCCCGGGCTCATACCGGAAGATCGGCTATCATCGTCTTTGAAAATGCCTTCCACGGCCGCACGCTCCTAACCATGACTATGACTCATAAGGCGATGCCTTACAAGTATCACTTCGGACCCTTTGCCCCCGAGGTATATCGACTGCCTTTCCCCTGTTCCTCTCATCCTATAACCAATGAAGATTTTGAAAAGTTACTGGTAAATACCGTAACCCCTGACTCTGTTGCCGCTATAGTGGTTGAACCTATCCAGGGAGAAGGAGGGTTTAATGTCCCCCAGGAAGGATTTTTGGAATATCTAAGAGAATTAACTAATAAATACGGTATGTTACTTGTAACCGATGAGATTCAAAGTGGTATAGGCCGAACCGGAAAGTTTTTTGCCATAGAAAATTGGGACATAGAGCCGGATATAGTCTGTCTGGCTAAATCTTTAGCTGCCGGCCTGCCCCTTTCGGCAGTAATTGCCAAAAAAGAGATTACCGATTCCCTTCCTGGAGGATGTATCGGAGGAACCTATGTAGGCAACCCGCTAGCCTGCCGGGCAGCTCTTGAGGTGATAAAGATTATCGAAGAAGAGCACCTTTTAGATAGAGCACTAAAGATTGGAGAAAGATTAAAAGAACGATTCCTTAAGATGAAAGGTAAATATTCTATAGTAGGGGAGGTGCGTGGTATAGGAGCGATGATGGCTATAGAATTGGTAAAAGACCGGAAGACCAGGGAACCGGCTGCCCAGGAAACAGCCCGGATTGTTCAGGAATGTATCAAGAACGGCGTATTTATCGCCACTGCCGGAATCAATAAAAACCTTCTCAGGATGTTAGTCTCACTCGAGATTACCGATGAACAGTTAGATGAAGCTTTGGATGTGTTGGAGAAGGCAATAGCTAAGGTTTAACTAACTTATAATTATTTTTAAAATAACTGCAGATATTATTTAAAAATAGTAAAAATAATTATAGTACAGAAAGGAGAAATTTATAATAAGTAAAAAAGATTATTACATAAAATCGGTTATCAAAAGCTTAAATATTTTAAATTTATTTTCTGATTCCAGGCATGAAGTGAGCATAACTGAAATAAATAAGGAACTGGGTTTAGGTATTAGCACAACTTATCGATTGCTTGGTACATTAAAATATAAAAATTATATTGAACAGAATCCCCAAAATTTAAAGTATAAATTAGGTTCTGAGTTCCTTAACAAAGCTTTTTTATTTTCAGATAATGAAGCAAATATTATAAAAAAATCAATGCCTTACTTGGAGAATTTACGTGATTTCACCAAAGAAAGTGTAAGTTTAGCAGTGTTAGACGGAACCAATATAGTTTATATTGCCAAAACAGATAGTTATGAACTTTTAAGAACGAATATTAAAATAGGTAAAAAATTACCTGCTTATAAGACTGCATTGGGGAAAATATTATTAGCCTATCTTCCACCAGAAAAATTTAATCGACTATTTAAATTGAATAAAGATAAAAATTTTATTAATAATAATTATTTTGATTTAAATATTTCTGAATTTAAACAATATTTAGAAAAGATAAAGGAAGAAGGAATCGCTTTTGATGACGAAGAATGTACTCCTGGCATAAGATGTTTGGCCGCTCCTATAAAAGATATAGATGGAGAAGTATCAACAGCAATAAGTATTAGTGGTCCTACAATACGTTTTACTTTAGAGAAAATAGATTTATGGAAGAGAGAACTTATTAAGGCAGCTAAAAAAATATCTTTTAAAACTTTATAGAAAAAATACTTTCAACAATCATTTTTTTATTATCATTTTTTCCAGTATTCTAATATTAGCTATTTAGAGGAAGTATTGTTTTTTAGCATGCCTCTTAAATTGGCCGCTTGATTTATTAAATTTATATGGTATATTAAAAGCAGTTAATTGGGTCACCCAGTTACCCAATAACTTAGCAAAAAGAGGTAAATATGGAATTTAAAGAAATTACTCCTGTTCGTTTATATGAAAGCGTAATAGAACAAATCATGGATTTAATTAAAAATAACGAATTAAAACCAGGAGATAAACTTCCTCCGGAGAGAGAAATGGCTGAAAAGTTATCTATAAGTAGAAATTCTTTACGGGAGGCCTTTCGAGTTCTAGAATCAAGAGGTTTAATTAAGAGCAAGCCGGGGGGAGGAAGGTTTATTCGAGAGATAAGGGAAAACGATCATAATAATACAGAAAACATTATCTTAAGTTTGGAAAAATCTTCCATTTTAGAATTATTAGAAGCAAGAGAGATATTTGAGGTAAAAATTGCTGAAATTGCTGCCCAAAGAGCCGCTCTCGAAGATATAGAAATAATTGAAGAAGCTCTAAATAAAATGAACCAGAAAGAAGAACTAAAAGATGATAAAAAAACGGAATCAGATACTGAATTTCATTTGGCAATTGCCGGGGCATCTCATAATTTTGTCTTTGTTAATATAATGAAATTACATTTGGATCTATTAAAAGAGACTCGAGAAAAGACCTGGCAAATACCAGGAAGACGGGAAAAACAATATCAAGAACACCGGGCCATATTTCGGGCTATTAAAGAACATAATAGCAAAAAAGCTGTAGAAGCTATGCTAAAACACTTGATGAGCATAAGAAAAGTTGTAGTTGAAATATAAGTAGAGAAATTTGTCATTACGAGGAACGAAGTGACGAGGTAATCTCAAATGAGATTGCCACGCTCCGATAAATCGAAGCTCGCAATGACGGATTCTAATATATGGGGGAGAATAGAAAAATAGCTCGAGTATTAAGAAAAATGCAAGCGGAGTGATCAAAGAATAAAATTTATTAGTAAAAGTGAGGAGATTATACTATGAAGGAAATAAGAGTTTTATCACCCGTAGGGATGTTGGGATATGGTTTCCCAGCAGAATCTTTTCAAGAGGGTTTAGAAAAAAAGCCCCATGTTATAGCTGCCGATGCCGGTTCCACCGATGCCGGCCCCCATAAATTAGGGGCGGGAGTGGGTATTGTCAGTAAAGAAGCAACCAAAAAAGACCTTACTTTAATGTTAATAGCCGGCTGCGAAAATAAAATACCGGTTATTATCGGTTCTGCCGGAGGTTCCGGTGCCGAAGTTCATCTTAATTGGACCTTAGAAATAGTAAAAGAAATTGCCAAAGAGAAAAACCTACACTTTAAGATGGCCTTAATTCATGCAGAAGTTGAAAAAGATTATCTTCAAAAAAAGTTGGCTCAAGGGAAGATAAAACCTTTAGGTCCTGTCCCGGAATTAACTTCTAAAGACATTGAAGAAGCGATTCGAATTGTAGCGGTAATGGGGGTACACTCTCATATAAAAGCCTTGGAGATGGGGGCAGAGGTTATTATCGCCGGCCGCTCCAATGACCCGGCTATGTTTGCCGCCTTACCCATTAAAGAGGGTTATGACCCCGGTCTGGCTTTACATCTGGGGAAGATTTTAGAATGTGGGGCTATGGCCTCCACCCCCGGGACTACCTCTGATTGTATGATGGCATATTTAAGAGAAGATTATTTTATAGTAGAACCGACTAATCCCCTGCGAAAATGTATTCCCAGTACAGTAGCCGCTCATACTCTTTATGAAAAATCGAGTCCCTTGCATATTATTGGTCCGGAAGGTGTAGTTGATGTTACCGGATGTAAATTTGAACAATATAGCGAAAGGGCAGTAAAAGTATCGGGCTCCAAATTAAAAAAGAGTGAAATCATTAATATAAAATTAGAAGGGGCAAGCAAAGCAGCTTATCGGACTATATGTATTGCCGGTGTAAGAGATCCTATTATGATTAAACAGATTGATGAGTGTGAAAGGCATGTCCGTAAAACCGTGCTGACCTATTTTAATGATATTCCTCCCAAAGATTACCGCTTAATCTTTCATATCTATGGGAAGAACGGAGTTATGGGAGAATTGGAACCCCAAAAAGAGGTTACTTCTCATGAACTCTGCTTGATTTTGGAGGTTGTAGCCAAAGACCAGGAATTGGCTAATACTATTTGTGCTTTTGCCCGTTCTACTTTAATGCACTATTCTTATAAAGGACGTATTGCTACTGCCGGGAATTTAGCTTTTCCTTATGCTCCCTCTGATATACCTACCGGAGCGGTTTATAAATTTAATATCCATCACTTAGTAGAGGTTGATGACCCTGATGAACTTTTTTCTATAGAAATGGTGGAAGTTTGAGATAATAAGAAGTTTAAAAAGGAGAATAGATAAATGACTAAAGAAGTCTCTATTGTTGATTTGGTAAAAGTAATTAGAAGTAAAAATGCCGGTCCCTTTGAGTTGACCTTTGATATAATTTTCAAGGATAAGGAAACTTACGAAAAAGTTAAGAAAGCCAAAGTAATTACCAAAGAACTTATTGCCAAGCTCTATCATATTTCTATTGAGAAAGTTCTTTATTTTGTGGAATTTGACCCGGCTAATGCTATAAAAGCAACCATTGTGAGACCGGTGGATTCAGGAAGCATCGGGGAGACCGATGTTTATGGTGCTCAACAACACGCCCCGCTTTTAGGTATTAAAATTCCCTATGAGGAATAAGGAGGAGAAATGAGAGAAGATTTATTAAAATTTATTCCGGAATTTAATTTAATCAAAGATTCAGATTTAAAGGAAAAAGTTTTAAAAGTTTGGGATATTGCTCTTAAAGCTGGAAATTGGGAAGCAAAAGATCTTCAAAGAATGCCCTTTACTTTATTAATTGACCCCTGTCCTTGTAATATGATTGAGCATATCAGGGGAGTAGTAAGTGTTTCTGTGAATGCTGCGGAGGCTCTCCAAAGCATCTATGAAGATAAAGTGAAAATAAATAAAGATTATCTTGTTGCCGGGGCCTTACTTCACGATATTGGGAAATTAGTAGAATATAAAGAGGAGAATGGGAAATTTATTCAGAGCAATTTAGGAAAATTAGTTCGTCACCCCATATCCGGAGTGGGGCTTTGTTACAGTCAGGATATACCTGAAGAGGTAATGCATATTATTGCCTCCCATTCCTGGGAGGGAGATCATTCCAGGCGAACTCCGGAAGCCATTATTGTTCACCATGCTGATTTTACCAACTTCGAACAGTTTAAATAGACACAGATTACACAGATTTAGACACAGATTACACAGATACATCGGTGTAATCATATTATAATCGGATTAATCTGTGCGTAAATAATTAGTGTAATCACAATAAAGGAATTAAATAAATGGAAAATAAGGATCCACTTACAGAAAAAATAATTAGTTGTTGTTTTAAAGTTCATAATGAATTAGGCCCGGGTTTTAAAGAGAGAGTATACCACAATGCCTTAAAAATATTCTTAGATGAAGAAGGATTAGAATATGAAACCGAAAGAGTCTTTGAGATTAATATTAAAGGAGAAAAAGTAGGAAATTTAAAGTTAGATTTAATTGTAGAGAATAAAGTAGTGGTTGAATTAAAAGCTGTTGTAGGATATATTCCTGAAGTTTTTAAATATCAAATTTTGTCTTATTTGAAAGTATCTAGATTTAATATAGGATTATTAATTAACTTTGGTAATAAGAGCTGCCAGGTAAAAAGATTTATATATTAAATACAGATTATACAGATTTAAAAGGACGATTGCACAGATTATAATAAATTATTCTGATTATTTATAATTGTTCTTCCCAATCTGCGTAATCATCTTCTAATCAGTGTAATCACAATAAGAGGAGGTTATAAAATGGGTAAGACTTTTGCAGAGAAAATGTTAGCTCTTAAATCGGGCAAAGAAAGTGTAATTGCCGGGGAAATTGTAACTGTTTCTCCGGACCTAGTAATGTCTCACGATAATAGCGCCGCGATAGCTAAAAAATTCAAACAGATTGGAATTGATAAAGTAAAACATCCGGAGAAGATAATAATTCCCCTGGACCATTGTGTTCCGGCAGCAACAGAAAAATATGCTTCCAATCATAAAGAGATAAGAGAATTTGTCCGGGAACAGAAAATTGAAAATTTTTATGACATTAATATCGGAGTATGTCATCAGGTTCTTCCGGAAAAAGGCCACATTCTTCCCGGGACTATGATTTTGGGAGCAGATTCTCATACGACTACTTATGGAGCATTTGGTGCTTTTTCAACCGGGATTGGCAGAAGTGAAGTAGCATCGATTTGGGCTACGGATGAAATCTGGCTTAGAGTGCCGGAGACCATCAAGATAAATATTGAAGGAGAAATTCCTCCTGGGATATATCCCAAGGATATTATTCTTTACATTATTGGAGATTTGGGTGCGGACGGAGCATTATATAAAGCAGTAGAGTTTAGCGGAAAAGTAATTAGGGATATGGATATCGGGGGTAGAATGACTCTATGTAATATGGCAGTGGAGATGGGAGCAAAGATCGGCTATGTAGAACCAGATGAAAAAACCATACAATGGCTTGCTCCGAGAATCAATAAAAAATATGAAATAATAAAGTCAGATGCTGATGCTGAGTATGAAAAAATCATAAATTACGATATAAGTGATTTAGAACCTCAAATTGCCTGTCCTCATACCGTAGATAATGTAAAACCTGTATCAAAAGTAGCAGGGGCCAAGATTGATCAGGCATTAATTGGAACCTGTACCAATGGAAGATTAGAAGATTTAAAAGTTGCCAGTAAAATTCTTCGCGGTAAAAAGATCTCTAGCGGGGTTAGACTTTTAATCTTTCCTGCCTCGATGGAGGTCTTTGCCCAGGCAATGGAATTAGGAATCCTTCAGAAATTAGTTAAAAGTGGGGCTGTAATAATGAATCCGGGATGTGGTCCTTGTTTGGGAGCTCACGAAGGAGCCTTAGCCCCCGGAGAAGTTTGCTTGAGTACAGCTAATAGAAATTTTAAAGGGAGGATGGGGTGTAAAGAGGCAGAAGTTTATCTGGCTAGTCCGGCAACCGTTGCTATCTCTTCCCTTTATGGTGAAATTACCGATGTAAGGGGGGATTTAAAATGAGTATTAAAGGGAAAGCATGGAAATATGGTGATGATGTAAATACCGATGTTATCTTTCCGGGGAAATATACTTATACCATCACTGACCCTAAAGAGATGGCTATTCATGCCCTGGAAGACCTTGATTCGAAATTTGCCAAAGAAGTTAAAAAGGAAGATATTATTGTCGCGGGAAGGAACTTTGGCTGCGGTAGTTCTCGGGAACAGGCCGCCACCTGTCTAAAATATGCTGGAGTGGGAGCAATTGTGGCAAAATCATTTTCCAGAATATTTTTCCGAAATGCCATTAACCAGGGACTTCCCTTGGTTCAATGCAAAGAAGCAGCGGAGAATATATCCTCAGGTGAATTAATTGAAATTAATTTTGAAAAAGGAAAATTGTCGTGCAAGAAGGGAGTTTTTGATTTCCCTCCTTTACCGGAATCGGTATTGGGAATTCTTAATGATGGAGGGCTTATTCCTCATACCAGAAAAATTTTAAAGATAGAGAAAGGAGAATAAAGATGACTAAATATAGGATTGCCTGGCTGCCGGGCGATGGAATCGGAAATGATGTAATGAAGGCAGCGAAGATTGTATTGGATGAACTAAAGCTTGATGCTGATTATATACCTGGTGATGTAGGTTGGGAATTTTGGGAAAAAGAAGGAAACTCTTTACCTGACAGGACCATAAAAATTCTCAAAGAGACGGATTGTTGTCTCTTCGGAGCGATAACTTCCAAACCTAAAGATGAAGCAGAAAGGGAACTCGCTCCTGAACTTAAAGGAAAAGGCTATGTTTATTCAAGCCCTATTGTAAGACTACGTCAGGAATTTGAGTTACACACTAACTTGAGACCATGTAAGGCTTATAAAGGAAATCCTTTGAATTATCGTGATGATATAGATTTAGTAGTTTTTAGGGAAAATACCGAAGGATTATACAGCGGAGTAGAATTTCATCCCCTGCCCAAAGAAGTAATGGATTCTCTTTTAAAAAATCATCCCAAGATGAAAAGATTTAAAGAGACTCCTTTAGAAGATATTGCTTTGTCTTGTAGAATCTTTACCCGGAAGGCCTGCCAATCTATTGTTCGTCAGGGCTTTGAATATGCTAAGAAGTTTAACAGAAATTCAGTTACTGTTATTGAGAAACCAAATGTAATCAGAGAAACCAGTGGATTAATGATAAGAGAGGCCCGCAAGATTGCTCAAGAATATCCTGGAATCGAACTTTGGGAGACTAATGTAGATGCAATGTGTATGTGGCTGGTGAAAAATCCTCAGATTTATAGTGTCCTGGTTTCTTCTAATATGTTCGGAGATATAATTTCCGATCTCTGCGCTCAATTAATAGGTGGGTTAGGGTTTGCCTCCAGTGCCAATATTGGAGATAATTATGCCCTCTTTGAACCCACTCACGGCTCTGCTCCCAAATATGCAGGACAATATAAAGTAAATCCCATGGCAATGCTTTTAACGATTAAATTAATGTTAGATTATTTAGAGGAAAAAGAATTGGCTCAAAGATTAGAAAATGCTATTGCCCGGGTTATTAAGGAAGGAAAAGTCAGGACTTACGATTTAGGTGGAACAGCTTCTACTTTAGAGGTAGCAAGAGAAGTAGCCAGGAAAGTGAGCAGTAATGAGTGAAGTAGGGGCGTATTGCATACGCCCTCATAGGTAACCAACTAACCAAATTGAAAAGAAGGTGAAAAATGAAAACCATAAGTCAAAAATGGGCTAAATTTGCCCTAAAGTTAAAATATAAAG
>Ga0154679_1207_pt2 | contig 9041 bp, 7 predicted proteins | sample Rifle2008BG13ft_FD_116108 | JGI IMG/M metagenome (GOLD analysis project Ga0154679, IMG submission 116108) | Actinobacteria bacterium RBG_13_35_12
TGCCAGGCAGTCATCACTGGGCGCTCAGTGTTGAAGTCAAAGGACTTTTCCTCGAAGATAGCATAGTCAGTCAGTTCTTTGTTATATTTCGGGTGGAATTGCTCGAGATAATGGCGGGGGGCAAAGAAGCCAAAGCGCTCGAAGCCCAGAGGCCATTGGTTGCCATGAAATGCCAATCCAACGCGTTCTGCCAAACCGTTAGGGGCATCGAATTTTAATTTGATAGTCGTGTCATCAATCACTTCCAGGATCATCGGCTTGCCGTTGATCATCCATTCACTGTGGGGTCCGGCAGGGGTAATGTTGGGATCATTTTCAATATCGTTCCACCAGAAGGTGATGTCAGCGGTAGTGAAAGGCTCGCCGTCAGACCACTTTAAACCCTTACGTAAATAGAGTGTCAACTCTTTACCATCAACTGACCATTCCCATCTTTCTGCAAGACCAGGTTGAATCTCATCTTTTGGATTAATTGGCCAACGCAAAATTGGATCGTAAATCTGACGCCCATAGGCATGGAAATCTTTGATGCCAGTGAAAGCACGCCGCCATGTGCCGCCATATTTACCGATGCTTTCTATCGGCTGGACAACCAATGGATTTTCGGGAAGACGGTTTTCAATTTTAGGAAGTGTTCCAGCTTCAACCATCAGTTTCAGTTCAGGTGCCTCCGTGTATTTTCCAGCAGCCATAGCGCTTAACGAAAAAATCATGATTAAGACTACTAAAACTATTGAAGAAACTAAAATTGTTCCCTGTGGTTTATTTTTTCTGTTTCTCATTTTAAATAATACTCCTTTAAAAATTTTTTAAAATAGGTTATCTCTAAAAACCTGACTTATAAAACAAATTATTTCTTTTAATCACCCCCTTTATACTTTTATGGAAACGATACTATGTTAGCTTAAATTGTTCTGATCCACCTTCGTTTAGGAGATATTATTGAGTCATATTTATTAATTTATTTCCTAATAATGAATAGTTATTAATAAACATATTCTCTTGGTAGCTATTTTTTAGTAAGTCTTTTAACGGTCTCTAAAAATGCAATAATATTTTTTGTTGGAACACCAGGAGGCATTCCCCCGCCACAAGAAAGAATGATTTTCGATGTATCTTGAACTGTATCCAGTGTTTGTCTTACACTTTCTACAACTGTCTCTGGGTTTCCTTCTGACATGACTTCTCGTGGTGGTATATTTCCAAGAAGTACAATCTCATTTTTAGTCGCTTCTTTCATTTCCTGAAGAGAATGTTGAAAGCTAAAATTATATAGATTAACTCCAATCTCTTTTAAATAAGGAACAGACACCATTCCTGGCGTATCATTATGGAAAAACTTTACTGAAACATCCAGGGAGTGGAAGATTTTCGTGAGAAAAGGAAGAGCAAATGTACAAAAATCGCCTTCCCCCAGAAAACCCACCATATCATCCAACAAAAACATCCCATCAATAGAAGGAAACGTTTCTTTCTGAAACCAGAGCCATTCTATAATAAAATTGGATATACGTTTAAGAAAAAGGTTTATTTCTTTTGGTTTAGTTTTTAGTGCTATAAGAAAATCTGTGCTTCCCATAAGAAAAGAGGCAGTGTTAAGAGGACCTCGAGAAACGGCAAAACGAATCCGCCGCCCTTCCTCCTCAATATGCTTTCGAAATTGGATAAGCCTTTTGATTATAAAGGGAAGCAGACCATCTTTATGTACATCAGGTTGAGGAAGATTAGGTATATCACTGATACTTTGGAGAACTTTTTCGGCAAAGGGAAATTCATTTTCGCCCCAAATACATCTGCAGCCAAAGGCAGAAGGCTCTGAACACATTCCATACTCTGACCAAAAACCAGGGAAAAAAAGTACTTCTGGAAAAGTCTTGATAGCTTTTATATTTGCCAAAAACCAAAGTTCAGGGTTTGAAAAATAATCAAAAATGCTTATTCCTGCCCAGTTAGGAAGCCAAGGACTGTCAATTATAAAACCAACAGGAAGAGGTTTTAGATTTTCACCCTTGATTATAGCGAGCAAAATTTGCCACTGCTCATCTGTCATATAAAATTTCTCCTTCTATGGAATTAACAGATGCCCACGCCTTTATAATTGTGGTACTTTCAAAACTCAAGTTTTGCTTGCCCTATTTCTTTCTCTTCTGGTGATTCTACGTATCTTCGGATCACTTCTTCGTTTGTACCTATCGTAGATACAAAATACCCTTTACCCCAAATACCTTGTCTGTCCCAATATATTTTTTCAAGAAAGCAAGCTTTCTACTTAGGGATCTTCGGTACCGGCTTATCTAGATAATATCATATTTTTATCTTAATAGGCTAACTTTTTTTTAAATTCATATTTTTATGATATAAGAAAGTATCTTCTAACTCTTTACAAAACCTTACCGATAGACAAATCTTTTCCTGTATTCTTCTACAGTTTCAATCACAGTAAGAATATTTTTATCAGGGGTATCCCACCCCATATTAATACAGCAGATCCCGGTTTTCTCCGAATTCCCTGATTGTTTAAGCATCTTATTTATATCCTTTTTTACTTCTCTCGGCTCTACTTTCCCTATCTTTACCGGATCGTAACGTAGGTTTAGAAATGCTTTGGGTAGTTTTTCGCGACAGATAGTAATATCAGATCCCCAACCCACATCAAAAAAGGAAATACCGGGTATTTGAGCATAACTATCAGCATAAATGTGCATGTTATTTCCACAGTGATGAATCCCATATGGCTGCAGAGCTTTTGCTAATTTAATATCATATTCTAAAAGTATATCTCGATAAGTGTTAGCAGAAATCATAACTACTGAACAATTCGAATGTAAATTAATTTCCGGATTTACAAATTTTACCGATCTATTTACTGAAATAGATGATGTACCAGTTTCGCTTTTAATGTAATTCACAAAATTTTTAATCGTTTCTGTAATAGCATGAAAAATTCTCCTTGCTCGTTTCGGATTCTTTAACACATCGATAAAAATTTCATCTCCACGTATATCCAATGCTACATTTAAAATTCCCTGCCAGTTTATATCACCCATAACATAACCAAACTTCTTTTTAAGTTGTTCAACCAACTTTTTTAATTCTTGAAATGTCTCGTTTTTATTAAAATTCACAGATTCAATCTTGTCGGCTTTCTCATCAGATATATTTTTCGATATAACCTGTGGTGAAGAATCTCTAGTATATTTTACCTCACAGCCAAACATCTCTGATATTATATATCCCGCTGCCAGATAAACCGCCCCAATACAGGGTCGGGGTTCTATGGAATTCTCTTTTTCTATATTATATTTCCCGAAACGTTCATTAAGTATTTTACGCATCCTTAAATCGGCCTCTACCCGGGTATTCGGGTCATAGAAAAACTCTCTTTTAAAACTCAAGTCATAGTTTTTATACCACCACTCGGGGTGAAAAACAAAGGTAATGGGCAAAAAGTTACCTGATTGTTTACTATTCACTGTCAAAATCCTTCCTCATTTCTAAAAAAGATAATACCTATTTTTAATAGCACCCTTCTCTTTTAGCAACCTCTATAATTTTTTTTACATTTTCTAAAGGAGTACCCTTTTCTAAAAAATCGGATGCTGCAAATATATACCTTCCTCCTGGTTTCCCGATATGTATCAGTTCAGAAACCTTTTGTTCAATTTCTTCTAAACTGGCTGTTTTAATAAAATTAACCTGATCCAGATTTCCAGAAATAGTTATTTTATTACCTATCAATTCCTTAGTTTCCCTTAAATCATTATCTCCCTGAGGTGATCCTGCAACCGTCTCCCACATATCAAGACCCATTTTTATATAGCTTTTCTGTAAGACTCTGGCCTTGCCGCAGTTATGATATAAGGTAAACTTACCTGCATCATGAATAGTTTTTACCAATTTTTTTTCATAAGGAAGAATATATCTATTGAAATAATCTGCACCGACCACCCCGGAATTGGCTATATTCCCCTGAATTCCGATACATTCAAAACTCGTATCTGCTAAAGCCTCATTACTTTTTATAATTAATTCCGTCATCTTTTCCATATAGGCCCGATAGAAATCTTGATTAAGGTAGGCATCCATTAATATATTTTGAATATTTCTATAGGTTGCAGCCTGATTAAATACTCCTCCCCAACCCCAGGGAGCAGCAATACCTAAATTCCCAATTAATTTCTTTGAAAAGTTTGCCCTTTCCCTCATCTCGGAAATAGTCTTTAAATCAAGCTCAGGTACATACTTTTGGAAGATCTCAAAATCTCCTTCATCTTCAATCAAATATTTAACGGTTGAAAAATGAATTCCGGATACTGTTCTTTGGTCATAAGGACCTGCTTCAACCTGTTTTAGTGTTCTATCTGGAGTAGTTATATCTATAATCCGATAGAGCATATCCTTGTCTCTTCTAATTTTCTCATCAACTTCCCAATTTTTAAAACTTTTTTTCATAAAATAGGGAGTTTCAAATTTTCTATCTCTGGTAATTAAATCAAACCCTAAAATCCGGGCACACTTTACTGCATCTGTAACCCTATCGATCACTTTTTTATTTGGAAAAAACCAACTAAGGTACTCCTCCTGAACAAATAAGCCCACAGGGACTCTATCAGGGATATCTCCTCTTAATACGGATAATATCCTTTCTCTCCCTGTCATTTCTCCTCTTCTCCTTTTTCCTTTATGTAACACATTAATCAGTTTTATATATTTATACTCCTCTGAATTTACAACACTATTTTTAAATTTTCCGGCAATTAATTACAGCAGATTTCATGAATCCGTTCATAAACTTCCCCCTGTTCAGCCGGGCTCTTGCAATAAGTTACAACTATTAATTTGATACCAGGTTTCCAGAGTTTCTTTACTGTTTCCGTTATAGTCTGAATATCCCCCACTATTCTGGCATTTACAATTATTCCGGTATTTACAAACTGTTCAGCAAAAGTTTCAACTACATTAGGATCTGGATCTGTTTCTTCCGAAAAAGCACCATCCACCATAACAAGGTTACTTATTTTTTTAATTACAGAAATTTTTTTAGACCAATTACCACAGGAATGAAAAACATAACCTCCAAACTCTAAACCTATTTTCTTCCTAAAAGGAATTTCAAATCTTTCATAAAAATCATCCGATATCATTATAGTATTATCATCGCTCATGCCAATCCCCTTGAAATACCGACTACTAGCAAAACCATGTCCAGGATAAACTAAAGCATCACCGATCAATCCCTGCTGTTTTTTTGTAAAATCTAATAATAAATCAACTATAATGGAAAGCAGTTTTGTATACTTCTCTGGATTATCGTACATCTCAAGAAATAATTTATCAATCGGTAAAAGAAGTGAGGCAATATCCAAAGGTGATTGTATATCGGCAAAAGAAATTGGGATTTTCCCTTCTGTCTTTTCTAAAAAATATTCAATTACACCTAAAGTATGTTTGCCGATTTCTGTTTTCTCTACGGGAAGATATTGATAATTTAGTACCTCTTCTATACTATTAAAAGAAGGATTAATAGCAGGTGCCTGCCCTTCATACCAGATATAATCAACTCCAAAGGCACTGGTGATTGTTCCAATACCATACCAAGGTTCGAGGAAATTTGGGATATCAGCTTTATATTTCATACTTTCATTCAGTGCACCAAGCTGCAATTCAAGAGAGGTTTTCATATCTTTACAGGCTGAAGCAAAAACCCGGGGAACCCTAAATCTACGGTAGACAGCTACACCTTTCTTCTTATTCCAAAAATCTTTACACCTTTCACTTAAAGAAGATTCGTAATCATGATATTTCTCAAGATCAAAATCTTTAATAAGGATAGGTTCAACATTTGTTCCCTGGGAATCATTAATTTTGTAATTAAAATTTTTATTTACCATTGAAGGATTAGACCAACCTTGTTTAGTGCCAATTTTCTCCATCACGTAAAGATCTACAAAAAATGAATACCTCAAGTATCTGAGGAGTATTAAAAAATAATTTTACCTATTTTATAACTCCACTAATACTTTCATAGCTTTAGAAGTCCCATCTATCAATCCTGTTAACTCAGACTGTAAATCTTTTAATCCTATTATTTTAGAAATAAAAGGTCGAAAGATTTTTGGATAATTATTTAAAAGTTCAATACCAATTTCTATATCTTTAGGAGTATAAACATGTACCCCGATAAGGGTTAATTCCCCAAAATAAACTTTCCACATATCTAAAGCAATAGGTTTGTTAGCTGCTCCTATGGTAATAATTTTACCTCCGATTTTGACTAATTCAGTAATATAATTATATGTCTCCTGAATACCAACTGCTTCATAAACAATATCAGCTCCTTCCCCTTTAGTCATTTCCATATTTTTTTTTATAGTCTCTTCCTTTGAAGAAGCGGTGATTAATTTCATCTTTTTAGCAAAGTATAACCTTTCTGATTTAATTTCAGAGAGTACTATTGAAGAAGCTCCATTTATTCCGCAAATTAGTGCAACTAATTGTCCTATCGGACCACCTCCTATTACTACAACTTTATCCCCTATTAATAATTTTGATTTTCGAACTGCATGTACTGCTACCGCTACAGGCTCTATTAAAGCAGCTAAATCCAGAGGAAGAGAATTGGGAATTTTATATAATTTATCATCTTTAATCTTAACATATTCTTCAAAACCACCATTTTGATCAATTCCAACCAATTTTAGGTTAGGACAAAGATGAGGATTTCCTTCCCTACAAGGTAAACAATACTCACAAGAAATGAGAGGATTAATTGCTACTCTATCGCCTATTTTAATATCCTTTCTCTCCGTATTCATTTCTTCTATAATACCAGATATTTCATGCCCCATAACTAAAGGTGCCTTAGCTCGAGGATGTAATCCATCAAAAATATGGAGATCAGTACCACAAATACCTGCATACTCAACTTTTATTAGGGCTTCATTATTTGTAATTATTGGTCTTTTTATGTCGCTCATTTTAACAACTTGAATATCCCTATATAATACAGCTTTCATTAATATTCAGCTCCTTAATATTTATTTATCTATAGTTCTATTATATACTATCTAATGGAGCACATATTTAATCTATGCAAAAACATAATCTTGATTTCTTTTATATAAACTCATAAAACTCCAATTTTATTAATTATATCTAATATGCTAGCCAACCTCCGTCAACATATATTGTTTGTCCATTTACATAATTAGAAGCCTCAGAGGCTAAGTAAACTACTGCACCTGATAAGTCTTCTTCTGGTTTTCCCCAACGCCCCATGGGAATACGACTAAGGATTTTATTATTTCTAACTTGGTCTTCATATATAGCTTTAGTCATAGATGTCTTAAAATATCCTGGGCCAATAGCATTCACATTTATATTATATTTTGCCCAAGCCACTGCTAATGCTTTAGTAAGTTGGGAAAGCCCACCCTTGCTTGCAGCATAAGCAGGACAAAATTCACCTCCGATAACACTCAGCAAAGAAACTATATTAATAATTTTACCTTTATTTTGTTTTATCATAAATTTACCTACTGCTTGGGAAAATAAAAATGCTCCTTTAAGATTTGTATCTATTACCTCATCCCAAAGTTCTTCAGGAAATTTTTCTGCAATAGATCTTCGATTAATCCCAGCACCATTTACTAAAATATCTATTTTACCGAACTTTTCCAAAGTTTTTTCTATTGCTAAGTTAATTTCTTCTTTTTTGGTCACATTAACACCAATAATAAGGGCTTGCTTATCCAATTTTTCTATTTTCTTGGCAACTATTTTCAACAAAGAAAATGTTCTGCTGACTAATACCAAATCAGCTCCTGCTTCAGCCAAAGCTAAACTTATACTTCCACCTAATCCACCAGTTGCACCAGTTACAATAGCAACTTTACCTTTTAGACTAAATTTATCTAGAATCATTTCTTTTCCTCTCCTCATTTCGTACTAATATTAATTTATTTGAAGATTAGATGCATATTAAAACATTTTTCAAGAGATAAATTATGCAGGGTTTTAAAATACCAAAAAACAACAGTATGCACTTAAACACAAAAAATATTTCTTTTTTTCTATTTGGTACATTCTGCTTCGAGATATCAATCTATTAAATATCCGCCATTTACATCCAGAACTTCTCCAGTTATAAATTTTGCTTTATCTGAAACCAGAAATACTACTGCTTCTGCTATCTGAATATTAATATCATTAACAATTACATTTGCCCCTTCCCGGGCTAAAGCAATAGCTATAGCCTTTCTTATGCCTCTACCAGCACCAGTCACTATGGCTACTTTATCAACTAAATTCATCTATCTACCTCCTCATAGAATCTTTCTTTTTATTACCTGGGGATTAACCATTGCCCTAGGTAATTCTCCTTTTAAAACTGAACGAACTGACTCGGCAACCTTAGTCTTTAACTCCACATAGGATTCCTCTGAGTAAAAAGAAATATGGGGAGTAATAATCAAATTGTCTAACTTTAGTAAGAGATTTTCCCAATCAGGTGGTTCTTTTTCCATCACATCCAAAGCTGCGCCAGCAATCCATTTTTCCTTAAGGGCAATGTAGAGATCTTTTTCATTAATAACAGGTCCACGTGAAGTATTTATCAGATAAGCAGTTTTTTTCATAAATTTTAGCTCATTCTCACCAAAGGAATGCCTGGTCTCGGCTGTTAAGGGAACATGAATAGAGACAAAATCTGAATCGGACAATAACTGAGAAAATTTAACCAGTTTTATTCCTTCATCAACTTTGGAAACATAGGGATCATAAGCGATAATTCTAAAGCCGAATCCCGAAGCTTTTTGAGCCACCATCTTGGCAATTCTTCCTAAGCCAAAAAGACCTAGAGTTTTACCCTGAGTTCGAAAGAGAGGTTTAGCCAGGGTAAAATCCCATTTTTTATCTCTTATTTTTCTATCCAATAAAGTTATTCCTCGGACACAGGCTAGCATTAGGGCTAAAGTATGAGTAGAGACCTCATCAACACAATAATCGGGAACATTAGCCACGATAATTTTATGTTCAGTGGC
>Ga0154679_1220_pt1 | contig 8356 bp, 6 predicted proteins | sample Rifle2008BG13ft_FD_116108 | JGI IMG/M metagenome (GOLD analysis project Ga0154679, IMG submission 116108) | Actinobacteria bacterium RBG_13_35_12
ATTACCATTACCGGCGAAACTTTGGAAGCTTTTCTTAATGATAAGAAGTATATCTTTCAGGAGAAAGTAATATTGGTTCAGGAGCGAAAAGACAAAGAAGACAAAGAAGATAATATTACCTGGAATTGTAATAATCTGGAGATTTTTACTGATACCCAGGATTTAACTGCCACCGGAGAAGTAAAGATTTTAAAGAAAGATTACACCATTACTGCCGGGGTAGCAGTATATAATGACAAAGAACAGAAGATTACTTTGACCGGTAAAGTAAGAATAGACGAAGAGGGCGGCAGATGGATTACCGGAGAGAAAGCAGTCTTTTATATTGATAGCGAAAGATTAGAAGTAGAAGGAAATGTCCGAAGCGGCATCAAATTAGATTAAAAGTTTCCCAAAGGTGCCAGGCACCTTTGGGAAACTTTTGGCAGGGAGGGGCGGTTTTATGGAAATTATGAATGTGAAAAAGGCAATAATTATTTTTTTGATAATAGGAACATTGACGGTAGTAGCCGGATGTGCAAGGTGGCCTGATGGACCGGGACCAGAACCGGGAACGGAGTATCAATTAGAAATTACCGTAGAAGTTTCAGGGATAATCGATTCTAGTAATGGAATCTATTATATAGTTATGGATGCTGATGGAAATTCAGCTACTGGACCAGAATATGATATTTCATTTTGGGATAACGATTTTTATTATATTAAGTTAGAGGATGGATTCTTCGATTTTGCTCAAGTAAAGGATAGTTTTGAATCAATATTCGATGGAGGTAGCTTTAGTGGAAATAAGATTCAAACAACCATAGCGTTAAGTGATTTAGAAAAACCGAATAGTATCGATATTAATGTTATAACTTCTGATTCAGATAATAATACTTATGACCATTTAGATGGTTATTTTACCATTAATACAGCCATGCTTGGTGCAACCGTAGAGGGAGTTATTTCAGGAGGTGGAACTGGTGGAACAGATTTTGATATAACAAAAGTGACTGCTTTAATTACCACACTTTATTAATATAATTATCCCGCCAATTGGTTAATTATATATCTAGCTAAAAAAAATTAGCAGGCAAGAAGCCTGTCCTACGATTTTATATAGATTATTGGGGGCGTATGCAATAGGCCCCTGCGTGTTATTTTCTCCCAACTTCTATTTTCTTTTTTATTTACGAGATACGATTCACTATCCGTTAACTTTCACTTATAACCCGCACCTATACGCTAAACGCTGTACGCTATACGCTAACCATATACTATATACTGTTTTATTCTCCCCCCAGAGTTATCTTCTCGGTTGGGAAGGCTTTAATGTAGAATTCCACCCAGAAAGACTTGCTGGCCTGTTTATAATTTATGGTTATTTCGCGGCAGTGAAGGTCCCGGGTAATTCCCACCACGCTATTGGTAAGTTTAAAATCCTCTAAATCTACCACACCTTTATATTTGATGCTCCAATCATCACTTAACTGCAGATCAAGGGTGGAATTTATCTTCTTGGTCCACTCCTTAGTATTTAGATTATAAGAGGAGCTAAAATTCATCTTCCAGTCCTCTTTTGGATTATACTCTAATTTGGCCACTAAATTTCCAAAATTTTCCGTGACAAAATTATAGTTGGTGGACAAATCCAGTTTAATTTTTTCTGTTGGTGTTAAGGTTAATTTTCCGCTAGCTGTATTGGTTAGAGGAGTGATATAATCAAAATTAAAAGGAGTCGGACCAACCGATTTATTATAATTATAAGATAAAGTAGAGGAAATATAAGGGTTATAAACTACCTTTAAATCAACTTTTCCACCTACTAAATAGCGAGCTTCCCCGGTTAAATAGACATCTTGCCGAAAGATTCCCGAAGGAGTTAAAGTAAAATGTTCACCAAAATTAAAAGGTCTTTTAGCATTAATAATATATTCTCCGCGCCAGTTATCTTCTTCGGAAGCCGCCTCATAGAAATGTGCCACCGAGGCATCAATATCATAAGTGATTTTAGTATCTCCGATAACGGCAGCACTTTTGTTAAAGACAAACTCCGGCAAGCGGTCAATTATTTTGGAAACATTTTCTCCGGTATAATTATCGCCATCCAGGTCAAATCTCTTTTCAGTTGTCAAACTTAAAGTATAACCCTCACCCCTATATTTTAGTTCCCATTTCGGTTCTAATTCCAGATCTGCTGCTTCCTGACCAGCCGGGTTTTTATCGGTGTAAACCAAAGTGAGGGCTGAATTTAAATTATCACTGAAAGTATAATTATGTTTTATAGTTACATTGCCGTCAATACTTAAATTTTCCATATCTTTTCCGCTGAAATTGTATCTGCCGCTTATATTAAGATTATATTTTTCTCCTTGTTTATCCAAAGAAAATTGAGATTTCAAACTATTGCTAAGGAGTCCCCCTCCTTCAGCTTTCATTCCACTATAATCCAGGGTTACTTGTGTTTTAATATTATCTTCAAACTCCTGCCCATATTTTACCTTCCCGGTTAAACTGATTTGTCCGCTATCTTTTTCCTTAATCTGATACAGATAAAGGGTGGTTTCTCCGGGATAATCCTGGCTTCCTATTTCCCAGGTATGTTCAACCCCTATACCGAACCCTTTCCTTTCCAGCCAATCGATATAAAGCGTGCCGTAAGATTTTTCATCAATATAATAGTTAAAATTTGTTTTGACAAACCAGCCATCTGCACTATTTTGTCCGATCTTGGGGAGTATAGGCATTTGGGTCTTGTGGTCTAAAAAAATCAAAAAATAGGGAAGGGTAATTATTTTTGTCTTGCCTTCATACCAGGAGATATTACGGGCGATTATCTTGTTTTTAGGATAGATAATCATTTCTTTGGCGACTATATGATAGTGAGGTTCTTCTAATTCGCAGGTGGTAAAACTTCCTCCGGTGAGTTCTACGGTTTCTGGGAAATTTTCCATCTTCTCTCCCTGATAATATACCTTTCCCTCGATGCCTTCTCCCGTTAATTCACCCTTTAATCGTAGCAGAATTATTTTTTTAGTCTTCCAGTTATAGGTAAGTTCCTCACAGTTAGTTTCAGTCTCATCTTGTTTAAAGAAGACCCCTCCCTCTCCGGAGGCGAAGAGAAGGTGAGTGGTTAAATTGATTTTCAGATACTCTGCCTTTATCTCGATATCCTGGTATTTAAGCTGTACCCCATCATTGGCAATAATCAGGTCTTCCTCATTTACCTTTTCATAAGTAATATATTCAGCAGTAAGAGAAATATCCAATTCTTCTTCTGCTATTGCTGTTTCTTCTGTATTTACAGCTTCTTCAGTTGTTGGTGCTTCTTGTGCTGCTTCTGTCTCAACTGTTTCCCCGGTTTCTGCTGTATCTACTGTTTCCTGTGCGAAGGATACCAGGGTACATCCGGAATGAAACACACCCAAATATATCCCTAAAATTAGCATAAATATTGCTAAAAAAAATCCTATATTCTTTACTTTTCCGCTTTGCACCATATTTCTTATATTTCCTTAGGGTGTATTTTTATCTAAAAACCATCTTTATTTCTTGTATTTTTTATCTTATACCTGGCTATCTGGTTAACTGAATTTTCTTGTATTTTAATACTAAATACTATTCACTAACGACTAACGACTAAATACTAACGACTATTTTACTTCTTCTCTGCTCTAAACATAATAATTCCCCCCAAAATACCAAAAATCATATTAGGCGACCAGGCTGCTAGAACTGGAATTAACATATTTCCCCGTCCCATAGATCTGGTAGTGGAAAGAAGGACATAATAAAGTAAAACCAAAACGATGCTGATAATTACTCCGGTAGCTTTACTCCCCCGTTTTACCCGTAAACCTAAAGGTACCCCCAGCAGCACAAAGATTAGACCGCTAAAAGGGATAGAGTATTTCATATAGAAGTCTACTTCAAAATTTTTAGTATCTGCACCTGCCTGTTGTAAAATATCTATCTGTTGTCTTAATTCCTTACTGCTCATCTCCTGGGGAGTCCTCTGATTTGTAAAGAATTTTTGCAGGTCTTCTTTAACAATAATATCTAAAGTTTCAAAGCTCATTTCATAGGTAATCTTACCATTTTCATCATAGTTATAGATAGTTCCATTCTCCAGCTTCCAGGTATCAACTACCCACTTCCCTGTTTTGGCAGTTATCGCTCGGGGAAATCTTTCTCGAGTCATTTCATAGACCATAATATCCTGCATAATCATATTTTTTTCATCAAGCTGATTTATGTAGAAATAACGATTTTCAGCATCACGAAAAAAGACGTTGCGCGTGATATTAGGCGGTCCTTTCTTTAATACAATCTCCCGGATAATATTTTGTGAAATGTGGTTAGCCTCAGGAACAATATAATCATTGATTATAAAAGCCAAAATACTTATGGCTAAAGCGGCAATTAAAAAAGGAATCATAATTCGACGCAGGCTTATCCCTCCTGCTCTCATAGCAGTTATTTCACCATCTGTGGAGAGGCGGCCAATAGCCAGTTCACTGGAAGCCAGTAAAGAGATGGGGAAGGTCACTACCAGAAATGCCGGAAGGCGATAGGCTAATAACTTGACAATATAGGGCCAGGCCACCTTCTTATTAATCAACATATCCATTAACTCAAAGAGAGTTTGCATGATTAGCATAATGGTTAGCGCAGCAACAGCCAGAGCTACAAAACTCATTACTTCCTTTACAATATAGCGGTCTAATATCTTGGGCCGCGGAAGCTTCCTGATTGATATATTTATAGCCATTAGTCCCCCCACGTAAAATATTTTTCTAAGTATATCATATTTTTGTTTTTTACAAAAATTAAAAAGTGTCCTAAAGGTGCCTGGCACCTTTGGGACACTTTTTAATTTGCCAAAAGGATGGTATCTATTATATAATCAAAAAAGGAGAGGTATATAGTAAATAATGAATATAAAAGATAACATGATTAGAAAAAATAGAATATTTTCTTTAATGATTTATATTGCTTTTTCTTTATTTTTTATTTTTATAGCCCAGATTTTACCATCACACATCAATATGATTATTGCCCTGGCTGACTCTGGTCCCTCTATTTACTTTCTGGAAACTTCCTGGGATTTTGGAGAAATTACCCCTGATGAGCTTCCTACCCATATCTTTAAATTTGAAAATATGGGGGATGAGATTTTAATTATTAAAGGGACCAAGGTTGACTGTGAATCCTGCATTGACCCCATTATCTCTACCAGGGAACTTAATCCTGGAGAAGCGGGAGAATTAAAGATTACGGTTAATTCTCTGGACATGATAGGACGGTTCACTAAACGGATTTACCTGGAGTCCAATGACCCGGTCAATCCTCAGGTGGTTATTATCGTTTCCGGGTTTATTAAAGAAAAAGATAGACCTGCCGTACAGATTCAGCCTCAGCCTCAACTCCAGACTCCTTTTCAGGTCGGAACATCCTATTTCAGCAAAGGAGAATACGATAAAGCTATTACTGAATTTGAAAAATCAATTGAATTGGACGAAAACCATACAGAGAGTTACTATTACCTGGGGCAATGTTACCTGCAAAAAGGGATCATAGAATATAATAACAAAAATATTTTAAAAGCCTACAGTCTATACCGAAAGGCTAATAAGTTCGCAGAGCAAGCCATCCCTCAGTATAAAAAAATTATCGAAAATAATCCGAAAGATTTAAATAGCTATCTCAAATTAGGTTATATTTATGAAACGAGAAGCATAGTCCCTTTTATTGATGAGTATAATGAGGCTTTAGAATATTATTTGAAGGCTTTAGATTTAGTAGCAAGTCCTTCTTCAGCAGGGAATACGGGAATTATTATTTACCTTAACACCAGAATAGGAGTTGTATGTTTTAATAAAAATAATTACTCTCAAGCTATAGAATATTTAGAGATAGCAGAGAAAGTGTCTCCTCAAAATATAGAGGTTGCCTATTATTTGGGATTATCTTATGATAAAATAGGTGAAATAGAAAAAGCTCGAGAATTCCTTTCCCGAGTGATTGAACTTGCCCCTCAGTCAGAATTCGCTCGAGAAGCAGAAAAAGAATTAAAAAAAATAAATAAGGATTAGTGGATCGGAGGTCTTTGAAGTTGCATAAAAATAAAAAAATATTTAAGTATCTATTAATATTATTCTTACTATTTTCTTCCCTCCTGCTTTTAAATGGTTGTTTATTTTCAACATTCTCTAAAGGCTCGGTGGAAGGCTATATTCATGAAGAGACGGTTATCGATACCCGTCCCTTAGAAGGAGCCCTGGTAAGCATAACCGGCTCCTCCAATACAGCCCTCACCGATACAGATGGCTACTTCAGGATAGATGAGGTAACAATAGGAACGCGGACTTTAACTATTGCCAAAGAAAATTATATTACTTATAAACTATTGAGCGTTGTAATAAACGAGGGTGAAATTACTTTAATTAATAATGGCAGCCCCTTCGTTGTTCGGGCAGTGGATGACAAATTTCTCTTTGATGGAGGAACTCTCTATTACGATTCAGCCGAATATACCAATGCCCTTACCACTTTTCAGCAATTAGTTAATGACTTCCCTGATAGTCAATATGCTGATGATGCTCAATATTATATTGGTTATATTAATGAAAAAAAATTGGGTTATTATATTCAAGCTCTCCTCGAATACCAAAAACTAATTAACCATTATCCCGAAAGCTCCTATGCTGATGATGCGCAGCTGGGAATTGGAAATTGTTATTATATAACCTATGACTATTCTCATGCCATTGAGGCATACCAAAAATTAATAGATGACTACCCCGAGAGTTCTTTGCTGGCTCTTGCTCAATACAGCATTGCTCAAAGTTATCGGAAATTAGCGAATTATGAACAGGCTATCCTCGAATTTAATAAAATTATCGAAAATTATTCCGAGAGCGATTATGCTGCGCCTGCTCAATATTATATCGGTTATTCTTACTACGAAGCTAAAGATTATAGCCAGGCTATTTTAGAATTCCAGAAAACAGTTGATAATTATCCTGATTCCACCTGGCCAGGTGAATCGAATAGACTTGTTGCCCCTTGTGCCCAATACTATATCGGCTATTGTTATGGCCAAAAACTTGAACAGTGGAATGATGCCATCCTTAACTTTCAAATAATAATTGATTATTATCCCAATAGCACCTGGAGCAGCGGCAGTGAAATTCCTCCTGATGCTCAATATCAGATTGGCTGGTCTTATGAGCAATTGGAACTGTGGTGTGAGGCAATTGAGGCCTATCAGCTGGTAATAGATAATTACCCTGGGACTTCCTGGTCTAATTGGGCAGAAGGACGGCTTAATGAGATAGGTGCAAATTGCCCATAGACTTAATTTTCAATTATCCAGCAAACTAATCCAGACCGGCAGACCAATTATACTTACACTTGTAGCCCGCACCTATACGCTAAACGCTTTACGCTCTACGCTAATTAAATACTAATGACTAGAAAATCGGAGAATTTTCTAAATGGACGACCTTAAAATAATAGAATCCTGTCTTCTGGGAAATACTCAAATGTTTTCCCGGTTAATAGATAATTATAAAAATATGGTTTATAATTTAGCTTATCGGATGAGTAATAATCCACAGGAAGCGGAAGACATTTCTCAAGAAGCTTTCCTGCACACCTATCAGTCTCTGGCACGTTTTAACCCTTCTTACAAATTTTCTACCTGGCTCTATCAGATTACTTTAAATATTATCAGGGATAAATACAAAAAAAAAGAGATAGATTATGTTTCTCTGGATACTCCGGTAGAGACAGACGATTCAGAATTTTATCCCCAGCCTACGGATCTAAGCAATGATCCGGAGCAGATTATTGCCAAAAAAGAGAACCTCCAGACCATTCAACAGGCCATCTATTCTCTGCCTCTAAAATTCAGAGAAGTTATAGTGTTACGTCACTTACAAGACCTTCCCTATATTGAAATAGCAAATATTCTCAAATTGCCACAGGGTACAGTAAAAGTTCGTCTCTACCGTGCCCGCGAACAATTAAAAAAAATACTAGCGGATAGCGTGTAGCGTATAGCGTATAGGAAGGATTGGATTTATCCAACCCATCTCATACTAAAATAATTGGTTAATTGGTCAATCGGTGAATTGGCGAATCAATTCTTGTAACTTATTTATTATATTTTCGTATTATATTATACGAACGAACAATTTTTGACTCGTAACTTGTAACCATAAACCAAAAACTAAAAACCCTTACGGAGCGAGAAAATGAACTGTCAAAAAATCATAAAATTATTAAATCCATATGTAGACCAGGTACTAAATGCAGAGTCCACTCAAACTGTAGAAGAACACTTAAAATCCTGCCCGGCCTGTCAAGATGA
>Ga0154679_1157_pt1 | contig 8269 bp, 8 predicted proteins | sample Rifle2008BG13ft_FD_116108 | JGI IMG/M metagenome (GOLD analysis project Ga0154679, IMG submission 116108) | Actinobacteria bacterium RBG_13_35_12
GTTTCAGAATTAGGAATTATGGCTATCGGTGTAGCTTTTTTAATGATTGCTGGAGAATTCGATCTTTCAGTGAGTAGTGTTTATGCCTTCTCAGGTTTTCTCTTTGTAACCTTGGCTAATAGATATAATTCACCATTAGCCTTTGTTATCACCCTGGCTATAGCGGCCTTTATCGGATTTTGTAATGGGATAATAACCTTACGTGCACGTATTCCCTCTTTTATTGCAACTTTAGGCATGATGTTGTTACTAAGAGGGTCACTCTTGGCGGTTACCGGAGGTGAATCGGTTAGTTATAAAAGTGATTCCATTATGCCAATCATGTTAACCAGATTTATAGGTTATGGTTTTCGGCCTTCTCATATTTGGTTTCTTGCACTGACCCTGATTTTCTCAATTATACTTACTAATACACATTATGGAAACTGGGTATTTGCAACTGGCGGGAATAAAGAAGTAGCAAGGGCAATGGGAGTAAACACCAATAAAGTAAAAGTAACCAATTTTATGTTATCAGCTCTAATGGCATCATTATCAGGTTGTATTGTAATTAGTAGATTTAATCTGGCCAACGCGTCATTTGGAACAGGAATGGAATTGGAAGCAATTGCCTCGGCGGTTATTGGAGGGACTTTCTTAACCGGAGGTTATGGAACAATCATCGGAGTATTTTTTGGAGCATGCCTTATGGGCATGATGAGAACCGGCCTGGTAATGATAGGTGCGCCTGCTTATTGGTATCAAACATTTGTAGGAGCAATTTTAATCATAGCAGCAACCATCAATCTTAAGCTGAGACATTTAGAGATGTAAATGCGTAGTGGGACGGAGCAATCTCGACGAGATTACTACGCTTCGATAAATCGAAGTTCGCAATGACATAAGGTGAAGGAGGATCTTAATTTATGCAGGAAGTTACCTCATTAGCAAAGATGGTAGATATAGAAAAGAATTTTAGAGCAGTCCAGGCCTTAAAAAAGGTAAACCTTGAGATTCGACAGGGAGAAATTTTAGGGCTGTTAGGAGATAATGGGGCAGGTAAATCTACTCTTATAAAAGTCCTTGCCGGTGTTTTTCCACCCGATAGAGGTGAAATCTTCTTTGAGGGCGAGCAAGTAAGCTTTTCATCCCCAAAAGTTGCGCGAGCAATGGGGATTGAAACAGTTCATCAGGCACTATCTTTGGTAGATATAATGAGTATCTCCAGGAACTTTTTTTTAGGAAGAGAACCAACCAGAAGAATAGGACCGATACATTTACTTGATAAAAAAAAGATGAACGAAGAATGCGAAAAGACTGTTACGGGTTTAGGCGTAAGGGTAAGATCCCCAAATGAATTTGTATCGATTTTATCCGGAGGAGAGAGACAGGCAATATCCATAGGAAGAGCTATGCATTTTAAAGTCAAACTTCTTATCCTTGATGAGCCTCTTGCGGCTTTATCCGTTAGAGAAACGAGGGAGGTGCTTAGACAGGTAGAAAAAGCAAGAGAGTCAGGAGTTTCAGTTATTTTTATCACGCACAATGTTTATCATGTTTATCCTGTTGCGGAAAGATTTGTGATGTTAGATAGGGGGATAAAAATAGGAGAAGTGTATAAAAAAGATGCCAGTCCGGAAGATATTATAGAGATAATAGCCACCGGACAGATGTCAAAGATATTAAAAACTTGAAAATTAGAGTAAAAATTCCTAATTTACCTCATATTTTTTAGGAGATACACTAATGAATTCTCGAGAAAGGGTAAGAAAAGCCATTAATCATCAAGAAACCGACCGTATTCCTCTTGATTTAGGCTCAACTTTGGTGACTGGAATTCAGGCAAGCACTTACGCTAAATTAAGGCAGTCCTTGGGCTTAAAGGATAAATCAGTAAATATAGCTGATCCTTTTCAGATGCTTGGCGAAGTTGACCTGGAGGTCATAGGGAAATTAGGGATTGATACCATAGGATTATGGCTTCCTACCAATGTATTTGGATTTAAAAACGAGAATTGGAAACCATGGAAATTATTTGATGGAACGAAGGTAATAGTACCTGAGAAGTTTACTACCAAAAGGGATGATGAAGGTAATATTTATCTCTATCCCCAGGGGGATATGTCAGTTCCCCCCTGTGCAAAGATGCCTCAAGATGGTTATTATTTTGATCTTTTAGTACGACAGGAGCCTTTTAATGAGAGAAATCTAAATCCGGAGGATTGGGTCAATCAGCAGTATTCAATTTTATCTGAAGAAACATTAAAATATTTGGAGAACAAGGCGGATGAGTTGTATAAAAATACAGACCTTTGTATTGTTGGAGAGTTTATCGATGCAAGCTTTGGAGATATTTCTATGGTGCCAGGTCCAGCCATCAAAAACCCTAAGGGGATCAGGGAACCGGTAAGATGGATTACCGCTCATATTGAATATCCCGATTATATTAAGGGAATCTTTGAATTGCAATGTGAAATAGCCTTGAAAAACTTGCAACTTTCTTATGAAGCAGTAGGAAATAAGATAGATGTAATTTATGTTAGCGGAACAGATTTTGGGGCTCAAAACGCCCCTTTTATATCACCTGATATGTATCGGGAGTTTTACAAACCCTTTCATAAGAAGATAAATGATTGGATTCATAAGAATACATCATGGAAGACTTTTTATCATAGTTGTGGATCTATCGCCACCTTTTTAGATGACTTTGTGGAGGCCGGGGTGGATATTTTAAATCCTGTTCAGACCTCAGCAAAGGATATGGATCCTAAAAGGTTAAAGGAGAGGTACGGAGATAAATTGGTATTCTGGGGTGGTGGAGTAGATACACAGAGAACACTTCCCTTTGGTACACCGGAGGAGGTAAGAAAGGAAGTCAATGAGCGCTGCCAGATATTTGGGAAGGGAGGAGGTTTTGTATTTAATACTATTCACAACATTCAGTCAAAAGTTCCAATTGAAAATCTTGTAGCCATGTTTCAAGCTATAAGGGAATTTAAATTTTAATTATGAGAAGGAAAAGAAATGCAATATTCTTTATGTATAGATTCAATATATCCCAAAGAAAATTTAGAGGAAAAACTTACCAGAATAAAACAAGCAGGATTTAAATTTATTGAATTCTGGGATTGGCGGGATAAAGATTTCAATTTAATTATGAATAGCGGTTTGAAGGTTTCAAATTTTAGTGGAAATAGGATTTCATCTTTAACGTTAGATGATAAAGAAAAGGTTATTCAAGAAGTAAATGCTTCTATCGATGCAGCAAAGAAACTAAAATGTGACCGCATGATGTTATTATCAGATATATTAGAAGGTGATGGAAGTGTAAAGATTAATTCAATAAGAAGTGAAAAAAAATTACTTCGCTTGTATGATAATCTTAGAATTCTGGTTGAGGTTGCCAAAAAGAGAGACATGATGTTGGTGATTGAACCTTTAAATTCTTTAAAGGACCATAAAAATTATTTTTTAGACAATTTTCAAATAACTCTTGAATTGGTTAAATCAGTAAATTCTGAGAATCTTAAAATACTTTATGATATATACCATATGCAGATTATGGAGGGAAATGTCTTAGAAACTCTACAAAAATATCACCAATTTATAGGATATATTCATGGTGCAAATGTTCCTTACAGATGTGAGCCCTGGACCGGAGAACTTGACTTCAGATTTATTCTTAAAGAACTCTCTAAAGTATATTCAGGATTTGTAGGATTTGAGTTTTTTGTTAAGGGGAAAGATTTTACTTATAGAAAACTCTACGAATGGATTCAATCAATTAATTTTTAAAAAAGAAATAATAATCATTCAAAAGCATAGATAGATATACCATGATTATAGAATCAGTTCTTTCTCTTAAAAAGAGGAAGTATAAAAATAAAGCCAGGAGGAGGTGGTGAAGGAATAAGGCTGCTTAAATATTTTTACATTATAAAAAGGAGGTCAAGTTAATGTTTAAGAGAATTTTAAATACTTGGGTAATAAGTTTATTGTTAATTGTAATGGTTTTGGGTATTTTTTCTTTAAATATCGGCGCTCAAGAAAAAGTTAAGTTGGTATATATAACTGCCGGAGATGTAAATATGCTAGCACTTGGTCAACAAGTAATTGGTCCTCAATTTACTGAAAAGTATCCTAACGTAAGTGTAATGACCGTTCATGTTGGTCCTGGAAACGCAGGCTCTCGTTTAATTTTTGAGAAACTTATGGCAGATAAGGATAAAAAAGAAGGCGATATAGATGTCGCAATGGTACACCAAATTTTCTTGAAATGGGCACTAGAGGAAGGTGGCCTTCTTCTTAATTATGCTAAAGACATAGATACTTGGAAATATATTACTTCTCCCTTTGCTAAAAATTCTCTTGGTGTTGATGTAGAAGGTTATTGTATGCCGATGTTTCATAGTCAAACAGTTCTTGCCTATAATCCAAAATATGTTCCCGATCCACCCAAAACTTATGAAGAAATAGTGAAATGGACTAAAGAAAACCCCGGAAAATTTGGTTATAATGGGATAAAAGGTGGTATGTCAGGAGTAGCATTTGCGGTAGGATGGATCTATTGGAAGACCGGGAAATATGAAAAGTATGCCGTTACCGGACCTTTTGATAAAGCTGAAATTGCCACCTGGGAAGAACCAATTAAAGAGCTGAAAGAGTTTAATAAAGATGTTACTTTAACTGGTGGAAATGTAGCAACCCTTGATGCACTTAATAGAGGTGAAATTTGGATAGGACCAGTCTGGGTTGATATGTTCTTAAGCTGGATGGCAGAAGGTAAGTTAGATCCTGCAACCCGCATTCTTCTTCCTGAACCAGGCATGCCTGGACAACCTATGTATTTTGTCATTCCTAAAAATACAGCTTATCCCGAAGATGCGAAGAAATTTGTTGAATTGGTAACCTCACCGGTATTTCAGGCAGAAGAGATTGTAAAGAGGTTTAATTGGTATCCAGGGATTGACGGAAGTAATATTAAAGATTTTGTCAGCAAAGAAACTTTTGATGTAATATATCAAGATGTAACTACGGAAATGTTATCCAAGTATGGTTTGGCGTTTCCACTTGGCGATTATTTTGATGCTATGTTAGAAGCTTGTGAATAAGATGCAACCAATTTAGGAGAAATTAAATGGGAAACAATTTAAAGAATGAATTGGCTGTTGGAAAGAGGGGAATAGGAGTCGGGGTCGAAAGGCCCCACTCCTATACTGATTTTCTTCCTTATATATTGGTATTTCCTGCAGTAATGGTAATTTTGTTATTATATTTACACCCTCTCCTTACTTCATTTTGGAAAAGTTTTATCAGTAAAGAAGAAGTTTTAAGTTTAGCAAATTATGAGAAAACACTTCGTTTATATCGGTATGATATTTTATTTACTTTGGGAGTAACTGTACTTAGTACTTTTATTGCTACAGTTTTAAGTATCCTTGTAGCAGTATATTTAAGATTATCTAAAGGATGGTTAGCTAACAGTGTCGGAATTTTATATCGGTTGCCCATTTTTCTTCCTTTTGTAGTTATTGCCCAGATGATGAGAAGTTTTTTGGCTCCCCATGGAATATTGAATCTTTTTTTAGCAAAGCTAAATGTAATTGATATTGAAAATCCTTTACAGCTTTTTAATTGGGTTGGCCTAACTTTTGGTTTTGTATGGAAAGAAGCGCCATTTATGATATTAATTATCTGCGGGGGGTTTCAGATGATTGACGATTCTTATATAGAAGCGGCAAAAAGCGTAGGAGCAAAATTACCACAGATTATCACCAAGATTCTTATTCCTATGAATAAACCCACTATTCTTATTGCGGTAACTTTAGTTTTTTGTTCTCTGGTAGGATGTTTTAGTTTCCCCTATATGCTTATTGGAGGGAAGTCCCCGGTTACTATAACTGTAGACATTGCTCATCGTGTAAATTATTTTGGTGATTATGGAGTAGCAAATGCATTAGGAGTTTTTTCATATATTATGGTTAGTTTATTAGCAATCTACTATGTACGAAGTATGATGAAAAAGGGTCTTTATGAATAAGAAGGGGGTATTTGAAGATATAATTATGAAAAAAAGTATATTTAAAAAAACTATTGAAATTGTAATATTTGTGGTTTTTTTATTCTTTTTATTTACCCCACTTTTTAGTACTATTATTTGGTCGGTGGCCTTAGTATGGTATTGGCCTCATACCCTTCCCCAAAAGGTAGGATTTGATTACTGGCTCCAGGCTTTAGGAATTACTAAAAGCTTAACTCTGGGGGCAGTAAACGTAGTACCGGCTTTTTTGTTGAGTTTAGGCATCGCCATGATTGTAGTTATAATAACTATGGCGATTGCTATTCCGGCAGGTTATGCATTGGCAAAACTTAAGATACCTGCTCTTTTAAAGGGTATGATTTTAATATTATTTTTATTGCCTCGGGCATTTCCTCAACAGCCGGTATTTGTTAATTTGATGTTGATGTTTAATAAAATAGGGTTAACGGGAACTGTGTCTGGGGTAATTTTAGTGCACCTGGTTGTAGGGTTGGTCTTTGCGGTTTGGATTACTGCAAGTACTTTTAGTTCAATCCCTCCGGAGTTAGAAGAAGCTGCTCGAAGCGTTGGGGCATCAAGATTGAAAGCATTTTTAAAAGTAACTTTGCCCCTTTCAGCTCCCGGGCTTGTAGCCAGCGCGGTATTTGTATTTCTTACTTCAATGGACGAATTTACCGGTACATTCTTTGTAGGATTGCCTTTTGTAACCACTCTTCCTATGACTCTCTATTCAGCAAGTGGGTCTAATATTCAGTTTGCATCGGTAACCGCTATATTGTTATTAATTCCTTCAATTATTTTTATGATAGTGATTCAAAAATTTCTCAAAGCTGAACATTTAGGAGGAATGGGAGGATAAATTAAAGTTTTAAAATAACCATATATTTCTTGGAGGTAAATTATTTTTATGGCAATTCTTAAAGTAGATAATTTAAGCAAAAATTTCGGAAAGGTAAAAGCAGTTCAAGAAGTTAGTTTTGAGGCAACAGAGGGTAGGGTTTTAAGTCTTTTGGGCCCGAGCGGATGTGGTAAAACGACTACACTTCGATGTATTGCCGGTTTTGAGAATCCTGACCGAGGGGAGATATATTTAGATGATAGAAAAATTACCCCCACCCCTCCTGAAAAGAGGGGTATCGGGATGGTTTTTCAAAATTATGCACTTTGGCCGCATATGACTGTTTATGGAAATTTAGCTTTTGGTTTGCAAATTAGAAAAGTACCCAAGGATGAAATAACTAAAAAAATAAAGAAAATATTAGGCATGGTACAATTGGAAGGTTACGAAAATAGGTATCCCCGGCAGATGAGCGGCGGGCAGCAGCAGCGTATTGCTATGGCGCGGGCATTGGTATTTGAACCGGAGATAATGCTGCTTGATGAACCATTAAGCAATTTAGATGCAAAATTAAGGGAAGAGATGCGCTTTGAATTTACTGAATTGCAGAAAAAACTTGGAATTACTGCAGTTTATGTAACCCATGATCAAGCAGAGGCGTTAGTAATTTCTGATAAGATTGTAATTCTTGACCAGGGCAAGATAGTTCAATCCGGTACACCGAAGGAAATTTACTCGAATCCAAAAAATAAATTTGTGGCAGGGTTTATTGCAGTTACCAGTTTTATTGATGGCAAAATTGATTCATTTACTGAAGGGAAGAAAAAGGTTATGGTAAAAACCGATGAAGGCTTGGTTATTCATAGTTTTAATCATAGTTTTGATATAGGGCAAAAGGTTTCGGTTGCTATGAGAATGAGCGTAATTAAATTTATTCAAGATCAAAATAAAAGCGATAAAAGTACAGCAAATATATTTAAAGGAAAGATTATTCAATCTTCTTATTTAGGAAATACCATTGATTATAAGATAAGAATGGGGAAATGGGAAATTAGGACTAATGCTGAGGCGAAGTATGATTTTAAACTTGGGGAAGAGGTAACTTTTCACCTGCCACCTGAAGATATTATTGTAACTCGAGAAAGTTGAATTTTATTTTAGAGAGAGAAATATGAATGCAACTGTTCTTTATTCTCAAGCGGGTATTGCCACTCAGATAATGATTTCTCTGGAAGAAGATTGCTTTATTGTTGATACGGGAGATGGCACCTTAAGAGATCTATTGTGTCGAAAGATTGATTTTAGAAAATAAAAAGAAAGGAAGTGTATGTTATGGAAAAAGTTAATATAGGTATTATTGGTGTTGGCAGAATAGGAAGATTACATGCCCGCAATTTAAAATATCAGATTCC
>Ga0154679_1244_pt1 | contig 8106 bp, 7 predicted proteins | sample Rifle2008BG13ft_FD_116108 | JGI IMG/M metagenome (GOLD analysis project Ga0154679, IMG submission 116108) | Actinobacteria bacterium RBG_13_35_12
AAAACAGATTTTTTTATCGGAGTAGCAGTTAATCCTACTGCCCAGGATTTAACCAAGGAGATAAAACGGTTTGAGGAAAAAGTATCGGCCGGGGCTAATTTTATTCAAACCCAACCCATTTATGATATAGGGCTACTGGAAAGATTTTTAAAACTTACCGCTCATATCAATATACCTAAAATTATTGGAATTATGCCCTTAAAAAGTTATAAAATGGTTGAGTATTTAAATAATAATTTGCCAGGTATTTTTGTTCCCTCAGGAGTGAAGGAGAGAATGAGGGGAATGGATGTAGAGGAGGGGATAAAGATATCTCGAGAACATATTAGTGAAATACGTAAATTTAAAGAAGCAGCCGGAATTCATATATTCCCTTTACGAGATATGGATTTAGTCTGCCGCTTATTTGATTAGTCTTTAGTGAATAGTGAATAGTCGTTAGTGTAAAATACAATTTTTTAGTTATCGGTACATAGCTAAAAATTTAAAGCTAAAAGCGAAAAACCATAATTCAAAACTCAAAACTTTTTCTCTTAATACTAAACTTTGAGTTTTAGTTTTTACTTCTTTATCTTTTTATTTTGCTATATAGTATACGAGATAGGAAAGATGAAACTCAATAGATAAAACAATATATTTAAATTTTAAATTTTGAGCTATGGCTTTACGTTTTGCGCTTTTCGCTTTTCGTTTTATTACTATATACTAATTAGGGCTTATGTGAAAAAGGAATTCCCATACAATTAAAATAAAAGAAGAAAGATATGATGATAATAAAAGATATTAAATTAAATATAGGCAGGGAGGAAGTATTACGATACCAGGGATATAGCAAAAAAAGGGTTAAACCCCCCAATCAAAATATTTTACAGATTAACGAAGAGGAAATTAATCAAAGTTTCTGAATTATTCTCTCAAGGAGAATATTCTCGATCATTAGCATTAGATGCGGCAGGGACTGTAGCAGTAGAAGATTTTAGTCTAAAAGTGAGAAAATTAGTCTGTCAAGAAGCAAAAGAGCAGGGCCTTAAAACGAGCAGACATTTTTCTCCGGGTTATGGTGATTGGAAAGTATCACAACAAGATATCGTTTTTAAAAGTATTTCCGCTGATAATATTGATGTAAGATTAACCAAAGGTTGCATGATGCTACCCCAAAAGTCATTATCCTGGGTAATTGGTGCAGGCAAAGAAGTAATTGTTACTTCTGAAGAATACAATAAATGTAAAGACTGTCAATCTAAAAGTTGCAATTATAGATTATAAATTTTATTAAACAAGGAGAAAATAATGGGAAAAACAATTGTTGAGAAAATACTCTCGGCTCATACAGATACAGATAATCTTAGGATAGGAGATATCATTAAAGCTCGGGTCGACTTTGCTTTTGCCAATGATATCACTGCTCCTATAGCTATAAAATATTTTAAAGAAAGTCGTGCCAGGCAAGTGTTTGACAAAAAGAGAGTTGGTTTAATTCCTGATCATTTTGCTCCCAATAAAGATATAAAATCTGCCGAACAGTGTAAATTGTTGAAAGAATTTGCTCAGGAATATGAAATAAAGAATTATTTTGAAATAGGAAAGATGGGGGTAGAACATGCCCTCCTGCCAGAAAAGGGGTTGGTTCTTCCCGGAGATGTGGTAGTGGGAGCAGATTCTCATACTGGCACTTCCGGGGCATTAGGTGCCTTTGCCATCGGGGTGGGCAGTACTGATTTCGCTGCGGTTATGGCTCTTGGTGAGGTTTGGCTTAAAGTGCCATCCACTCTTAAATTTATCTATTCTGGAAAGTTAAATAAATGGGTAAGCGGAAAGGACCTGATTCTGTATACTATTTCCAAGATTGGGGTAGATGGAGCAAATTACAAGGTGATGGAATTTAGCGGGGAAGTAATTAAAGGTCTTTCCATGGATAACCGTTTTACTATGTGTAATATGGCCATTGAAGCAGGGGCTAAAACCGGTATTATCGAACCTGATGAAATTACTTTGGAATATTTAAAAGGGCGAGCCAAAAGAACTTTTCAGATCTATTATAGTGATCCTGGTGCCTATTATGAGAAAATTCTAGAGATTGATGTGAGTAAAATTGAGCCTCAGGTAGCTTTCCCTCATCTACCGGAGAATGCTAAACCGATCAGTGAAGCAAGGGGGATTAAAATTGATCAGTCAATTATCGGCTCATGTACCAACGGAAGGATAGAGGATTTGCGTGTAGCTGCAGAAATCTTAAAAGGGCGGCAAGTTCATTCTGAAGTTAGATTGATTATTATTCCAGCGACTCAGGATATTTACTTACAGGCTATCCGAGAGGGTTTAATCGATATCTTTATTACTGCCGGGGGAGCAGTAAGTACCCCTACTTGTGGTCCCTGTTTAGGTGGTTATATGGGTATTTTGGCAAAAGGAGAAAGGGCAATTTCTACCACAAACAGGAATTTTGTGGGGAGGATGGGACACCCCGAAAGTGAAGTATACCTGGCCAGTCCTGCCCTTGCTGCCGCTTCTGCCATTTTAGGCAGAATAGCTGGTCCTGAGGAGGTGAAATAGAATGATCATTAAAGGAAAAGTTTGGAAATTTAAAGACAACATCGATACCGATGTAATTATCCCTGCCCGCTATCTTAATACCTCTGACCCCAAAGAGTTAGCTCTGCATTGTATGGAAGATTATGATTCTGAGTTTGTAAAAAAGATAAACCAGGGAGATATTATAGTAGCAGGTAGAAATTTTGGCTGTGGGAGTTCCCGCGAACATGCCCCCATTGCCCTAAAATCAGCAGGAGTATCTTGTATTATCGCTCAATCTTTTGCCCGAATCTTTTTTAGAAACGCCATAAATATTGGCCTTCCCATCTTTGAATGCGAAGAAATTGCGAATCAATGTTCTGAAGGTGATTTTCTAAAAGTGGATACTGTAAGAGGAACGATAGAAAATATTAATAAAGATAGAGCTTACCAGTTAAATCCCTTACCGGCCTTTATTCAAAATATTATTTCCTTAGGCGGGTTAAGAGAATATGTCAAAGAAGAAGTAAAGAGGAGAGGGAGAGATGTATAACATAGCTTTAATTCCCGGTGATGGGATAGGACCGGAAATAATTAGAGAAGGTAAGAAAGTAATTGAGGCAGTCTCCAAGATATTTGCTATAGATATAAATTGGATTGAATTTCCTTTTGGTGCCGAACATTATCTAAGAACAGGGGAATTATTGCCAGGTAGTGCCTTAAAAGAGATAGAAGATATGGATGCTATATACTTTGGAGCCATCGGTGACCCCCGAGTAAAACCAGGGGTTCTGGAAAAAGAGATATTATTAAAGATCAGATTTTACTTTGACCAGTATATTAATCTGCGTCCCATCAGACTGTATAAAGGGGTTCCCTGTCCTTTAAAAGATAAAAACCCGGAAGATATTAATTTTTATGTGGTTAGAGAGAATACCGAAGACTTTTACATAGGGATGGGGGGAAGATTTAAAGCCAGGGCAAACCAAGATCATTTAGAAGTATTAAGAAAATTGTATAAGGCTAAAATACAAGTAGATTTTAATTTGGAACAGGAAGAAGAGATGGCCTATCAGATCGGTTTAATCAGCAGACCTGGGGCTCAAAGGGTGATTAAATATGCTTTTGAGTTAGCTAAAAAGAAAAATTTAAAAAGAGTAACCTCAGTAGATAAAGCTAATGTATTAACCAATATTTATGGACTCTGGAGAGATATTTTTGAGGAAGTATCAAGCCAGTATCCTGATATCGAGACTGAGTTTAACTTTGTAGATGCTATTACCATGTTTTTTATCCAAAGACCAGAGTGGTATAGAGTGGTAGTTACCCCTAATATGTTTGGAGATATTATTACCGATTTGGCCGCGATGATTCAGGGCGGTTTAGGAATAGCTGCCGGGGGAAATATAAACCCGGAAGGTGTATCTATGTTTGAACCTGTTCACGGTTCTGCTCCTGATATAGCTGGTAAAAATATTTCTAACCCTACTGCCACTATACTTTCCGGGGTAATGATGTTAGATCATTTGGGAGAGATTAAAGCTGCTAAAGCCGTAGAGAACGCGGTAGAAAAAGTCTTAAGTGAAGGAAAAGTAAGGTCTCATGATTTAGGAGGAGATTCTTCTACTATTGAAGTAGGTGATGAGGTAGTTAGAAAACTAGAGAGAAATAAATATTAAATGATTTTAAATTATATTTATTATTTACACTATATTAATTCCAAGTTTTTATTTTTGTCTTTTTTAATCATAAAAATAGGGGAAAATCAGGCGAGTTGATTCTCCCCTTTTTTTTATATCTTTTTTCTTACTATTTCTCTTTATCTCTACTTATCTCTACGCAATATGCCATGCAATATACAAGATACGGAATACGAAAATACGAAAATATTGTTGACAATATACAATCGACAAAGTAAAATAAAAAACATAGAATAGTTAAATCTTTAAAAAGAAGGTAAAAACTATGAAAGAGTATTTTGAAGATTTAGGAAATTATTTATCCCTCAAAGATCGAGCCTACCAGAATATAAAATTTCAGATTATAAGAGGTAATTTAAGACCGGGTACACGTTTACTGGAAGAAGAATTAGCTAAAGCCATGAGTATAAGCCGGGCTCCCATCAGAGAAGCTTTTAATAAGCTGGAAAAAGAAGGATTTGTTACTACCATTCCCCGAAAAGGAGCAGCAGTTTCTAATGTTAGCACTGAAATAATAAAAGATATCTTTGAAATCAGAGAAACCCTCGAAACATTGGCGGTAAAAAAATCTTTAGGGAAAATATTTATAGATGAATTAGAAAAAGTGGGGGATAATTTTAAAGAATTTATTAATAAATCTGAAAACGCTGAAAATCGCATTCAGTATTTAGTTCTGGATAAAAAATTTCATGATCTTCTCTGCCAAAATTGCGGCAATAAAAAACTTATCGAATTACTGGCTAACCTTCAGGAGCAGATACATTGGTTAAGGAATGTCTCTCTTAAGAGAACTACTTTTTCCGGATCAATAAGAGAACATCTGGCTATCATAGAAGCTTTAAAGAGAAACGATGAAAAACTTATTTCTAAGACCTTACTTCAACACTTAGAAAGAGCTAAAGATTCTTCGCTTATAGAGGTTAACTCCTGGAGTGATAATTCTAAATATATGAAAACATAATAAAGGTAAAGGCATGGGGTCAAAAAGATTTGACCCCAGAATATCAAATAAAATTTTTAAAGGAGAGAAGGAGAGTATGATGAATAAAAAATTAACCAAAGAGGAGCTTTTGGCAAAGGCTAATGAACCAAAGATGTTCGCCATGAAGTATCATCCGTTTTATCGGGGCAAAATAGGAGTAGAGATTAAGACCCCGGTGAGAAGTTACCAAGATTTTGCTATCTGGTATACTCCCGGTGTAGCGGAACCCTGTCTGGACATTCAAAAAAATAAAAATAAGGTATATGAACACACCAATAAGGGAAATTTTGTGGCTATTGTTACCGATGGGACAAGAGTCCTTGGTTTGGGGGATATAGGGCCTGAAGCAGCTCTTCCGGTAATGGAAGGTAAGGGGATGCTATTTAAATATTTGGGTGGGGTAGATGCATTTCCCATCTGTTTAGATACTAAAGACCCTGAGGAGATAATTAAAGCAGTTAAATGGCTTGCTCCCACTTTTGGAGCTATAAACCTTGAAGATATTGCTAAGCCAAAATGTTTTTATATTCTGGAGAGATTACAGAAAGAGTTAGATATTCCGGTCTGGCATGATGATCAGCAAGGAACAGCTCTGGTTACCTTAGCCGGGCTAATTAGTGCCTTGAAGGTAGTGGATAAAAAGATAGAAGATGTCTCCATTACTTTCATTGGTGCAGGGGCAGCAAATATGAACTGCGCCAAGTACATAATGTTAGCTGGAGCGAATCCAGAAAAAATGATCATGGTAGATAGCAAAGAGATTCTTCACCAGGGAAGAATGGAATTAAAGAAAGAGCCTACCAAATGGAATATATGTGAGAAGACGAATAAGGAGGGAAGGACAGGTGATATTAAAGAAGCTCTCAAAAAAGCTGATGTTTGTATTGCTTTATCCAAGTCTGGTCCCGGTACAATAAAGAAAGAGGAAATCGCTGGTATGGCTAAGGATGCCATTGTTTTTGTCTGTGCTAATCCAATTCCTGAAATATGGCCCTGGGAAGCAAAAGAAGCCGGAGCAAGAATTGTTGCTACCGGTCGTTCCGATTTTCCTAATCAGGTGAATAATTCTCTTGGATTTCCTGCTATGTTTAGGGGTGCTTTGGATGTGGGCGCAAGAAGTATAACCGATGAAATGTGTATTACTGCAGCAAGGGCTATATCTAATTATGCAGAAGGAAGGGGATTGAATGAAGAATATATAATTCCCACTATGGGAGAAACAGAGATGTTTATTCAGGAAGCGGTAGCCGTAGGCTTGAAGGCCATAGAGCAGGGAGTAGCCAGAATAAAGAGGAGCAAGGAGGAGTTAAGAGAATTTGCTTCTTCAGCTATAAAAAAGTCCCAGGGGATTACCAAACTTCATATGGAAAAAGGTTTTATTCAGCTTCCTCCAGAATAAAAAACGGTAAAATGGGACAAAGGAGATAGATAAATGCGCAAGATAGAGGCGGAAAGAATTAAAAAGAAGGTTAAGAAGCTATTTTTAAGAGCAAATTACCATATCGGAGAAGATGTTTTAACCGCGCTAAAAGAAGCACGAGAAGGGGAGGTTTCAGAGATTGGTTGTTCAGTGCTGGATATGTTAATCGAGAATTACAAAATAGCTTCCGGGGAAGAGATTGCTATCTGCCAGGATACCGGTTTGGCTGTTTTATATGTAGAGCTGGGTCAGGAGGTTTATATCATAGGGGGAAATTTCCGGGAGGCAGTTAATGAAGGAGTTAAGGAAGCCTACATGGAAGGATATTTAAGGAAATCTATGGTAGATGACCCGGTATTTGCCCGGAAAAATACCGGAACGAATACCCCAGCGATAATATATACCGATATTGTTCCTGGAGATAGGATTAAATTTATGGTTACTCCTAAGGGATTTGGCAGTGAGAATATGAGTGCCTTAGCTATGATGAAACCTGCTGATGGACCAGAAGGAATTAAAAATTTTGTAGTAGATACTATCAGGAAGGCTGGTCCTAACCCTTGCCCACCCACTATCGTAGGTGTAGGTATTGGGGGGACTGCAGATAAGGCTTTGGTTATCGCTAAAAAGGCACTTTTTCGTAAAATTGGCGAACACCATCAGGATGAACGATACGCTCAGATGGAAAAGGAGATTTTAGAACAAATAAACAATTTAGGAATTGGACCTGCGGGTTTAGGCGGAAGAACTACAGCTTTGGCAGTAAATATTGAATATACTCCTACGCACATTGCTGGTATGCCGGTAGCGGTGAATGTTTGCTGTCATGCAGCTCGTCACGCAGAAGGGATTTTATAAAGGAGGATGAGAAATGGCAAAAATTGTAAAGATTGTTACTCCGTTAACGGATGAGGTGGTTTCTACTTTAAAAGCGGGGGATATGGTAAGTATTACCGGGTATATCTACACCGGTAGAGATGCAGCACATAAACGGTTATTCTCTCTTCTGCAGAAAGGAGAGAAGTTACCCCTGGAGATTAGGAATCAGATTATTTACTATGTTGGTCCAGCTCCTGCTAAGCCTGGTTATGCTTGCGGTTCTGCCGGTCCAACTACCAGTTACCGCATGGATCCCTATGCTCCAGCGCTCCTCGATAAAGGACTTAAGGGGATGATTGGTAAAGGACTTCGTTCTAAGGAAGTGATTGAGAGTATGAAAAAGAATAACGCAGTTTATTTTCACGCTGTTGGCGGAGCGGCAGCTCTCATTGCTAAAAGCATAAAGAAATCAGAGGTTGTAGCTTATGAAGATTTAGGCGCAGAGGCTATTCACCGTTATTACGTGGAAGATTTTCCAGTAATCGTGGTGATAGATTCGGCCGGAAATAATTTTTATGAGACGGAACCGCTCAAGTACGCTAAATAAATTTGTAAAATAGTCTAATAAGAAGCAATAGGTAATTTTCCCAGAAAGAGAAAAAAACAAAAACATA
>Ga0154679_1264_pt1 | contig 8036 bp, 4 predicted proteins | sample Rifle2008BG13ft_FD_116108 | JGI IMG/M metagenome (GOLD analysis project Ga0154679, IMG submission 116108) | Actinobacteria bacterium RBG_13_35_12
AATAGAAATATCATTGGCAGATATAATTCTTGGCGCAAACCCTATAGTGGTTGTTATAAATGGCTTACAAGATCCCGGAAATCTTGGAACAATCATAAGGACCAGCGCTGCAGCAGGTGCTGTTGCAGTATTATTAACTGAAGGAACTGTAGATTTATACAACCCAAAAGTTGTTAGGTCTACAATGGGTTCCCTGTTTCAGCTGCCTATTGTAAATGACCTTGACGATGAGGAAGCTGTTAAATGGTTAAACCATAACTCTATAAATATTATAGTAGCAGATTTAGATAGTGAAGAATATTACTATTCCGTTAACCTCAAAGAACCTTTCGCTTTAGTAATTGGAAACGAAAATAAAGGACCAAATGATATCTGGAGGAAGGCAGCTTATAAACAGATAAAAATTCCTATACTAAGGTCCACTGAATCCTTAAATGCATCAGTAGCTGCCGGAATAATTCTGTATGATGCAGTTCGTCAAAGATCATACAAATGATGCAATTCTTTGAATAAATAGATACATCTTATTTTATATGGTATTATTATATTAGAGGATAGGGGCGACAAAGAGGTTATGACATCTCTTGTTGAATCACCGATCATAAAGATTAAAATGAAAATAAGAGCGGATAAAATGAAAATTGCAATGATGCTTTTTTTAATAATAATTTTAACCATCAGTTTAATGGGAGCAGATATTGCTTTGGTTAGTAATAATGAATTGACTGAACTTGAAGCCCAGCAGCTGAAGATATTAAAACTTTCCAAAGTAGTAGAAGAGCAACCTTCAAATATTAAACTAAAAGAAGACATAGAAAACTATAAGGTGGGATTGGAATTATACCAACAGAGTAATTACCAGCAAGCCATTTCCGAATTGCTAAAGGCAAAATATTCCACTCTAAATTTACCTCTTTATATTAAATCCCAATTCGTATTGGGGGATTGTTATAGAAAAATTGAAGATTGGGATCGTGCTATAGAAGTATATAAAAACTTGGTTGTAGATGACCCCATTTTAACTGATTATTCCCTTTTTTTTCTGGCTGAAACCTATAGACTTAAAGGTGATAATCGCGAATCTATAACTGCTTATAACAGAATAATAGTGGATTTCCCCCAAAGTCTGATTATTTCAGAAGCCAATTACCAGATAGCTCAAAATTATCGCGAATTAAAAGGTATAAATTCTGCTCTAATTTATTATAAAAATATCTTAAAAGATTCACAGGATAACCAGCTTAAGGCAAAGGTTTTGCTTGAGCTTTCCGAGATATACTGGCAAGAAAAAAAATATATTGATTCTCTTAACTATTTATATGAGATATTAGATCAAGGCTATCGTCTGAAAAGGAACTCAGAACCGGAAGAGTTATTGATTAGATATTTTGATAAGATTCAAGAAGATTTAAAAGAAATTGAGGTTCCTTACCACATAATGGTAAAATGTGCAGATATTTTGTTTAAATATCGGAAGTATAATTTAGCTGAAAATTTATATGAAGAAATTATTAGTACCTTTCCAGATGCTAAAGATATAGCAGAGGTCTATTATAATAGAGCAAGAGCATTGTACTATAAAAAAGACTATAAAGAGGCAATCGGCCAGTGTAATGAAATTATATCAAGATTTCCCACAAGTGATATTATTACTAAAGTACATTACTTTTTAGCAAATTCAATATTTGCCTCGGGAGAGCGTTACTCCGCTATAGAAAAGTACAACAAAATTATTACTCAGTATCCAGAAAGCAGTTATACTCGAGAATCTTATCTCCGCATAGCAGAATGTTATTTTCAATTAGGAGAACCGGAAAAAGGTATTTCTCAATGGAGACAATTAACAGACCGTTACCCTAATAGTGATCAGGCAATGACTACTTGGTGGAATTTAGGTCGGTATTATACCAAAAACAATAAAGACCCGGAAGCATTGGAGGCCTATCGAGCACTATCGGAGAGATTTTCGAAAAGTAGATTGGGAGATGACGCCCTGTACTGGAGAGGAAAAACCCTGCAAAAGATGGGATTAGGAGATGAGGCAAACTCTATCTATGAAAAACTGCTTAAGGATTACCCGCTAAGTTATTATGCAGAGAGAATTATTGAACAGAGAGAAGATGTTAACTACGGTTGGCTTTTGCCCGTTGTTTCTATTTCTGAAGAAAAAGATTTTACAAATTTAGAGGGTTTTTTAGATAAATATGATAAAATAAATGAAAAAGGTCAATTATTTCTGTTTAAAGCAGAATTATTTGGAGAGGTTAGTTTTTATAAGGAAGCGATAATTGAATTAAAAGGGGCATTAAATTATAACCCGGGAAATATCTTTTTATTATTTAGATTAAGTGACCTTTACCAGAAGAATAAGGATTATTACAGTTCTTTAAATTATTCGGAGATAATCTTTAATTATTTGCAGGATAATTACCCTTTGGAGGAATTACCCCTTGAATTATGGGAACACCTTTACCCGGCTTATTTTGAAGATATGATTAGAGAATATGCCTTAAAATATGAAATAGATCCCTTACTCGCCCTGGCTATGATAAGAGAGGAGAGTCGATTTAATGCTTGGAATGAATCTGTGGCTGGAGCTCGAGGATTGATGCAGATAATCTTTTCTACCGGAGAATGGATTGCCCAAAAGTTAAATTTTGAAGATTTCAATGATGAAATGCTCTTTTCTCCTGAAGTAAATATAAATTTGGGTTGCTGGTATATTAATTACTTAAAAGAAAGATTTTCAAACGATCTTATCCTGATAATTTCGGGTTATAATGCCGGCCCGGGTACCACCAGTAAGTGGTTAGAGCAATATGATAGATCTGACCTGGATAATTTTGTAGAAAATATTCCCTATTCTGAGACCAGAGAGCATATAAAAAAAGTAATAAAATCTTACCAGATGTACAAAAGGTTGGCGCAGGTTTTAAGCAAAGGGTAAATGGAATGGTTTTACTGGATTAAAAAAGGAGGTAGAAGTTCGATACGGCGAACTTAAGAACAAATGACGAGTAAAGTAAAAGCTCAACTTTTTTGTCTTCACTGTAACAAAGAAACCAATCATGCCATTACCTACAAAGGTGAATACTTAGAAGATATTAAGTGTAGTATTTGCGGAAACGAAATTAGAATTAACCGGGAAAAATTATTAGAAACCTACACTGCAGATTTTATAGATAGAGTGTTAACCAAGCCTCAACGAATAACTGAGGAGATAAAAAAAGATCTATCTCATTTTCTAAAATCTATGCCCATCAGAATTTTGACTAAGCCTTATCGGGTTGCCCGGGAGATAGGAGATATGCTGCACAAAGAAAAGGATAAAAGCGGAAGGTGAAAAATTAATTAGTCAATTGATCAATTCTCCCGTTCACCAATTATATAGTCGAAAGCGAATAGAAATTCCTATCGCGTGAAGAAAATCATAGAAAAAAGGCCTATTACAATATACCATATTTAAAAACAGATAAAAAAATTGACAAAATTAGCAAAATACAATAATATGATATAAAGAAATCGGCATAAATTAGGGGCGGTTTATGGAGTGGTAGAATATTTAACTGCCAAACAAGTAGCAAAATATTTACAAGCAAAACCTTTTACTGTCTATTAATGGGCAAGAACCAAAAAGATACCAGCGGTTAAATTGGAAGAATATGGCGTTTCAAAAAGGAGGTTATTGATAGTTTTTTAGAAAAGAAATTTGAGAAAAAAAAGAGATAGCTGCTTAGCTGCCTGAAGAAACTTCTTTCTTGTTTATTTTTTACCTCATTTTTGGTTATTAATTTATGAATACAGGAGGATAGAGGATGTATGTAGCACAAAAACATAATAGAAATAAGAAAAATTCCATTATTTTTTTAACTCTACTTTTATTGCTTATCTTTTCTACTTCTTTTTGCTCTTTTTCCGATAATAATGATGAATTTATTACGCATAAAGTAACTAATGGTGATACTCTATGGATCATCTCCAAAAGATATAGTGTACCTTTAGAGTCAATCTTGGTTTTTAATAATATTAAAGATAAAGATACTTTATCCATCGGTCAGATAATTAAAATTCCTCAAGATAATCCCTCTGCCGCTGATTATAATATACACACCGTAAAAAAAGGAGAGACTTTATGGTCAATTGCGCAAGAATTTAATCTTTCTGTAAATTTAATTCTTGCCACCAATAACTTTGCTAATCCAGAATTAATTTCTATTGGACAGCAGATAGAGATTCCCTCTACTAAAAATACTACCCCTGAAACAAATATTATTACCCAGCCAGTTATTGATGAAAAGAATAATAACATGAATAATAATATCAGTCAGCCCGAAAATACAGAATCGATTGTTTATACAGTTAAAGCAGGTGATAGTCTATGGAAAATTTCTCGGGAATATGGAGTTTCGGTGGAAGTTATTATTGATGTAAATAATCTTAGAGATAAAGATTCCTTATCACTTGGCCAAAAATTAGAGATTCCCGGAGTAGGAGGAGGAATCCCTGACCCCAACCAGAAACAGGAACCAATTATTATAGTTTATACGGTAGTAAAAGGAGATACTCTATGGGAAATATCCCAGAGATATGATGTCAACATGAGTACCATTATTTCTACCAATAACTTAAAAGAAATAACGCGGCTATCTATAGGTCAAAAATTGGAGCTGCCGATAAATAATATGGATATTGCCAAAGCAGAAGGATATAGTCAGGGCAAGGAAGCAGAGGAAATAATTTATTATGTAAAAAAAGGAGAAAGCCTCTGGAGTATTTCACACGAATATAATGTAAAATTAGAAGCTATTATAGCAGCTAACCGTATTACCGATGCTTCCAAAATTTCTGTAGGACAGCAATTGAGAATTCCCAATATACCCGGTACTCGCAGTAATATATATAACTTTATTTGGCCGGTAAGAGGAAGAATTACTTCTCCTTATGGGATAAGAGTTATAAGCGGAAGGAATGATTTCCATGCTGGTATAGATATTAGTACTCCAGCCGGAACTAATATAGTAGCTGCCGAGAGTGGCAGGGTAAGCTATGCTGGTTATATGCGAGGGTATGGCAATGTAATTATCTTAAGCCATGATGGAGGATATTCTACAGTATATGGGCATAACTCGGTAAATTTAGTGAAGAAAGATCAGTATGTTACAAGGGGAAACATGATTGGCAAAGTAGGAAGAACTGGAAATGCTACTGGTTCCCACCTCCATTTTGAAGTAAGGTTAAACGGTAAGCCGGTTAATCCTCTACCATATTTACAATAGGTAAATTATTTTTTTAAGCTATTAATTTCTGTCTAATCGAAATTGAATTTGCAATAGTGATACAATAGGAGTAAGAAAGAAAGGAGGAATATAATTTAAAGAATTAATTGGGTTTTTTAATTAATAAAGTATTGCAAAGGAGAATAAATATGAAAAGTAAATTATTTATAATTTTGTTGTTAACAGTAGGATTAGTATTTAGTGTAGTTGGAGCCGCTTCTGCAAGTGGCACTTTGGTATTCGGCAGCAGTGGTGATGTCTCGGGATTAGACCCTGCAGATGTAACCGATGGAGAATCAATCCAGAGGATGGATAACATTTTTGAGGGATTAGTGGAATTTGAATCAGGCTCTACATTGATAAAACCTTGCTTGGCTACTTCCTGGGAGACATCTGCAGATGGGACAGAGATTGTTTTCCACTTAAGAGAAGGGGTTAAATTCCATGATGGCACAGACTTTAATGCCGATGCAGTCGTCTTTTCTTTTGCCCGCCAGTACGATACCACCCATCCTTACAATCAATATGGTGAGTGGCCCTATTGGGGATATATGTTCTATGATGTAGATAGAATGGAGAAGATTGATGACTTTACGGTAAAACTTGTTTTAAAAAGACCGAATGCCTCTATTATGACCAGTTTAGCCATGTTCACGGTTTGTATTGTAAGCCCGACCAATGCCGAAAAATATAAAGAAGATGCCTTTAAAAATCCCTGCGGAACCGGTCCTTTTAAATTTGTCGAATGGGTAAAAGATGACCATATCACCTTGGAAGCTAATGAGAATTATTGGAGGGAAAGAGCCAGCCTGGATAAATTAATCTTCAAAGTTATTTCTGACCCTTCAGCCAGACTTATGGCTTTGGAAGTGGGTGAAGTGCAGGGGATAGAATATCCCAATCCAGCTGACTTAGACAGAATAAAGGCTAATAAAGATTTGAAACTTTTAACCGAACCAGGAATGAATGTCGGTTATATGGCTATGAATGAGGGATATGGATACATCGATGAAAATAAAAATGGTGTTCGTGATCTAGATTCAGAGCCTTTGGTTAAAACCCCGGGATATTTTGAACCCCTTACTAAAAAGGAAGTGAGACAGGCAATCAACCTGGCCATTGATAAACAATCGATAGTGGATAATCTTTACATGGGGACAGCCATTAAAGCTAAAAATGGAATGCCTCCCTTTATGCTGGGCTATAATGATGCAATAGAAGATTATCCATATGACCCGGCAAGAGCTAAAGAGCTGTTAGCTAAAGCCGGCTACCCGGATGGTTTTGAAGTGACTCTATATGTCATGCCGGTATCCCGGCCGTATATGTTTGATCCTCCCAAGATTGGGGAAGCCATTCAGAGTTATTTAGCAGCAGTGGGCATCACTGTAAAATTTTATCAGGTTGATTGGGGAACCTATCTACAGGAAACCATGGAAGGAAATCACCAAATGTGCCTTTTAGGGTGGACCGGTGATAATGGAGACCCGGATAATTTTATGAATGTATTATACGGAGCAAATGCCTGTTCTATTGGTACTGCTGGAAATTATGCCTTCTATACGAATAATACTAACCAGGAATTGCTTTCCGCAGCTTTAGCCACGTATGATGAGGAAAAGAGAGCAGCCTATTATAAGAAGGCTCAGGAAATGATTCACGAAGATGCCGGTTGGGTTTATCTGGCTCATTCAAATCAAAATATGGTCTTTAAATCAAATGTAAATGGTTTTGTAATTAATCCCACTAGTAGATATTTTTTCTACCCGGTAGTAATAGAATAAAAAAACTCTCTTAGTTTGAATTTTCCTAAATGGGAAGAGGTAACTTAGTTGCCCCTTCCCCGAGTGAAATTAAAATGTGCCTGCAAGGGCACTTTTTTTTCATATTGTATTTTAATAGTTAAAAAGTATAATAGTATAAGTATAATTTAAAAAAAGTTAGGAATGAGTAGATGAAGTGGTATATTACCAAAAGATTATTCATGTTGATTCCGGTACTATTAGGAGTATCTATTCTCGCCTTTTCTTTGATTCGTTTAGCCCCCGGTGACCCGGCAGTAACGATAGCCGGACAACATGCCTCTCCCCAGGTTATCAGTGCTATCAGAGAAAAATACGGGTTAAATAAACCCCTCACTACGCAATATTGGATCTGGCTGAAACAGGTTTTACATGGGGATTTGGGACGTTCCATCGTGTCTAATGAATTCGTAGCTAAGGAAATATTGGAAAGATTTCCTAATACCATCGAACTGACAATGTTATCCATGTTTTTTGCTATCATTGCAGGCTGTATTGCCGGGATTATCTCAGCTTCGAGGCAGTATTCGATTTTTGATTATAGTATTATGGGGCTTGCCCTTTTTGGTGTATCCCTACCCGTTTTCTGGTTAGGAATTATGTTAATGATGATTTTTGGCGTTTGGCTGAGATGGCTTCCTATCAGTGGGCGCATAAGTATGATGATTTCTTTCCAACGAATTACCGGTTTTTACCTGCTGGATAGCCTCATTACCGGCAATTTAGCAGCTTTCATAAGTTCACTTCGTTATCTAATTTTACCTTCTATTGCTCTATCTACTATTCCGATGGCTACCATTGCCCGGGTAACCAGGTCGAGTATGTTAGAAGTATTAAGACAGGATTTTATAAGAACTGAAAGGGCTAAGGGATTATCAGAGAGAATGGTCATCTATAAACATGCGGTAAGAAATGCTATGATTCCGGTCATTACCGTAATCGGATTGAATTTTGGCTT
>Ga0154679_1187_pt1 | contig 7938 bp, 12 predicted proteins | sample Rifle2008BG13ft_FD_116108 | JGI IMG/M metagenome (GOLD analysis project Ga0154679, IMG submission 116108) | Actinobacteria bacterium RBG_13_35_12
AAAGCATTAGGCAAAATACCCAGTAAAGAAGAGATTACTAAATGGATTGAAGAAAAAAATAAATTTTAAATATGGAGGTGTGCGATGTTTTCTAAAATAATCATTGCTACTGATCTCTCAGAGGCTTCTATGGAAATCGTTCGATGTGCCTGTGGCCTTTTGCCTCTGGGAACTAAGGAAATATTTTTAGTCAATTGTATAAAACCATGGGAAGCTGTTTCTATGGCTTACACTGTATCATTGGATAAACTCAAAGAGATGTTGAAAGAACAGGAAAGAATTCTTGTCGAACAAGGCTTTAAGGTTAAAAGTGATATCGTTTCCGGTTCGGCACATAGAGAGATCAATCAAATTGCAAAAGATCATAATTACTCAGCTATTCTAATCGGTTCTCATGGGCATACATTATCACGTGAAGTTCCTTTGGGTAGTGTGGCCTCAGAAATGATCCAGCATGGGCTTAAACCAATTATCCTGCTAAAGCTTGAAGTGATCAACAAAGGTGCGGGAGAAGAAAATGTATGCAAGGTAACCTCTCCTTGTAGTGAATTTCTTTCTTCAATTTTGTATCCTACTGATTTTTCTGAGAATGCTGATGAAGCATTCCCCTATGTGGAAAAATTGGTGGAGAATAAGGCAAGGAAAGTTACCCTGCTTCATGTGCAGGATATGGTAAAGCTGGCAAAAAGTACGAAAAAGGAACTTAAAGAGTTTGATGAAATAGATACAAAACGATTAGAGGTAATGAAAGAAAGACTTTTAAAAATTAACAAAGATACGAATATTGAAATAAAAATATTGCATGGAAAACCAAGTATAGAAATCGTAAAATTTGCAGATTCTAATTTACCCTCTCTAGTAATTATGGGTAACCAGGGGAGAGGCTTTGTGAGAGATCTTTTTGTTGGAAACGTAAGCCATACAGTAGCCCGAAAAATCAATACATCGATGCTTTTAATCCCACCAGCAAATAGGTAGATGATGATGTTTTATAATATGTTTGGTAATACCAAAAATTAAATTGAATGATTTCTCTCGATTTTTCGAAAAAATCTAAAGGAGGGGTTCAATATGAGTTTACCTGAGAAATATGCCTATTGGAAAGGAGTTCCAAGAGAGGAGATCGACTGGCATCCTTATATTGATGAAAGTAAATGTACCGGATGCGGTATGTGTGTAACAAGCTGCGGCAGGGAAGTTTTTTCTTATGATAAAAAAGAGAAAAAATCGGTTGTTGTCAATCCACTCTATTGCATGGTAGGCTGTACTTCATGTAAGACATGGTGTATTTTTGATGCGATTAGTTTCCCAAATCCACATTATGTTAAAGATCTAATAAAGAATAAGAGGCTTCTTTTATTTGCGAAAAAGCAGATTGAAGAAAAATATCCCGGAGAATAATATTCATCACGAACATATATGGCAAATAAATGGCAAGGAATTTCTTTTCGAATGCCACATAGATGTCAAACAAGATATAAATTTAAGCGAAGCTGAAAAAATACGGAGTGATATAAATTCTATATTATCTAATAAATTCGGAATTAATCACACGACTCTCCAAATAGAATATAACTGTTGCAAAGACAAGGAGGTTATTAAAAATCGTCAAAGAGTTATCAATTAATAATAAAAAGCTTTAGTGTTCTTGTTTTATAAAAAAATATATAACAAATGAAAGGAAATGAAAATTATGACTTGCTTCGGAAATAATAAAAAATCTTATCTAACTACGGTACTATTAATTGTCTTTTTAATCGCTTTTTCTTCAGTCGCTTTTTCTTCAACTTTTAAAAAATATTTCCCTGCACCTACTTTTAGTCTTAAAACAATAGAAGGAGATTATTTTAATCTAGAAGATCAAAGAGAAAAACAGAAACTTCTTATCCTTTACTTTTATTCCCAGGACAATTACGATTCTCTTGCAGGGGTAAAAAATTTAGTAGAATATTTCGAAGACTATATTATTCAGGAAAAATATGAAGTATTCCTGGTAAATACACAAGAAAAATTACAAGAAAAAGATATCGAATTGATGAAGGTATATTTATCTGATAATAAAATACCCTTCCCGATTATATTAGACAATCAGAAAAAAGTGAGCGAACTATACAATATTGACACTTTGCCAACTGCTATCTTTTTAGATAATAACTTAGTGGTTAAAAGGGTATACCCGGGCCTTATCTCCAACCAACAAACCCTAATGTTTCAATATGTGAGCTACTTTTTAGCAAGTGAGAAGAAAGAAATCCCAAAGAAAGAAACAAAAGAGAAGGAAGAAGTTGCAGAAGAGCCTAATGTATGTACTTGTATTAAAAAGCTTTCTTTTTAGTAATATTAAATAATATAAAAAGAAGTATAGATTCCTGCTCTTTACGGGAATGAGAACAAGAGAATATCAAGTATATAAAAATAAATTTAAGGAAGAAAGAATTAAACTGCTGGAAAGACAAGGAAATTATCAAAAATAGTCAAAGAGTTATCAATAAATAATAAAATATTTTATGAGAGGAAATTAAATGAAAAATAAAAAAAATTATATATATTTAGGAATATTTATCATTTTAATAGTTGTTGTACTTGGTTCAAAAGCATTATTTAATAATACTTCAAGCAGCTCAAACGAAACAGTTCAAGCTGAGCAAAATTCCAAAAGTGATGAGATAAAAGCAACCTTTGTAGAGCTTGGGTCGGTTGGTTGCATTCCTTGCGATAAGATGCAGCCAATTATGAAAGAAATCGCAGAAGAATACAAAGGACAAGTAAAAGTAGTTTTTCACGATGTGAAGACCGCAGAAGGCCGACCTTATATTAAGGAATTTGGCATTAGAGCAATCCCAACTCAAGTCTTTCTTGATAAAGATGGAAATGAATATTTTAGGCATCTAGGGTTTTTTGCCAAGGATAAACTAGTTGAAGTCTTAAAAATGCAAGGAGTCAATTAATGATACTAACTATTTTTGAATGGCTTTCTAATTCAATGCAATCGAACCTTATTATTGCTTTAACAGCTTCTCTCTTATGGGGAATGTTAAGCATATTATTAAGTCCTTGCCATTTAGCCAGCATTCCTTTAATTGTAGCGTTTATCGGAGAGCAGGGTAAGACGCCGACCAAAAGAGCTTTCTGGCTGGCAGCCTCTTTTTCTCTGGGTATTTTAACCACGATTGCCATTATCGGACTTATTACCGGACTTTTAGGCCGCATGCTGGGGGATATCGGCTCTTATGGAAACTATATAGTAGCAATCATTTTTTTTATTATAGGTCTTCATCTTTTAGAAATCATTCAATTACCTTTCCTGGGAAAAACAAATCGACCGTCTTTTCAGAAAAAAGGTCTATTAGCTGCTTTTGGATTAGGATTTATTTTTGGCATTGCGCTTGGTCCTTGTACTTTTGCCTATATGGCACCGATGTTAGGTATTGTATTTACAGTATCAACAACACGGCTTTACTATGGAGTTTTACTCTTACTTTTTTATGGTATTGGTCATTGTTCAGTTATAATTTTTGCCGGAACTTTTACCGAAATTATTCAAAATTATCTCAATTGGAATGAGAGTTCTCAGGGGGTGGGAGTAGTTAAAAAAATATGTGGTGTTTTAATAATTTTAGGCGGAATATATTTAATTTGGAATATTTGAAAGGAGATTAACTATGGTTAAAGAAAAAAGAGGAGGCCTAAATATTTTTGAAAAATATTTAACGGTCTGGGTCTTATTATGTATTGTTATTGGAATTATTTTTGGCAAAATTATTCCCGGAGTAGCAAAATATCTTGATGGATTAGCCATTTATATTGGTGAGGCGCCAGTAGTTTCTATCCCGATTGCAGTTTGTCTATTTTTTATGATGTATCCGATTATGGTAAAGATTGACTTTAGAGAAGTAGTAAAAGCCGGGAAATCTATTAAGCCGGTTGGACTGACTTTATTTGCTAACTGGGCAATAAAGCCTTTTACTATGTATGCGATAGCTATCTTTTTTTTAGGTTTTCTTTTTAAAAAATTTATTGGAATCGATGCTACCGATTTAGTAAAAATTCCTTTGGGTGCGGATTGGGCGGTAGGAACCATTCATGGGGCCGGGACTGTGATTATAAATAATGGGATAAAAATGCTACAAATCCCTCTCTGGAGAAGTTACCTTGCCGGATGTATTTTATTAGGCATTGCTCCCTGCACCGCCATGGTGATACTCTGGAGTTATTTGGCAGAAGGCAATGATGGACATACGCTGGTTATGGTCGCCATAAACTCTCTATCTATGCTTTTTCTTTATGGGCCGCTTGGTGGATTCTTACTTGGCGTAGGAAAATTACCCGTCCCCTGGCAAGCACTACTACTTTCTATCAGCATTTATGTTGCCTTACCCTTGGTGGCAGGTTATTTTTCCAGAAAATGGATTATAAAGGCAAAGGGCGAAAAATGGTTTAAGGAGAATTTTTTACATTTGCTTACACCGGTATCCATTATCGCTCTTTTATTTACTCTGATCTTACTCTTTTCCTTTAAAGGAGAGGTTATTTTAACTAAACCTCTAACTATTTTATGGATAGCTATCCCACTTTTTATCCAAACCAATCTTATTTTCTTCCTTACCTATGGACTGGCCAAACTACTAAAGTTAAAATACGAAGATGCGGCTCCTTCTGCCATGATTGGGGCAAGTAATCATTTCGAAGTAGCTATAGCTACTTCTACCATGATCTTTGGCTTATCTTCGGGCGCTTCTTTGGCGACCGTGGTAGGAGTTCTCATTGAAGTTCCGGTAATGTTGATGCTTGTTTCTGTTTGTAAAAGAACACGAAATTTCTTTTAAATTAAATTGCCTGCCTATAGTTTTTATTTATCTTTTTTCTGTGTCCCGAAAAAAGATCAAATATATCATATAGGCAGGTAATTTATTATATTTACTCAGTTAGCAATTTTTTATAATAATTTGTAGTATAATAAATATTGAAAGGTTGCATTATAAGAAAAATGTTGTAACGATAATGGATGCACGATAATAAGAGGAGGAAAAGTATGAACGTCTTAGAGAATATTCCCTATCAAGCGGAAAGTATGGGAAGAAGAAAAATTGTTGACGAAAAACATCTCTTGATTATGCAAATTGCCTTGAAGTCTAGGCAGAGAGTGCCTCAACATAACGCTAATTCAAACGTGAATTTGTTGATTTTAAAAGGCACAATAACTGTCAATCTTTCCGGATCGGATAATCAAGTTAAAGAAGGCGATCTGTTATCGGTTGTCTATCAAACACCGATGATTATTACTAATAACAAAGAAACAGATGCTATGTTTTTAGTGATTAAAACGCCTAACCCAAGTGAAATGTTAATGAAAAATTCAGGATAATATAAGGAAATTTTTTGTGAAAAAGAAAATTTTAATTTTATGCACTGGAAATTCCTGCCGAAGTCAGATGGCTGAAGGTTTTTTAAGGCATCTTGGCGGTGATAAATTTGAGGTTTTTAGCGCAGGAGTAAAACCGACTCAGGTAAATCCTTTGGCTATTGAGGTGATGGCTGAGATGGGCGTTGATATTTCGTCTCATCGGTCAAAATCTGTTAAAGGATTTATCGGTCAGAAATTTGATTATATAATTACAGTCTGCGATAATGCTAAACAAATCTGCCCTATGTTCCCCGGAAATTCACAGAAAATACACTGGAATTTAGACGATCCTGCTGAAATTGAAGGAGCGGAAGAAAAAAAACTAATAATTTTTAGGAAAGTACGGGATCAAATCAGGGAATATATTTTAAAATTCCTCAAAAAAACTTAAAAAAATATTAAATAACATACAATTTAATTTACCCTAATCAATGGAGAAAGAATTTTTTCATTTCTTATCCAATAAAAGTACGCTTTCAGAAATCAATGATGGATCCTTAGAATCTGTAATCTGGTCTTTTTTGTTTTATAGCCTTTTATGTACTTTGCGATGGTTCTTCTGTTTATGTGAAGGTCTTGTGCAATCTTTCGTTGCGATTTTCCCTTTCGGAAATAGGTTATGATTATTTTCTGCTTCTCTATCAATTTGATCATCCTCCTTTTTCCCCCTATGTAATTTTCCTTCTTACATAGAGAATAATATTTCAAAGTGGTGTACTTTTCAATTGATAAAGTGGTGCCGTTTTAGATTAACATAAACACTATTGGGGAGTTGACAAAAAAAGAATATGGGCTTATCATATGATTATAATTGAATATGTGAATATAGGGAGGCGAAAAAATATTGGATATCAAAATTTACAAAGCACTATCAGACGAGAGCAGGTTGAAAATTTTAAATTTATTGATACAACAAGAACTTTGTGTTTGTGAAATAGAGGTGATTCTGGACATGAGTCAATCAAATGTATCGAGACATTTGAATAAACTAAAAAGTGCTAAAATTGTAGTTTATAAGAAAGAGTCGCAATGGGCTTACTATACAATTAGCAATATGTTTATTGAAGATAACAATTATTTGTACGAACATCTTAAAAATAAATTTAGTTTTGATGATCAGCTTCTTGAAGATTTGGATAAATTGAATTCTTTAAAAAAACAGCATGCCATCTGTGATGAAATTAGAGGTAATAAGATTATTAAAAATGATTAAAGCATCTAATTTTTTGACATTTATATTCCCGTATTCAAATATACATCATATAATAGCAATAAAAGAAAGGAGTTTTTGGATATGAGTCTGAACGAAAAAAACAATTGAATTAGTGGCTATTGGTGCTGCAATCGGAGGTAATTGCATTCCTTGTCTCGAGTGGCATTATAAAAAATGCATTGAACTAGGTATATCTAAGGAAGAAATTCAAGAAGCTGTTGATATGGCTAAAAAAGTAAAAGAAGTACCAATTAAGAAAATATATGAAGTAGCTTATAAATTAATTAGCAAAAATTATAAATAAAGAAAAAAACACAGGCATTGGCTTTTTCCAAAAGTACTCAACAATTTGGGTAGTTACCTGTATGGCAGTAGGCGTGCTTATTGGCAAGTTTATTCCATCGAGTCCGGCATTCCTAAATCAGTTTGAGTACGCAAAGGTATCCATACCCGTGACAATATTAATTTGGGTAATGATCTACCCGATGATGAAGGTAGGCTTCCAAACCCGGAACAGAGTTCTGGAAATTATTCTTTTCGAAGATATATTTATAAATTGAGATGCATATTATTTTAATAATATTTATAAAGGGAGGATGGTGATGACTATAAAATGGCAAAAAAAAATATAGAACAGGCACTGCAAGAACTTCTTATTCAAGCGGATATTAAAATTAATGGAAAAAGGTCCTGGGATATTCAGGTCATTAATCAGGATTTTTATTCAAGAGTATTGGCAGGTGGAATTCTTGCTATCGGGGAAGCGTATGTGGATGGATGGTGGGATTGTGAGGCACTAGATCAATTAGTTGATAAAGTTTTTAAAGAAAAGTTGGACACTAAAATAAAAATATCAAAGGGTCTTTTATGGGATACTATTAAAGCCAGAATAGTAAACCAGCAAAGAAAATCAAAAGCCTACGTGATTGGAGAGCGTCATTATGATACAGGTAATGAACTTTTTAAATTAATGCTTGACAAAAGAATGAATTATAGCTGTGGTTATTGGAAAAATGCCAAGACCCTGGATGAAGCACAAGAGGCCAAGTTAGAACTGATTTGTGAAAAGCTGAAATTAAAGCCAGGCATGATAATTTTAGATATTGGTTGCGGCTGGGGAAGTCTTGCAAAATTTGCTGCAGAAAAATATCATGTCAAGGTCGTAGGCATTACCGTTTCCAAAGAGCAAGTAAAGCTTGCAAGAGAACTGTGCAAAGGCCTTGATATTGAAATAATACTACAGGATTACAGAGACCTTAAAGAAAAGTTCGATCGTATTGTTTCAGTAGGTATGTTCGAGCATGTAGGCGATAAAAATTAC
>Ga0154679_1245_pt1 | contig 7836 bp, 7 predicted proteins | sample Rifle2008BG13ft_FD_116108 | JGI IMG/M metagenome (GOLD analysis project Ga0154679, IMG submission 116108) | Actinobacteria bacterium RBG_13_35_12
TGGCCGATTTGAACATCCTCAATCCGCTTGGGAGATATTCCGTAATACTCATTATCCAGGTAAACTTCGGCTCCTCGAGGAAAAGAAATTGCCATAACACTACCCACTTTCTCAGAGGCATAGTATGGCTGTACCACTTGATATTCCAGGATATTACTGGAAACCCAGTTTTCGGGGGGTTGTTGATGAAGTAAGTTGCGTAAATTGATGGTGAAGTCCCCCAAGCTAAAACTGATGACGGGAAATTCTTGCGCCAGAATATCTGGATATCTATTATCCCTCACCATCAGCAAAGGCCTGATTGTGGCAAATGCTTGAATATAGCCTGGTCCGAATCCACTGTCCAAGGGGAGGATCAGCCCCTCAACTTGGTACAAATGTTCCCCTCGAACAAAGTCATGGGGATTCGATTGGTTGGGAAAGATAATTTTTACTCTTCCTTCCGGATCATACTGATAGATGGTGACATAGGCATCTTTGGTGGATTCAAAAGATAAGGCCATTCTTTCTCCCGGGACATAACTGGTGCTATCTCCTTTCTCTAATCGCAGCCTTAATGAAAATACGGGACGAGGGTTAATCAGTTGAATACTTTTATTAATCTCTGTTTGTCCGGCACTTTGAGCGTAAATAGAAATACCAAAGGCGAAACACAGAAGCAATAAAATGGAAAGAATAAACAACAATCTTTTGATTGATTTTCTATAAAAATGACTTGTCTTCATTTCCATTACCTCCTATTTATTTATTTTATATCTGTAATTTTATGATACTCTCATTGCATAAATATTCACTTTAAATTATCTTTATTTACTATTTTAAGAATCACTTTTTATTAGTTCAAATAATTTACAAAAATAAAAATATTTTTACTCATTCCTTTGCGGTTTCTCGTTTTAGGTTTATTAATTGGAGAATTATAAGGACTAAACTCTTCCGAAAATAAAGATAACCACCGCTAAAATTATGAAAACAAAGAACAAGATTTTAGCGATCTGCATGGACGAACCCGCAATGCCTGTAAATCCCAACAACGCTGCAACAATTGCGATCACAAAAAATATTACTGCCCAACGTAACATAAAATCACTCTCTCCTTTCTTTAGACTAGATTATTCCAACATAAACTTTAACCGATATTATTTATTAAGCTAGAAATATTCTATGAGTTCTAACACAGCCCATACCCATTTAGTTACCAACAATTTGTATATACTGCCCTATATCCGATAGGTCTTTCCCCTCACCTCGATACCTATTGATACTAAAAAAGTACGGTCATTAAAAATATATTTATTAGGCTTAATAGATATATCAACTATTTTTTATAATTATACTACTTTTTAAATTAAAAATCTTTTTTTTCTATGAAACTATGTGATGTTCCGGTTTTCTATTTCCTCAAATAAAAACAAGAATAATAGATAATTCTAAATCTCTATGCATATTAAGCATAAATTGTCTCCATGTCCTCCTTATTTTAATTTTTTTTAAACCTGAATTATCTCTTTTAATGTGCTGATAACATCAACCTCCAGCTTTGCAAGCTTCTCATAATTATGATGTCCATTGGCAACCAGCAGACAATCGCAGCCGATATATTTTGAAACATCGTAATCATGGATAGTATCTCCTACTAAAAGCACGTCTTGTGGGTTTAAATTTAACTTAGCTATCCACTTTTTTCCTCTCTCGACTTTACTTTCGGCATAGTGGTTTTCTAAACCTATTATTCTACAAAAATACTTATCGATTCCATAATGTTTAATCTTCTCTATCAGGACATCTTCTTTTGAAGCAGATAAAATTGATTGAGATATTCCTCTATTTCTTATCTTTTGCAGCACTTCTTCTGCTTCATCAAATAGCTTACACTCATTAAAACGCGTGTAATATTCGCTAATAAACTCATCAGTAAGCTCCTCAAATGATTCAGCAGAAAAATCGAATCCCAGTTTTAAATAATATTTTGTTACCGGGAAATCAAATATTTCCCTATATTTTTTTGAATTAATCCTGGGTAAGCTGCGTTTTTTTAACATCTTATTCATTATTTCTACTACTAACCAGACGTCATCCACCAAGGTTCCGTTCCAATCCCAGATAATATGCTTATAATTGCTTATTTTTTTTATCATTCATTGCCTCATTCAATAAATATTGTAAATAGAATATTAAGGGGGAGTCTCCTTGATTATTTATAAATCATATCAAATAATCGATCTGCTGTCTCCTGATCTAAATCTTTGAGAATTTTATATTCGTCCAGGGCAGCATTTTTATCCCCCTGAACCAGGTAAATCATTCCCAGGCCATAGTGGGCGAAAGTATAATCCGGCTGAATACGTATAACCTGTTTAAAGGATTCAATAGCTTTTTCATAATCCTTTAATTGGCTGTAGGCCCATCCCAGGCCATAATAAAAATCTGCATCTTCCGGATTTTGTTTCACCGCTTCCTTAAAAGCATCAATGGCTTCCTGATATTTTTCCAATTCTCCATAAACCCAGCCTAAGTTATGATAAATATAAGTATAATTAGGATTGATGCGAATAACTTCCTGGTAAGCTTCTATGGTTTTCTCATAATCCCCTTTCTTATTATAGAGCCATCCTAAATAGAAAAAAGCATCGGCATATTGGGGATTCTTTTGAGTGGCTTTTTTAAAGCTTTCGATAGCGGCGTCTTCATTATTTTCCATTTTTCGGTAAATCATACCTAGGGTGTAATAAATTTCGCCAGTAGAATCGGGTAGGAAATTTACAGCCTTTTCCAGGTTTTCGATAGCTTCCGGATATTTTTCCATCTTTTGGTAATTCATTCCTAAATGATAAAATGCCTTACCATAATCCGGTTGTAATTGTACTGCCTTCTCAAAGTTATCAATTGATTTTGGATACTCTCCGATTCGTTCGTAGGTAATTCCCAAACCATAATAAGTTTGAGCATCCTCGGGGTCAAGCAGTAAAGCCTGCTGAAAGGCCGCAATAGACTCATTATATCTTTCTAATTCATTGTACGTCAATCCCAGGCCGTAATGAGCGCTGGCAAAATCGGGTTTACTGCGAACCGCTTCTTTAAAGGCTTCCAAGGCATCTATATTTTTTTGAAGCTCCAGATAGGCAAGCCCCAATTCGTAATAAGCTGAACTATAATCGGGTTTCAAATTGATAGCATTTTGATAATAGGTTATTGCTTTTTCGAATTGACCAGTGGTTCTAAATATTTTTCCGATCTGGAAATGAGCTTCCGCGTGACCCGGATTTAATTCGATAATCCGTTGGAAATAAGTAAGTGCTTCTTCGTATTGTTTTTTATTTTCTAATAAGTCAACACCCTGAAAGTACAGTTCTTCTATTGATTTGCCCTGACTAAAACTGACGGTATTGACTGAAGTTATAAATATAATAATTAGGACCAAAGAAATAATGAGTGTACGTGGGTTTTTCATTCCCTACCTCCTATAACGGGGGACGGTTCTTTGTCACACTTTCATCCTCGATACCATCCCTCGATTAATACCTATACTCTTTTTATTCATATTAGTTATTAAGTTAATATTTAATCTAAATCTTGAGAGTTGGTATTTTTTGACAATATTTGCTAATAATTCTTACCTTTATATTTAAATGAAATATCTAATTTTGCCCTAAAAATTAGCCTGGCATCTTTTTCTACTTTGATATCAAGCTTATTTACTTCGGCTATCCTGATCTCATCAATCGATTTAGAAGCAGTTTCTAATGCAACTCTTGCTGCGTCCTCCCATGATTTTTCGCTGGTACCCACAATTTCGACAATTTTGTATACGTTTCCCATTTCGCACCTCCTAATAAATTCTTATTTTTATTCACCTTATCGAATATTTAAACAATGGTTGATCTTGTTTATCTGTATCGATATAAAAATACATTAGATAAGGAAAAACAAAAAGAAGTCAGTTTATTTTTTCCTTCCTTTATTCAAATTTAAATCCTTGTTTTAATATTATATTCGACAAAAGTTCATAAAATCCTTTTTTTTAAAAGAAAGAGTTTTTAGTTTTTTAATTATTGCTTTTTATTTTTCTTATATTCAAAAGCTTTTTTAGTCAATTCGGTTCTTTTTGAAAGTCTATTTAACTCTCTCTTTTGCTTAAAATAACTTTCTAATCTTTTAGGTTCAAGACTTCCTTCCTCTATAGCTTCTTTCACGGCACAACCGGTTTCTTTGATATGGCTACAGTTATTAAATCTACACCTTTGTGAAAGATCTTCAATGTCTGCAAAGGTTTTCTCGACAATATCCTCATTTGCCCATAGCTGTATTTCGCGCATACCTGGATTGTCAATTACCATCCCTCTTCTATCAGGCACTATGAATAATTCTCTATATGAGGTGGTATGCCTTCCCTTGTTATTACCCCTTAAAGAATTTGTGGCTTGTTTCGGGGCGTCAAGCAAGTAATTAATGATTGTAGATTTACCAGTACCAGAAGACCCCAAAAATACCACAGTTTTTCCTTCCTTCAGGCAATAATCGATCTGTCCTATCCCAGATTTTTCTAAGGCACTCATACAAAGGATAGGTACGTCATGGGAAATGGTTTCAACCTCTCTTATAAATATTTCCATATCAGTACATAAATCAGCCTTGTTAAGGATAATAACCGGATTTGCTCCGCTATCCCAAATAAGAGATAGATAACGTTCAATTCTTCTTAGATTAAAATCTCTATCGAATGTAGTGACAAGGAAAGAAGTATCTATATTAGCGCAAATAACTTGCTCTTCTGTTTTAACTCCTGGAGTTTTTCGAGATAAGCTCGTCTTTCTGGGAAGAACAAAATGAATAATAGCCTTGTCTTCCTGTTCCTTTCTGGTAATTCCCACCCAATCACCCACCACCGGATATTGCCCTATTGATTGGACTCCATATCGAAATTTTCCAGTTATTTCTCCTTTCAATTCACCATATTCACTTAGGACGCTATAAAGATTCCTTTGAACAGATATTATTCTGGCAGGTATACACGTTTTGTTCTGCTGGTTATATTTTATAAAGTGGTTCTCAAAAAAAGAATTCCACCCTAATTCTTTCAGATCTATCATTTAATTCCTCCATAGATATTAAATTTTCTTTTAAAATATAAAATTAGATTGTTTTTGCTTATAAAATGGTTTACAGAGGAATTAAATTTAGTTCTTTATTGATTTGCTTAATAGGCAGGAGTACCCCTGTAAAATAAAAACCATTTTTGAAGTAGTATATTAGTTTTTTCTAAATTGTATCTCATAAATAGTACCTCCTATCAAATGGATTTCTCTTCACAGAGATATTTTATTTTACCTAAATTGAAATAATTTGTCAAAAAAAATGCAGTTCTTAAACCTACAAGAGACCTTGTCGGTATCGGGGAACCATCCCTTTACCATTTTGTCTCAATGGTTGGTAAATCTCCCAGGCAAATACCGGATAATATTTTATAAGGCTAAAAACCTGCTGCTTGACCATCTTTTCTATGGTCTGAAGCTCCACAATATCCCTGGTCTATTTTGTGAATCAATTGTGCGCCACCGAATGATGAACTGTCTCTGATGGTGATTTCATGTCCCCTTTTTTTCAAATCCTTCATGACTTCCTTATTCATCCCCTCTTCAAATGCAACTTCCATGTCACTCAATACACACCATCGGGGTGCATCTGATGCTGCTTGAGAATTTTGATGATAATCAATCATTCGAACCAGAATCTGTGCCTGTCCCTGGGGCTGCATGGCACCGCCCATCACACCGAAACTCATGAGCGGTTGACCTTTTTTAGTGACAAATGCAGGAATAATGGTATGAAAAGGCCTCTTCTCCCCCTCGACCTGATTGGCATGGTTTTTCTTTAGGCTAAAACATGCTCCTCTGCTTTGCAGGCTTATTCCTGTGCCGGGAACAACGATTCCCGAACCGAAATCCGTATAATTGGATTGAATGAATGAAACCATCATGCCTTCTTCGTCCGCGGTAGTCAGATAAACGGTATCACCTTGTTCCCGGGGAACGCCATAGGAAATATTTTGTGCTTTATCTAAATGAATGCACTTTGCTCTTTCGGATAAATAGAATTCATTCAACAAATCGTGATAGTCGATATTCATATAATCCGGATCGGAAACATACTGGTATAAATCCGCAAAGGCCAATTTCATGGCTTCAATCTGCAAATGAATACTATCAGCAGAATCCAGGGAATATTTTTCAATATTTAAATGAGAAAGAATCCCCAGCATAATTAAAGCGGCAATCCCCTGACCATTAGGTGGAATTTCATGAACATCAAATCCTTTATAATGTATGGAAATGGGCTCCACCCATTCTGCCTGATGATTTAGCAGGTCATCTTTGGTAATAAATCCTCCGGTTGATTGAGCATGAGCTGCAATTTTTTCAGCTAACCTTCCCCGATAAAAACTATGGGTTTTGGTTTGGCTTATTTCCGCTAAGGTATTTGCCTGATCGATGAAATATATCTTTTCGCCGGCTTCCGGCGCCCTCCCCTGAAAGGTAAAATTGTTTATAAAATCCGGAAATTCTTTATATTTGACGATAACTCTTTTCCATAATTTGGCAGTAATAGGAGAAACATGAAAGCCATTTTTCGCATAATTGATTGCCGGTTGGAATAAGGTCTCAAAAGGCAATTGCCCAAATCTATCGGATAATTCAAACCATCCCGATACCGCTCCGGGAACGGTGACTGCATCCCAGCCAATAAAGGGCATTTTTTTGTATTTTTTAATAAAATATTCAAAATTCCACGATTTTGGCGATTTTCCTGATGCATTCAATCCATATAATTTTTCGGATTTATTGTCCCAGATAATGACAAAAGCATCTCCGCCGATTCCATTGCAGGTGCATTCGACCACCGTAAGGGTAATGGCAACAGCAATAGCGGCATCCGCTGCATTACCTCCTTTACGCAAAATTTCAAGTCCGGCCTGTGCTGCTAACGGTTGAGAAGCAGCTACCATGTTACTTGCAAACACCGGCATCCGCTGTGAAGGGTAGGGAAAATCCCAATGATAATTTGACAATTTATATCACCTCAAAAATAATATTTCGCATCCGAGATACTTTGTAAAATATGTTTTATGTAGCAGGTAAATCCAATAATAATGATAAACCCGGGATGTCATTCAAGGAGTAATTCAAATTGCTGCTCCTCTACTTTTGTACCCCATTGATCACCGGTGAATTCTTTTACCAATTTAAAACCATTTTTTTCATAGATGTGTCTTGCTGCATCAAGGCCTTTAAAAGTCCAAAGGTATATGCGTTGATATTTTTTATTTCTACAAAAACTAATCGCCTCATTTATCAACCAATTTCCGACCCCTTTTCCACGCATGACATCAGAAACGATAAACCAACGAAGATGTGCTCCTTCTTTTTCAGCATGGATACCATCGATCGCGATGGAGCCTTCCACACGACCCCTAATTGAAGCAGTCCAAAAACCATCCTGCTTTTCATTATATCTTCCAAGAAACTCAGAAATCTCGGTAGCTACCCTTGCTTCAAAAAAGAGTTTGAAATCCCAATGTTCATGGTAATAAGTACCATGAAGTTCGGCAATTCGGCCAATCGAACCAGGAATATATCCTTTTGTTACTTTTACACCCTTCATATCCTGTCTCCTTATTTACTCTTTTATGTGATATGAGACATATGTGGCATCCCTTTCCTTTCCGGGATCACTAATTCCAGCATCTCACTAAAAATCTCTCCTAAAGCTGAAGAAACTATCACCATTTCTTCCTGAATGGCACTGCTTGCTTTTTTCTAGTAAGACTTCCTTCTTATT
>Ga0154679_1194_pt1 | contig 7692 bp, 6 predicted proteins | sample Rifle2008BG13ft_FD_116108 | JGI IMG/M metagenome (GOLD analysis project Ga0154679, IMG submission 116108) | Actinobacteria bacterium RBG_13_35_12
AAGAGTTTGGTCATTCAGAAATGATAGGGCTTGACCATATCTATGATACGGTCGAGGAAATAGATAATAATGCTCTTATACATATGCACTTAAACAGTCAGGGTTATAATGATGGTATAATTCTTGGCGGACCGGGAAAATATGATATCGACCATGGGACACGGGTTAATGGTATGAATATAGCCATAGCCGGTTTAATCCGGGAAGCAGATTTTAATCGCTGGAAAGGCCACGATATGCAGGTAAGGCCATATGACAATGAAGAACAAGGAATCGACAGAGTGATTAGGAGTGTACTAAGCTGGGAGGCATGTGCACAAGCTGCTCAAAAACTCGATAAAGAGCAATTAATGGAATACCTTACTGTTCGAGAAACCGCTAAAGCAGAGGATATTATGAGAGAAGCCCTTGTAAGTGCCCAAAACTATTTTGACCAAATATATAAAGGGTGATTAGTAATATAAAGATTAAAGAGTAGGTGTTTTATGGGTTATCTTTTAGGACTTGATATCGGCACCAGTGGGGTAAAAGCTCTATTAATATCCCCAGGAGGCAAGATAATTTCCAGCAAAACAGAATCATATCCTTTAGCAACTCCCCACTCCGGCTGGGCAGAACAGTCTCCTAATGATTGGTGGAAAGCTGCTGTAAAAGTGATAAAGGAAACAGTATCTACTAATCCTATTTACTCTAATCAGGTTAGAGGAATAAGCCTATCCGGGCAAATGCACAGTTCAGTCTTTCTTGATGAAAAGATGGAAGTTATTAGACCGGCCATCCTCTGGAGTGATACCCGTACTTCCGAACAATGTAAAGAGATTTATGCTATGGTAGGAGGGTTGGATCAGCTAATCCATTATGTATCTAATCCCGCCCTGGAGGGTTTTACTGCTCCCAAGATATTATGGTTAAAAGAAAATGAACCGGAAAATTATAAAAAAGTGAAATATATTCTTTTGCCCAAAGATTATATCCGCTACAGATTAACTAATGAACTATTTACTGAAGTCTCTGATGCTGCCGGTACTCTATTGTTTGAGGTAATAAAAAAGAGATGGTCGACCGGCTTATTGGAAAAACTGGAGATTGACCAAAATTTACTTCCCCCGGTGCTTAACTCATTCGATTTAGCTGGTAGGATAACTAAAAATATAGCTGAGCAAACCGGATTAAAATTCGGAACTCCGGTAGTAGCCGGAGGAGCTGATAATGCCTGTGGAGCAGTGGGAAGTGGAATAACAGAAGAAGGAAGGGTAATGGTCAGTATCGGTTCCTCAGGGGTAGTCCTGGCCCAGACTAACCATCCCCAAGCTGACCAGGAAGGGAGGATACATCTATTTAATCATGCCTGCCCAGATAGCTGGTATATGATGGGGGTAACCTTATCAGCGGGAATGTCTTATGAATGGTTAGAGAAAAGGTTATTTAACCATAGATTAAGTTATGCTAAATTAGATCAATTAGCTGAAGAGATAGAGCCTGGTAGTGAAGGATTGATCTTCTTACCTTATCTTTATGGAGAAAGGACTCCCTATAATGATGCCAACGCCCGTGGTGTATATTTTGGTATATCCGGTAAACATGACCAAAGACATTTTATAAAAAGTGTCTTGGAAGGTGTAACTTTTGCCCTAAAAGATTCTCTGGAATTAATTAAAAATAAAGGGGTTAAGATCAAAGAGATCAGGGCTATCGGAGGGGGAGCAAAAAGTAGGATATGGCAGCAGATATTAGCTGATATCTTAGGTGAAGAGATAAATCTCTTAAATGTAGAGGAAGGACCTGCCTTTGGAGCAGCTTTGATTGCCGGAGTAGGTGTTGGCGTATATAGTAGTTTTGCAGAAGCAGTGAATAGAATTGTTAAAGTTAAAAAGACTATCGTACCCAGGATTCAAAATACCGAAAGATATAATCAATATTATCAATTATACAAAAAGCTATATTACAGTTTAGAAGAAGATTTTAAAAAACTGAAAAATTTAACCAGTTCTACTTGATTTACTTGATTTACTTTCCTTTTATATCATTCCTCTCCCCAGGTATCATTCCCACGATGATAGTGTTATAGTGGGGTTCAAGCTTCACAAGTTCACAAAATAGAGATATAATAAAAAAAGTGAATATAGAATGTAGGTGATAAGTATGTCCAGGAAACCAAGAATACACTACGAGGGTGCACTTTACCATGTCATTGTTCGTGGAAATAATCGTGCCTATATACTTAAATCCGGGGAAAACAAAGAAGAATATAAAAAAATAGTATCAAAATATAAGAAAAGATATCGCTTCAAATTGTACGCCTATTGCATCATGGATAATAATGCTCATCTGCTAATAGAGGTTGACGATATTCCTTTATCAAAGATCATGCAAGGCATCCAACAGGTCTTTACCCAGCATTACAATCGGAAGAATAGAACTACCGGACATGTATTTGAACAAAGGTATAAATCATATTTATGTGATAGAGATGACTATTTACTTCAGTTAATCAGATACATTCATCAAAACCCGGTCCGCTCAAAATTAAAAAATGGCATCAATTACCAATGGAGCAGTCACAATGAGTATATAGTAAACCCAGTACTGGCAGATGTGCATTTTCCCTTAAGCACATTTTCAGATAAAAAGAATAAAGCAATAAAGGGTTATCTAACTTTTGTTGGTGAGTTGGAATTAAAAGATATTCAATCAATGGCTATTGAAGAAGAAACAACAGAAATAGCTAAAAATATAGAAGAAAGACATAAAATAGCCAAAGAAGCATTGATCAGAATTATTGAAAAAGTCACTGAAATAAAAATAGATGAGATAAAAGGGAACATAAAATCTAAAAGAGTATCAGATATCAGAAAGCTATACATTATAAATTTTAAAAAGTATACAGATGTACTAAATAAAGAGATAGCTGATCTGCTTGAAATCGGAAGCTCAACGACAACCAATGTATCAAACGGAAGATACAAGGAAAATGACTTTATAATAAAATCAAGTATAGAGATTGATAAAAATGTGAAGTTGTGAAGCCTGACCCCAATGAAAAAATGGCTGGTTCAAAAAGCTTAGAAGTAGAGACCTGGAGTATAATTTAGGAAGGAAAATCTCGTCACTTCAGGAAGAGGGCGGGATTTTATTTTTAAAAATTGTTATTTTTTTATTTGTCTTATCTATAGAAATACTATAAAATTAATAGGTATGAAAAAAATAATTTAAAGGTGAGATGATATGAATAAGAAAGAATATGATGTTATCATTATTGGTGCAGGACCGGCAGGGATTTTTACCGCCCTTGAGCTGACCAGAAAAAATAATCTTTCAGTATTGATATTAGAAAAAGGAAAAAAGATTGAAAAAAGAGAGTGCCTGATGAGAACTAAAAGCGGCGGATGTTTTCATTGTTCTCCCTGTGCAATAATTTCCGGATGGGGAGGAGCCGGCGCCTTTAGTGACGGTAAATTAAATCTATCCACTGAAATTGGAGGACAGTTAGATAATTATATTGATAAAGACAAAGTAGCTGAATTAATTAAATATGCTGATGATATTTATCTCGAATTCGGAGCAGATAAAACTGTTTACGGTACAAGCGAAGGGGAGATAGATATTCTCAAAAAAGAAGCTTCTTTGGCAAAATTGAAATTAATACCTACCAGAATCAGGCATTTAGGGACAGAAAAATGTGTAGAAATATTAAAGAAGATGCAGGATTACTTAAAGCATAAAATTGATATTAAAACCGATACCAAAGTCAATAAAATCTTGGTGGACAAAGGAAGAGCGATAGGAATTGAGACGAAAAAAGGTGAGACAATAAAAGGAAAATATATAGTGGTTATGCCGGGGAGAGCAGGTTCTGAATGGCTCAAAGAGCAGGCAGAAGCCTTAGATATAAAAATAGCTAATAATCCGGTAGATGTTGGAGTAAGAGTCGAAGTTCCGGCCATTGTCATGAAGCGTTTAACAGACGCAGTATACGAGTCAAAATTAGTTTACTATACTCAGATGTTTGATGATAGAGTTCGTACTTTCTGTATGTGTCCTTATGGGGAAGTGGTTACTGAATTTAGTGATGGCATCACTTCAGTAAACGGACACAGTTACCAGGAGCACCGAACCGATAACACTAATTTTGCTGTATTGGTCAGCACCCATTTTACCGAACCCTTTAAAGAACCGATTGCCTATGGAAAATATATTGCGCATCTGGCCAATATTTTAAGCGGAGGAGTGATTGTGCAAAGATTGGGGGATTTGGAGTTAGGCAGGAGATCCACACCGGACAGACTTGCACACTCTATAGTTAATCCCACCTTAAAAGAAGCTACTCCGGGGGACCTCAGTTTCGTCCTGCCCTATAGAATACTTTTCGATATCCTGGAAATGCTGAAAGCTATGGATAAAATTGCACCCGGGGTCTATTCTAAAGATACCCTGTTGTATGGAGTAGAAGTAAAATTCTATTCTTCACGCTTAGAACTTTCCGACTGTTTGGAGACAAAAGTTACCAACCTGTTTGCTGCCGGTGATGGTGCCGGTATAACCCGGGGGCTTATTCAAGCTTCTACCTCAGGAATTATAATAGCCGACGAAATATTAAAAAGGAGAAATAAGAATAAATAAATTATGAAAATACTTTTAACTAATGACGATGGAATATATTCGGAAGGGATTCAAATTTTAAAAAAACAGTTGGATAAGATTGCAGAAGTTACGGTCATAGCCCCCGATAGGGAAAGAAGCACTATAGGCCATGCTATGACTCTACGTAAACCTTTGAGAATTAGGAAAGAAAAAATAAACGGTGATTTTTGTGGATTTTCCCTAGACGGCACACCGGCGGATTGCGTTATTATCGGCATACTGGAAATTATGAAAGACGGAAAGCCCGATTTGATTGTATCAGGAATTAACCGGGGGCCGAATCTGGGTGATGATATTTTCTATTCGGGTACAGTTTCGGCAGCAGTGGAGGGAGCGATGAGAAATGTTCCATCTTTAGCTGTCTCCATAGCCGGCTTTGAAGATTTTAAATTTGAATCGGCGGCCTTATTTACTAAAAAAATAGCTTCTAATCTGATGAAAAATAATTTGCCCTCAAATTTAGTCTTAAATATTAATTTTCCCAATATCGATTATGAAGAAATTGAAGGAGTAGAGATAACCAGACACGGCAAAAGAGTATATCAGGATGAAGTGAAGATAATACATGACCCTCAGGGGACTACCCATTATTGGCTGGGAGGAGAGCTGCCTGAAGGAAATATAGAACCCGATACTGATTTTGAAGCAATTTCTAATAATAAGGTTTCTATAACCCCGCTTTCTTTAGATTTAACCAATTATCAGATGATGCCTAAAGTCAAAGATTGGGCAAAAATATGGAATTTTAAATAGAAGATTTTAATTCGGAGAAATTAAAAAGATGAAAGAACAGATATATTTAATTTTAATTTTGTTTTTTATAATTTTGGTACTTTCCAGATTTATAGTAAGGCTGTACCATACTGATAACCCGAAAACCAGGGGAGCAATCTTTTTTTTTCGTATGTTACTCGGATTCCTGATAGCTATGCTAGTATTTATTATAGTAGAAACGATAAGGGGCAATCATGTTATAGAACGTTTTTTCGGAAGTTAAACAGCGAATACTAATATAAAAAGAAGTGATTTTTATGGATTTTGAAAAAGCACGGGAAGAGATGGTAAGTCATCAGATAAAGGGAAGGGGCATCAAAGACGAAAGGGTTCTTTTGGCTATGAGTAGTATTCCCCGAGAAAAATTTGTCTTGGAAGGAGAAAAAGATAATGCCTATCTGGATTGTCCTTTGTCCATAGATATGGGGCAGACCATCTCTCAACCTTTTATGGTTGCCTTAATGACTCAATGCCTTTCCCTTAAAGGTTCGGAAACTGTTTTGGAAGTGGGAACCGGTTCAGGTTACCAGGCGGCGATTTTGTCTAAATTAGCTAAAATGGTTTATAGCATAGAACGCTTTAGCCTGCTGGCAGATAGAGCGGAAAAAATATTTAAGGAATTAGAAATAAAAAATGTTAAAGTAATCGTAGGAGACGGGAGCAAGGGCTTGGAGGAATATTCTCCTTATGATGGCATTATAGTCACTGCGGGGGCTCCGGAAATACCGAAAAATTTAATAGATCAATTAAATGAAAAGGGAAGAATGGTAATCCCTGTAGGCAATTCTTTTTCTCAGGATCTACTGCTGGGAATTAAAGAAAAAGGTAAATTAAAAATATCAAATTATGGTGGATGTGTTTTTGTCCCTTTGGTGGGAAAATATGGTTGGTAGCAATAAAAAATGGAGCGGGAAACGGGGTTCGAACCCGCGGCCTTTGGCTTGGGAAGCCAACGCTCTACCACCTGAGCTATTCCCGCAATTATTTTGCCTCAGATATTATACCTAAATATCGATAAATTATCAACTTATTTAATATAATATCGAGTATATAGTATTGAGTATCGAGTTAAGAAAGTGAAAGGAAAGATAGGAAAAGTAGTATTCTTCTTTCTATCTAAGTATCTTTTTAAAGATTACACTATATTGTGAAAATATATAAGTAGCAAAAAATGACCATAAAAAAAGGGAGTACAGTTTATTGAGATATTATTCCAAGAAGAAAAATAAACCTAAAATTAAGCTAAAGAAAATATTTTTAATTTTAATAATGATAATTGTTGCAGTTAGTTTGGTTGATGCTGTTGATCTATATAAGAATAGAAATAAAATACTCCCCGGAGTATCTGCTTTTGGTGTTGAATTAGAGAGGTTAAAGATAGAAGAGGTACGAGAGATTCTTCAGCCCATTGCTTCAAAAATGATTGATTCCCCCCGAATATTAGTATTCGAAGACCAGGAAATAAAAATTACCCCCCGTACCGAGCTGGACACTTTTATCGATTTAAATCGAGTAGTCGAGGAAACTTATCGTATTGCCCGTACCGGAAATATTTTTAAGAGAATAAATAACAGAATTGTAGTTTGGAGAAAAGGTTACGAAGTACCTTTTCAGGTTGAATTCAACCTGCAGAAGTTTGAAGATTTTCAAAACAAGATAACCTCCTTGATAAACCGTATGCCTCGTGATGCCTATATAGAAGGTAATAGAATTGTAGAAAGCAGTACAGGGGTAAAGCTTGATTTCGAAAAATTCAAGGAAGAAATTAATGAGTCATTAAAAAGTTTAGATGAAAAAAAGTATACCATAAATCTGCCGGTAATTATTATTGACCCCAAAATTACTACTCAAAATATTTTAAAAGAATTAGCTGTTAATGGGGAATTGGGGACATATCCCACCTCATTAGAAAATAAAGAAGAGAATACCATATATAATATAAAATTAGCCTCTGAAGTGATAAACGGCATAGTAGTAAAACCACAAGATATTTTTTCTTTTAATAAATATGTAGGCCCTGCTGAAAAAGCAGACGGGTATAAGGAAAGTACTATCATTGCTAATGGTGTATTTACAGATGGTTATGGAGGAGGCATCTGTCAGGTATCAAGCACTTTATATAATGCGGTTCTTTTGGCTAATTTACCAATTGTAGAGAGGTATAATCATTCAATATACGGAGATGCAACCAAATACGTTCCTCTGGGGCAGGATGCGGCTATATTTTACAAATTTAAAGATCTAAGATTTAAAAACAATTCGGATCATATGATAGTA
>Ga0154679_1080_pt1 | contig 7668 bp, 8 predicted proteins | sample Rifle2008BG13ft_FD_116108 | JGI IMG/M metagenome (GOLD analysis project Ga0154679, IMG submission 116108) | Actinobacteria bacterium RBG_13_35_12
GACCGAGACGCATGGTTGTACCATTCCCCAAATGACCCAAATCTCCTCTTAACTGGCAGGTTCAAGTCCGACTTGGCGAGCAGATGATTTCTGTGAAAGCGACCCATTCCCGTCAAGATTTTAAGCACAAAACGGCGATGGGACAGGTTCTAAATTCCCATCCCCGTCATGACTGGAGATGGGTCTATAACTCGGTGTTAATTTTCAGAAAGCAAAAAATCGCCAAAAGGGCGGTTTTTTGGTAGAATAATATAACATGACATTCATTACTCAAGGTAAAACTAATTGGAAGTTTCTCTTGATTGTAGTTGTCTTAGCTGCCATTGTAGGTGGGGGGATTTTTGCTTATCAGTATTGGTGGGTGCCGAAAGAAAAAATAGAAGCACCAGTAGAGACGAAATTAACAATAGATAATCTTAAAAATGCTGAATATTATTTTCTTTCTTATGATAGAAGAATCCAACTTACGAATGGTCAATACGAAGATTGGCCATCGAGAATTACTGCAGGAATTTACAATGATAAAATAGCCTTCGGTGACCTGAATAATGATGGGAAAGAAGATGCTGTTGTCATTGTAACTATTAATGGAGGAGGTAGTGGTGATTTCCGTGAATTGGCTATTATGGGAAATCAAGACGGAAATCCCACCTATCTTACATCTAAAGAACTTGGAGATAGAGTAATAATAAATTCTGTAAGCATACAATTAGGAATAATTACTATTAATATGATTACTCATGGTCCAAATGATGCCATGTGTTGTCCTACAAAGGAAGAGTTGGTTAGATATAAATTATCTGGAAATCAATTATTGGAAATGACAGTGGATGAAACTGCCGATTGGCAGACTTACAGAAATGATGAGTATGGGTTTGAGATAAAATATCCGCTAAATTGGGATTATACAATATTTGACCCTGTAAGTAATCAAACTATATTTGCTCCCCAGGATATAATAGAGAAGATTAGAAACAAAGAACAGTTAGACAGTATGAATTCCCTTGTAGTTGATTTTATAATTTATGATAAAACCTTAATTGATAAGGGTGTTTTGCCTTATAGTGGACAATCAACTGATTATACTAAAGTAAGTTCTTCAGAAATTGATATAGCGGGAGTAAAGGGAACCTATTATGTTTCCGAATACCTTCAAGATAAATATAGTTATAAACAAGGAGATAAAACTATTGTCGTAAATATCCCACTTAAAAATGGTTATCTTTCTATGCTTCTAGAGGATTATCAGTATTTAAGCATATTTAACCAAATGCTTTCTAGTTTTGAATTTATTGAAACAGGATTGACACCACAACAAGTAGTTTTAGAGTTTTATCAATGCTATCTTCACGCTCTAAATCAACAAAAAAGTGCAGAGGAATGCAGAAATTATTTAGAAAGAAATTATAATCAAGAAACTTTAGAGTTTAGAAATGTAAATGTTATAGTCTGGGCACAGGATTTGCCGCCAGAAGATAATCTTTATGTGGGGGAAGAACTAATTAATGGTAATACTGCTTCGGTAATTGTTTCTTTCCCGCCAATATGGCCTAACCATAAACTTAAGGTAACACTTGATTCGATAAACAATGAATGGAAAATTACCAAGATTGAAGATATAAGTGAAGGGAGCTTCTAATATCGTCTATTCATGCCTCATCTTTCTATCATAATAAAGGCTTGGAAACCATTTCACTCGAGGAGGTCAATAATTACGGAAAACCTTATCTTGTTCTCAAGGTGATTTTTTGTTAGATTATGGTAATGAATAAAAAAATACCTACCGTAATAGCTATAAGCATTGTCTTAGTTGCAGCTATATTAGCAGGTGGATTTGTCTATTGGAAATACTTCAGCTTCCAAAAAGAATTATCTAATCAATCAGATATAGTTATTCCAGAAAAGGAAGCACAAGATGAAACTGCTAATTGGCAGACTTATAGGAATCAAGAATATAGTCTTGAATTTAAATATCCTGACGATGTCGTTTTAACTACAAAAAGTGAATGGCCAGAAATAACATTAATGCTTCCCTTTCCAGTCAATTTAGATTTTAATCCTTGTAACGTAAAAGATATATATATTTCAGTTTTTAATGAAAAAATAGAAGAAATAGGGACTGATATGCTTAATACTCCGCTGAAGGATATAGCTGACAAAGAAGAAATTAATACTCCAAATTTAAAAGGATACCTTCTTAAGGGGGGTTCTGATTATTGCGTATTTCATCGTTATTATTTTGATTTTTCAGGAAAAACTTTATATGTTCAACGCAATTTTCTGAATATAAAAGAGTTTAGAGAGGGTTATAATTTTCTTGTTGATAAAAATATATCTCTTGAACAGTATGAAGAAATACAGAAATTTATTACATCGGATAAAATTGATGAATTATTCAATCAAATACTTTCTACTTTAAAGTTTATTGGGACTGACGAAATTGCCAATTGGCAAACATATATTAATGAACAGTATGGATTTAAAATTAAGTATCCGGATTCGGGCGATTGGCAGATAAATGAGATAAATGATTATGTGTCTCTTTTGTCTAAAGCGTATCGTGACTTTATGGATGGAATTGGTGGATGTGAAGCCAGAGGAGAACTATCTCATTGTCAATATGGAATTTATATTTATAAAGATACTTATCCAAATGACCCTTATTTTATAGTTGGAGAATATCAACCATTAGTTTACTTAAATGCTATACAATTGAGGCGAGCCACTCGTATTCCAACATTAGAGATAGGAATTCCAACTGGGAATCAAGAGAATGATATTATTGTATTTGAACTATTTGCTAGATATGTAACAACTGGTCCACAAGTAGGTACACCAATAGCTGAAGATATAGAAACCTTTGAAAAGATAATTTCCACTTTTAACTTTTTAAACACAACAAGCTCCGATTATAAAACAGTACCATTAAAAGATGTGATCCAATATGCAGATATTAATAAAGTTAATTATGTTAAAACAACTGGCACGATAGTTGATTTAGAATATAGTGATTTTTCAGGTAGCATTTTGCTTTCAGACAATACTGGCAATTACATTCTTGTAGTAATCAGTCATGCAGATATGACTAGTTCAAATTTTTATCGGAATATCCTATCTAGTCTAAAAAAGGGAGATAATATTGAGGTAAGTGGAGTAGTATTTTCTACAGTTCCTAGTGATTGGACGAGTCAATTTACTGATTCGATTAAAAAGTTACCACCTAAAATTGGAGGCATTATGGTTATGGGATTAATCCAAAAAGAATAAAGGTCGATTTATTAACTTAATGAATTTAAAATTATGGAAATAGGTACAGATTTAGAAAAATCATCTTTTCTATCACCCGTAAAAAATATATCAGTTCTTTTATTGCTTGGTGGAATCGGGTCGTTGTTTATGGTATTGCCCCTTTTACTTTTCAGTTCTGTCCTAGCGTTGCTTGAATTGATTGTTGCTGTTGGTCTTATTGTTACTTCATTCGGTCTTCGAAAAATGAAGAAATGGGCTCTTTATGGCTATACAGCTATAACTATTTTAGCCATTATCAGCACAATTTATTCTTTTTTATCATCTCGTAGTATAGACAATATAGAGCTTATAGCAGCCGTTATTCAAACTCTGATTTTAATCTATTTTTGGAAAATCTCTAAAAGGTTTGTTTAATTTATATCGTTGAATTGATTATGAAAAAAATAATTACCGCGATAAATATTATTATTGCTATATATCTTTTTGGTTTAGCCAATCTGTTTTTCTGGGGTTCTGTCCTTGGATTATTCGGCGTATTAATGGGTGGGAAAGATATAAATTTATGGCCGCTTATCATAAATGTTATTTTTGCACCTTTTATAATTTACGGTTCAATAATGTTTTTCAGGAAAACAAAAGCCAAATACCTTTATGGATTGATTATTTTAGGGATAATCTGGCTTGAATTTCAAGCTTACCGCTTATTTTTTGTGACCCAGGGAAGGTTAGACAAAACAGATTTATCAAATATTTTATTTTTCGGGATACCTTTCCTTATTATATTATTTGCCCAATATTTAGATAGAAGAATAACGAACCAAGAAAAAATTAATGGAATAGATAAAACAATATCTATCCCCATAGGCATCCTTATCACTGTTTTGGCTGCCGCAATCATCGGTGGAGCTATTTTAGCTTATCAATATTGGTGGATACCTAAAACTTCAGTATCTACGCCAACGTCTACCGAAACGCCATCTACAAATCTGACATCAACCTCAACATCAGACGAAACTGCCGATTGGCAGACTTACAGGAATGAAGAATGTGGTTTTGAAATAAAATATCCTAAGGAGTTTTATCTGAAAGTTGGTGAATATGTAAAATATTCCGAAGGTATTATTTTAACTTCCGAAGAATACACATGCGATCCAACTATACTTGGTGAAAGAATTGCAAATATTAGCGATAACCCAAATCATGTGTTTACTACACAAGATATTGATCCTAATGAAAAAATAGATCTAGATATTATAATTTATGATAGCGAAGGTAAAAGCATTGATAGTATGATTAAATCGGAAGAGGAAAGGATTATCATTGGGGGAGAGGTGGCGGCAAGAAAGATCCATGACGAGTCTCTTATTTTCCCCACTGTTACTACATATTTTATCCGTGATAATATTGTTTATATGTTGAGGGGGGCAAGCGGTTCAAAAGAATATTTTGATCAAAATCGCGGTTTAATGGAAAAAATAGAAAATACTTTTAAATTTCTAGACTAAAATAAGTTCGAACATCGTCATAAAATGTAACACTCCAATATACCTTTCTAGTGTCACATTTGTTACATTTTAGCTTAAAATAGCCCCGACCGAGACACGTGGCTGTACCATTCTCCAAACGACCCAAATCTCCTCTTAACTGGCAGGTTCAAGTCCGACTTGGCGAGCACTTCGACAAGATCAGTGTAAACCAAGATTTTTACAATCAGTAAAATTTGTTATAATAAAAGCAGATTTTAATTATCCACACTGTACCCCTTGACGGGCATATCACATATGATATATAATGAACTTACAAAAGAGTATAAAGTAAAATTCTATAAAGACGTTAAAATTGGTCAAAGTCCGGTTTTAGAATATATTGATGGATTAAGAGATAAAGAAGGTTCAAAAATATTCAAATACATTGAATTTTTACGGATAAACAAAGGATATTTAGAAGAACCATATTCCAAGCATATTAGAGGTAAGATTAGAGAATTAAGAGTTGATTTCGGCCAAAACAGGCATAGGGTTTTCTACTTTACATTTATAAAAAAGACAATAATTTTACTTCACATCTTTTTAAAGAAAACCGATAAAGTTCCAACTTCAGAGATTAAAAAGGCTGAAGAAAATTATCAAAACGTCTTTAAAAATTCAAGAATCTATGAATAAAAGAAAAAGAAACAAAATTCAAAAAGCGGTAGACTTTCAGGAGTATCTTGCTGAAAAACTCAAAAACCACAAATTCAAGAAATACTATAATGAATATGGTAAACAATTAGAAATTGCTTACCAGATTTTAAAGTTACGCAAACAAAAAAGAATGTCTCAAGCGGAATTAGCAAGGAAAATAGGTACCAAACAGAGTAATGTGGCCAGAATGGAAACAGGGCAACAGAATTTTACCACTGATACTCTTCAGAAAGTTGCTTCTGTTTTTAAACGAGATCTTAAAATTGAATTTGTAAAATAATTTCTAAAATCGTCCGCTAAGGGGAGCCGACTTCAGTCGCTTTCTCAAGGGTAGCTTAGTTGTCCAGGCGGGCGGTTTTTTGGTAAAGTTTAATAATATGAAAATTAATTCTCGGAAAATAGACTTATTAGTCGTAATGGTTATAATAGTCATTTCAGCGTTTTTAATTTTGAAATTTGAACTAAAATTTTTAATCTCTGGTATTTTATATTTATTAATTCCAGCCCTTTATCTCTTATTAAGAAAAACACAGGATGTTAAAAACATCCTTATTGCTTCCTTGTGTAGTATCGGGCCTGGTTTTATTTTTAGTTTTCTTCATACTTTAAATCAATCTTGGTTTATACCTTAAGACCAATTAATATTCTCTTACAGAATTTTTAATATTTTACCAATTGATGAAATATTTTGGTATTTTTTATTTACTTTTGCGATAACGACATTCTATGAACACTTTATAGAAAAAAAAGAAACGGTAAGAGTATCAAAGAATTTTAAATATGCTATTCTTTCAACCCTTTTCATTTTTATAGGAATTTTAATTTTATTCTTTTTGGTTCCAAATCTTTTGAAAGTTAATTATTCATATCTAATTTTCAGCATTATTGCTATTTTCCCACTTCTATATTTATTTACTAAAAAACCATTTTTTATTAATAAATTTGCGAAAATAGCTATTGTCTTTTTCTTTTTATTTTTTCTTTGCGAGTTTACCGCCCTAAAAACGGGTCAGTGGATTTTTCCTGGTCAATATGTAGGAATGGTTGATATTTTTAACTTAAGACTTCCTTTTGAGGAAATTTTCTTTTGGATAATGATTAGCTCGATGGGATTCTTTTCATATTACGAAATCTTTGTAGATGATGAAAAATAACAGGTTCTAACATCGTCCCCTAGACGACCCGACATTCATAAAGCTGTGGAAAAAATAATCTTTTCTTGATAGAATATAGTAATAGGGGTTCCGTGGCTTTAATTTTTTATAAATTATATGGCTTGTCCAAAATTTGTTGATAATACCAGAGAATGCATTAAAGAAATATATTTTTTTCCAGCTAGTACTTTTGATTTTTGTACCACAGAAGCATATAAAAAATGCCCTTTTTATTTAATTTTGGCAGGGGAAAAGAATGTTTGTAAAAATATTAAAAAATGCCCCGCCTTTAAAAATTTTACATTGAGTAGTTTTAAACAATTCGTTTCGATGGCTAATCAATATTGCGTTTCAGAAAACCATAAAAATTGTCAGAGATTTCTTATGAAAGAAAAAGGAGAGAAAGTACCCATCAATCTTCATCCTGACGGACACTTCGTTAAAGAATGGTCTGAATAGCATTTTAATATTTATAGAACACATAGTCGCTAATCAGGCGGTTTTTTGTTTCTTTAAGCACAAAACCAGGTTCTAACATCGTCCAACTAAGTAATTTATCAAAAAACCGCCTTCTCGACGGTTTTTAATTTATTAAATCTTCTCAATCTTAGCTCCTAGTTTTTTCAATTTTTCCTCAATATTTTCGTGTCCTCTTTCAATTTGGGAAATGTTTTCAATCGTTGTCTGGCCTTTTGAAATTAATCCTGCCAGGATTAAAGCAGCTCCCGATCTTATATCCGAGGCGTTTATTTTATTTCCGATTAATTCTGTTTTGCCGAAAATCAGAGCTCGGTGGGGATCAGTGATCTCAATGTCAGCCCCTAGTTTTCTTAATTCGTGCAAATGCTGGAATCGGTTTTCATACAGCGGGTCGTGTACGAGAGACTTGCCTTGGCATTGGGTTAATAGAACGGATGTTTGAGGCTGCAAATCAGTGGGAAAGCCGGGATAAAGAAGCACTTGGATTTTGGCCGGTTTGAAATTATTTGATCTCTTAATTGAAATCTCATTGTTCGAAACATCGAAGTTCACCCCGATTTCTTTCATTTTTCCCAGGAAAAAAGTCATGTGGTCTGGATTTA
>Ga0154679_1257_pt1 | contig 7556 bp, 7 predicted proteins | sample Rifle2008BG13ft_FD_116108 | JGI IMG/M metagenome (GOLD analysis project Ga0154679, IMG submission 116108) | Actinobacteria bacterium RBG_13_35_12
CCGTGGCTTCCCGGTAACTCTTATCAGAAAGATCATCACCATATACTACAGCTACCAGTTTCATATCTTTATAAGCAGGCTCCTTTAATTCCTCTTTCATCCATTCAATCCATTCATTTTGATTAGTAGCCTGGGAAGAAGCACTCAAAACAGCAATCTCACCCTTATAGTCAATTAAATTAGCTATCATTTTTACCTGGCTTCTACCAATAAACTCACTGCTGGATGGTGCTAAATGCAGTATTCGTCCTTCTGGTGCAACTCCTGAATCGAAGGAAATTACTGTAATCCCGCTCTGCATTGCCCGTTGACAAATAGGAACCAGGGCATCTACATCATTTGCTGAAATGACAATTGCATTTACTTTTTGAGCAATAAGCGAGTCAATAATTTCTATCTGACCCTCTGCAGTTGGTGTGGTGGGTCCCTGAAAAATAAATTCAATTCCTCCAAGTTCTTTCGATGCTTCTAAACCTCCATCCCTACAAGCTTCAAAAAAGGCATTCCCCAAGTTTTTAACTAACATAGCAATTCGGATATTTTCTTGTGCTCCTGCAAAAGAAACCACAGATGAGATAAAAATTGCAAGCAAAACTATCGCCAGTATAAATTTTTGTTTTTTCATTTTATTTACCTCCTTTTTTAGATAAAATGAAAACTATTTGATAATATCTTATCTAATTTTTTTCTTTTTGTCAAGATATATTATCAAGATGTTTTCATATATTGACTTTATTTTCATCATAGAATATAATATTAAATAAACAAAGCCGATACAATATTATAAATAAAATTTATTAATACTTACTAAATAGGTGAGAATAGTATATGAGCAAAGCAGAGCGACTTGAAAAAATGTTAGATTTAATACAAAATAGTAATTTTATCTCTCCGGTAGAACTTGCTGAAAAAATGAATGTTTCCCTGGTTACCATCAGGAGAGATCTTAAAAAATTAGCAGACCAAAGAACCATAATAAAAGAGTACAGCACCATTAAAATAGCTCGGGATTACGATAAAAGATTTCATGAAAGACTTAATACCAATCTCGAACAAAAAAGAATGATAGCAGAATTAGCTAAAAGATTTGTACAATCAGGAGATACGATTTTTTTAGATACCAGCACAACTTGCTACGAGTTTGCTCGTACATTAGCACTCTCCTCTCATAACCTGCATATTATAACCAATAATATATACATGGCAGTTGAGCTAATGAGTATTTATAAAATAGATTTAGTTCTTGTTGGAGGTAACATAAGACACGGCTACTTCTCTACGATTGGACCACTTGCAGAAAAAATGTTATCAAATATAAAGGTTACTAAATTCTTCTTCTCCTGCACGATGTTAGATACAAGAGGTATCTATGAATCTAGTGTTCTAGAAGGGAACATTAAAGTAAAGATGTTTGAAAACTCCAGACTTCATTATCTTCTGGTAGATTCCAGTAAATTTAATAAGGCATCAGTCTTCAGAACAACTGATATTGAAAACTTAGATGCAATAATAACGGACAAACCCTTGCCAAATGAATATCTGGATATATTGGAAGATAAGAATATCGAGATTATTACTCCTCTTAAAATAGATTAATTGATTGAACAGTCAAATTTATTTTTTATATATTTTCTTATAATATATCCTCCAGAAAATTTGTAAAATGCTACTCACGATGGCTTCCTCTTCCCTTGGTATTGATAATTAAATTAAACTCTTTAATATATCAACTTAGTTTCTCTTTTAATATAATAACCACATTTATATTTTTACTATTAAGATAAATTGAAAATTTCTTTTGAAGCCTATTTAATCACTCCCTTTTTTAAAATTATATTAGCATATAAAGCTTGCTCACTGCTTGCTACTACACAATACGATTGAGAAGCTCTTTCATAAAATTTAAACCTTTCTAATTTTCCTATATTAAAATTTTCTTTAGATTTCTTTAAAATTTCTTGATACTTATTCCAAATTGAGGGTATTTCATCATTTCCAGTATCCATATAGATTACATTAATATCAGCATAAGTATCCAGAGGGAAAAATTGAAGGATAGCTTTCAACAATTCTGGTATGCCGAGACCATCAGCCCTAATTACTTTATTTCCAGAAGATTCTGCAGGATAGTTACCATCAGCAATTACTATTTCATCACCGTGGCCCATTTCCATGAGCGTTTTCATTAGCTCTGGGGAAATAATGAGAGGAATATTCTTTAACATAATTCTTTCTCCGTTTTTCTATTTCTTAAAATAATAAATAAGAATAATTTTAATTAGTCAAATTTAAATAAATACTCATACTATATATTTTATAATTAAATTTAAGAAAAGTGAATAATTATTTTGGTCACCTTATCTGTATGTTTATCCCAAAATCTAAGAGCATCTCCTAAATTTTTAAGAAGGTAATTTTGGGTAATTAAATTTTCTATCTTAATTTTTCGACTTTCCACCATTTTAATGACTTCTTTAATTTCATCATCCAATGCATTCCTCGAGCCTCTTATGTCTATCTCTTTCTTTACAAAAAGACTTGTATCATACTCCACTGGCTCTTTAGCATACCCAATATAAACCACTCTACCTGCGAAACAGACCAAATCAATAGCTTTCTTAAAAGTCTCCGAAAGGCCTACTGCTTCAATAACTACATTCACACTCTGACCGCTGGTAAGATGAAAAATCTTCTTCTCTAAATCTTCTTTTTGAGAGTTAATTGTATAATTTGCTCCTAAAGTTTTCGCTTTTTCTAATTTTAAATCATCAATATCAACAGCAATTACCTTAGCCCCTTTGTATCCTGAGGCAGCAATAACCCCTAAACCGATCATCCCACAACCGAATACTATTACTATATCCTTTGAACTTACCTGTGCCCGATTAGTAGCATGCCATCCTACACTTAAGGGTTCAATACAGGCAATTTGCTCTTCTGGTAAATTTCCTACTAAAAAAACCTTTTTATAAGGCAAAGCAATAAATTCTACAGCTGCTCCATCTCTTTGTACCCCTAAAGTCTGATTATCAGGACAACAATTTACTCTTCCCTGCTGGCAAGCAACGCATTTTCCACAGGAGCTATAAGGAGAAACAGTGACAAGCCGACCTACCTGGAACTCAGATGAAACTTTTTCCCCAATCTGGACAATTTCCCCCGCTATCTCATGACCGGGAATACGTGGATAATCTACCATCTGATTTTGCCCTCGATAAGTTTTAAGATCACTGCCACAAAGACCTAATGCTTTTAATTTTATCAGAATTTCCTTAGCGCCTACTTTAGGTTTGTCTATCTCTACTAAGTTTACTACACCTGGTTCTATTATTTTAATTGCTTTCATATAGTAAATTCCTACGCCTCCAAATTATAAAAATCTATAGCATTTTGGCCCATAATGCGTGCTTGTTCCGCTGGTGAAAGAAAACTAATAAAATTAGTCACAATTCCTAAAACTTGTCTATATTTTGCGGCTACTGTAAAGACCGGCCAATCACTACCAAATAAAAGTCGATTCGGGCCAAATATTTCTAAGAGAGTCTCCATATAAGGTACAAAATCTTCTTGCTTCCAACTGTTCCAATTAGCCTCCGTAACCATACCGCTCAATTTACAAAACACGTTATCTTCTTTAGCTAATTCTTTCATATCTTTCTTCCATGCTTCAATTTTGCCCTCTTTAATTAAGGGTTTGGCCAGATGGTCTATTATAAATTTTTGTTGAGGGAATTCACTAACTAAGGCACAAGCGTATTTAATGTGTCGGGGATAGATTAATATATCATAAGTAAGACCATATTTTTCTAACTGTCTTAATCCTTGTTTAAAATCTGGTTGAAGCATATAGCGGTCATCATCTTCATCCTGCAAGAGGTGCCGAACTCCCTTAAATTTCTTATAGGCAGCAAATTTTTCTAAATCTTGTTCCACGGAACTACTTTTAAGATTAATCCAGCCCACTATTCCTTTAATAAACGAATTATTTTGGGCTAATTCTAAAAGCCATTTAGTCTCTTGTAAGGTCTGCCGAGCTTGCACCGACACACAAAAATCAATACCATTTTTTTTTAACACTCTGTTTAAATGAGAAGGCAGAAAATTTCGCTGTAATTTAGCCATAGATGTATCGATCCATTTATATTCCTCCTGATTATAAATCCAAAAATGCTGATGGACATCTACTCTATATGAGCTCTTCTTTTTATCCATTATTCTGCTCACTTTATTTTTAATTATTTATTTTTTTCTTTTTGTTGGGTTATAATCCTCAAGTCCGCCTTTCTGTAGCTCCGGGATCATTATTTTCGGATAGACCTTCTTTCCAGTAAATATTAGTTACCAGCTTGATTATTTCTCTAACTTTTTTTAACAAATCGGGATCTGGTTTTACTCCTACATTATTAAGATTGGCTTTTACATGTCTAACTTTACTCATACCAACTAAAGTTATAGCCACATATTTATGCGAAAAAGCAAATTGTAAAGCTAAATCAGAAATATTCACCTTTCTTCCTTGACAAAATTGTATAGCTTCCTTTGCACCTTTTAATACTTTTTCCGGAGCTGGATGCCAATCTGGTGCGCCTTTTTCAGTAAGAATACGCATATGCAAAGGCGATGCATTAATCAAACCTATACTTTTCTTTTTTACTACTGGAGTTAAAATATCATCCATAGTAGTATCCAGTAAATTATAACGACAATAGCTAAGAACAGTATCAATCTCCTGAGCTTCCACTATCTCTTTAAGTGGCGTTAAGGGATAACCAGTAATTCCAACAAAACGAATTTTCCCTTTCTTTTTTAGTTTAAACATAGCCGGTAGAGTCTCTTCTATAATCTGCTTCCTTTTTCCAAATTCTATATCATGGATTTGAAATACATCAATGTAATCAGTCTTTAGACGCTGCAGGCTTTCCTCAACTGATTTTATAACCCTCCGAGCAGAGAAATCGAATCCATCTGGAAGAGAGATACCGTATCGACCTACTTTAGTAGCCAGAATAATCCGATCTCTCTTCCCCTTTAAAAATTCACCCAATCGTTTCTCTGCTAAGGTTCTTCCATAGTAAGGAGAAACATCGAAATAATTAATTCCTTGGTCTATAGCGTAATCTACTGCTCGTTTGCCCTCTTCCGGTACAATAGAACCAAATTCTGCCCCTAAAGGAGAAGCACCAAAGCCAATAACAGATACTTTTAATCCTGTTTTTCCTAAAACTTTATAAATCATATTTTTCTAATTTTCCCTTTTTAAATATTTTAAATTAACAGTCTTTTTCATTATTATCTTGATATAAAATTATTTTTATACTTTTACTTTTAAAAGAACGAATCAAGGTTATAGGTAAATTTGTCAAAAGAATACCTTGATAAATTAAAAGATATAAATGTTGAAGTTATTACTCCGAAAAATGATTAGCTTCGAAAAAATTAGAAGGGGTGTTTTTATTCTATTCTTTTGGTGTTAATATGACCTCTAATGGCAGTTTGGTACTTGCTTCAATCACTATTTTTGCTTTGAATCCGAGAGCTACAAAGTTTTTGGTAATTAACTTTATATTATTTTTATCTTTAGAAGATTTTTGTTTTTTATTATACTTACACTTGCTGCCACTGCAATTGCAATTTTTCTTTTTTCCGTAATTGGAATGTATTATTATATGTACTATGTTACTACTTATGTTTATTTTATTTATTACGGCTGCAACTATTGTTTGAGCTATTAAGCGGTGTAAGATTTTATAATAAATATCTTTTCCAATTCTTTTCCTGAAGTAAGAAAAAGTAGAATGAGCGGGGGTTTTAAGAAAGTTATCAAAACCGCAAAGGACACAAAAACGCGAGTCAAATTGTAAACTCTCAGCCAATCTTCGATTTGATTTTACTTCATCCAACCAGATTAAAAGTTGAGCTTTAAATAGAGACACCGGGTCATAAACTAATTCTCTACCGGTTGCGTATTTATCTTTGATTATGGGATAAATAAAGCTCCAGTCTATGGATTCAAAAATAATCTTTAGAGGATCATCTTTTTTAATTTTTTGGGAAGCCTCATAAATAATGAAAGAAAGCTGTCGACCTTTTGCCTTTTTCATAAGAATAACTGCACCAAAATTTATTTTAAATAAGTGTAAGTCTATAAAAGTTAACCAAAGGTGCCAGGCACCTTTGGTTAACTTTTATAGAAAAATAGGTTTATTTGCAAATAGATTTTAAAATAAAGACTTTTTCGGTTTTGAAGAATCGTCCGGTATATTACCTTTCATCTTTTTCCTTAAAAAAGCAGGGATTTCTAAATCTTTATCATCTATCAATTGATCTTTCACTTTAAATTTATCTTCTATCTTCAGATTATCTTTTTCTGTATAATTTTCTTTAAATAATTCTTTTTTATTTACTTCTTCCTTTTTTTCTTCTTCTTCAATATTTTCTTCGCACTTTGTTGCAATGACAGATACCCTTATTTCGTCCTGCATTTCCTCATTAATAATTGCTCCAAAAACAATATTTGTGTCTTGACCAACCGCTTTAGATATGACATCAACTATTTCGTTCACCTCAAATAAGCTCATATCTAAACCACCGGTAACATTAATCAATAATGATTTTGCTCCCTTTATAGAAACCTCTAATAAGGGACTGGTAATAGCCATTTTTGCTGCAGCCACTGCTTTCTTTTTCCCTTTACCTTTTCCAATGCCTACCAAAGATAGACCAGCATCTTTTGCTACTGTTCTTACATCGGCTAAATCTAAATTTATTAATCCGGGAATTGTAATCAGATCAGCAATTGCCTGAACAGATTGACATAATACTTTATCCGTCATTCCAAAGGCATCTTTCATAGAAGTATCTTTAGAAATAATTTTTAATAAACGGTCATTAGAAATAGTAATTAAAGCATCTACTTCATTTTTTAGTTCTTCTATTCCGGCTTCCGCTTGTAATTTTCTCTTTTTCCCTTCGAAAGTGAAGGGTTTAGTTACTACCCCTATGGTTAAAATGCCATGTTGTTTTGCTATCTTTGCCACAATTGAAGCAACTCCAGTTCCTGTTCCTCCTCCCATACCGGCTGTAATAAAAATTATATCTGCACTTTCCATGGCCTTAGAAATTTTATCTTTATCCTCTTCGGCTGCTTTCTTGCCTAATTCGGGATTACCACCGGTTCCTAAACCGTTGGTTAGAGTTTTACCAATTTGAATTTTTTGTCCAGCTTGAGATAGGGATAGGGCTTGTAAGTCGGTGTTTATAGCAATTAGATCGAGATTACTCATCCCCTGCAGAGTCATTTCCCGAATCGCATTATTCCCTCCTCCTCCAATACCAACCACTTTAATATTTACAAATTGATCTACCTCTTTCTGGGGAGGGCTTATAGACCTTCCTAAGAATTCATCTTCTTCCCTATTCTGAACTTCAACTCTTTCATCAATCCCCCCTGATGTATCTCTAATTAATTCTTCTTTATAATCTATGATTTTACTGAATCCCCGCGCTAATCTCTTCTTTTTCAAAAGATATCACCTCTTGTGCTAATTTATAATAAT
>Ga0154679_1210_pt1 | contig 7463 bp, 5 predicted proteins | sample Rifle2008BG13ft_FD_116108 | JGI IMG/M metagenome (GOLD analysis project Ga0154679, IMG submission 116108) | Actinobacteria bacterium RBG_13_35_12
TTCAAAATACCGTATTGTTTGGGTCAATAAGGACCCTGAAGTTTATAAACTGGGCAAATTAGCTGTTATTGCTATGAGAAGCCATGGAGTAGCCTACAGTTGCCAAACTTTTTCAAATGTCCCAGATGCTAAAAAGTGGCTTCTGAAAAAATGAGGATATGCAAGATTGAACTGGTAGCCCCAAGTATTGAAATTTCGAACCGGATCATAGTGGAATTGAAAGAATTCATTAAATTTGATTATTAACTTTAGTGTCTTACTATTCTTGAGCACCTGCTTCTTTAAGTAAATCTACAATCTCGGTAAGGCCAAAGTCTGATGCAACCATCAAAGCTGTAGTGCCTTTATAATCTTTTGCATTAACATCCGCACCATTATCTATAAGCATCTCTACAATCTCGGTATAACTAAAGGCTGTTGCAAGCATTAAAGCTGTACCGCCTTTATTACCTTTTGCATTAACATCCGCACCATTATCTATAAGCATCTCTGCAATATCAGTGTAACCAAATTGTGTTGTAAGCATTAAAGCTGTACCACCTTTATTATCTTTTGCATTAACATCTGCACCATTATTTATTAGCATCTCTGCTATCTCGGTATGGCCAAGGTATGCCGCCCACATCAGAGTTGTTCTACCTTCATCATTTTTTGCATTAATATTGGCATTTTGTTCTATAAATTCTTTTACATCTTCAAGATTTCCTTGTATGCATGCTTCTAATAGTTTCAAATCAGTAGGTATAGCCTTGTTACAAGCAGGAGCGAGGCTTAGGATAAGAGATAGAATTAAGACTAGAATTATATATATTAACTTCTTCATAAATACTCCTATTTAATTGGATATATTATATATTATTATATATATTCGTTCTATATTCTATCTTTTTAAGGTAATTGCTTGAGTTATAAGGCCTAACTTATCTATGTACTAGTTAAGATATAAATAATTGGTAATGTATAGAGCTGGTAGCCCTTATAAAAAATAATTGGAACTCATTAATAAAGGATCTATTTTTAATAAATAACCTTCAATATACCTAATAAATCATTTCTTTTTATATTTTAAAACTTAAATTCTACTGATAGCTATATAATTATAGGACAGAATTATAATTTTTATGTAATTCTAAACTTTTTTATAGTCCCCTTATTTATTCCAATTATTATTAATATAGTGTAAAAGATGAAATCTTATCTATTTACCTAACTGGTATTTATAATACATAAGTGTAAATTTTATAAAAGGGTATAATAATCCTAAGCTTATTATCAAAGCACAATTTAAGCCAGTAAAGTATGATATATCTTGAATTAGGTATAAGGGAAAGGTCATGTAAAAAAAGTTATAAATGTTTATTTAGAACTATAACCAAAATCTTTACATTCTATAGTATATAAGTTAAATTAATATAACTATCCCAATTATAATACTAGACTACTAGAAAGGAATTAAATGAAAAAATTAACTCAAAGATTATTTTTGTTTTTAATGGTTCTAGCAGCAATTATTTTGTTATTACCTCTTAATTATTTAAATGCACAGGAACCTCCTACCTGCAATGTTGTAGTTACCGAGCTGCATGAGCAGTATATGGATAGAGACACAATAAGCATAAGCGCAGAAAATCTTGACACTACTACCTACACCAATCTTCAGGCAGAGCTTCATTTAGGATCTGACTTTAGCGGTTTTTCTATTTTCTCTTCACCTTTTAGTAGAACAGATAATAATTATGACCTAAGGGTTGGTACAAATACCTTAACATTAATAATTTGGAATGATGAACCGGGTGGGGAACACTGGTACACTCCTGGTGTGGACACACTTATCTGCCAGGACATCGAAATTGTAGAAGTTACAACTTCGTTTTCATCAGGAATGACCATATTTCCAGGCACAAACATCAGAGACACAGTTTTTAGGTTAGATGCCACAAACTATGCAGCTACGGTATATAGGAATAAGGAGTACCTGCTGGAAATATTTACTATGCCTGGAGTAGTACCGCTAACCAGTTACAGCAGCCAGATTGATAGTACTGATTGGACCAAAGACATAAAACATCTTCTTACACAAGGTTCATACCGTGCTGTCTATTCAATAGTAGTATATGTTGGAGTTGATATTCTGGGGACATATGAACAGGCACAGTCAGATTTTACCGTTACCCCTTCCCAGAAAGATCCTATTGTGTCTGAAGATAATGTAACTGAAACCAAAACATCTAGAGTATACGAAAAAACTCCCAGTGGGTTTATAACATACTTTTATAACAAGATACTCTTCAGGGAACCGGAAGAATACGGTTTTAATGCCTGGCTTGCTGGACTTGAAAGCGGAGTTATAACTGGAGCAGATATGATTTTTCAGTTTATATTCGGTGAGGAATGCCAGAGTAGAATAAAAGACTACACAAATGAAAGCTTTATTGAGTTTCTATACAACCAGATACTTGGCAGAAACCCGGATGATTTCGGATATAATGCATGGCTATCCAAACTGAACAGTGGCATATCAAGGGAAGATATGTTAAAAGAATTCCTACAGTCAGAGGAATTTAAGAACATATGCGATCAATTTGGAGTTACTCCTTAAGTTAGCATATATGCACTTATAAGATAAAATTTATATAACACTTAATTAATAAAATAATTTATATAAGTATTAATACAATTCTTAACTGGTAGCGCATAGGGGACTTGAACCCCTGTTTTAGCCTTGAGAGGGCTATGTCCTAACCACTAGACGAATGCGCCGCATTTTCATCACTTTATGCCTCTATGGATTTTATCCATAATAATACCTTTTGTAAATACCGGGAAATACCCTCAAGGATACATTAAAATAGATAGAATAAGCATTTGCGGAAAATAATTTATAGACTATATCCTTTATTCAATTTTTATACTCTTATATAATATAATAAACTTTTAAGGTTTCTGGATTTAAAATTATATGCAAAAAATATGATATTAAAAAAATGAATGATAAGAATAAAAAGATAGAGAATGCAAAAGATATTATTGAAGCTTTATCCAGGATAAGTGAAGCGATAACTTCTGATCTATATCTGGAAGATATCCTGAAATTAATAGTAACAGTTACCGCTGAAGCTATGGGATCCAAGATATGCTCACTTATGCTTCTTGATTCCAAAAAGAATGAGCTGGCTATAAAAGCTACCCAGAGTATAAGTAAAGAGTATATCAATAAAAATCCTCTTAAGTTAGGTGAAGGAGTTGCCGGAAAGGTGGCTATGGAGAATAAGCCTATGGTTGTATATAACATTCTGGAAGATAAAAATTATAAGTTTCAGGAAATAGCCAGAAAGGAAGGATTGATATCCCTACTTTGTGTACCTCTTCACGTAAAAGGAAAAGTTATTGGTGTGATTACAGTATATACTTCCGCACCGCACAGGTTCAGCGATTATGAGGTGAATATTTTAAAAACAGTGGCAGATCAGGCTGCTATTGTGATTGAGAATTACCGCCTGGTAGTAGAAACACGGGTTGTAAGGGAAGAACTCGAAACAAGAAAAGCAGTAGAGCGCGCAAAAGGAATACTCATGAAAGAACTGAGCCTTAGTGAAGAAGAGGCATTTAGAAAAATTCAAAAATTCGCCATGGATACCCGTAAATCGATGAGAGAGGTAGCAGAAGCTATAACACTATCCTCTGAAATGAAGAAAATCTAAATTGCTGTTTACCAACCAGGGATTAAAAAATATTTTATAGAAAATGAATCCTTTGGTGGTATAATTATTAAAATTTTATAAAGGCGCCAGAAAAAATTATAAAAAAAATAAAATCATATACAATTGAAAATCAAACATTTTATAAGGAGGAGCAATGCCGTTAGTACCAATGAAACAAGTATTAGATGAAGCTATAAAGGGTGATTATGGAGTAGGGGCTTACAACGTTAATAATATGGAGCAGATCCAGGGCATAATGAGGGCTGCAAGCGAAACAGGATCACCTGTGATAATCCAGGCGAGCAGGGGAGCTTTAAAATATACCAATATGGCTTATATAAAATATCTTGCCGCAGCTGCAGTAGAGGATAATCCCGGTATACCCATTGTATTGCATCTTGATCACGGTAACAGTCTTGAAACCTGCAAGGAGGCTATAGAACTGGGCTTTACCTCTGTTATGATTGACGGATCGTTGAAGGAGGACTCAAAGACTCCCACCACTTTTGAAGAAAATGTTTCCGTAACCAGAGATGTTGTTGAGTACGCTCATAAGTTTGGCGTATCTGTTGAGGGTGAACTTGGAACACTCGGAGGCATAGAAGATGGTGTCGGTTCAGGAAAAGTAATGCTGACCGATCCCGATGAAGCGGCAAAGTTTGTAAAACTTACCGGCCTTGATGCACTTGCCCTTGCCATAGGGACAAGCCATGGAGCATATAAGTTTAAAGCAGAACCAAAACTGGCAATGGATATTATAAATGAAGTAGTAAGAAAGGTTCCCGGAGTACCGCTGGTTATGCACGGCTCATCTTCCGTTCCGCAGGAGCTTATTGAAGTTATAAATAATTATGGTGGTAAGCTTGAAAAAACAATGGGAGTCCCGATAGAGAGCATTAAGGAAGCCATAAAAAGAGGAATCAGGAAAATTAACGTTGATACTGATGGAAGACTGGCTATGACAGGTGCTATAAGAAAATACTTAAGCGAGCATCTTGATGCTTTCGACCCAAGGTCCTATTTCGGTGCCGCAAGGGAAGCAGTATACCAATCGGTTAAGGGTAAAATGATTGACTTTGGGACTGCCGGACATGCGGGCGATTACACACTATTAACACTTGAAGACATGAAAGCAGTATATAAATAATATCCGGATATCCAGGTTTAATAAATATTATTTCCTAAAAAATATTTGACAAATACCAGCATACTGGTATTATTTTCTCAAGAAAATTAAACAGTTTTCTGTCCGTATAGAGAAATACAGGCAGAAATTAAAGGTAAAGAAGCCTTTTTAAAACAGAGATGTTTTAAGGAGGCTTTTGTTTTTGGGAAAATTTTTATTTTGTTTTAAATAATTGTTAAAATTGGAAATATTTAAATAAACGAATGGATTTTGCGGTATGAATATATTTAAGAAAAATACAAAAGAATATTTTTCAAGGTTTAAAATTCCGTCAGGTTGTGCCATTTTTGGGGCTATAAACGAATCAGGAGAAAGGTTCAGCGGCGGAATGGTAATGGAAGGGATTTCAGTCATGCATGAGAGATCCAATGGCCTGGGCGGGGGTTTTGCAGCTTACGGTATTTACCCCCAGTTTGCCCGGGACTGGGTGTTCCATATATTTTATGATGATATTGAGGCAAAAAAACAAGCCGAAAGAGAAATTGCATTAAACTTTAAGGTGCTGTTAAGTGAGGAAATTCCCACCAGAAAGGTATCCCGGATCACAAATCCTCCCTTAATATACAGGTATTTTTTAAAACTAAAAGAAAACTTTAACGATCAAAGAAGAAACGAAGCAGGTTCTGATGAAATCAGCAGCCAGGCTGCAGCCGGAAGAGAAGAAAATAGTATTGTTAATTTTGTTATGCGCATAAATAGGGATATTTGCGGAGCTTATATAATTTCCAGCGGGAAAAATATGGGGATTTTTAAGGGAGTAGGATTTCCGGAAGATATCGGATGGTTCTTCAGGCTGGATGAATATAAGGGTTATCTGTGGACTTCTCACGGCAGGTTTCCTACAAACAGTGCCGGGTGGTGGGGAGGAGCTCATCCTTTCGGGCTTTTAGACTGGTCAATCGTACACAATGGGGAGATCTCATCATATGGGACCAATAAAAGATTTGTAAGGAGCTTTGGTTATGAATGTTCGCTTTCCACTGATACCGAAGTTATTACTTATTTACTTGACTTTATTGTCAGGAAGCAAAAAATCGATATTGAAATGGTACATTTGATTTTGGCTCCGCCTCTCTGGGAAGAGATAGAAAGGATGACCGGGGATAATAGAGAGTCATTAAGAGCCTTAAGAATACTGTATGGAAATGCGCTGCTCAACGGTCCTTTTAGCATAATAGTTGGAAATGGCAATTATATATATGCCCTGAATGACAGGATAAAGCTAAGGCCCCTGGTAGCAGCCAGGAAGGGTGAATACCTTTTTGTTTCCAGCGAGGAAGCTGCCATCAGGAAAGTATGCCCTTCGCCTGACAGAATATGGCAGCCGGATGGCGGCGAGCCTGTAATCGGGAGAATAAAGGAAAAAGAGAAAAATATCAGTAAAGAATTAGATAAAAGGAACAGCATAAAAAGCGGTAAATATAGAAAGAAAAGTAAAAAACTTCCGATGCCGGATAGTTTTACAGTATATAAAAATAAGATCCCGGGTGATTAAAAATGGCTTTAAAATTAAATCAACCTGAATTTGAAATAGAAAGAGATACAGATAAATGTATATCCTGCCAGGTATGTGTAAGGCAGTGTTCCAATGATGTTCATGAATATGACAGTGAACAGGATGTAATATATAGTGACAGTATTAAGTGCGTGGGCTGCCACAGATGTGAAAGTCTATGTCCGACCAGTGCTTTAAAAATCAAAGAAGTAAAATCCCAGTTCAGGACCAATTATAACTGGACGGCGGAACACTTAAGGAATATTTATAAGCAGGCTGATTCCGGCGGAGTAATTCTTACCGGGATGGGATGTGATAAGCCATATGCCGTTTACTGGGACCGGATTCTTTTTAATGCTTCACAGGTTACAAATCCTCCAATAGACCCTTTGAGGGAGCCAATGGAGATAAAAACATTTATAGGAAGAAAGCCTGATAATCCCGTATTTGAGATAACGGGAGATCCGTGCGCCAGAGGTGTAAAACTAAAGACAGAATTATATCCGCAGCTGGAGCTTTCCACGCCTATAATGTTTTCAGCCATGTCGTATGGTTCTATCAGCCTGAACGCCTGCAAATCGCTTGCTGCTGCTGCTTCTGAATTCGGTACCTATTACAATACCGGTGAAGGAGGCTTGCATAAAGACCTTTATAAATATTCAATGAATACTATTGTTCAGGTTGCTTCGGGAAGATTTGGAGTGGATGTGGATTACCTGGAAAAAGGTTCAGCTGTGGAAATTAAAATTGGCCAGGGAGCAAAACCCGGAATCGGGGGCCATCTTCCGGGGGAAAAAGTAACCGGAGACATATCGGATACCAGGATGATCCCTGAAGGAACAGATGCCATATCTCCAGCTCCTCATCATGACATTTACTCCATAGAAGACCTCGCTCAATTGATTTACGCATTAAAGGAGGCTACTGACTGGTCAAAACCCGTAGGAGTAAAAGTGTCGGCAGTTCATAATATTGCGCCCATTGCAAGCGGTATTGTAAGAGCAGGGGCTGATTTTGTAAGTATAGATGGATTGAGAGGCGGTACGGGAGCGGCTCCACAGGTTATAAGGGATAATGTAGG
>Ga0154679_1061_pt1 | contig 7450 bp, 6 predicted proteins | sample Rifle2008BG13ft_FD_116108 | JGI IMG/M metagenome (GOLD analysis project Ga0154679, IMG submission 116108) | Actinobacteria bacterium RBG_13_35_12
ATATTTGTGGAAATTGGAGATATTTCGGTTATTTTACCATTAAGTTTATCTTCAAAGTAAGCATCCAGACTTATATTAACATCCTGTCCCACCTTAAGATTAACTACATCGGTCTCATTTACTTCTGCCTTTATTATAAAGTCACTGCTTATTATGGAAATTGCAGGTACTCCCGGTCCCGCATACTCCCCTTCTTTATAGGTAGAAGACAGCACTATTCCATCATAAGGTGCGGAGATTTTATAGTTATCTATATCCAGTCTGGCCAGCTCAAGGTTTATCCGGGACAGTTCAAGCTGGCTTTCAGCCTGCTTTATGTTTTTACCGGTCACTTTAATCTGGCTGGCTGCGGATTGTGTGCTGGAAAGGTTTGACCAGTAGGTAGAAGATTGGTTTATGAGCGTCTGATAGTACGCACCTTCCGCTGAATGGGATTGGGCCGATGCCTGGGATATCAGCATGTCAGTAGAAAGAACCTCTTCTTCTACCAGAACTACATATTCATTGGCATCTTCAAGAGCAGTCAAAGCATTCTGTGCCGATTGTTCGGAAAGTTTGGTATTGGTATCAGCAAGCTGCAGCGCTATATGATTTGCGTCAAGTGCCTGCTGGTAACTTAATCTTGCAAGTTCCAGGGAGTTTTCGGCAATTTTTAGATTTTCTTCTGCCTGGGTGATTAGAAGTTCCTGCCTGCTGCTATCTATCTCTATGAGCATATCATCTTTTCTGAAAATGTCTCCTTTTTCAAGAATATAATTGACTTTTCCTGAAGCTGCGAGGGAATACTCATTCTGAATGATGCTATCTACATAACCGCTGGTATTAACTGTTTGAATAATATCGCCTCTGGCCACTTCAAAGGTTTCAGTGTCTTCCTGGCTATCTCCAATTGCTTTACAGGCTAAAAGATTAAGTAGCGCTATAATAATAGTGATAATGGAAAGAATAAGAAAAATTTTTCTTGTTACTTTAATCATTATTTCATCTCCTGCTCTCCTTTTACATCTGAAAATATATATTTAAGGTTTTTTTAAAACATCTATGGTTAAAACTTTACAAACCAAATGCTATTTAACCAGATTTTTACTAAATTTCAAACATAATTTTTAATTATTAATTTTAAAATGTAAAAAATACTAATATAATTACTTATATAAAATATACTTAATGAATTACCCGGAAAAATTTAGTTTATTATAAAAAAATAATTTAGTAATAAGTAACAGGAAAGGAAGAATAATAATGAGTGACTGGACTGAAATTACAGGAATTTTTGCTAGAGAAATATTGGATTCAAGAGGGAATCCAACAATAGAAGTTGAAACAATTCTGGATTGCGGAGCAATCGGAAAAGCGTCGGTACCTTCCGGAGCATCTACCGGCGCATTTGAAGCAGTTGAGTTAAGAGACGGTGATAAGAAACGATATATGGGCAAAGGTGTTCAGAAAGCAGTAGAGAATGTGAATTCTTTTATTGCTCCGGAACTGGAAGGTATGGATGCTATTTATCAGCGGGAAATAGATGGGGCTATGATTGATCTGGATGGTACGGAGAATAAGTCCAGGTTAGGGGCTAATGCAATACTGGGTGTTTCGCTTTCTGTAGCAAAAGCTGCTGCAGTGGCACTTGATCTGCCTCTATACAAATATCTGGGTGGAGTTAACGCTCATGTTCTTCCTTCGCCAATGATGAATATTTTAAATGGCGGCAAACACGCGGATAATAGTATTGACCTGCAGGAATTTATGATTATGCCGCTGGGTGCGCGTGATTTTAGTGAAGCTTTGAGGATGGGGGTAGAAACATTTCATAATCTAAAAAGCGTCTTAAGCAAAGATGGACTTAATACTTCAGTAGGTGATGAAGGCGGTTTTGCCCCTAATCTTAAGACTAATGAAGATGCGATAAAGTATATAGTAAGAGCCATAGAGAAAGCAGGTTTTAAACCTGGAAAAGATATTTATATTGCACTTGATCCTGCGGCTACCGAGTTTTATAAGGATGGGAAATATAATCTTAAAGGAGAAGGTAAAATCCTGACCCCATCAGAAATGGTTGATTACTATAAAAAACTTGTAGAGAAGTACCCCATAATTTCAATAGAAGATGGGATGGCTGAAGAAGACTGGGAAGGATGGCAGGAACTGACGGCAAAGATTGGTAAAAAAATCCAGGTGGTAGGAGATGACCTTTTTGTTACCAATACCGAAAGGCTTAAAAGGGGATTAGATATGGGAGTAGCAAACTCTATTTTGATTAAAGTAAATCAAATAGGGACCTTATCGGAGACTCTGGAAGCAATTGAGATGGCCAAGACAGCAGGTTATACAGCTGTAGTATCCCACCGGTCAGGAGAAACTGAAGATACAACTATTGCCGATATAGTGGTTGGAGTAAATGCCGGACAGATAAAGACAGGAGCTCCTTCAAGAACGGATAGGGTTTGTAAATACAATCAGCTTCTGCGGATTGAGGAAGACCTTGGAAGTGAAGCAGAATATCTGGGACTGGATGCATTTTATAATTTAAGATAAGAGAGTAAAAAACTTCCGGTTGAATATCGCTTTCCGGAAAGAATCCTTAAGTTAATTGCATACCTAGCATTTTAAGGGAATTAAAATCTATTGTGCTTTCTTATAAAAAGTATTACAATATAGAAAGTAATACTTATAAATAAGTATTACCTGAATTATAATATTGATATTAACAAAATGAGCGGAGTGGACATAATGCCAAGAATTACATCAAAAGGGCAGATAACCATACCAAAAGAAATAAGGGATAAATTTAATATAAAATCCCACGATATCGGTGAGTTTGCGGTAAGGGAAGGAAAAATTGTTTTTACTGTAAAAAAGGGAACCATACTGGATGCCATCACTAAGAGATCAGGTAAAAAAATTGATTTTAAAAAGGTAAGAGAGCAGATGGAAAAAGATATTGCTGAAGAAGTTATCAGGAAAATGAAATGATTTTTATAGATACTAATATTTTCTTAAGATATTTTGAGAGAGAAGATGAACTGGTCTACAGAAAGACAGAAAGGCTCTTTACCGAAATAGTTAATGGCAATGTCACTGGTATTTCTACAAGCCTTGTTATTGCTGAAGTGATATGGGTGCTAAAAAAATTCTATAGTTGGGATAAAGAAGAAATATGTAATAATATTGAGTTAATTTTAAAAACTCCCAATATAAGGTTTAAGGAAAGAAGTATCTTAATTGAAGCAATTAATCTTTACAGGGAGAAGAACATAAATTTTATTGATGCATATAATTATTTTTTTATGAGAGCAAATGGCATTGACGAAATCTACTCTTTTGACAGAGATTTTGACGAACTGCCGGATATAAAAAGACTGGAACCTTAAAAATAATTGTTAATAAATATTTCCAGAGAAATAGGGATAATAATATTCTTATAAATTTTGAATATTTTTACTCTTTACTGTTGAAAAGAGAAGTAAAAATGAACAAATTAAAAAAGATAATGGGAAAGATAAAGAAACCAGATTCGAGTTTAACTAGACAAGCGCAACTCAATCTTAATAGTCTTACCAAGCCTCAGGGTAGCCTTGGAAGACTGGAAGAACTGGCAAAGAAAATTGTATGTATTACAGGGAATTTAAACCCGGAGATAAAAAAGAAAGTTATAGTGGTAATGGCCGGTGACCACGGTGTCGCAGAGGAAGGCATAAGTGCTTACCCCGGGGAGGTTACTTCCCAGATGGTTTATAATTTTCTAAAAGGCGGTGCGGCAATTAATGTCCTGGCAAGACATATCGGCGCAGAGGTGCTGGTGGTTGATATGGGGGTTGCTGCCGACTTTAAGGAGCATCAAATGCTGATGAAAAAAAAGATTGGCTATGGCACAAAAAATATGGTAAAGGGTCCCGCAATGACAGAGGGCCAGGCAGTAAAATCAATAGAAGCAGGTATTGAAATTGCAGAGGAAATGATAAAAAAAGGTTATGATATTATAGCCACCGGGGAAATGGGAATTGGAAACACCACTGCAAGTAGTGCTATCGCGTCGGTAATCTGCGGGGTTGACATAGAATCTGTTACCGGTTATGGGACAGGTATTGATGACGGATGTCGTAAAAATAAAATCGATGTTATAAAAAAAGCTATTTCAGTAAATAAGCCGGACGTAGCGGATGGTATTAATGTACTTTCAAAAGTTGGGGGATTTGAAATAGGAGGAATTGCCGGAATTATTTTAGGTTGTGCTGCTAATGGGACTCCGGTAGTAATTGATGGCTTTATCTCCGGTGCAGGGGCGCTTATTGCATCAGTTATTGCACCTGATTCAATAAATTATATGATTGCATCCCACTACTCATCAGAAAAAGGTCACAGGATTGTTCTAGACAGGCTTGGCCTTAAACCGCTTTTTGATTTTGATATGCGCCTTGGTGAGGGAACCGGAGCGGCAATAGGAATAAGTATTATAGAAGCCTCGGTAAAAATATTAAATGAAATGGCTACATTCAGCCAGGCTGGGGTTTCAGAAAAAAAGGAGTAATTTTATGGAAGTCGTAACAGGTGCAGCAGGATATATTGGTAATGTACTTATCAGGGAATTGCTCTGGAGAGGTAAAGAAGTTAGAGCTTTGGTACGCCGCACTTCTGATGTTTCTTCACTGGAAGGTTTAAAGGTCGAAAAGGTTATCGGGGATATTGGTGACCTGGACTCTCTTGCGAATGCTTTCAGAGGAGCGGATATTGTATATCACCTGGCTGGCATAATTACGATAATGCCTGGAGATAGAGCATTAATCCACAGGGTCAATCTTGAGGGAACTAGGAATGTCATAACTGCATGTCTTAAATGTGGTGTAAAGCGGCTAGTTTATACAAGCAGTATACATGCATTAAAAGAGCCGCATATCGGAACTGTTATTAATGAGGATATGCCTTTTGACCCGAACTGCAATAGAGGTGAATATGACAGGTCAAAAGCCCTTGCCAGCCTGGAGGTGATAGAGACAGCCAAAGATGGTCTTGATTCAGTAGTAGTATGTCCAACCGGTGTTGTAGGTCCTTATGATTTTAGGGGATCGTTAATAACCAGGACATTTATTGACTTTGCCAGAGGTAAGATGAAAATAACTACAAACGGAGCTTACGATTTTGTTGATGTCCGGGATGCGGCTATAGGTCATATTCTGGCAGCTGAAAAGGGGAAAACCGGCCAGTATTATATATTGTCCGGCGAGAGAGTTACTATGGATGAAATGATGTCAATGCTTAATGAAGTTAGTGGAATACAGCCACCGAAATATAAGGTTCCTACCTGGCTGGTTAAGACTGCTGGTATTTTTACTCCTGTCTATTATAAGTTATCAAATAAAACTCCACGATTTACTTATTATTCTGTGAATACTCTGTTAAGTAATTCATATATTAGCCATGATAAAGCCAGCCGGGAACTGGGATATAAGTCTATGACAATAAAAAGATCAATTGAAGATACCTTCGAATGGCTCTATGAAAATAAAATATTGTAATTAATCGAATTTAATAATAGGGACCAATTTTCAACTATACATTGGAGCAAGTGCGGAAAATTGAAGCTATTAGATGCATAAAAATATGAAGAAGAGAATACAGCTTAAAACTGATAGATTATTGTTAAGGCCATTTGAATTATCAGATGCACCTCGTGTGAAAGAATTGGCTGGAGATAAAGCTATTGCAGATACAACATTAAATATTCCTTATCCATACAAAGATGGAATGGCAGAGCAATGGATATCAACCCATCAGCCCAAATTTGAATCGGGAGAATTGGCAAATTATGCCATTATTCTCAAATCTACAAAAGAATTAGTTGGAGCAATAGGTTTAAATATAGAAAAAAGGTTCAATAGAGCGGAATTAGGCTACTGGATTGGGAAGGAATATTGGAATCAAGACTATTGTACAGAGGCTTCAAAAGCTATGCTCGAATATGGATTTAGAAATTTAGGTTTAAATAAAATTATTGCTACTCACATCACTAGAAATCCTGCGTCAGGAGAAGTAATGAAGAAAATTGGAATGAAGAAAGAAGGATTTTTTCGAGAACACGTAATTAAATGGAAAAAGTATGAAGATATAGTGAGCTATGGTATCCTGAAAAAAGAATGGAAAAAACATCTAACAAATCATTGCAGCGGACGGCGCAAACACCGCCACTGAATCCAATCGTTAGCCAGCCTCAATGCACCGAGCGAGGATTTGCCATATGACGATTAGATATGAGAAGGTAAAAAAAGGCCCTGGTCAGACAAGCTATTCCAGGTACAAACGAAGGTTCCGTGGTGAATATTCTTTATAAAAAATAAATTGCATTTCTTTTTTTTTATAGTAATATTAAAAACTAGAAAACAAAATTGTTCTTTTAAAATAAATAGTAGATTATATTGTTTATATCGTTTTAATTGAGGGAATCCAGTTAAAATCTGGAGCGGTCCCGCCACTGTAATAGGGTGTGTGCTCTCTAATTAAACCACTGGCAAAATGTTGCCGGGAAGGTAGAGAGTAAAGTCCCTTAAGCCAGGAAACCTTAAAAGTGTATTAATTACCTCTCTTCGGTGGAAAGAGGGTGATTTTTCATTTTATGAAAAACTCCCAGCTGAAGAATGGTGGGAGTTTTTTTATTTATAAACCATAAAAGATTAGGGGGAGGAAAAAATGTCTAAAATGAGAATACTAATAACAGCGGTGATTACAATTTCATTTATTGTAACTGCCCTGAGTGTACTGCCGGGATGCAAAAACACTGAAGGGATTGTTGAAGTCGCAGGGATAGAAGAAGCAGAAAATATTCCAATAAAGGTGGTGGATGGTGAAGAAAATGTAATAGAGCTTGCCGGACCTGCCAAAAAAATTATTGTCCTTGCACCGAGTGTGCTGGAAATAGTTGATGGTCTTGGTGCAATGGAATTTGTAGTAGAGGTTAGTAGTTGGAGTGTAGCGGAAGGTGAACCGCTGGCGGAAGGATTTGAGGGTGCCGGGGATGCACTTGGACCAAATGTAGAGAGAATAGCTGAACTTAGCCCTGATATTTTAATAACTACAACCGGTGGTCCTGAAGATGATTACCGGAAAGTGGAAGAGCTTGGAATTGAGATTTACAGGGTTATTGATATTAAGGGTATTGAAGGCGTTTATGATGAAATAGCCAACATCAGTAAAATAATTGGACTTAAAGATAAGGGAAAAAAACTTGTGAGCGATCTCAAAAATGGTGTTGATGAAATATATAATAAGGTTAAGGATTTAAGCAATGAAGAGAAACCAAGAGTTTTTTATGAGGTTTGGAATGATCCTTTAATGAGCGCAGGAGCTGACACCTTCATAAGTGATTTAATCGAAAAATCAGGTGGAGTAAATATATTATCAGAAGATAATCTGACCGGCTGGCCTGAATATAGCGTGGAAACATTGATAGAGAAAAATC